>Ga0075425_100000803_pt1 | contig 29877 bp, 34 predicted proteins | sample SoiMethybrSBSTD4_FD_75300 | JGI IMG/M metagenome (GOLD analysis project Ga0075425, IMG submission 75300) | Bulk soil microbial communities from a Populus tree surrounding site in Tennessee, USA - Soil MetaG P. TD hybrid SBSTD4 | ecosystem: Environmental > Terrestrial > Soil > Tree plantation... | reverse complement strand
GCGCTACCACCAGCATCAGTTTTAGCAAAATGAAATAAACCGCCACTAACACCACCGCGTCCCCGCGCGCGATCGAATGCTTCACCAGCCACAGTGCCGCAAACAGTCCGGCCGCCATGGCCGCCGTATTCACCGCCAGCGTCACTACCAATCCCGCGAATTTCCCCAGCAGAAATTCCCATCGGCGCAGCGGTTTCGCCAGCACCGCGTGCAGCGTCCGCTTGTCAATCTCCTTCGAAACCAGTCCTACCCCCATGAATACCGCGATCAGCAATCCAATCAGCGAAATCGCGCTTAGCCCCAGGCTGACCATCACCACCGTCTCGATGTCCATCGAGATTTGCCCGACAATCACTGCCGACGCAATCATAAGAAACGCAAAAAAAACCAGGTTGTAGTGCACACGATCACGCACTGCTTCGCGAAACGTGTTGCGCGCAACGATCAGCAGACGGCTCATTGTGCGCTCACTTCGACAGCCGCTGCCTGCGCGCGATCCTTGCCGACTAGCTCCATGAAAAAATCTTCCAGCGTCGGCTTGACCTGCGTCACCGAGGTAATTCTCGCACCCGCCACCCGCAACCCTTCCAGTGCCCAGTACAGTTCGCTCTCCCCAACGCTCATTCGGTAACCCGCGCCGGACCTTGTCGCCGCCGCTCGAATCTTTTCTGGCAACGCCATTCCTTCCGTCAATTCGAACAGAATTTCCATTCCCGTCGCTTTCACTCCTACAATCGCACCCGGCGCCCCGACTCCGCGCAATTTCCCTCCAGCAAGTACCCCCACGCGATCGCATAACATTTCCGCGTCCGGCAAAATGTGCGTCGAAAACAGAATCGTCTTTCCCGTGCTCTTTAATTCCAAAATAATGTCGCGAACTTCTCGCCGTCCCACGGGATCCAGTCCCGACATCGGTTCATCCAGAATCACCAGCTTCGGGTCGTGCAAAATCGCCTGCGCGAGCCCCACCCGCTGTAGCATTCCCTTGGAATATTTTCGCAGCTGTATCTTTCCCGCCGTCTCCAGCCCGACTTTCTTCAGCATTTTCTGCACACGCTCGCCGCGCTCTGCCGCGCCATAACCGTGAAACCGCGCAAAATAATCCAGCACTTCCACCGCGCTCAGGTAGTCATAAAAGTATGGCTGCTCCGGCAAGTACCCGATGGCGCGGTGCATCGCCACATCGCTCACTGGCTTGCCCAGCATTTGCGCGCTTCCCGCCGTCGGGAAAATGATCCCCATCAGCAGCTTGATGGTGGTGCTTTTTCCCGCGCCATTCGGGCCGAGCAGGCCAAACACTTCGCCGTCCTCGACTTCCATCGTGAGGTCCTCCAGCGAAGTCTTCCGTTTCAGGTGAAGAAATCCGTGCGGATATTCTTTAGACAGATTTTCTGTTTCGATCGCGGGCGCAGGCATGCTTCTATTCTTGCAGCCCTTTTCGCAACGTCAACGCAAGTCACGAGGGATTGTGCAACAAACTGCAACTGACGAGCCAATCGAAGTAACGGAGCAATGACGCTAAAGCGTAATGCTCCAATTTTGTTTCCTGGTCTTTGTTACGTCCTTACCGCATGACTTCCTTGCTTCTTTACTTCCCAATCTGCACCAGCTCACTCGCCGCGGTCGCCGCGGGCGCCATGGGCATCGGCTTCAAAGTCTGCGGATCTCGCCAGTTATCTAGAATCCCCACCTGCTGCACGCACGACACCGTACAGCGCGGCCCGCAAAACTTGTCCGTCAAATATTCCCGGTGCCGCATCTCCGGCGTGTACTGCGCCAGCGGAATTCCCGGATACCCACGCTGCTGCGAGCACCAGTGCACCAGCCCATCCTCGCAAATGTACAGATACCGCGAGCCCGACCTGCAACGCCAATTGTGTTCTTTTCCGCGCGCCACGTTGTGCTGAAATTCGTTAAACCGCGAAAACGACCGCTTCCCCAGCGTCATGATCTCTTCAAAAATTTCAATCTGCCGCCCGCTCAGCGCCTTCAGCTGCCCCATGCCGTCGTGAATAATTCCCACGGTACTGGTAAATCCCAACTCAATCGCGCGGTGCGCAATGGTCAGCGCATCCTCCGGATTTTTCACGCCGCTCCCCAACACCGAATTAATGTTGACCTGAAAAATCGCGTGTTCCGAAAGCCATTCCAGCCGCGAATCGAGCGTCTTCAAACTTTTCTTCGAAACTTCGTCCGGCGTCACGTTGTCAATGCTGATTTGCAGGTGCTCCAGCCCTGCCGCATTCAGGCTGGCAATCCGTTCCTTGCTCAGCAAAAATCCGTTGGTGATCATACCGGCAATCATTCCGTGCTTGCGGATGTGCCGGATCACCTCTTCCAGTTCCGGATGCAGCAGCGGCTCGCCACCGCTGATCGTAATAATCGTCGTCCCCATCGCCGCCAGATAGTCCAGCCGTCGCTTCATCTCTTCAATCGGCACCGGCTTCGACACCTGGTCGTACTCGTTGCAATATCCGCAATCCAGGTTGCAGCGCCGAATCGGAATAATGTGCACCAGAATCGGATGCTTGGTCGAAACCAGCGCCTTCCCAATCATCCGCAGCTCACGCACGCGGGTCCGCAGAAACCGCAGCTTCCGCCGCAGCTCCACCCGACTGCTCGCCCTTGTTCTAGCTTGTTTGGTCGCCAAAGTTCTCTCGAAATATTCCTTTTAATTATACATCACGCCCAGTACTCTACTCGGCTACCGAGCCTCATGTTGCCAACACGCGAACGTATTTTCCAACTCTTCCTTCTCTTCGTTTTGTCGCCCCTGAGCGGGGCCGCTTTTGCTCAGCAGCCAGGCTCAGCTGCCGTCATTCCACACGATGTAAGCGGAAATGACCTCGCCGAAGGTCGCGGCACTTGGGATCTCGGCGCATTTCTCGGTGGCGGCACCGGTGCCGGCAAATCTTCCAACACGCAATTTGTTTACGCCGGCGGACGAGCCGGACTGGTTCTGACGCCCGACCTCTTCACCAGCACCCCTTTATGCGGAAACTTCGAGTATGCCGTCGAAGTCATGCCGCTGTACACCGTCTTCACTCCAAACGGAGCCGTCTACGGTGCCAGTATCAAGCCCATCGTTCTCCGCTGGAACTTCACCAAGCCCGACCGCATCGTTCCCTATCTCCACATTGCGGGCGGCGTCCTTTTCACCACCTCCGATATTCCGCCCGGCGACACCTCTTCCATCAATTTCACTCCGCAAATCGGCGGCGGCGTGCACTGGTTTCGTCGCCCCGATCGTTCGCTCGATTTTGGCTTGGACGTCGTCCACCACTCCAATGCCAGCCTCGGCGACCATAACCCCGGCTACAACGCCAGCATCTTTTTCTCTGTCGGCTACAGTTGGTACAAGCACCGCAAGTAGCGATATCGCTTTCGCTCACATCCGCCGCAAGCCTCTGGATGCTCCGCCGCGTCCCTGCTACGCTACGCGCAACTCCATCGGAGAAAACGTCCTCCATGAAAATAATGCCTGTCATCGCGCTGGCTTTGTTGGTCTTCTGTCCGGTAAACTCCGCGCAGCAAAAATCCCCGCCGTCCGGCGACGAAATTCAGATCAAGCAGCTCGAACGAGCCTGGAACGAAGCCGAAGCCCGCCACGACGCCAAAGCCGTTACCAACATTGTCGCCGACACGCTCACCTACATCGACTTCGACGGCTCTGTTATGAACAAAGCCGAATACATCCAGGACGTCACCAAGACCGCCTATCAGGCCGATCATCTTTACGACGAAGGACTCACCGTTACCGTCTACGGGAGCGCCGCCGTCGTCACAGGAATCTACCGCGAAACCGGCACCAGCAAAGGCAAAAGCTACACCCACCGCGTCCGCTTCACGGACACCTGGATCAAACAAAACAACGTCTGGCGCTGCGTCGCCAGCCAAAGCACTCTGATTCAAGGCAAATAAACTCTTTAGCTCTTGAATTCTCAAGTCTGGAGTTTTTGGTTTGGCAGCTCTTGTTAGGAGGTCGGGACTTTCAGCCCCGGCGCAGGCGGCCATTACCAATTGGGGCTTCGGCCCCTGAAGAAAGCTCTTCGAAAGTGTGCTTTCTAGCCAGCCGCTACAGGCTCGGCCGCGGCTTCTGCCTGCTTAGCCAAAATCTGCAGCCAGCGCGACAACCGCGCCCGGTGGTCCTGGTCCATCGAAGTAATGGCTAACCCCATCCCCTTGCCCGGCTTCACATTCCTTACCGTCGCCCGCACGCGCACTTCACCCTCGGGCGTATGAAACAGCAGGAGAATCAACGAGCCAATTGCCGGCGGCGCCGGAGTCGAAATAAACAGTCCGCCCAGCGACAAATTTTCCGCCTTCGCCACGCTCTTCTGGCTGTTGTGCATCCACGCCACCGGCACCGGCTTCAGGCCTCGATACCGGGGATACCGCCGCGTCTCGTTTGCTTTCGCCATCATATCTTCTTGCTCAGCAGCCGACCACCGCGTGCCCGCTCACACAGGTACTGCTACTTGCCCTGTCTAAGTATCCGCGAATCCGCCCGCGCTCTACGTCAAATCCCGGCGAGGTATCGAAACGAAACACTGGCCCTACGGGCAACTCTATTTCTCGCCTTCACGTATCCACCTGAGCCCGAATTCCCTTGACTCTAGCGACTACGTGATAACGTGGTCGTATTTACCATCGAACCGTCTCGCTCTTCGCTTTCCGCGCAGAACAGTTCCGTTCGGCCCCCTTTTTTTCGTCTATGCCCCTTCGTTCTTTCCTCATCCCTTTCACTCTTAGGTTAAGTCCTTTATCTACGAAGGCTACGAAAATTCGGGTGTGCTCCCTCCTTCCCAGATCAACGTTCCATTTTGGAGCTCTCCGCCGCGCCTCGCTTGTACGGTTGTACTTTGCACTTTGTACCTTGTACCTTGTAGTTTGCTTTTCTCTTCCAGGAGCCATCATGTCTGAATCTGTAAAGCACACTCCGACCATACCGCCGGGCGTGCCGAGTCGCACCGAATCCGACTCCATGGGCAACATTGATGTCCCCGCCGATCGCTACTTCGGCGCCCAGACCGCCCGCTCGCTGATCCATTTCGCCATCGGCCGGGACACTATGCCCGCTGAGCTGATCCGCGCCTTCGGCATCCTCAAAAAAGCCGCCGCGTTGGTCAATCAGGACCTCGGCAAGCTCCCCGCCGAAAAAGCCAAGCTCATCGCGCAGGCTGCCGACGAAGTCGTCTCCGGCAAGCTGAGCGACCATTTTCCGCTGCGCATCTGGCAAACAGGCAGCGGTACCCAGACCAACATGAACGCCAACGAAGTCATCGGGAATCGCGCCATTGAAATTGCCGGCGGCGCAATGGGCAGCAAGAAACCCATTCATCCCAACGATGATGTGAACATGTCGCAGTCGTCCAACGACACGTTTCCCACGGCCATGCACATCGCAGCGGCTACGGAAACTTCGCGGCGGCTGATTCCCGCGGTGAAAAAACTGCGCGACGCGCTCGACGCCAAAGCCAAAGAATTCGGCCCTATCGTCAAAATCGGCCGCACCCATTTGCAGGACGCCACGCCGCTCACCGTAGAGCAGGAATTCTCCGGATGGGTTTCCTTGCTGGACCGTGACCTGACGCGCATCCGGCAAGCGCTCGACGGCCTCTACGACCTCGCCATCGGCGGCACCGCGGTTGGTACCGGCCTCAACGCGCATCCCGAATTTGCCGAACGCGCCGCGCGCAAAATCAGCGAATTGAGCGGACTTCCGTTCCGCTCGCATCCGAACAAATTCGCTTCGCTCTCGGCGCACGACGAAATTGTGTTCGCCTCGGGCGCGCTGAAAACGCTGGCAGCTTCACTGATGAAAATTGCTAACGACATTCGCTGGCTGGCTTCCGGGCCGCGCTGCGGCCTGGGCGAACTTTCGCTGCCGGAAAACGAGCCCGGTTCTTCCATCATGCCGGGCAAGGTGAACCCCACGCAGTGCGAAGCGCTGACCATGGTCGCGGTGCAGGTAATGGGCAATGACGCCGCCATCGGCTTCGCCGGCTCGCAAGGCAACTTCGAGCTGAACGTGTTCAAGCCGGTGATGATTTTCAACTACCTGCACTCGATCGAGCTGCTTTCCGATGCCTGCGCCAGTTTTGTGGACCACTGCGTCGTCGGCATGCAAGTCAACCGCGAGCAGATGGACCACCACCTGCGCAATTCGCTCATGCTGGTTACCGCGCTCGCTCCCAAAATCGGCTACGACAACGCCGCCAAAGTGGCTAAAACCGCCCACCACGAAGGCAAAAGCCTTCGCGAAACCGCCAGCAAGCTGGGCTTCCTGAGCGGAGAAGAGTTCGACGCCCTCGTCAAACCCGGGGACATGACGCATCCATGAAAACGCCTACGTTAACTCTCCGGCTTACTCGCGTCCTGTCTCTCTTTGTAGCCGGTTCCTCGCTACATGGCGCCACCGTATTCCAAGTGCAGCAACAGAAATGGGTAGAAGACCCAAACCAGTATGCGGTCTATCGCGCCTTGCCAAAGCAGTCGTATTTCAGGGAAAAGGTAAACAAATATATGTTTGCGCTGGCGACGAACAGTAAGTCGAAGAGCACGTTCGTCGGTTGGAGACCCGGATTTGCGCCAAACGGCGCTACGAGCCCGCAAGTCGACTTCGCTACTTCGAAAGACTTTGATTGCAAAAATGCGGAATCCTCGGAGCTACTGACCACGTTCACTTTGCCCGTGCCGTATTCAGTCGAGTCTGCAGAGACCTTGCGCAAATTCTTTGTCAATCCTGCGAGTGGCGAGGAAAACTCGGAGGGCTGGCATGAATTCTACAAACATTACCCGGGAGCACCGGGAATAATTTCGTTCACCCGAGCTGGGTTTGACGCAGAGAAGGATCAGACTCTTGGATACGTTAGAAGCCAAGGTGGGTTCGGCGGCGGCTCCGGCCGATTCTTTGCTCTCTCCAATCGGGACCATACCTGGACCATTGAAAAGGAGATCATTCTGTGGCTCTCGTAACTCGATTGTCTGTATTCGCCTTTTTGATCGGCTCGGTCGTACCGACGGCTGCGGCGGAGGAGCAGGTGACGCTGAAGGCGACGACGAAGACGGTGGCGTGGGGCTATTACGACGCGAAGGCTGCTCCGGTGTTGCGTGTCAAGTCCGGCGACACGGTGGAAATTGAAACGCTCATTACCAACAGCCCCATGCGCCTCGAAGACGCCGGCGTCCCGCCCGATCAGATCCAACCATCGTTGCGCGAGCTCTATGATCCGACAAAGGGCGTCCCGGCGAAAGACAAAGGGCCGGGCGGACACATTCTCACCGGCCCCATTTTCATTGAAGGCGCGGAAATCGGCGACGTGCTCGAAGTGAAAATTCTCGCCATCAAACTGGCCATTCCGTACGCTTACAACGCGTTCGGCGCCGGCCGGGGCTACCTGCCCGACGACTACCCTTACTCCAAAATCAAAATTATTCCGCTGGACGAAAAGCGCATGGTGGCAAAGTTCGCGCCGGGTATCGAAATTCCGCTGCATCCATTTTTCGGCAGCATGGGTGACGCGCCTCCGGAAAGCGCTGGCCGATTCAACAGCGCTCCCCCGTGGGTCATGGCCGGTAATCTGGACAACAAGGATCTTGTTGCCGGAACGACGCTGTACATTCCAGTGCATGCACCCGGCGGGCTATTTGAAGTCGGCGACGGGCACGCCGGCCAGGGCGACGGCGAAGTGGACATCACCGCGCTCGAAACTTCCCTGGTCGGTACATTTCAATTCATCGTACGCAAGGACATGCACTTGAAATGGCCGCGCGCCGAAACGCCCACCCACTACATCACCATGGGCCTGAACGATGACCTGAACGCTTGCGCAACGCTCGCTGTCCGCGAAATGATCGATTTCCTGGTTACCGAAAAACACTTGTCGCGTGACGATGCGTACATGCTCGCCAGCGTAGCCGCCGACCTTCACATCACCGAACTGGTCGACGGCAACAAAGGCGTCCACATGATGCTCCCCAAGTCCATCTTCACCGGTACTCCTTAGGTTAACCATGCGAGTTTTCCGGCAAATCGGTCGGTTCTACGCGGCGGCTCGAGTCCGAGCGCGGCGTCGCCAGAGTCCTTGGAATCTCGTGCTGATCCCGCTGGGCTTCGCCGCTTGGCTGGGTCTGTCGTATTCGGTAATTCACATGATCTGGATTTTTCAGGTGTCGCTATTTTCTAGCCATCACTTTCGCGATTTTTGGCCTGGCGGGATTGGCTTTTCCGCGTTTGTTGCTGGCTTTGTGATCCTTTTTCCCCCGACGCTCGGCGCCCTTGGCCTCGGCCTGCTCATTGCGAGTTCTGTTGCCTGGCTCATTCCACCGGCAAGACGAGTCTTCGACGTAGAGCCCGCCGAATACGCCGGAACGAGCTTCGGCGAATCGAACCTTGCCTTGCTTAATATATCGTTGTGGACGTCTCCGCTTAGCATCCATCTGGCGATGTTCGCGGCTAGCAGGCTCGTATCTTTGAGATAATGATGATGATCTTTCGCGCTTTAGCTCCTATTCGCACGCTTCTCTGCGCTCTCCGCGTCGCTGTGGCAGTCCTCGGTTTTTCTTCGGCTTGTTTTGCGCAGTCGGAAAAACCCGATTGGTGCAAGGCGCTCCCTCGCCCGGAGTACAAGACGCTGCAACGAGTGCTGCCCGATGAAACGTGGTTCGAGGTATACAAGGTTGCGCCCGCGACGTTTGCGATTTACGAGCCGCTGCAATTCGAAGAAGCCATCTCGTATTTGATCGTTGGCACCAAGCAGGCACTTCTTTTCGACACCGGCTTGGGCATCGGCAACATCAAAGCAGTCCTATCTCGGCTGACTTCGCGGCCTATCGTGGTACTCAATTCGCATAGCCACAACGATCACGTCGGAGGCAACTACCAGTTCCCATACATCTTCGGCATGGACACGGCTTTCACACGCGCCAACGCCAAGGGCTCGCGCGAACATGCGCAAGCCGAACTCGCCAACGACAATGTCTGCGGTGACTTGCCGAAGGGCTTCGATCGCACAAAATACGCCACCAAGCCGTGGAAAATTTCGCTCTTCGTGCACGACGGCTTCAAAGTGAATCTCGGCCATCGCACCGTGGAAATTATCGCCACGCCCGGCCACACTCCCGACGCCATCAGCCTGATCGACCGCGAAAACGGCCTGCTTTTCACCGGCGACACGTTTTACCCTGGCGGCGAGATTTACCTTTACCGCTCCGAAACCGATTTCTCCGCATACCTCGCCTCTGTCAAAACGCTCGCCATGCTGGCGCCACGAATCAAACTGGTGCTCGGATCGCACGACATTCCGCTCGCGCAGCCTTCGGTCCTGGCGCAACTCCAGGAGGCGATCCAATCCGTGCTGGACGGCAAAATAAAACCGAAATCCGTCAACGGCGATGAGGCCGTATACCAGGCGGGCGATTTTTCTTTCCGGATGCGAAATCCCCTCCCCGCGCTAAACTCTAGTTCTGGGGCGCATTGATGTTCGCGTTGCGGGCCATTTCGGTTTTCGGCTGTGTGTTGCTGCCGCTGCTTGCAGCCGTTCCAGCATGGCCGCTGCAATCCCGCATCGAAGATCGCACTGACGGCAAATCCGAGACGAAAACCAACGAAAAAGAAAAGTCGGCGAAGTCCAAGCCCGCCAAACGCACGGTGTGGAATCTCGATGGCGGCGTTTTCTTCTCGACCGACGGCCACTTGCCGAACGGCTCCTGCTTTCGTCTGTCCGGCCAGATGAACGCGCCGGACTTCTTCGACGGGCTGCGCCGCGTGGATTCCGAAGAAGGCACCAGCTACTTTCTGCACAACCAGCTGGTCACGGATTATCCCGACCAAGTGCAGATCGTCATCCACCTGCTGGATTTCCCGTGCACTCTGGACCTGAAAGACACCGTCGTGCGGCCGCCTATCACCCGTGAAATGATGGGCACGCTACGGTTGAAGTTTTATTGGAAACAAGGCATGCACATGAGCCCGGTAGAACAGAGCAAGCGCACCGCCGCTGAAGTTCGACGCATCGGAACGTTCGCGGCCGGGCCGGCCGCGGATGAAGAACTCGCACCGCGCTATGAATGGAGCTACGCCTTCACGGTAAATAGCGAAAACGTTCTGCTGACCAACGATTTGGTGCTGGTGATCGAAAACGAGGAACACAAAATCGCCGCCCGCGTGGCCGCGCGACTGTGACGATATGCGACGCGGCGCCAAATTTTGGATTGTGCTGGTGATTGCCATCGGGCTGTTGGCCGCGGCGGCGGCCAGCATTTTGCACGACGGGCTCAGCGCGCGCGCCCAGCCAAGCGCGCTGGAAACCGCGCTGGCCGCCGTGATGCGGAAGGTGGCCATGCCGTCTTCAGCGCACGCTGCGAAAAATCCCGTCGCGAACTCGCCGGAAGTCTTGCGCGAAGGGCGGCTGCACTTTGCCGACCATTGCGCGATCTGCCACGGCAACGACGGCAGCGGGGACACCATGATGGGCCGCGGCATGTATCCCAAGCCGCCGGACCTACGCGCAGTACAAACACAAAACCGCAGCGACGGCGAAATTTTCTGGATCATCGAAAACGGGGTGCGGCTGACGGGCATGCCCGCATTTGGAGATTCTTCGGCAGAGGCTTCGGGAGAGCACGTCAACGCCGAAGACAGCTGGAAACTGGTGCACTTCATCCGGCACTTGCCCGCACTTACGGCAGAAGAACGCATCGAAATGGAAAAGTACAACCCGAAGAGCCCGGAAGATTTGGAAGAAGAAGAGCGAGAGCGGGAATTTCTGGGCGGCACGCCGGAAAAACCTTCCACCCGTCCGGAGCATCATCACCACTAGATTTTTGGCGTCAGATTTGTGGCAGTAGTTTTTCCGGAATTGCAGCGGACGCTTATGCTGGCACTTCTTCTCTCGACCGTTTGCGCAGGCACCTTCTTCGGCGCGTCGCTGTACGTGAACTTGGTCGAACATCCGGCTCGAGTCTCCTGCGGTCCGGAGCTTGCCGTATGCGAATTCGCGCCAAGCTACAAGCGCGGCGCCGTCATGCAGGCGTCGCTCGCGATTGCAGGCTTCCTCCTGGGTATCACAGCAGCCTGGCAGCTGGGGGACCGGTTTGTCGCAGCGGCCGCGGTTTTTCTGGGAAGCGTCGTGCCTTACACGCTGTTCGTGATTTTTCCCACCAACCAACGGCTGCTTAACCCGGCCCTCGACGCGTCTTCTGCCCGCGCTAGCGAGCTCCTGGCTCACTGGAACAACTTGCACGCTGTGCGAAGCGCGTTGAGCGCAGCGGCTTTCGGGCTCCTCCTCTGGCGCATTGCGGAGCACGGACTGCGATGACGATACTGGCGTTCTGGAACCGAGAATCGTGGCCTGATCAGGACCCTGCTGGCCTGGATGGACGCGCTGTGAGATAACTTTTCTGAAGGAGATAGTCATGATCCATCGGGTAATAAGTTTGCTTTTCGCGCTTCTGCTCGCGGTGCCGGTATTCGCGCACGGCGACAAGAAGCACGTCATCGGCACGATTGAAAAGCTGAGCGCTGAAGCAGTGGTCGTCAAAACCAAGGAAGGCAAGTCGGTCGAAGTGAAACTCGCGCCGTCGACGACGTACGTAACCAGCGCCGACCAGCCTGCCAAATTCACCGACCTGGCTCTCGGCCAGCGCGTGGTAATCCACGCGGACCCCAAAGGCGCCGACCTGATCGCCGCGACCGTGAAGTTTGCGAACGCCGGTGCCGCTCCGGCCGCGGCCTCACCCAAGTAGCTTTCAACTGGAGCGGACGAAAGCGCTGTCAATTCCCGGATGGTTCGTGTGGCGACCTGTCTTAGTACTTCTTAGTACTCTTACACCCGCTCAGACTCGAAAAAACGGCCATGCGGGACTGGGGCAGGCTGCGACGTTACTTTACAATTTGCCCGCCGTGGCAATCAGCGACGTGGCGCCGTTCAATTCGCCGAACGTGACGGGAACTATCACCGTGAATGGAACACCGACCAACCTGAGCGCGGAACAACTGGCGGCGCCGCTGCAGAGCACCACGAGTTTTTACAGCGCGCTGTACAACGATCCGAGCAGTGCGGCGTGGTACGTATTGACGTTTGGGACCGATTCGTCGCTAACAGTGACGCCGGGATGGGATAACGTCACCGGAGTGGGGACGCCGAACGGGGCGGCATTTGTGAATGCCCTCGTTCCCTAAAGGGAACGTCAAAAGACAAAAAGTAAGCTCCACCAGGCAGAGCGCGGACACGCTGTTCGCGCTCTTTTCTTGCGTTTTCAAGGCGGTTAGTCCTCAACGAGATGGCAGGAATGCGTCTTGACGACCAGCCACACGCGCTGACCGGCCGACAACTGCAAGGAGTGCAATGCGCCGAGCGTGATGTGAACCAGAAAAACCGCGCCAGCGTCAACACGGCAGACGACGGTCGCGCCGTTGAACTCCAGTGAAGCGAGCTTGCCCGCGAGGATATTGCGCGCGCTGAGGCCGTGCGGTTCGTGGGTGGCCAACAGGATGTCTCCCGCCCGAATGGCGATGTGGACCCTGTCGCCGACGACCGCATATCCAAGGGGAATCTCCAACTCGGTTTGCGATCCGGCCATGCGGACGCGCATGACGCCGTCGGATTCGCGCAGGTCCTGCACTACGGCGGAAAGATGATTTTCGAAGCCGGCAGCGTAAGCCAGGCGTTTTTTGCGTGGCGCGTCGAGTATGGCGTGAGGAGAGCCCTCGGCGACGATCACTCCTCGGTCCAGAGCGATGACGCGCTCACCCAGAGCGTCTACTTCATCGCGCTGGTGGGTAACGTAGAGAATCGGAAGCTGGCGGATGCGGTTCCAAGCGCGCAAGTCGTCAACGATGGCGGACTTGAGCTCGGCGTCGAGCCCTTTGAGGGGCTCGTCGAGGAGGACGGCGCGAGGAGAGGTAGCCAAGGCACGCGCTAAAGCCACTCGTTGCGCTTCGCCGCCGGAGATTTCCGATGGCTTGCGACTGGCGAGGTGTTCGACGCGGAATGCTGCCAACAGATCCGGGACGCGGCTGGCGCGCTCGCCTTCGGTGAGGTCGTTCAGGCCAAAAGCGACGTTCTGTTCAGCCGTCAGATGCGGAAAGAGAGCCGGCGACTGAAATAGATAGCCGAGGCGACGGCGTTGGGGAGGGAGAAAGGTTTGTAGAGCTGAGTCGTGAAGGACTTCGCCATTCAGAACGATGCGGGCGGTGGCCGGCCGCAGCAAACCGGCGATGCAGTCGAGCAAGGTGGATTTGCCGGCTCCCGAAGGTCCGAACAAGATCGCGATCCCGGGATCGAGCTGAAAATCCACGTTCAATTCGAACGCGTCCGCCGGATCACCGTGGCGCTTGAAGCGCAATTGGGCTTCGAGGCGGGCCGGGCGAATGGCGTTCTGAGCGGTCACTTGGTCGGCCATGGCGACCACACGCGACGGTTCACGGCGTAGATGGTAGAAAGAACCGCAAAGGAAATGAAAAGTAAAGCGATGGCCATGCGATTGGCCGCGATGTAATCGAGCGATTGGACGTGGTCGTAGATGTCTATGGAGACGGTTCGCGTTACGCCGGGAATATTGCCGCCTACCATGAGCACTACTCCAAACTCGCCGAGCGTGTGCGCGAAACTCAGAACTGTCGCGGTAATGACGCCGGGAAGGGAAAGCGGCAAAAGGATTTGCCGGAATATGCGCCAGCGACTGGCGCCGAGAACCGCGGCGGCATCGAGAAGCCGCGAATTGACACTTTCAAATGCGATAACCAACGGCTGCACGGCGAACGGCAAACTGTACAAGACCGACGCAACGATCAGTCCGGCAAAAGTGAATGCCAAGGTGTGTCCGAACCAGGCAGTCCACAGCTTTCCGAGCGGACTGTGGTCCCCCATGACGACTAGCAGATAAAAGCCCAGGACCGTGGGCGGCAATACCAGGGGCAGCGCGATCACACTTTCGACAAGGAACTTGCCGCGCCATCGAGTCTGGGAAACCCAGTACGCCAAGGGCACACCCACGAGCAGCAAAATTGCTGCGACACAAGAAGCGAGGCCCACGGAAAGCCACAACGACTCCATTACTTGTGCCTCTCTTTCGGCGGTCGAGCGGCCGGGGGACGAAAGCCAAATTTTTCGAGCGCAGCACGGCCGGCGCCCTCAGTGACGAAGAGCACAAAATCCCGGGCGGCGGATTTTTCCTTGGCCGCCTTCAACAGAACCACGGTCTGTTCGATTGGCGGGTAGGTGTCAGTCGGAATTTCCCACGGCTTGCCGTCACGCATCGCCGGCGACACCGCTTGAGAATACGCAAGGATTCCCGCTTGGGCGTTGCCAGATTGCACAAATTGCGCCGCCTGCGAAATGTTTTCACCGAGCACGAATTTGGCGCGTACCCGCTCGTAGAGATGGGCCGACTGCAAAGCACTGATGGCGGCGCGCCCATAGGGAGCGTGCGCCGGGTTGGCGATGGCGATGCGGGAAACTTCGGGTTTGAGGAGACAGTTCCACTTCTCGGCTTGAGGATTGCAGGTCGCACCTGGAGGCATCCACAGAATGAGACGTCCGATAGCATAGACCGATGCACCGCGGGCCTCGGCGCGACCGGATCGCATCAATCTGGCGGGAAACTCACTATCTGCGGAAAAGAACAGGTCGAACGGCGCGCCATTCTGGATCTGCGCAAAGAAATTCCCGCTGGAGCCAAAAATGAGCTCGACATGGATCCCGGTTTTCGATTCGAAGGCCTTGGCGATTTCGGGCATTGCCGTCTGCAGGTCGGAGGCCGCGGCGACGCGAATCTGTTTGGTCTGGGGGAAGGCCGGCGCAGCGATACAAAGAAGCGCGACCAGAGCGGTGGTGGCCTGTAGAAACGTTTTTCCTGCCGGCATGGCTTCTCTCGATAATGGCTAATTTCAAACGCGCAGGATCATCACTTCGGTGGATTTAATGAGGGCCGCGGCTCGTTCCCCGGGCTTCAGGCGCATTTCCTTTGCGGCGTCGGCGGTGATGAGGGAAGTGATGTGCTGCTCACCGATGGCCAGCGTGACTTGTGCCAGCAGTCCGCTGTATTTGATGGCCACAACGCGGCCGATCAACTGGTTGCGCCCGCTAATCTTGCGGAAATTGCCGCGGCGCGAGCCAATGTCCCCGCGTTCGAGCTTTCTGGGAATAAGCCGGTCAATTTCGCTTTCGGGAACGCGGTGGTGACCGCCGGGAGTCTTGGCGGTGCGGATCTTGTCGTGGTAAATCCACTGCTTCAGCGTAGGGTAACTGATGCCGAGAATATTCGCGGCTTCGCGTGGCGACAGCAGCTTTTGCACGATGCCTCCGCCCGACTATACAATATGAGACAGAGCATAACATACTTTTAATACGATTTTAGGCGATTCTTCTGGCCTTAACGATAGAACCGCACGACTGCAACCGGAAGCATCAGTTACGCAACGGCTTGCCCGTTTTCAACGTGAACGCGATGCGCTCCTGGGTTTTCTTTTCGCCCAGCAGTGAGACGAACGCCTCCCGTTCCAAATCGAGCAGATATTGTTCGCTGACCAATTGCGGAGACGTCAAGGCACCACCGGCCAGGATGTGGGCCAGCTTGCGAGCCACGACCGCATCGTGTTCCGAAGCGTAGCCGCCGCGCACCAACATGTGGATCATCAACTTGGCACCGGCCAGGAACTGTTCGCCAAGGACCTTGACCTGAGTGGCCTGTGCTCCTTCCTGCCAGCTCGAGGCGGCAGGCTTCCAGCCGGAACGTAACAGCCCCAGCGCGGTTTCTTTCGCGTCGGCGACCAGCCGTTGCGTGTTCATCGAGTAGCGATCTTCGCGGCGGAAGTAACCGAGTTCGCGGCATTCTTCCGCGCTGGTTCCTACTTTCGCCAGCGCGACATTTTCAAAAACCGGCTTGAGGGCATGGAACAAATCGAGATCTTCGCCGCCTGCGGAATTTTCATTGGCGCGTATTAGCATTTCTTTCGAACCACCGCCGCCGGGAATCAGGCCGACTCCGGCTTCCACTAGTCCGACGTACGCTTCCGCCGCCGAATGGATTCGCGCGGCGTGAAGGCTGATTTCGCAGCCACCACCGAGTGCCATTCCCTGCGGAGCGGCAACGACCGGTTTTTTCGCGTACTTGATGGCCAGGTTGACGTTCTGGAACTGCTTCACGGCCATGTGGAGTTCATCCCACTCCTGCTCTTGCGCGCCGACCAGCACCAGCATCAAATTTGCGCCGACGGAAAAATTGACGGCCTGGTTGGCGATTACCATGGCCTCGAAATCGGTATCCAGGCGCTTCAGTCCTTTGTGAATCATGGCGATCAGGTCCGCGCCAATCGCATTCATCTTGGCGTGGAATTCGCAGCAAACCACGCCGTCGCCGAGGTCTACCAGGCTGGCGCCGGAGTTGCGCTCCACTTCCCTGCCCGCTTCTTTCAGCGACTTGAGGATGAGTATGCCGGCCGGCTCTTCGACTTTCTTACTTCCCATGGCGAGATCGAGTACTGTCGTTACACCTTTTTCCGATTCGTAAAAACTCTTTCGCCCGCCCAGCAAGACTTTTGCTAACCAGGCAGGTAGTGCGCGACCTTCTTTCTTCGCTTGCGCCGCGAATGCATCGAGGCCCAGCGCATCTACCATCTCAAACGGACCAAGTTCCCAGCCAAATCCCCAGCGCATGGCTCGGTCTACGTCCACAAGGTTGTCGGAGATTTCCGGAACGCGCCGTGCAGCGTACAGACATGTCTCGGAAATGGCGCTCCACAAAAACTGCTGCGCCTTATCGCCTTTTTGCCCTTCCAAAATCGGCCCGACCAGCGCGCGCAAACGCTGCCGGGTGTCGTCGATGGTTTTGCCACCTTCGATCGAAACGAATTTTGCTTTCTGGCGGGCGCGGTATTCCATCGTGTTGAAGTCCAGAGTGAGGATTTCTTTTTCACCTTCGCCTTTTACTTTCTTGTAGAAGCCTTGCCCGCTCTTGTCGCCAAGCCAGCCGCGCTTGATCATCTCTTCCACCAGCGCAGGGACTTTATAGCGTTCGCGCGACTCGTCATCTGGCGCCGTTTCGTAAATGTTTCTCACCACGTGGGCTAGCACGTCCAAGCCAACAATGTCGGTTGTGCGAAACGTTGCGGATTTAGGCCAGCCCACCGCCGGGCCGGTGCAGGCGTCCACTTCCTCCACGGTCATGCCAAGTTCGCTCATCAGGCGCAGTGCGTTCAGAACCGAAAAGGTACCGATGCGGTTGGCGATAAAATTCGGCGTGTCTTTCGCGACCACAACGCCCTTGCCGAACCGGCGATCACAGAAATCACCGAGCGTCTCGATAACGTTTGCGGAAGTTTTTGGTCCGGGAATAATCTCGACCAACTTTAAGTAACGCGGCGGGTTAAAGAAGTGCGTGCCGGCCCAGTGCTGTTGAAACTCGTCCGGCAGCCCTTCGGCAATCAGGTGGACGGGCAGGCCGGAGGTATTGGTGGTAACGATGGCGCCGGGCTTGCGGAATTGCAGTATGCGAGAAAGAAGGTTGCGCTTGATTTCGAGATTTTCCGCGACCACTTCGATGATCCAGTCGGCGTCGGCGCAACGCGCAAGGTCGTCATCAAAGTTGCCGACGGAAATTTTCTCTGCAAGCGTAGGTCTGAAAAACGCCGCGGGCCGGGATCTTTTCGCTGCTTCCACGCCGTTGCGCGCGAACCGATTGCGTTCGCTGGCCGGCGCACCGGGCTTCCAGTCCGGCGGCACCAAGTCGAGAAGCACGCAGGGCAACCCGGCATTCGCAAAATGCGCGGCGATGCGGGCACCCATGGTGCCGGCGCCTAGAACCACTGCCTTCTGGATGGGAAGCTTCATGACCAGCCTTCGAAATGCGAGATAAACGCCGGGACGGTTTCAGCGTTGGTTGAGTAACCCCGAGTGAGCAAGGTTACAAAACCGGCAAAGCAGGGTCAAACCGAAGCGCGCTGGAGCCGCGCAGTACTAAAATAAGAGCAGCGCAATGAACAGCAAGATCAACAGCGCATTGGAATGGCTCCGCACCGCAGAAGAAACGTTCCGCCAGCGGGCTTTTGGCGCCGCGGAAACACGATCACCGCGGCCAAAGGTCGGCTTGGCGCTGGCCGGCGGCTTTGCGCGAGGCATTGCGCACATCGGTGCGCTGCGTGCTTTTCGAGAGGCTGGAATTCCCATCGACTTCGTGGCGGGCACCAGCGTCGGCGCGCTCATCGGCGCCGGTTTTTGTGCAGGCGCCACGCTCGAATTCATGGAAGAGACCGCCAGGCAAACCACGTTCGCCGACTTTGGCCGGTGGACTCCTTCTTGGCTGGGCCTGGCCACCAACCAGCGCCTGGAGAAATACTTGGCGCGCCTGACGCCGATATCCACGTTTGAGCAACTGCACGTTCCGCTGGCCATCAGTACCACGGACATCAATGCGGGCATAACCGTTTACTATTCGAGCGGGGCGATCGCGCCGGCGCTGCGAGCTTCCTGCGCGTATCCGGGCCTGTTCGTTCCAATTCAATACGACGGGCGCACCCTGGTGGACGGCTTTTTGACTTCCCCGGTGCCGGTGGAAGGGGCGCTGCTGCTCGGCGCGGAAGTGGTAATCGCCGTTTTTCTCGAATCGGGCGGCATCGAAAACCCCCGCACCGCCGTGGACATTATCAGCCGCTCGTTCAACATCATTCAGGGCCATTCCGAAATCAGCTGGCGGGCGCAGGCCGATGTGGTGATTGAGCCTGACGTAACATCGTTCGCGTGGGACGACTTTACGAAAACGCCCGAACTGGTCGCCGCAGGCCAGGAAGCCGCGAAGAAAGCTATTCCACAAATTCTCACGGTGCTGCGGGGCGAAAAGAAAAATCCGGTAGTCTAGCCGTTCAGCGTTCCTGCAAACGAGCTTCAACAAGGACCGGTTGGCCTTCGCCTTTTCCGCGCTGCGTAAGCCATGCTGCCAAACCCTCGGCGAATTTTCCCGGCGTTAGGTGAAAGCTTGCTTCGATCGCGCCATCCGCGAGTGGCAGCGTATCGTCGAACTCCGCGGAGTTGGTGAAGTTGCGCATGCAAAACTGGTCCAGCCACTCCAGCGGGCAGGCACGCCGTTCGCCGCGAATCACCACGTCCACCAGAAACTTTTGCGCGTACATGGCATCAGATTACCACTGCTCGCCCGGAGGAGCGGGCTGCGTCAAACTGTTAAGATAGCGTTCAGGAGCATTTTCGCCAGTGAAGCTGCGATACCTGTTTGCAAGTTTTGTCGCGTCTGCCGCGGCCATCCTGACCGCCGGCGCGAGTTACGCCCAAGGTCCGCACCCCGCTGTGGTGCAGCTGGACGCCTGGCGCAAGGCGGTGCTGGCCGGTGACGCGCAGGCGCTTACCCCCCTTTACTCGGCCAGCCCGAGGATTCTCGGACCCGGCCAAACTGCGTCCAATCTGACATCGGAAGTCGCCTACTGGACTGGTTGGAAGGGCAAAGGACTGAAAACCATCTCTGCCCAAATCGAAAGCGCGCGGGAGCCGCAGCCCGGGCTTCACGTTCTCTCCATTCAGTTGACGCTAGTCGCTTCTGAGGGCGGGGCCGCGAAGAAGTATTACCTCAAGATGGCACAGGGTTACGCCGAACAGGGCGGCAGCTGGAAAATCGCCGTGGAGCAGCGGGAAGATGCGACGCGCCTGAGGGGCCCGGCGGAACGAAAGGACCTGTATCCCTCCGACGCCGATGCGCAAAAGGAAATCGAAGAGGCGCTGCAAGCCGCCGCTAAATCGCACAAGCGCGTGATGCTCGTTTTTGGCGGCAATTGGTGCTACGACTGCCACGTATTGGATGCGGCGTTCCACACACCGGAAATCGCGCCAACCCTCAATCGCAACTATGTAGTCGTGCACGTGGACGTCGGCGAGTACAACAAGAACCTCGACCTCGCTAAAAGATATGAAGTCCCGTTGGAGCGCGGCGTGCCCGCGGCGGCAATCCTCGACAACACTGGCAAGTTGCTAGTCAGCCAGAAAAATCAGGAGTTTGAAAAGGCACGCTCCATGGCACCGGAAGACATTCTCGCGTTTCTCAACAAGTGGAAACCCGTGAGCGAACACTAGAATTCCTTCGCGGCGCTTTTGCTACAGAACTAATCGAATCTCCGAGTCCATCACCACGTGCGTGGCCATCTCGCCGTTGATCGTGTACTGGTCACCATGCTCGTTTTTGAAATGAAAGAAACGGCTGATGTGATAGTCCTCGTCAAAGATCGAAAACACTTTTTCAGTTTCTGCGCGGGAAAGCTTGAATGCACTGAGGGGTACCGGTTCCCCGGGTTTGGCTGCGAGACTGGTATACAGTCGATATAGTTCTTGCAGGGAAATCATGGGGGCGGACCCTGCCGCTTGGGTGCTCATAAACGCCACCTTTTCTTCCGCGAAGTGAGAACCTCATTTTACACCCGATTTGTGCCGAAGAGACGGCTGGTTCGCTTTGTCAGCCACCTGAGAATCCTCTATCATTTTTCCTGCGGCCAACGAATCGAACCTGCCGGATCGTTCGCACGAGGAGGAAACACATGGCGATTGCCGTGGGACAAGTGGCGCCGGATTTTTCGCTGAAGGATCAGTATGACAAAGACGTAAAGCTTTCGGATTTTGCCGGAAGGAAGAATGTCGTAATCGTTTTCTATCCCCTGGATTGGAGCCCGGTCTGCACCAAGGAACATGTCTGTCTGGTGAACGGCATGAAGGATTTCGCCACGCTTGACGCGGAAGTGCTTGGCGTCAGCGTGGATAGCGCCTGGTCGCACAAGGCCTACGCCGAAAAAATGGGTATCCGGTATTCGCTGCTGGCGGATTTCAATCCGCGCGGGGCCATGGCCGACAAGTACGGCATATATCTCGCTGAGAAAGGAATCAGCGGCCGCGCCATCGTCATCGTCGGCAAGGATGGCAAGGTCGCCTGGATGAAAAACTACGACATTCCGGTAGTGCCGGACGTGGACGAAGTATCTGCAGCGTTGCAGAAAGTAAAAGCCGCAAGCGCGTAAAGCAGTTTTGCGTTTCGGACATTTTTCAAAAGTACCGGCCAGGGCAAGCGGCTCTGGCCTTTTTTATTGCGTGCCATGAATCGCGGCGAGCAGAAACGGCGCGGCTAGCCACAAGCACAGTGTCAAGGCTCCGCCAATTGCCAGCGGCCAGCGCAAAGGATTGGGCCGAATCAAGGCGTATGCAGCGGCCAGCCCGGGAATAAATCCGAACCAGATAAAGCTGACCATCACCACGTGATTGGACCAGTCAGCCGGAAGCCATTTCGCCAGCTGCCCGACGAACGCTGGGGAATTGACGCCGGGAACTCGCAGTAACAGGCTGAACGTAATGTTGGCGAGCAGAAAAATCGCAAACGCGTCTCGCTCTTCTTTGTGCGGCGCTTCGCCCGCAGCAGCGAATGGTTCCCGCTCCGCCGGAAGCACCTTCAGCCAGGCGATCGCCACTGGAGACGCTGCCGCGAGCAACAGCAGCGAGTACAGAACGAGAGCCAGGCGATGGTCGAGCACGCCGGCAATTTGCACTGCGAAAAGCATGGAGAAACCGCTCAGAAGTTTAGCGGGGGAAGTCGTTGCGGGCCACCGCGCCGCCCTTCATCACGAACTTGACTCTTTCTAAGGTTTTCACGTCAGAGAGCGGATCGCCCTCCACCGCAATCAGATCGGCGTAGTGTCCTTTTTCCAAAGACCCTACTTTTTCGCTCCAGCCGATCAAATCGGCAGCATTCAGCGTGGCGGCGCGAATGGCGTCCAGCGGCTGCATGCCCCACTCCACCATTTTGCCGAACTGCCGTGCATTGTCGCCGTGCGGATACACGCCGGAATCGGTGCCAAAGGCGATTTTAGCGCCAGCCTGAAACGCTTTGCGGAAATTCTCACGCTGCAGGTGTCCGACCTTCTTTTCCTTTTCGATGGATTCGAGCAGCATGCCAGCCTTCGCGCCTTCCTGCAGGATGAAATCATCGTTATAAATGTCGAACACCAGATAAGTTCCGTGTTGCTTGGCCAGCGCGATGCCCTCGTCATCAATCAAGCTGGAATGCTCGATGGAATCAATTCCCGCGCGAATGGCGTCTTTGATGGATTGCGTGCCGTGAGCATGCGCGGCCACTTTGCGGCCGAGCTTATGCGCTTCTTCGGCGATCGCCTGCATCTCTTCCAATGTGTACTGCGGCGTGCCGGGCTGATCTCCTTTGCTTAAAACACCACCCGACGCGCAAATCTTGATCACGTCGGCGCCATATTTGATCACTTCGCGCACCTTGGCTCGCGCTGCCCATGGGCCATCGGCCACCCCTTCCGAAATATGGTGATATTCGGCGGGCAGTAAGTTGTCATCACAATGGCCTCCGGTTATCCCCAGTGCCGGTCCGGAGACCAGCATGCGCGGCCCTTCAATCTCTCCCGCGTTCACCCCGTCACGAACGGCCACATCGCTGAAGCCGGCCGCTCCCACGTTGCGAATCGTGGTGAATCCCGCGCGCAGCGTTAGCCGCGCGTTTTTCGCGCCCGCAACCGTGGAACGCGGCACGGAAATGCCTAGTCCCGCATATCCGCTGTGCTGCGGATCTCCCGTAACGTGCGTGTGCACGTCAATCAAGCCGGGCAGGCAAGTTGCGCGAGAGAGATCGATCGCGCCGATGTTCGATCCGGAGGCAGGCGTCACCGAGGCAATGACCCCGTCCGCGTCAAAAGTCACCAGTTGATCGGATAAGAGTTGTCCGCTGCGAACATCGAGCAATTTGCCGCAGCGCACCGCGCCCGGTGCAGCCGCGGCAACGCTCGCAGCCAGCAAGCACACACTCAGAACTAAAACAATTTTGCGCATCAATCCCTCGCCGATTTCAAACGGAAATTGCCCCAAGAGAATAGCTCGAAAAATGAGCTACTGCCAATCGTCTTCCGCCACACTCAACTCCGTTCTCGCTATTTCGGCTGATGCCGGGCGAACGAGCGAAGGAACAGTACCAGCTGCCAGCGCTGCTGTTCGGTGTAGCGCTTCTTGAAACCCGGCATCGGGCGATGCCCTTCGCTGATTTTATAGAACAACTCGCCGTCGCTGACCGAATTCATATGCGCCGCGTCGGTGAAATCCGCAGGCGGCGGGTCATATGACTTGGCCTGCGAACCGTCGCCCTTCCCGGAATCGCCGTGGCACTCCGCGCATTTGTCCAGATATAGCTTTTGCGCTGCGGGAGGATTTGCTTGCGACGGTTTTATTGGATTTACCGCGCGCTTGGCTTCCTCCGGCACAATCCACGGTCCGGGATGGAAAAACGCATAGACCGCCGAGCCTGCGGCAATCAAGAGAAGAATTACAAATAGGCAACCGGCCAGTTTTTTGCGTGCAGGCGAAGGCATGAATGAAGAATCTTCGCACAAACGCAAAGAGTTTCACCACAGCGGGCACCGAGTTCGCCTAGAAGAGGAGCGTTAGCCGCGAAGCGTAAGCCAGAGCAGTTCGGCATTGAAGGCGACTATGGCGATCGCGACGACCCAGGCTATGGTTGCGGTAAGCCGCGAATTGGCGAACGTGCCCATTTTGGCCTTGTTGCTGGTGAACTGCACGAGCGGGATCACGGCGAACGGCAACTGAAAACTGAGCACTACCTGGCTGAGAATCAGCAGCGAAGTGACTCTGCCTTCGCCGTACAAACCGATGACGATTACCGCGGGAATGATGGCCAGCGCGCGCGTGATTAAGCGCCGCAGCCACGGCTTAAGGCGCAGATTCAGGAATCCTTCCATCACGATCTGGCCGGCCAGCGTACCGGTCAATGTTGAGTTCTGCCCCGACGCAAGCAACGCGCAGGCGAACAGCGTGCTCGCCAGGCTGGCTCCCAACACGGGCGTAAGCAGCTTGTAGGCGTCAGAAATTTCCGCAACGTCATGCAAGCCGCGGGTGTGAAATGCAGCCGCGCCGAGAATCAAGATCGCAGCATTGACGAACAGCGCGAACGTCAGCGCCAGGGTCGAATCGAAAACGGCGAAACGCAGGGCCTCGCGCTTGCCGGAGGTGTCGGTGGAAAAAGCGCGCGTCTGTACGATGCTCGAGTGCAGATAAAGATTGTGCGGCATTACCGTGGCGCCCAGGATGCCAATAGCGATGTACAGCATTTCGCGATTCTTCAGTATCTCCAGCCGAGGCAGGAAGCCTTGCGCCGCTTCCTTCCACAAGGGCTGCGCAAAGAAAATCTCATAGGCAAAACAAACTGCGATGCTCGCGATCAGCGTGATCACGAAAGCTTCGATTAACCGGAACCCTCGCCCTTGCAGCGCCAGAACTATTAGCACGTCCAGGGCGGTGATCAGCACGCCAGCCATCAATGGCAAGCCAAAAAGCAGTTTCAGCGCAACCGCCGAGCCCAGCACTTCCGCCAGATCGCACGCTGCGATGGCGATTTCGCAAATCACCCACAGAGCAAAGGATACCGGGCGCGAATAGGATTCGCGACAAGCCTGCGCCAGGTCCCGCCCTGTAACGATTCCGAGCTTCGCGGAAAGCCCCTGCAACAGCATGGCCATGAGGTTGCTAAGCAAAATAACGCTCAACAGCGTGTAGCCAAATTTGGAACCGCCGCCAATGTCGGTAGCCCAGTTACCGGGATCCATATACCCAACGGCGACAAGGTAACCGGGTCCGGCAAACGCCAAGACCTTGCGGAACCAGCTCAGGCCGGGAGTGATGGGAATGGTGCGATGGGCTTCAGGGAGCGAAGGCCACAGTGCAGGAGCCGCGCCGGCGGCCGCCGGCGCGCGATTCTGTGCGACGTCGGGTTCCGCTTCGATGAGTTGTTCTGTGGTGCGCGGCATCCTTAGCTGTGCTATCAGCAGAAGTTAACTACAGTGAATGCTCGAACTAAACTACATTTAATGGGCTCTTCTGTCAATAAGTCTTTTCTCCAGTGTGCCGTGCATGAACTACCGTAAACGCGGGGTGTGGTACCTTTTGAAAGGAAGCTCAGGAGACGCGCATGGACGAGAAGCAGCCGCAACAAAGCGGCCAGATGCAGATCAAAGCCGACGAGAAGGAGCTGCAGGGTCTTTACAGCAACCTGGTGATGCTCCAGCACAACCTGGAGGAATTCACCCTGAATTTTGTCTACATTTTTCCAAATGGGGCGCAAGGCAAGCTGCTCAGTAGCATGATTGTCAGCCCCGGTCACGCCAAGCGCATCTGGCGCGCGTTGGGTGAAAACATTTCCCGTTACGAAGCCCAGTTCGGCCCCATCAAGGAGGCTCCCGAGGGCAGCAATCCCCCTCCAAACGTTGGATTCGTACAGTAGCCAGATATTTCGCGGATCGTCTGTTCAGTGCCTGTCTTCAGATAAAGATACGCCTTTAATAGCCTAGACGGCGCGCGCAATCGCCGAGCATCTCCGCTTCCCACTCCGGTCGAATCGGATTTTTTGGGTGAGGCAGAGCGCTCGGGATCCTGCCAGTCAAGTGCAGGAAAACCGCGGCGGAATGTTTGTACGCTGGAACCGGCGCCCGAAACGCGACGTTCCCCAGATGCTGTAGCGAGTCGGCAAGCGCGTAGTAAGCCGCATCGCCTGCTTCCCACAGCCGATCCCGCTCCGCGAAACGCTCCGGACAGAATGTCGCCAGCCCCAGCAGATAGTCCGACCCATATTCAATCATGTTGATGCCCAGGTCGTTGCCGGTATAAACGCGAAAGTCCGGCCGCTGCGCATCACGCAAAGCAAGCCGCTCCAGTTCAATCGTGCGGTCCAGGGAAGAGTGTTTCATCCCCTTCAGCTCCGGAATGTCCATCAGCCGCCGCACCGTTTCCTCGTCGAAGATTTCTCCGTTCGGCGCAAACATCGTCCCCAGTTCGAACGCCAGCACCTGTGAATAACCTTTGCAGATCGCTTGATAGGTGGCAGCTTTCTCGAACGCGGATTTTCCATGCAAGCGCCGCGTCTGAAAAAGTATCGGTATGCCGCCGCGGCCGACGATGCGGTCCACCTCGCGACGGTATAGTGCTACGACGTCGCCGTCCTGTCCTTCGATGTACGCGCCCGCCACAAACACGGCGTCCATACCCAGCGCTTCGCGAGTCCACCGCAGCACATCGCTCTTTTCCGCGTCACTCAGATAGTTCACATAGCCGGTGTCCATGTTCACCGCGTTCATCAGCCCGGCCCGCTGCGTCGCCGTCAAATGCCTTTGAAAAGCCTCAACCGCCACGCGGCCATTGGGGTCGAACGGCAACAACGCCGCCGAAATTCCCTGCACCTTGCGGCGCGGCTTTTGCCGCTTAATCGTTGCTTCAATCTCCATGAACCAGCCCTCAACGCTTCTTAAGCGCCGCCAATTGCGCTGCCATCCCCGAATTCTTGTAGTACGCGTCCAGTGGATAGCACCCTGACGGCAGTCCATTGCGCGGCGCCGTGGTGCAGTCGCTGAACGTTCTGCAGACGCGTTTATGCTCCACCGTGCGGCCATGCGCGGCATCCCACAGCATTTCCGGATACGTAAGCGTCATTCGCCCGAGTCCCACCGCGTCCACCCAGCCCTCGCGTATCGCTGCCTGCGCCACATGCGGCAAGAAATCCTGCAAATACGTGTACGCCGTTCCCACAACAATCAATTTCGGAAAGCTCTGCTTCAACTCGCGCGCGACTTGTATCTGCCGCGCCACACCCACCAACGGGTCTTCGGGAGGCAAATATCCGTCCGACGGTGGATACAGCGCCGGCCGTTGCACATGCGGATTGTAATAAGGACTCCCCGCGGTGATGTTCACTAGGCCAATCTGCGATTCCTCCAGCAGGCGAAGAAATTGAATCGTCTCCACAAGTTCAGGCTCGGTGGGGTTTTTTTCGTTCACGCCGAATCCCCACCGGTACGGAATCAGCTGCCCATGCGCTTCGGGAATCCCGGGCCCCGGTTTTCCTGGCACCGATCGCTCCGGGTCCGGCCGAAACGGAATCGTGTCAAAGGCGGAGAGCCGTACGCCGATCTTTAGTTTCGGCGCAAGGGAGCGGATTCCTTCGACAATTTCGCGTAAAAACCGGGTCCGGTTTTCAAAACTCCCGCCGTAGTTCCCTTCCCTCGTGTGCGCGCTCAGAAATTCATGTCCCAAGTAACCGTGGCAATGTTTGACGTCAACAAAATCAAATCCCAATTCCCACGCGATCCGCGCAGCGCGGTGAAAGTCCTCAATAATCGCGAGCACCCCCCCATCACTCAACACCGGATAGTCCGCGGGCAGACTCAGCCGGCGGTCTAGAAGCGGGTGCCGATACAAAATGCGCGGCTCCGCGCGGCCACCAGCGTTCGGCCGGCAGTAACGGCCGGAGTGCGTCAGCTGCAATCCAATCAGCAAGCCTTCATCCGACCCAGCGACTTTTTTGTGCTCTTCAATCAACACAGCGCGCAATTCTGCCAGCCCGTCTCGCGTGTGTTCACCAATCACCAGTTGATTCGGATTCGCCCGGCCCTCGTGATTGACTGCGACCGCTTCTCCGCCCCAGATCAGCTTCGCGCCGCTTTGCCCAAAGCGTCTCCAGCGCCGCAGCGTATGTTCGCTCGGCTGTCCGTCCAGCGTGCCGTCCCAGCCCTCCATCGGATGGATCGCGATGCGATTGCCGATCCGCAGATCGCCGCGTTGCAGCTTCGCCAGTAGCGGCGAATCAATTCCATGTTGGACTTCGTTGTCACATGGAATGGTCAATCCGAGTGAACGCAAATGGTCCAGAAACCGCGCCACATCCTTGATCGTGCCCAGCCGCACGATCGCACTGCTGGTCATGATTGCGTGCTCCCGCGCTTGGGCCAAGTAGCAATAGCAGCACCTCCAATCAGCTTTATGAGTCCGTTCATATAACTTCCGGGAGTATCGCGCAGCCCCGCCAGCCACTACTCCACAATCTCGCCTCCGTCACACTGTACGCCGTTAAAAATCACACCCGGCAGCCGTGCAGTTTGCAGGATTCTTCGCCGACGGGCAAGCCATTCCTTGCGTCACGAAGGCGGCCTATTCCAATCAATTGCGCTTGATCTATTTGCGTTTGCGTTAGAAGAAATTCGTTCGTAGAAACTGAAATGTAGCCTGAAACACAGGTATCACATGGTACCGTAGACACAGGCAACACTTTCTCTCCGTTTAGGGAGGAAGCGACTATGCCGTGGAGGGAGTGTTCGGCGATGGATGAAAGAATGCAGCAACGATGCGGCGAGTTGCAAGCTAGCGGCCGCCCGCAGGGATTCTTGTCCAACAACTGCGTGGCCAAATCACGAACCTGATCGCCGGGAAGAATTTCCCTCCAACCACGGTGTAGCAAACGCAGTCGTGCCACCGCACCGTGTTGTCGAGATCGGTTATCTCCTTATCCCGATGGAGGCGGCAAATAGCACTGTGAACTTCTACGAGACTTCCCCACCAAACTGCGAGCGCAAATCTCCTCAGATGGGACTGCGCGTGACGACTCGCGGCTTCGTGAATGCACAAGTGAACCAGCGCGCTGGCATCCCAAAACGCTGTCGTTTTTTTCAAAGCTCTTCTCTGTCGGCGAGAACCGCTTGAATCGCCCTGTCCCCTGCAACGCTTCCCGTTGGAATCTTCAAGAGCGCCTTTACATCGAGTCGCACCTTGGGGAGACGCAGTTTCCCCGCCGCAAACAACACGAGTTCCTGACCGTCGGCACCTTCCGCCGAAAACGGAACTAATTTGGCCACCGGGAGATTACGGTCTCGGATTACCACTTCTTCGCCTCCTTTGGCGAATGTAAGGTACTTGCTGAGCCGGTTCTTTAGTTCCGCCACATTCACACTGCGCAATTCGTCAAGGCTATCATAGCCATGAATTGCCCAATGGGAAAAGCCCAATGGTCGGCAAGACGGTTTATCGAGAGATTTTTGGCACTTTCCATACCGGCAACCGTGCGTTTCGCTCGGACAGCCAGCACCTGCCGAGTCTTCCTCGACGGGCTATTTCGTGCTAAGTCCACTTGACAAACAAGTGAAACGTAGTAATCTCTCTTGCAGAGACCACTTGGATGTCTAATAAAGAAAAAGAATCAATCCAGCTGCTACAGGGGACACTTGATCTCATCGTTTTGCGCACCCTCGCGACGATGGGCCCACAACACGCTTATCAAATTGCCACGCGCCTTCAGCAGATCTCTGATCGGCTGCTCAACCTCAACCAGGGCACTCTCTATCCCGCATTAGTGCGGCTGGAACTGTACGGGTGGATTAAAGGAGTCTGGGGAAGGACCGAGAGCAACCGGGAAGCCAAATACTACGAAATCACCAAGGCGGGACAGAAAGCCTTAAAGGAGGAGACACAGGGGTGGAGAAGAATGTCGGCTCTAGTGGAACGGCTCTTGCTTGAGGAGTCTTAGCCATGAAGCACCTGAGACGCATCTTTCTGAAGTTTTATCTGCTTTTCGCCAACTCCAAAGTGGAAGCGGAACTGGCAAGAGAAATTGGCGCGCATCTGGCGTTGCTGGAGGACGAATATCTGCGCCAGGGCATGACCTCCGAAGATGCACGACGAGCGGCCAGACTCGCCTACGGAGGTGTGGAGCAGGCGAAGCAACTGCATCGCGACGAGCGAGGGTTTCAAGGCCTGGGCCAGATCCTGCAAGACGCTCGATATACGTTCCGCCAACTGCGCAAGTCTCCCGGATTCACAGTGACGGCCATCCTGATGCTGGCGCTGGGCATCGGGGCGACGACGGCGATTTTCTCCATCGTCGAAGGAGTACTGCTGCGTCCGCTGCCGTTCCCCGATCCGGATCGTCTGGTCATCCTGGGAGCTGTGCCTGAAGGCTCGTACTGCGCGTCCTGCGCTTACTCCAGCGTAACCGCTCCGGACATCCGCAATTACATGCGCGACACGCAAAGCTTTAGCCATCTCG
>Ga0075425_100000802_pt1 | contig 29880 bp, 28 predicted proteins | sample SoiMethybrSBSTD4_FD_75300 | JGI IMG/M metagenome (GOLD analysis project Ga0075425, IMG submission 75300) | Bulk soil microbial communities from a Populus tree surrounding site in Tennessee, USA - Soil MetaG P. TD hybrid SBSTD4 | ecosystem: Environmental > Terrestrial > Soil > Tree plantation... | reverse complement strand
CTCGTCGGCGATCGGCCGCTCGACGATGATCCGGCGCACAGACATGCAGATCTGCCCCTGGTGAAAGAACGCGCCGAAGACGGAGGCGTCGACGGCGTACTCGGGATCCGCATCGGCGAGCACGATCAGCGGGTTGTAACCCCCGAGCTCGAGCACGACGCGCTTGAGGTGGCGACCGGCGGCTTCTGCGACCTTTCGCCCGGTCTCGGTCGATCCGGTGAAGTTGAGCCGGCGAACATGCGGGCTCGCGATCAGCTCGGCGGCGACCGCGTCCGCTCCGTCGGGAGCGTGCGTGACCACGTTGAGCACTCCGGCCGGGAGGCCGCCTTCCTGGAAGACGTCCCCCCAGACGAGCCCGCCGGACCAGGGCGACTCTTCCGACGGCTTCAGGACGACCGTGTTCGCGCAGGCAAGCGGTGCGGTGATCGCCCGCGCGGACAGGATCAGCGCGGCATTCCACGGTGCGATGGCGCCGACGACGCCGACCGGCCTGCGGATCCCCATCGCGAACGCCCCGGGCAAGTCAGACGGGAGGATTTGCCCCAGCGGCGCGTACGCCGCGGCGGCGCCGTGCCTGAACAGCCCCGCCACGAAGTCGACCTGGAACATCCCCCAGCCCAGCGCCGCTCCGGTCTCCCGGGCCAGCATGTCGACGATCTCGTCGCGCCGCGCCTCCACGAGCTCGGCGACCCGGAGAAAGACCCGCTGGCGCTCTGCCGGCGGGCTCGCCGACCACCCCGGGAACGCAGCGGCGGCGGCTTCGACCGCGCGGCGAGCGTCATCCGCGGCGCCCTCCGGCACCCGAGCCACCGTGACGCCGGTGTAGGGATCGCGGTCCTCGAACGTCTCCCCACCGGCCGCGTCCTGCCACTCGCCGGCGATGAACATGCGGCAATCTCGAATCTGCGGCGCGGTCGCGGCCATGTGCGTCATCTTCCCCGATCGAGCGTCCCCGCGCCGGTTCGCGCAAACCGCGGTACCTTGTCGACATGCCAGAAAAGCCGGGGGCGCCACGCACGCCAATGGGACGCGTGGCGACCGATCCGTTCCACCTCGACGCTGCGGTCTCGACAGGGCTCGACACACAGCGATTCGTGACCGGTGGGGAGGCCGCACGCCTGCTCCGCGAGGCCGCGCAGCAGCTCGGCGAATCGCTCGACCCGGAGCGTGTCTACGACCACTTCCACGAGCTCGTTGCCGGGATGATCCCCCACAACGGCCTCGTCGTCTCGTCCTACGACCACCGCGACGGAATGATTCGGTGCGAGTACGCGTGGGTCGACGGGAACAAGCTCGATCCCGCCAAGCTGCCGCCGGTGAAGCTCAACCCGAACGGCGAAGGGATGCAGAGCCGCGTGATCGTAAGCGGTCACGGGTTACTTGCCAACGACGTCGCCGAGCGGGTCGAAAGGAGCGACGGGACGTTCTATGACGTCGACTCCGAGGGCCATGTGCGCAAGGTGCCCGAGACCGGGCCGGTATCGACCCAGGCCGCCCTGATGGCTCCGGTCAAGCACGAGGGCCGCGTGGTCGGCGTCGTGCAGGTCATGAGCGAGGAGGTCACCTACACGAGAGACCAGCTCGAGCTCATGGAGGGGATCGTCGCCCAGATGTCCGCGGCAGTACGCAACGCGAGGCTCTACCGAGCGGCGCAGGACGAGCTCGAGGCTCGTGCGCGCGCCGAGACGGCCCTGCGCGAAAGCGAGGCTCGCTACCGCGCGATCTACGACACGGCCGCGGTCGGAATCTCCGAGATCGCGCTGGATGGACGCTGGCTCCGGGTGAACGAACGCCTCTGCGAGATCACGGGATACTCGGCCGACGAGCTGCTCCGGCTTCGCTTCCAGGACATCACCGTGGCCGGCGACCATGTGGCCGACGAGGATCAGGCCCGCCGCATGCTCGCCGGTGAGATCGATCGGTACACGAGAGAGAAGCGCTATCGCCGCAAGGACGGGAGCGAGGTGCTGATCAACGCGACCGTCTCGCTCGTCCGCGGCGCGGACGGCAAGCCGCTCCGCTTCATCTCCGTCGTGGAGGACATCACTGCCCGTCGCCAGGCGCAGGAGGAGCACCAGCGGCTCGTCGCGGCAGAGGAGGCGGCGCGGGCGATCGCGCGCGAGCGCGAGCAAGAAGCGCGCGTGCTCAGCGCGGTCGGCGACGGGATCGCGCTCGTCGACCACGCCGGCATCGTCCGGGTCTGGAATCCCGCCGCCGAGCGCGTCACGGGGCTCGAGGCAACGCACGTGCTCGGCCGGAATGTGGACGAGGTCCTCCCCGGCTGGTCGAGCGTAGGACGGCGGATGTCCCTCGGTCCGGAGCCGTCGCAGCCGGAGACGATGCCCCTCGAAGTCCACGGGCGCGAGCTCTGGCTCTCGATCGTCGCCGTCGAGAGCGCCGACGGCGTCGTCTACGCGTTCCGCGATCTGACCGCCCAGCGGCGCCTCGACGAGGCGAAGACCGAGCTGGTCGCCACCGTCTCGCACGAGCTCCGGACGCCGCTCTCAGCCGTCTTCGGCGCGGCGAAGACGCTGATGCACCGGGACAGCGACATGGCGTCCGACGAGCGAGTGGCGCTGCTCAAGATGATTGCCGACCAGACGGAACGGCTGTCGCAGATCGCAGACGAGTTTTTGCTCGCGAGCCGGCTCGAGGCCGGAGAGCTTCCGGTCTCGAGGGTGCACGTCGACCTCGTCGAGCTCGCCCAGGAGTCGATCAAGGCGATGCGGGCCCGCGCACCGGAGGGCACGACGTTCGAGCTGCGGAGCCACGAAGACATGCCGCCGGCCGACGCGGATCCCGAGAAGGTCGGGCAGGTGCTCGTCAACCTCCTCGACAACGCGATCAAGTACTCGCCGAACGGCGGTCTCGTGACCGTCTCCGTGACCGCCGGGGACCGGCGCGTGCAGCTCGCCGTGCGGGACCCGGGCCTCGGGATCCCACGCTCTGAGCAGGAGCGCGTGTTCGAGAAGTTCTACCGCGTCGACCCCAACCTCGTTCATGGAGTGCGCGGCACGGGCCTCGGCCTCTACATCTCCCGCGAGCTGGTGAAGCGCATGCACGGCCAGATGGGGCTCGTCTCCGAAGAAGGGAGCGGATCCACCTTCTTCGTCGAGCTGCCCCGCGCCGACCTCTAGAGTCCTCGCGACACAGATCGAGAGGAGGGCCAGGTGTACGCACGCATTGCGCGGTTCGAGGGTGCGGACCCGTCGCGGATGGACGAGCGAATCCAGGCGAACCGCCGTTACATCGAGCAGAGCCTCGAGTCGCCACCGGCGGGCCTCGAGTCCGCAAAGGGCATCTGGATGCTGGTCGATCGCCAGTCTGGCAAGGGCCTCGGCATCACGCTCTTCGAGACCGAGGACGACCTCCGAAAGGGCGACGAGGCCTTGAACAAGATGTCGCCCCCGGACGTCGAAGGAGGCCGCCGCACGAGTGTCGAGGTCTACGAGGTCGTCCTCAAGCGCGAGCTGGCGTAATCCCGGCCAATGGCGGTCGCGCGACGGCTCGCGCTCGGTCGCCTCATATCGCTGAGCGGCGGCTCGGCCGCCTACATCGCACTGGTGCGCGCCGTCTACGACGGGGGCCGCCCGCTGTGGATCTCCGCGGCAATCTTCTCGAGCGTCGTCGCGACCGTCGCCTCGGCGCCGTTCGCAGGCTGGCTCGGAGATCGCTTCGACCGGCGCGCCGTCATGATCGGCGCAGACCTCGCGGCAGCCGCGGTCTCGCTCGCCATGGCCTCGACGACGGAGTCCGCCGCCGCCCTCGTCGCCCTGATGGCCGCCTCGTCCGTCGCGCAGGCCCCCTTCGAGCCTGCATCGGCCTCCGCGCTGCCGAACCTGGTGTCGGAGGCGGACATCCCGCGCGCGAACGCGCTGGTCGCGTCCACCAGTTCGGCCGCCTACCTGGTCGGCCCGCTCCTCGGCGGCGTCGTGATCGCGGCGGGCGCATCGGCGCCGACCGTGTTCGTCGCCGACGCCGGGACGTTCCTCGTGTCGGCGCTCCTCGTCGCGACGATCCGTCGGCCGTTCGGCCGCGGTTCGATCGAGACCCATCCGGGTGTTCTGGCCGGGATACGCGTGATCGTCCGCGAGCCGGCGCTGCGGATGCTCGTGCTCGCCGGCGCCATCTCGCTGGTCGGGATCGGGATCGTCGACGTCGCGTCGCTCCCGCTCTCGCTTCACCTCGGGGGCGGGGCGGCGGGCTACGGCGCGATGACCGCGCTCCTCGGCGGCGGCGGCATAGTCGGCGCTGCACTGGCAGGCCGGGTTGTCCGCCGGGATTCGATCGGGATGCTCGTCGGTGCGTTCGCGGCCTCTGCGGCGGGCCTCGCGCTGGCAGGTGCTGCCCCACTGCTCGCAATCGCGCTCGCGGGAGTGGCCGTCGCGGGCACCGGCCGCGGACTGGGCGACGTCGCGACGGTGACCCTGCTACAGGCCCGCGCTGCCGACGAGGTGCGGAGCCGCGTCTTCGCAGCAGACGACGCGGCCGGGCACGCGGCGTTCTCGGTCTCGGCGTTCACGGGCGGCCTGCTCCTCCACTTCGTCGGCGTGCGCGAGGCGTTCGCGGTCGCGGCCGCGTTCGCGCTGGTCGCGGCGCTCGTGGCTGCCCGCGCGGCTACTCGTATTGCAACGCCTCGAGCACCTTGAGGCGCGAGGCTCGCCGGGCCGGGAGGATGGCGGCCAGGATGCCCGCGATGATCGCGACGATCACGAAGACGACTAGGGTTCCCCAGGGCACCGCGAACACGATGCCCTCGGCCGAAAGCGCCTGCGTGACCAGGAAGGCAAGGAAGAGGCCGGTCACGATCCCGAGTGCAGCGCCGATGAGGGCGGTGACGATGCTCTCCTGCCGAATCATGCGGCGGACCTGGCGGCGTGTCATCCCGACCGCGCGCAGCATCCCAAGCTCGCGCGTGCGTTCGAAGACCGACAGTACGAGCGTGTTCACGATCCCGAACAGGCTGACGATCACGGACAGCCCCAGCATCGCGTAGAGCAGGTTGATGAGGCTGTTGAGCGGCTTCTCCTGATTCGTCTTGAACTGCGACTGCGTCTGCACCTTCGCGTCCGGGAACTGCCGAAGCGCATTCTCGAGCGCCGCGGTGTTGGCGTCCGTCACGCCGCCGCGCATGTTGATGAACGTGAAGATGTTCTCCGGCTGGGGGTAGGCGGTGTCGAAGCGGCTGTTGGAGATCGTGATTGTCCCGAACGGCGAGCCGCCCTTCGGCGCCTTGAAGATGCCGTCCAGCCGCAGGTTCAGGAACTTGCCGCTCGGCGTCTCCATTCGCAGCGGCGAGCCGATCGAGAGGTCGTGGTCGTCGGCGTACTTCTTCTCGACGAAGGCGCCGTCGCGGCCGAGTTCGGCCGGCACGCTGCTCGACCCGCGATACCACGTCACGTCGACGACCTTGCTGAGATTCCGATCGACGCCGGTGACGTCGATCGTCTTGTGGAAGATGCGGCCGGAACCGGACCGGACGCCGGAGACGACCTCGACGCCCGGCGCCGTCGCCGCGGCCGCCGCCGCGGCACTCGTCAGCGGGTTGAAGTTGCTCTGAGCCGTCAGCGCGTAGTCGGCGATGAAGAGCTCGTTGACCGCATCCTCGAATGACGTCCGTAACCCCTGGCCGAGCGCGGCGACGAGCGTGACGAGCGCAAGCCCGATCATCAACGCAGCCGCGGTCGAGGCGGTGCGGCTCGGGTTCCGGGCCGCGTTCTCGCGCGCGAGCATTCCGGCGGCGCCCCCGAGCCGTGCGGACGGCCAGCCGAGGACGACCGCCAGCGGACGAACGATTCGCGACGACACGAGCGCCACACCGATGAAGAGCACCACGCAGCCGATGCCGAGCGAGAGCAGCCGTGTGACGGTCGGAAGCCCGTGGGCGAAGATGCCGTAGGCGAGGACCAAGATCCCGACCGCGAGCACCGCGAGCGCGGGGAACGGCCCGAACCGCTCGAGACGCGACGGCGGTAGCTCGGCGCCCTCGCGCACCGCGGCGATCGGCGGAACGCCCGTCGCTCGAAGGGCAGGCCGGAGGCTAGCCAGGAGCGTGATCACGACGCCGACGAGCAGGCTGATGAGGACCGTCCGCGGGGCGAACACGATGCCGCTCTTCGGCAGGTCGATGCCGAAACTGACGAGGAGCGCGTTCAGCCCGACCGCTAGCGCGAGCCCGAGGAGCAGCCCGATCACCGACGCGACGATTCCAACCACAAGCGCCTCGAGCAGCACCGACGCGAGCACCTGGCGTCGCGAGGCCCCGAGCGTCCGCAGCGTGGCGAGCTCTCGCATCCGCTGGGCAACGGTGATGGCGAGCGTGTTCGCAATTACGAAGGCGCCGACGAAGAGCGCGATGCCCCCGAAGGCGAGCAGGAAGTACTTGAAGATGTTCAGGCCTTCCTGCACGTCCTGGCTGTCCGACTTCGCCTGCTCCTCGCCGCTCTTGACCTGCGCGGTGGACGGCAGCACAGGCTTGATCGCGTTGACGAGTGTCGAGGTAGAGACGCCCGGCCTCGCCGCGACGTCGATCTGATCGAGCTCGCCCTCCTTATGGAAGAGCTTCTGCGCGGTCGGCAGGTCGAAGAGCGCCATCGTCGAGCCGCCGAGCGAGTCGACCGATGCGAACTTCGCGATCCCCGTGATGCGGAAGCTGCGCACCGGCCCGAGGGCGGAAACGCGGATGGTGTCGCCGACGGAGAAGTGCTTGCTACTGGCCGTCGACTTGTCGATGGCGATTTGATCGGGGCCGCGCGGCCACGCGCCGGCGGTGAGGACGAGCGGGTTGAAGCGGGTGTCGTTCGGGTCGACGCTGAAGGCCAGGCCGGGTGAGCCTCCCGTGGCGATCACTTTCCCGTTTCTGCCGATGAGCCGGGCCTGGTCGGCGATCCCGCCGACCGCCTCGGCGACGTCGGGAAGTCGCCGGACCTTCGTGAGCACGCCCTCGGGGAAGCTGATCGTGCCCGTGCCGCTGTTCTGGGTCGAGAACGCTTGCTTGCCCGTGATGACCGCGTCCGTGTTCTTGTAGGACTCGGTGAAGATCGTGTTGAAGCCCTTGTTGATCGTGTCGGTGAGGATGTACGTGCCGCTCACCATTGCGACGCCGAGCACGATCGCGAACGCCGTCAGCACCGAGCGGAGCTTGCGCCCCATCAGGCCCTTCAGCGCGACGGTGACCATGGCGCGAGAGTAGCCGAGGGATCAGCGTCGCGACGCCACGATGCGACCCCGGACCTCGCCGAGCTCGAGGGCGCCCGCCCGGCCGAGGAGAACGACCTCGTCCCCGTCCTCGAGAAACGTCCGCTCGCTCCCGTCGGCGAGCCGGAGCGGCCGCTCGCCGTTCCACGTCAGCTCGATCAGGCTTCCCTCCGTCCCCGGCTCCGCGCCGGAGATCGTCCCGGAGGCGAACAGATCCCCGGTCCGGATGCTCGCTCCGTTCACGGTCGCGTGCGCGAGCTGCTGCGGCATCGACCAGTACAAACCGCGGGCGGTCGTCCGCGAGACCACCTCCCCGTTCAGCTCGACCTCGAGGTCGATGTCGAGGTTCCACTCGCCGTCGACACGGAGGTACGGCAGTGGCCCGGGATCCTGCGCCGGCCCCGGGACCCACGCTCCGTCGAGCGCATCGAGCGGCGTTACCCAGGCCGAGATCGACGTCGCGAACGACTTGCCGAGGAACGGCCCGAGCGGCTGGTACTCCCAGGCCTGGATGTCGCGAGCGCTCCAGTCGTTGACCAGCACGACCCCGAAGACGTGCTCGCGGAAGGCGCTCGCCGAAACCGGTTTCCCTACTGCGCTCGGTGCGCCGGCGACGAACCCGAGCTCGAGCTCGATGTCGAGCCGTCGTGACGGGGCGAACGTCGGGCTTGCCTCGGCCGGCGCCTTCCGCTGGCCGGAGGGACGCACGATCTCGGTGCCGGTGACGACCACCGTCCCGGCCCGCCCGTGGTAGCCGACCGGCAGCCAGCGCCAGTTCGGGAGGAGCGGCTCCGAGTCGGGGCGGAAGAGCCGCCCGAGGTTCGTCGCATGCTCGAGCGACGAGTAGAAGTCGACGTAGTCGCCCACCGCGAATGGAAGCAGCGTGTCAACGCCGCGCTCGGGAACGAGCTCCGGGCCGCGCCCTAACAGCTCTGTGACCTGTTCGTAGGCGCGAGCCCAGGCGTCCGGGCCCTCAGCGAGGAACGCGTTCAGCGTCGACTCCCGGAACGCCGGCCCGAGGCTGGAAAGGTCGAGAATCCCGTCGTCCGACCGGTACCCCACCCGCGGCTGCTCCCCGGGCGGCGCGAAGACGCCGTAGCCGGTCACGCAGCGAGGATTCCGAGCGCGTGGAGCTCGGCGACCGGCTCGGCGACGCTGCAGCTGCCGAACCCGACGAGGAGGTCGCGCCGGGCGCGTGCGACGTCGACCGCGGCGGCGACGCGGTCGCCCCAGGCGAAGCCGTCGGCGGTGACCCCGAGGTCGCGCGCGACGAGCGCAGCCTCCTCGTCGCCGAAGACCGCGGCGGCAAGCAGGTTCAGGAAGCCGTGTTCGTCGCCCGTGGGGAGAGCGTGGTGCAGGCCGGCGGTCGCCTTGAAGACGAGACCGAGCTCGCGGCAGCACTGAATCGCCCTGGCGAGCGCCCCGACGCTTGGGACGGTGGCGCCTCCGCAGCGGAACTTGGCGCGCACGCCGAGGTCGGCGAGCCGCGCGAGCTCGAGCGGCTCGGGCGGTACCTCTGCGTACACCTCGGGCGCGAGGCCGACGAGCGATTCCAGGTCGGCGCCGGGAGGTGCCTCGACCGCGTCGATCCGCGAATCGGCCGGCAAGGGCCCATCGAAGACGACGGTGAGCCGGAGGTCGGCCGCGCCGAGCTCGGCGACCCGCGACGCCGGCACGACGAACCGCCCGACGATCCAGCCATCCGCGCTCGAGCGGAGCCGCTCGTCCTCGCGCAGCGCGTCGGCGACGGCCATGCTCGCCGGCGGGAAGAGCGCCGCGTGGTCGATCAGCCGCTCGAAGAGCGCCCGGCGAACGTCGGTTGCGGCGGGGGCGGCCACGCGGGAAGCGTAATGTCCTTGCGCCCGGACGCTTTCGTCCTGCGTCGGGGCCAGGCATACTGCGGCGCGTGAGAGGGGTCGTCGCCGGACTCTGCGCCGCGCTTGCGATTGCGCTCGTGGTCGCGGGCGCCGCGAACACCGCACGCAGGGCGACGCCGAGCCTCGCCGTCTACCGCGGCCTCGGGACCTGGGTCGACCTCTACGACCCCAAGGCGTTCAAGAGCCCTGGCGCCGTCATCACGAGCATGAAGCAGCGCGGCACGCGGACGCTCTACCTCGAGACTGCGAACTACCACACCGCTGGCGACGTCGGGCGCTCGAAAGGGGTCGGCCGCTTCATAGACCTTGCTCACGCGGCCGGCATCAAGGTTGTCGCGTGGTACCTGCCCGGCCTCGACAGCCCGTCGCGTGACCTCCGCCGCTCGCTCGCGGCGATTCGTTTCCGGAGCCCGACGGGGCAGCGGTTCGACTCGTTCTCGCTCGACATCGAGGCCTCCATCGTGCGGCGCGTGGCGTTGCGCAACACGCGGCTGCTGAACCTCTCGGCCGCCATCCGCAAGGCCGTCGGCCCGACCTATGCCCTCGGCGCGATCATCCCGTCGCCTCGTGGAATGCAGCTCAACGCCGCCTACTGGCCGGGCTTTCCGTACGCCCAGCTGGCCAACGTCTACGACGTCTTCCTGCCGATGGGCTATTTCACGTTCCACACCCGCACGGCACGCGGCGCCTTCGATTTCACGATCCGCAACGTGACGATCGTCCGGCGCTCGACCGGGGACCCGTCAGTCCCCATCCACATGATCGGCGGTGTTTCCGACGCGGCGAGCACGGCTCAGGTGCGGAGTTTCGTCCAGGCGGCGCGCGCCTGCGGCGTCATGGGCGCCAGCATGTACGACTTCACGACGACGACCGCACCGCAGTGGTCGACGCTGACCCCGATCTCGCGGGCGCCGGCGCCGACCCGAGCCTGCGCCTAGCTGGCGTTGTCCGGAATCAGCGGTAAGCCGGTGGCGACGACGCGCCGGCCGCCCTCCTCGTAGACGACGTCCACCGAGTCGTTCTGCCGGTACGTGCCGGCGACGCCGAGGAACAGCGACAGCCAGCGCCAGAAGCCGAGGCGGCCCTCCGTGGCCAGCCGCCGGTCGAACACGAGCTCATCGCCCGCAACGTGGTAGTCCCTGCCGGCCTGCTGCCGGACGCCGTTGAGGTAGACCTCGAACCCACCGCCGACGCCTGACGGGAGCTTCACGCGCGTGCGCTCCACGAGCCGATCGTAGAATGCCCCGCGCGTGCCCCGGCGGTTCATCATCTTCGCGGCCGCGACGGCCGGGCTGGTCATCCTAGTGGGAGCCGGCTTCCTCTCGTGGATCGGCACATCACGCGGGCTCGTGCCGCTCAGGCCCGCCAGCCCGGGCGCCCGCGACATCCAGCATCTGTACGTCTTCATCGGCGCGTTCGCGAGCTTCATCTTCCTCGTCGTCACCGTGCCGCTCGCCGCGTTCCTCGTCCGCTTCCGCAGCGGCGGCCGGTCGCGTGAGGAGGAAGGCCCGCAGATCCGCGGCCACTCGAGTACCGAGCTCGCGTGGACGCTCGGGCCGGTGCTCATCCTGATCGCGATCGCGACGGTTACGTTCATCCTGCTGCCGGGGATCAACAACGCCCCGGCGGCGCAGAACGGGCTCGACGTGACGGTGGTCGGACGGCAGTTCTACTGGCAGTACAAGTATCCGAACGGGGTCATCGCGGTCGATCGCATGCGCGCGCCCGTCGGGCGCGTGGTCAACCTCACGATCGTCGCCCCGGTCTGGGACGTGAACCACAGCTGGTGGGTGCCGGAGCTGGGCGGCAAGCGAGACGCGATCCCCGGGATCGTCAACCACATGTGGTTCAAGGCGACGCGAACCGGGGTCTTCGACGGTCGCTGCGCCGAGCTGTGCGGCGTCTTTCACGCGCTCATGCTCACGGAGGTGGAGGTGATGCCAGCGGGTCAGTTCGATGCGTGGCTCGCCCGGCAGGCCGTCGCGCAGCGCCGTGGCGCCTCCTCGCTCGGACACGACGTCTTCGCCGGCGTCTGCGCGAAGTGCCACGGCGACCAGGGCCAGGGCGGGTACGCCCGCCCGATCGCGAACGACGCGCTGTTCAACGACCCGGCCGCGACCCGGCAGCTGCTCGTGAACGGGACGCGGCAGGGAACCGCCGTGATGCCCGAGGTCGGCCGCGGCTGGAGCTCGCGCGAGATGATCGCCGTGCTGCGCTACCTGCACAGGAATCTGGCTCCGAAGACGGGGGGCACGGCGAGTGGCGGTTAGGACCGAGACCTACCCCGTGCCGTGGTACGAGGGCCGCTTCGCCCGCTGGCTCGTCACGACGGACCACAAGCGGATCGGGATCCTCTACCTCGGAACGGCCCTGTTCTTCTTCCTTGTCGGCGGCGTGCTCGCGCTCCTCATGCGCACGCAGCTCATTCACGCGAACGACCAACTCTTCACGCGCAACACCTACAACGAGCTGTTCACGATGCACGGGACGACGATGATCTTCCTCGCGATCGTCCCGGTGTGGGCGGGCCTCGCGAACTACTTCGTGCCGCTGATGATCGGCGCGCGGGACATGGCGTTCCCCCGGCTGAACGCGCTGTCGTACTGGCTCTTCGTCGCCGGCGGGATCGTCCTCTACTCGAGCTGGTTCGCGAGCGGCGGCGCGCCGAAGGCGGGCTGGACGAGCTACGTGCCGCTTTCCGTGCAGATCCCCGGCTCCGGACAGGACCTGTGGATCCTGTCGCTGCACATCCTCAGCCTGTCGTCGCTCTTCGGGGCGATCAACTTCATGGTCACGATCCACAACATGCGCACGCGGGGCATGACATGGACGCGCATCCCGCTGTTCGTATGGGCCATCGAGATCTACGCGCTGCTGTTGATCCTGACGCTACCGACCCTCTCGGCGGGCCTGACGCTGATGCTGCTCGACCGCCAGGTCGGCACGCACTTCTTCGATCCCGCCGGCGGGGGCAACGCGATCCTCTACCAGCACGTCTTCTGGTTCTTCGGCCACCCGGAGGTCTACGTGATGATCCTGCCGGGCTTCGGGATCATCTCCGAGGTGATCCCGGTCTTCGCCCGCAAGCCGATCTTCGGCTACCGGGCGATCGCCCTGTCGACGGCCGCGATCGGGTTCCTGTCCATGCTCGTGTGGGCCCACCACATGTTCACGGTGGGCCTCCCGACCGGCCTGCAGATCTTCTTCATGGTCTCGTCGATGGCGATCGCCGTGCCGACCGGGATCAAGATCTTCAACTGGGTGGCAACGACGTGGCGCGGAAACATCCACTTCGACACGGCGATGCTCTATGCCCTCGGGTTCCTGGTCGTGTTCACGATCGGCGGCCTCTCGGGCATCTTCCTCGCCGTCTTCCCGTTCGACTGGCAGGCGCAGGACTCGTACTTCGTCGTCGCGCACCTGCACTACGTCCTCTTCGGGGGGTCGGTGTTCGCACTGATCGCGGGGTTGTTCTACTGGTGGCCGAAGATGTTCGGCCGCATGCTCGACGAGCAGCTCGGGAAGATCAGCTTCATCCTCGTGTTCATCGGCTTCAACGTCACCTTCCAGCCGCAGCACCTGCTCGGCCTGCTCGGCATGGCCAGGCGCGTCTACACGTATCCGAACGAGTCGCTGTGGAACACCTACAACCTCATCTCCACGCTCGGTTCGTACATCATGAGTGTCGGCCTGCTCCTGATCCTGATCAACATGCTCACCTATGGCCGGCGCGGAGCTCGCGCGCCTAACGATCCCTGGCTCGGCGACACGCTCGAGTGGTACACGACGTCGCCTCCGCCTCCGCACAACTTCGAAGAGGTGCCGTACGTCACGAGTGCCCGCCCGCTGCGGGACCTGCGACGGCAGCTGCGCGAGGAAGCGCGTGCCTGAAGTCGCGCACCTCCGACCCGGCGTTTCGCTACGCCTGACGGCGCTGGCGGCTGCGGCCGCGACGCTCATCGCCGTTCTGAGCGGCGCGCTCGGCCTGGGAACCGCCCACGAGATCCTCTCGGCGTTCGCCCTCCCGCCGATCCTGGCGCTCGTCGTCGCTGGGTGGATCGCGTACCGGACGATCCTTCCCTTCGCTGCCGCCGCGTTCGTCCTGTTCGGCGGCGCGGCACTGGTCACTCCGCCGGCGCCGCACGTCGCGCTCGCCAGTCTCGCGCTGGCGGCCACGCTGGTGACGCTCGCGGCCACATTCCGCGGCGACCCGGCGCCGGCCGGGCCGCTGCGCGACTATGTGACGCTGACGAAGCCGCGGATCATGACGCTGCTCCTGCTGACGGGCGCATGCGGGATGGTGGTCGGAGCCGGCGGCTGGCCGGGCACAGGGCTCTTCGTCGTGACGATGGCCGGTCTCGCCCTCGCCTGCGGTGGAGCCAGCGCCTTGAATCACTTCCTCGACCGCGACATCGACCGGCTGATGGGCGCACGCACGAGCTCACGCCCGGTGGCAGCTGGACGGGTTCCAGCTCCGTACGCCCTCGAGTTCGGCCTGGCCCTGTCCGCGTTCTCCTTCGTCTTGCTGGCCAGCGCCGTCAACGTCCTGACCGCCTGCCTGGCCCTCGTCGGGAACCTCTTCTACGTCCTCGTGTACACCCGCTGGTTGAAGCGCTCGACGCCGCAGAACATCGTCATCGGCGGCGCCGCGGGCGCCGTACCCCCGCTCGTCGGATGGGCGGCCGCGACAGGAGACCTCACCGTTCCGGCGCTGGCGCTCTTCGCGATCGTCTTCGTCTGGACGCCGCCGCACTTCTGGGCACTCGCCCTGTTGATCCGTCGCAGCTACGAGGCCGCCCGGGTACCGATGCTGCCCGTCGTCCGCGGCGAGCGGGAGACCGCGCGGCAGATCGTCCTCTACACCGTGCTGCTGCTACCGGTGACCGCGCTTCCATTCCTGCTCGGAACCGTCGGCACCGCCTATCTCGTGGCGGCTGCGCTCCTCGGTGGGGCGTTCCTCTGGCTTGCCTGGCGACTCTGGCGTGAGACCACGGCCGCCCGCGCGCGATTCCTGTTCCACTTCTCGCTGGCGTACCTAGCGCTTCTGTTCGTCGCCATGGCCCTCGATCCGCTCATCGCCTGATGCCCGAGCCCGTAGAGCCGACGCCCGAGCTCGCGCGGAAGAACGTCGTCTTCGGCTGGACCTTGTTCGTGATCGCCCTCGTGCTCTTCGGCGGCACGATCGCCGTCGCGTATATCTACCTAGCCGTCGACTAGGGGCTCGCAAGACCAGCCGCGCTCGAGGAGCTCGCGCGTCTCCTCGACCCCGACCCGCCACACCTCGAGAATCTCCTCGTCCGGCCGCTCGTACAGTCCACCGAAGGAGCCGTCGCCGAGTAGCTCGCGGACGCCGGCCGGGTCGAGCCGGTTCAGGACGTCCATGTCGACCATGGGCTTCTTGTCGGGCGGGAGCTCGACGCCGGGAAGCCGTGTCCACGGGAAGTTCTCCATCCAGGAGGCGTGCCTGCCCTCGAGGTCGATCCGGCGAACGGCGGCCATCGTCTTCGGCGCCATCCACCAGTCGTGGTGGAGCACCTGCGCGCCCGGATGAGCCGCCGCCCACTCCTGCCCTACGGTGCGTACCGGCGTGTTCCCCCCGTGGCCGTTGACGACCAGCACACGGCGGAAGCCCTGGTCGTGGAGCGCATCGAGGATGTCGCGGACGAGGGTCAGAAAGGTCTGCACCGGAAGCGACACCGTTCCCGGATAGGCGAGAAAGGAGGGCGCAACCCCGTACGGCAGCACCGGCAGCACCGGAACCCCGAGCGGCTCGGCCGCCTCGACGGCAACCCGCTCGGCGAGCCGGTTGTCGGTGGTGAGGGAGAGGTAGGCATGCTGCTCCGTCGACCCCATCGGCAGCACGATGCGGTCGTCCCCCCGGAGGTAGTCCTCGACCTGCATCCAGTTGAGATCGGCGATCCTCACGACGTGACTATGACCGACGGCATCTTCCTCGGGCGACCGGAGTCGGTCGGCGAGGGCACGCGGCTGGCGGTGAAGGACCTGTTCCACACCGCCGGGCTCACGACGACCTACGGATCGGTGATCTTCGCCGAGCACGTTCCGGCGGAGACGGCGGAGTCCGTCCGGCGGCTCGAGGCGGCCGGCTACGCGATCGCCGGCAAGACGAACATGCACGAGTTCGCGTACGGCGTCACGTCGGAGAACCCGCACTTCGGGTCCGTCCCGAACCCGCTGCGGGCCGGCCGGATCGCCGGCGGCTCCAGCGGCGGCTCGGCGGCCGCGGTCGCCGCCGGACTGGTCGACGCTGCGCTGGCAACGGACTCGGGCGGATCGATCCGGATCCCCGCGGCGTGCTGCGGTGTCGTCGGCTTCAAGCCTACTCACGGGCTCGTGCCGCTCGACGGTTGCTTCCCGCTGGCGCCAAGCTTCGACCACGGCGGGCCGATCGCTCGCTCGACCGCCTCCTGCGCGCCGATGATGGAGGCGCTCGTCCCCGCGTTCGAGCGGACGCAGATCGAGTCGCTCGAGGAGCTCTCCGTCGGTGTCGCCTGGCTCGAGGGTTGCGACCCGCTCGTCCGCGCGCGCGTAGAGGAGGCGGCGTCGCGCTTCCCGCACCGGCGCCCGCTCGACGTGCCACGCGGCGACGTTTCCGGCTCGGCGTTCATGCGGGAGGTGGCGGACGTCCACCGAGAGCTCTTCGCCGAGTACGCGGACCTGTACGGATCCGACGTGCGTCGAAAGGTCGAGCGTTGCCTCGCCGTCTCCGACGCCGAGTACGAGCGGGCGCTCGCCGAGCGCGCGGCGTTCCGGGAGCGCTTCGAGGAGGCGGTCGGGCACGTCGACCTTCTGCTGACGCCCACGCTCGCGCTCGTCGCACCGCCGCTCGGCGCCCGGGAAGACGACGTGCTCCGCGAGCGCATACTCGAGCGCACCTATCCGATCAACGTCGTCGGCTGGCCGGCGCTCGCGCTTCCTTGCGGCACCGCGGAGGACGGGCTACCGGCCTCGGTGCAGCTCGTCGGCAGGCCCGGTGCGGACGCGCTCGTCCTCGCGGCCGGCGAGCTGCTCGAGCGCGAGTTGGCCGCCTAGGACGGAGAGGCACTCGCCGCGCCTCGCGACCTCGTGCGGCGGCGCCAGTACCAGACGCCGCCGTAGATCGCGGCGCCGACGAGCACCAGGCCGAGCAGGATCAGGCCGGCGAGCGTGAGGTCGCGCTTGGCCGCCTCGCCGAGCAGGTAGGCGGCCGTGGCCACGGCTGCCGCCCAGCAGATGCCGCCCGCCGCATTCCAGACGAAGAACCGCCGCCAGGGGTACTGGCTCGTCCCCGCCGCCCAGGCGATCACCACCCGCACGCCGGTGATGAAGCGCCCGAAGAAGATGGCCTTGCCCCCGTGCCTGCCGAAGAACTCCTCGGCCCGCTGCAGCAGCTCCTCGCGCTTCTTCCCGTGGACGAGCAGGCGCCGCACGCCCTTGCGGCCGAGCACGTAGCCGATGTTGTCGCCGACGATGGCCGCCGCGGAGGCGACCACGATCACGGCCCAGAGCGAGAGCTCCCCCTGCGAGGCGAGCACCCCTGCGGTGATCACGGCCGTCTCGCCCGGGACGGGCACGCCCGCCGACTCCGCAGCCACGAACACGAAGAGGAGCGGATACGCGAGCGATCCGGTAAGCGCGACCGCTAGCACGCCGGCGCGCTACTCGTGGGGAACGAGCACCAGCGGGCACGGCGCGTGATGCGAGACCTGCTGGCTCACGGAGCCGAGCAGCAGGCCGGTGAAGCCGCCGTGGCCGCGCGTGCCGAGCACGAGCAGGTCGGCGTCCTTCGCGACGTCGACGAGCACGCTCGCGGCCGGCCCTTCCACCGCCTGCGCCTCGATCTCGATCCCGCCGGCGTCGCCGCTGATCTTCTCGACCTCCTGCTGGACGAAGCGCTCGGCGTCGCGTCCCAGCGTGGCGTTGAAGTCCGGCGTGACGAGCATGGGGTCGAGGGAATCCGATGGAAGCGAGGGGTAATACGACCAGGCGTGCACGGCGACCAGCTTTGCGCCGCGAAGGCGCGCCTCGCGGACCGCCCAGTGGATCGCCTTCCGGCTCGGATCCGAGCCGTCGACGCCGACGACGATCTTCCCGGCCACGCTCCGATTCTCGCTCATCGCGCGGGCGGGCGGGGGAGGTTGACGACGCCGGCGAGCACGGAGAAGGCCGCGAAGACGAGCCAGGACAGGCCGGCTTGACCGTGCTCGAACGCGGCGCCGACGGCCGGAGACCCCACGACCGGCGTCACGTTGACGGCCAGAAGCTCGGCCGAGAGGCCGACGGTCGGCCTGCCGGGCACGAGGTCCTCCGACCGGATGTACGAGACGGCGTACGGAATCGAGAAGCCGATGCCCATCGCAATGATCGCGGGGACGGCGAGCGCCGGGCGATTGTCGACCGCAAGCAGGACGAATCCGGCGGCGGCGAGGAATGGACTCGCGAGCAACAGAAGCTGATGGTGGCGTTCGTCGACCTTGCCGCCGGCCGGCCGTGCCACCGTCGAGACCGCGAAGAGCACGAAGCCGAGCGCGCCGGCGGCGCTCGCGCTCATAGCGTCGTCCGCGGTCAGGTAATGGACGATCCACGCGCTGACGAGCAACGGCAGACCGGCGCATAGCACGAAAAGAAGCGCGACGCGCCAGTACCGCCACGTGACGAACGAGCGGACAAGGGCGCGCCCGGGTCGGCTGGCGACGGCAGGCGTGTCGGGAAGCCGGCCCGCGAAGCACGGCAACGCCGAGAAGCCGATCACCGTCGAGATGACGAAGTTCGCGCGCCAGCTGACACCGGCGTCGGCGAGAAGTCCTCCGAGCGCGAGCGCGACGGCGACGGCCACCGTGATCGCTCCGCCGTACACGCCGATGAGCGTCCCGCCGCCGACGGCTCGGCCGACGATCCCGCCCAGGACGAGCGCGAGCCCCACGCCGAGCCCGGTCACGACGCGACCGAGGAGGAGCACCCAGAACGCCGGCGCGACCGCCGACAAAACGCCGCCGAGCCCCATCAGCACCGGTGCGAGCCGGACCGTACTGCGGATGCCGAGGAAGCGCACGACGAAGGGAGCGCCGAAGCTCACGATCACGATGCCGGCGAAGAACACCGACGTGAGCAGCCCGATCGCCGTCAGGGAGACGTCGAACTCCGAACTGATGGCCCGCACCGGCGGGCCGACCACGCCGGCCGCGTACCCGGCGCCGGCGCCTATCAGGACCGTGCCGACCGCTGCACCCGGGTACTCCCGCGCGGACAATCAGCCGTGGAGCTTACGCAGCGAGCGGAGCGAGCTGACAGGCCGCCTCGGCGGCGGCCTCGTAGACGCGGTCGCGCTGCAGAAGATCGAGCTCGGCAGCCAGCAGGTCGCTCGGAGTCGGCTCGTCCCCGGCCGGTTCGGGCACGGGCGTCTCGCCGGCGGTCATGCGTTCGAGCGACTCCGCTTCCTCGTGCTTCAGCTCGAGATCGACATCGAGGCGTGAACGCAGCCACCCGGCGATGAGATACGCCTCGGCGGCCGGCCCCGTGACGGTCAGCTCGGTCGCCTCCGCGATCTCGGGCCAGAGTCGCGCCGCCGAGGCCCGCCAGCGCTCCGTGCGACGCCAGGCGATGTCCGAGCAGGCCGCACGACCGAAGACGGCGGCGGCTTCGGCGTACGCGCCCGGCACGTCCCGCCACTCGGCGGAGTTCACGATCAAGCGATCGACGAGCTCGAGGAGACGCTCAAAGCCTGCGCCGGAGAACGTCGGGCGGCCCCTCCAGCGCAGGAACACGGGGAGGTCGGCCATCAGCAGCGGCGCGGCGATGCTTGCCGGGTCGACGCAGCGATTGCCGCACAGCCAGAGCTCGATCACTTCGGCGGAAACGTGGCGCTCGAGGCCGGGCAGGCCGTACGCCTCGACGGTGACTCGCGCGTCGATGCGATCGGAGCCGGCATCGGGCCGCGGGTAGAGCACGATCGCCCGCGACGGGTGCCGAGCGCCAAGCCCGGAACGGGTCACTGCCGCCGCCTGCTCCCACTCCTGCGGCACCCAGGCGATGTGCGTCATGACGCTCGTACGCAGCTCGGCCGGGTCGCCGTCGTCGCGGTGACGAAGCTCTGCGAGCCGCGGCTCGATCATGCCGATCGAGACGTCTTCGCCCTCCCAGGATCCCAGCTGCTCGGCGTCCATGAGGCTAGTGCGTTCGCCAGGCGCGGCCGTCGCGTGACAGGACTTCGGCCGCGGCTGGCGGACCCCACGTGCCCGCGGGGTAGTTCGGAAAGTGCGGGCGGTCGCGCCGCCATGCCGCGACGACCGTGTCGACGAGCGCCCACTGCTCCTCGATCTCGTCACTGCGCGTGAACAGCGTGGCGTCGCCGAGCATCGCGTCGAGAATCAGGCGCTCGTAGGCCTCCGGCAGCCCGGTGCGGAAGGTGCCGCCGTACAGGAAGTCCATGTGCACCGTCCGGATCGCCATGCCCTGCCCCGGCACCTTGGCGCCGATCTCCAGCGAGACGCCCTCGTTCGGTTGCACGTGGATCACGAGCACGTTCGGCTGCAGCTCGTCGCCCGCGACCTCGGCGAACGGCGGGTGCGGCGCCCGCTTGAACTGGATCGCGATCGTCGTCTCCCGTCGCGGGAGCCGCTTGCCCGTACGGACGTAGATCGGCGTATCCGCCCAGCGCCAGTTGTCGACGAACAGCTTCGCCGCGATGTACGTCTCCGTCATTGAGTCCGGCGCCACGCCCGTTTCCTCGCGGTACCCGGGCACCTCGACCCCCTCGACATACCCCCGCCCGTACTGGCCGCGGATCACGTTCTTCGGGGACGGCGTGTGCATCGCGCGCAGCACCTTCACCTTCTCGTTACGGACGGAGTCCGCGGTGAAGTCGATCGGCGGCTCCATGGCCGTGTTCGCGACCAGCTGGAGCATGTGGTTCTGAAAGATGTCGCGGATCGCGCCTGATTGCTCGTAGAAGCCGGCGCGCCCCTCGATCCCGATCGACTCGCCGACCGTGATCTGGATGTGGTCGATGAACTGCCGGTTCCAGATCGGCTCGAAGATGCCGTTCGCGAATCTGAGCGCGGCGATGTTCTGCACCGTCTCCTTGCCCAGGTAATGGTCGATCCGGAAGATCTCGTCCTCCTTGAAGTGCCGGTGCAGGCGCCGGTTCAGCTCCCGGGCGGACGTGAGGTCGTGGCCGAACGGTTTCTCGATGATCAGGCGCGTCCAGCCCTCGGTGCCGCGGCGCTGGCCGAGCTCCCTGACGAGCGTGGCGATCACGTCGGGTGGGATCGCGAGGTAGTAGACGCGATTGCCGCGCGTGCCGCGCTCCTTGTCGAGCTCGCTGAGCGTGGCCGTCACCTGGTCCTCGCCCTCGTCGCTCGCGAACTCCGTCGACACGTACCGAATCCCGGCGGCGAACGGATTCCAGACGTCCTCGCGATACTCGTCGCGCCCGAACTGCTTCACGCCCGCCTGCATCCGCTCGCGGAACTCGTCGTCGGTCATCGCCGAGCGGGCGACGCCGACGACGGCGAACTGCTCCGGCAAGAGGCGTCGGTAGGCGAGCGAGTAGAGGGCGGGGAAGAGCTTCCGCCTGGTCAGGTCCCCCGACGCGCCGAAGATGACGAGCGCACACGGTTCCGGCGTCCTTGTGAGCCGAAGCCCTTCGAGCAGCGGATTTTCGACCGTCGCACCGTCGGGCGAAGCGTCCGCGACCTGCAGGCGGCGGGAGGTCTGAGTCGCCATCAGCAGCTGGCCGCCGGCATCACGCGACTCCTGCGAGCTGCGAGCGCTTGGCCCGGATGCCGTCGAGGAGCTCGCGGAACGACTCGGCGAACTTCTCCACGCCTTCGCGCTCGAGGGTTGCGGTGACGTCGTCGTAGTCGATGCCGGCCTGGGCCAGGTCGTCGAACAGGCGCTTCGCGTCGTCGATCCCCTGTTCGAGCGTCGGTGCGACGTTGCCGTGATCCTGGAACGCCTGGATCGTCTCCTCCGGCATCGTGTTGACGGTCGCGGGGCCGATCAGATCCTCGACGTACATGACATCGGAATACGCGGGGTTCTTCGTGGAGGTCGACGCCCAGAGGCAGCGCTGCTTGCTCGCGCCCCGGGCCGCGAGGGCATCCCAGCGCTCCCCGGCGAAGATCCGCTTGTAGTCCTGGTAGGCGAGCTTCGCATTCGCGACCGCGAGCTTTCCCTTCAGGTGATCGTGGCCCCCGATCGCGTCGAGGCGCTTGTCGGCCTCGGTGTCGACGCGAGAGACGAAGAAGCTTGCGACCGACGCGACGGGCGACGGATCACCGCCTGCCGCCACGAGGCGCTCCAGGCCGCGGATGTACGCCTCGGCGACCTCGCGGTAGCGCTCGAGCGAGAAGATCAGCGTGATGTTGATCGACTTGCCCTGGGCTATGGCGTCCTCGATTGCGCCCAGGCCGGGCTTCGTCCCTGGAATCTTGACGAACAGGTTCGGCCGGTCGACGTGTGCGTGCAGGCGCATCGCCTCGTCGTACTGGGCCTGCTGTTCGTAGGCCAGGTTCGGGTCGACCTCGATGGAGACGTAGCCGTCCTTCCCGTCGCCCGCGTCGTAGACGCTGCGAAGGACGTCGCAGGCGTCCGTGACGTCGGTCTCCGCCAGGCGCCAGAAGATCTCCTTCGGATCGTCGGACTCGTCGAGACATTCGCGAATCTGATCGTCGTAGTCGCTGCCGTGCGAGATCGCCTTCTGGAAGATGGTCGGATTCGAGGTCACGCCCACGACCGCGTCTTCGTCCATCAGCCGCGCGAGCCCGCCCGTGTGGATGAGCTCCCGGGAGACGAAGTCGATCCAGACGCTCTGGCCCTGCTCCGACAACTCGTGAAGCCGGCTCTTGGCCATTGCTTTCACCCTTTCGTCTGCTTGTCGCGATCTAACTTACACCGCCGTAGCCGACCTAGAATGGCCCTGACCCTCGTTGGTTGCAGTGACCCGGGGAACCATGGGGTTCCCCCACGCTAGAGATTGGGGACACGATGAACGAGCTCGAACGCTGGCACGAGATTGGGCAGCAGCTTCGCGTCGACGGCATCCGCGCGGCTGCGGTCACGAACAGTGGACATCCAACGTCGAGCATGTCGGCTGCGGATCTCATGGCCGTCCTGATCTCGAAGTACCTCCACTACGACTTCGACAATCCCGACAACCCCCACAACGATCACTTGGTGTTCTCCAAGGGACACGCCTCACCCCTCCTGTACTCGATCTACAAGGCCGTGGGCGCCGTCTCGGACGAAGAGCTCCTCACCTTCCGCGTCTTCGGCAGCCGCCTGCAAGGCCACCCGACCCCCGTGCTCCCGTGGGTGGACGTCGCTACCGGCTCGCTCGGGCAGGGCCTCCCGTACGGTGTCGGGATCGCGCTCGCCGGCAAGCGGTTGGACCGGCTCCCCTTCCGGACCTGGGTGCTGTGCGGAGACAGCGAGATCGCCGAGGGCTCGCAATGGGAGGCGTTCGAGCACGCCGCGTTCTACGAGCTCGACAACCTGACGGCGATCATTGACGTCAACCGGCTGGGCCAGCGCGGCGAGACGATGCACGGATGGGATCTCTTCTCGTACTCGGAGCGGGCGAAGGCGTTCGGCTGGCACGTGATCTCGATCGACGGCCATGACGTCGCCGAGATCGACCAGGCCTACGAGGAGGCCGTCGCGACGAAGGGCCGCCCGACGGTGATCGTCGCGAAGACGATCAAGGGCAAGGGCGTCAAGCGCGTCGAGAACAAGAACGGCTGGCACGGCAAGGCGCTCGACGATCCCGAGGGGGCGATCGAGGAGCTCGGCGGCATCCGGAATCTCGTCGTCGACGTCCACAAGCCGAGCGGCGAGGGCGAGCCGCACAGGTTCGAAGTTTCCGGGGCGCTCGAGCTGCCGACCTATGCGGTCGGCGGCGACAACGTGGCCACGCGAACTGCGTACGGCGACGCGGTGAAGGCGCTCGGCGCCGCTCGCGGCGACGTCGTCGTCCTCGACGGCGAGGTGAGCAACTCGACCTACGCCGAGTTCTTCGCCGAGGCGTTTCCGGAGCGCTACTTCGAGATGTACATCGCCGAGCAGCAGATGATCGCCACTGCGGTCGGGTTCCACGTGCGTCACTGGAATCCGTTCGCGTCGACGTTCGCTGCCTTCCTCAGCCGCGCCTACGACTTCATCCGCATGTCGGCGATCAGCCGCACGACGATGCACCTGTGCGGCTCGCACGCCGGCGTCTCGATCGGCGAGGACGGCCCGTCCCAGATGGGGCTCGAGGACCTCGCGATGCTGCGGGCTGTCGAAGGCAGCACCGTCGTCTACCCGTCCGACCCGAACCAGACCGCGAAGCTCGTCGCCGAGCTTGCCGACTGCCAGGGCATCACCTACATCCGCACGACACGCGGAGCGACTCCAGTGATCTACGGGCCGGAAGAGGAGTTCCCGATCGGTGGGAGCAAGGTCGTGCGCTCGTCCGACGACGACGCGTTGACGATCATCGGTGCCGGCATCACGCTCCACGAGGCCCTGAAGGCGGCAGATCTCCTCGCCGAGGAGGGCCTGAACGCTCGCGTGATCGACCTCTACTCCGTGAAGCCGATCGACGCCGAGACGTTGCGGGCAGCCGCGGAGGCGACGGACGGCCGGGTGATCACCGTCGAGGATCACTGGTCCGAGGGCGGCCTCGGCGAGGCCGTGCTCTCGGCGTTCGCCGACGCCGACGAGCGCCCGCGGGTCGTCATGCTCGCCGTTCGCGAGCTGCCCGGTTCGGGGAAGCCGGCGGAGCTCCTGAACGCGGCCGGAATCGACGCCGAGCACATCGCCGACGCAGCGCGGCGCCTCGTCGGTGCAGCCGTGACGGCATAGTGCCCCGTGGGGGAAACCAGGTTTCCCCCACGAACCCCCTTCTTAAAACACTTGACGCGCTTCCCGCGCGGTGCCTGCGCCGGGCAAAGCCCGGCTCCGCCGCCGCCGAAGGCGCCTCGGACCATCCGGGCGCGGCCGAGCCACGGGCCGCCCACGATCGCTTCCGGGACCGCTATTTCTGCTTGGGCCGAGCGCTGCTCGGCTGGGCACTCTTCGTCGGCCGCCCGGTCTAGGCGTTCCGAGCCGCCTGCCTGTTAGGTTCCCGCAGCCGGTGGACCTCCTGCTTCGCATCGCCCTCGGCTGGGTCGGGAGCCTGCTCGCGCTCTGGGTCGCGAGCCTGCTGATCGACAGCGTCAACTACTCGGGCTTTGGGCAGCTGGCGCTGGCTGCGGCGGTCTTCAGCCTCGTCAACCTCATCATCAAGCCGCTGGCAGAGCTCGTCAGCTGCGTGCTGATCATCCTCACGCTCGGCATCTTCCTCTTCTTCATCAACATGGCGATGCTCGCCCTGACCGCGTGGATCGTTCCAGGCTTCACGGTCGGTGGCTTCTGGTCGGTCGCGGGCGCGACGGTGATCATCTGGGCGGTCAACCTCTTCGTCAACTTCGCCGTCGACCGCATCTGGAAGCGCGAAGAGGGGAGCCACTAAGGCGGCACTACCCTTAGAGGCATGGCCGTCGTCATCGCCTCGAACCTGCGAAAAGAGCTCGCCGGCGCCGTCCTTTTCGACGGTGTGTCGTTCAGCGTCGAGCGCGGCGAGCGCCTGTCGCTCTCCGGCCCGAACGGCGCCGGCAAGACGACGCTTCTCCGCATCCTCGCCGGCGAGACCGAGCGGCACGGCGGCGAGCTGGCCCTGCAGAAGGGGACACGGATCGCCCTCCACGACCAGCGGCCGCCGCTCGCGCGGGGCCTGACGTTGCGGGAGTACGCGCTGTCGGGCGCCTCCGACCTCGTCGAGACCGAAGCCGAGCTCCAGCGTCTCGAGGAGCGGATGGCGGCCGGCGACCACGAGCCGGCGACGCTCCGCCGGTACTCCGACGCGCAGGCTCGTCTCGAGCATGCAGGTGGCTACGCGTGGCGGGAGCGGGCGGCGGCCGTGCTGCGCGGGCTCGGTTTCGCGGACCAGGATCTCGACCGGTCGCTCGACTCCTTCTCCGGCGGCGAGCTGACACGCGCCTCGCTCGGCCGCGCACTCGGCGGGGATCCGGACCTCCTCCTCCTCGACGAGCCGACGAACCACCTCGATGTCGCCAGCCTGGAGTGGCTCGAGCGCGAGCTGCAGTCCCTGGACGCCGCCGTGATCCTCGTGGCGCACGACCGCTGGTTCCTCGAAGCGACGACGACCGCGGTGCTGGAGCTCGACCACGGACGGTCGACCTACTTCGCCGGCCCGTGGCACGTCTGGCGCCGCGAGAAGGCGGCGCGTGCCGCGCATGCCGCAAAGACGGAGGAGCGCTACGCGGAGGACATCGCGCGGCTCGAGCGGTTCGTCGAACGGTTCCGCTACAAGAAGACGAAGGCCAAGCAAGCGCAGGCCAAGCTCACGCAGATCGCCCGCCTCGACAAGGAGCGCACGAAGGCGTCCGAGGAGCGCGTCCGCCTGACGCAGCGAAACAAACCGCTCGGGTTCGGGTTCCTGAAACCGGCCCGGAGCGGCCGCATCGTCGTGGAGACCGACGACCTCGCGGTCGCCGCAGGCGACCGCGTGCTTCTGCAGGACGTCGACTTCGCGCTCGAACGCGGGGAGCATGTCGCGCTCGTCGGGCCCAACGGCGCCGGCAAGACCACGCTGATCGAGACGCTGGTCGGAGAACGCGACCCGGCCGAGGGCCGCGCGAGGGTCGGCCACGGCGTCCAGACCGGCTACTTCTCCCAGCACGCCGTAGAGCTCGACGAGCGCGGCAGTGTTCTCGAGTGCGCGCAACGCGCGACCGGGCTGTCCCGGCCCGACGCGCAGGCGCTCCTCGGCCGCTTTCTGTTCAGCGGCTGGGACACGCATCAGAAGCCGGTTGCGATCCTGTCGGGCGGCGAGCGCCGTCGACTTGCGCTCGCGCTGCTCGTCGCGTCAGGGGCGAACTTCCTCGTGCTCGACGAGCCGACGAACCACCTCGACCTCGAGAGCCGCGAGGCACTCGAGACCGCGCTGGAGGCGTTTCCGGGGACGGTACTGCTCGTCTCGCACGACCGAGCGCTCGTCGACGCCATGGCCCAGCGCACGCTCGCGATCGAGGAGGGTCGGCTCCGCTCGTACGACGGCGGCTGGGCGGACTACGTGCGGCGGCGCGCTGAGCTCGAGCGTGCACAGCGACCGGAGCCCGAACCGGAACCGAAGCGAAAGCCGGCCGCCGTCGCGAAGCGCGCGGCACCCGCGCGCGGGCCGAGCGAGCTGGAGCTCGTCGAGGCCGAGATCGCGACGCGTGAGAGCGCCGTGGCGGAGCTCGAGCGCCGGCTTGCCGACGACTGGACCAATGTCGACATGCTGGCGGCCCACCGCAGGGCGCGCGACGAGCTCCAGGCACTGCTCGCGCGGTGGGAGGATCTGTTCGAAGAGACGCAGACGAACGCGTAGGCTCTTCGCGCGATGGACGTCCGCTCCCGAGACGACGCCGACGCCTTCACGACGCTCGACGGAAGCACCATCCGCGTGCTGCTCGATGACGTGGTTGCGGGCGCTCGCAACCAGAGCCTGGCCGAGGCGGAGCTGCAGGCCGAGCAGGCGACCCAGCGGCACTATCACGCAAAGACGGAGGAGATCTACATCGTGGTGGAGGGCCGCGGCGAGATGGAGGTCGACGGCGAACGGAGCCCGGTCGAGCCCGGCGATGCCGTCCTCATCCCGCCGGGCGCATGGCACCAGCTCCGCGCGCTGGACGGTCCGATCCGGATCCTCTGCTGCTGCGCCCCGCCGTATCGCGACGACGACACCTATTTCTAACGTGAGGGAAACCATGTTTCCCCCACGGACCCCCTTCTTCAGGAACTAGACGCGATCCCCGCGCTGTGGCTACGGCGGGCAAAGCCCGCCTCCGCCAAAGGATCGACGGATCCGCCAAAGCGGTGGCCGGCGGCCGCTGATCATCGCGCGTCGCGCACGCGGACGATCAGTTGACCCAACTCGCCGCCCAGGCCCGCCATCGCCGCGAGCAGGGGCTCGTCGGGCTCCCGCGGTTCGCCGGCGAAGAACTCCATCACGCCGACGACGCCGCTCGGACTGCGAAGGGGGAAAGCGAAGGCTGCGTGCAGCCCGGCGAGTCTTGCCTCCTCAGTTCTTGGAAAGTTGGCCTCGGCCGGCGCGTCCACCATCCAGACCGGGGCGCCGGTCGCCAGCACGCTGCCGGGGAGGCCCTCGCCGGCTTCTAACCCGATCACAGCGCTGAGCGTCTCGAACTCCTCTGCCGCCCGGCCGGCGTGCCATGTCCGCACGCATCGAAGCCTGCCGTCTTCGGCGTCGACCTCCCATACGGCTCCGAGCTTCCAGCCCAGCGACTCGCCGATGGTCGCCAGCGTTGCGTCGTAGACATCGACCAGCGAATCGCTTTGCGCAAGGATTCGGCCGACGTCGCGCTCCACGCGCTGAAGATCGCCGGCATCACTCACGCGTCGATCCGCGCCCGGTCCTCCCATTAGCGGAAACCGACGTTACACCGATTGGGGATTAGCGGCTTGCTTCGCTCCAAGCGAGCTCTTCCGTGACGGCTCGCGCGGCCATGGCAGCGGCACGCTCTCGGTCGAGACGCTGCTCATGTTCCTCGAGATCGCAGCTTCCGCTAGCGCTCAAGTGGTGCCATCGTCAGCCCGTAGTCGTTGAGCTGCTGCCAGTACAGCTCCGCCCGCTCGCGGTGGCCCGACCACACGACGGCCTGCCCCGTGTTGTGGATCTTGTCCGCGATCCGAAGGCCCTGCTCGTACGAGACGCCGGGGATCACGGATGCCAGGGCGAACGCGACGCCTTCGAACGTGTTGTGGTTGTCGTTGAGCACGATTACGCGCCAGGAGTCGCCGCGCCGGCTCCTCGAACGGCCGGGCGCTCGCCTGCGAGTCGGTGTGGCAACCGTCGCAGCTATTGGCCTCTCCAGCGCAGGTAGGCGGCCTTCGCGCGGCGATTGCGATACCACAGGACCGAGAAGACGGCGACCGGGACGACGACGATCAGCGCGAGCAGACCCAGCGGAAGCGCCCACCAGGCCCCGCCGGCGCGCGCCGACTGTGACTGGGCGGGCGGCGCTGTCGCCTGACGCGTCGCCCCACTCGCTCTCGCGGCATGCGGCTGCCGCTGACGCTGCCGTTTCTTTACGTGCTGCACCTTCTTCGTCGCCTTTTTCGTGACGGCCGGCGGCCCGTGGAATCTGTTCGGCAGCCAGTAGTCGATGCGCCAGCGGCCGTCGTGGCCCTTGACGAACTCGACGTCGGCAGTCATGGCCGAGTACCCGGACCCCGGCTTCGGAAAGAGGAAGACCTCGAGTCCGAGTGTCTTCGCATACGAGTAGCGGACGTCGGTCCAGGTCCCCAGCCCCCTCGGCGACGCCGGGAACGGGACGACCGGGATGTCGCCGCGGCTCCACTCACGCCGGGTAACCCCTTGCTTCAGCTGGCCGGTCACGATGTCCCAGGACTGGCCGACGTTGCGGCGGACCACGGCGGTGCTGATGAACTGCCTCAGCAAACGCCGCACGGCTCGCTTCTTCGCGGGCGTGAACGCGGCGTGCTTCGGCGGCGTGTACCCGGCGACCTCGGGGCCGTTCGCGTTGCCGGGATTGCCCGGGTTCGAGTAGTGCACGCCCAGGAAGATCAGCACGCCGGCAACGAGCGTGAGGACGCCCGTGATCGTCAGCCGCCGGCGCCAGCGCGGTGATTGGAGGATCCGCATTGCGCGAATTGTGCCCGCGGTTGGCAGCTAGTCGTCGAAGGTGGCGAGCACGGCCTCGGCGACCACTTTGATAGGCCTTCCCGAGACCTGGCTGGCCTTCCGCAAGCGCGCGAACGCCTCCTGCTCCGTGAGCCCCTCCTTGGCCATCAGCAGGCCCTTTGCGCGCTCGATGACCTTCCTCGCGGCCAGGGCCTCAGCGAGCGAGTCCGCCTCCTCACGCAGCGCCGTCAGCTCTTCGTGGCGGGCGCGCGCCGTCCTGATCGCCGGCAGGAGATCGCCCTCGCGGAACGGCTTTACGAGGTAGCCGAACACGCCGGCCTCGACGGCGCGCGCCACGAGCTCGTCCTGTCCGTACGCCGTCAGCATCACGATCGGAATCGGGCGCTCGTCGAGGATCCTCCGCGCCGCCTCGATGCCGTCGAGACGGGGCATCTTCACGTCGAGCACGGCCACGTCGGGCTGCTCGGCCCGCGCGAGCTCGACCGCCTCGATGCCGTCCTTCGCCTCGGCACAGACCTCGAGCCCCGCCCGTTCCAGCAGCTCGCGGAGATCGAGGCGGATGATCGTCTCGTCCTCGGCGATCAGCACCCGCATCGCGGTCACTTTCCCTCGATCCAGAGCACGTCGATCTCACCGCGCTCGAGCCGACCGTCGATCCCCGCGAGCTCGCGCCGGGCGTTGTCCTCGAGGTGCGCGTACGGATCGGCCGCCACGCGCGGCGAGTCTAGCCGCCCGCGGCCTCTCCGAACCGAACGCCGCCAGGCGGCGCGTGCCAGGTCACGACGTCGACCGCGAGACGCCGCGCCTTTACCGAGGGGTCCTGCTCCGCCAACCGCCGTGCCTCGTCGGCTGGAACCGCGTAGACGCATAGCCCGCGTAGCGACTCGTCGGTCTGGTTGCTGAACGGGCCCGCCGCGACCGTCACGCCGCGCTCGCGCATCGCCGCCAGATGCGCGAGATGACGCTCCTGCAGCGTGTCCAGCTCCGGCTCGGGGAGCTGCGGCGCGCCGGGCGGGCGGCGGAGCAGGACGAGCGTGTGCTCCTCGAAGCTCACGCGTACGGGTGCCGCTGCGCGTTTTGCGCAAGCATGAACGG
>Ga0075425_100000801_pt1 | contig 29883 bp, 22 predicted proteins | sample SoiMethybrSBSTD4_FD_75300 | JGI IMG/M metagenome (GOLD analysis project Ga0075425, IMG submission 75300) | Bulk soil microbial communities from a Populus tree surrounding site in Tennessee, USA - Soil MetaG P. TD hybrid SBSTD4 | ecosystem: Environmental > Terrestrial > Soil > Tree plantation... | reverse complement strand
TACGCGGTCGCGAGCACGGTCATGTTCTTGCCTGGCCCGCGCAGGCGCGCGTACAACTCGTCGCCCTGATGCATCCACGCACGAGGAAGCCCCTTGGTGATCGGATGACTTCCGTCGCGCACGGTGACGAGAAACGGCACGCGGCGTCCATGACTGCCGGCGCGGCCGGTCGCGGGATCGGAGACCAGCTTGCCGTCGCGTTCGTACCAGTAGGGTCCCGCCTGTTCCGCGCGATCGCGCCAGCCGCCGACGCCGATCATCTCGTTGAAGGCCGCCCATTTTGGAAACGCGTTGTCGGCCGCATGCACCGACACGACTCCGCCGCCGTCCTTCACGAACTGTTCGAACGATGATTTGATGGCGGCCGGCCACCGCTCGTCGGGAGCGTCGTAGTTGAGGACCACCGCGCGGTACTTGGTGAACGCGGGTGCGAACGCGCTGAAGTCTCCGCCGGCGGGCGGCGCGGTGACCACGGTGACGGCGAAGAGCCCGGTCTCATCGAGCATCTTCTTCAACACCGGCGTCACGTGCTCCCAGTCGTGATAGCGCCCGCCGCTTTCGCCGTCGAGCAGCATGACCGGAATCGGCGCCGCTGCGTGCGCGATGAGCGCAATCGCACAGGCGCCGACGAACGGGACAAGTCGTCTGATCACGGTCGATGTGTCCGGCGCGGAGTGTAGCGTACCGATGCGCCATCCGGCTCGGGCCGACACTCGTCGGCCGACTTGAGATCGCGTGCCGACCAACCAGTTGTGAAACAAGCGCTGGTCCACGGTTTTCCTCCGGACATACGGTTCCGCACGCTCGCAGATTGAACTCGCACCTCGCACCGACCCGCGTCAGGTGCGTCGCACCGACCCGGGATCGCATGCGGACCCGTATGTCGCTCCGGAAAACCGATCCCGACTCACAGACCTCAGCATCCGCTTCCGACCAACCAGCTGTGAAACAAGCGCTGGCCCGCGGTTTTCCTCCGGACATACGGTTCCGCACGCTCGCAGATTGAATTCGCACCCTCAGATCGACCCGCGTCACGTGCGTCGCGCCGACCTGGAATCGCGTGCGGACCCGTATGTCGCTCCGGAAAACCGATCCCGACTCACAGACCTCAGCATCCGCTTCCGACCAGCCAGCTGGGAAAACAGCACTGGCCCACGGTTTTCCTCCGGACATACGGTTCCGCACGCTCGCAGATTGAACTCGCACCTCGCACCGACCCCCGTCAGACGCATCGCACCGACCCGCGTCAGTCGTGTCGCACCGACCTTGAGTCGCGTGCGGACCCGTATGTCGCTCCGGAAAACCGATCCCGACTCACAGACCTCAGCATCCGCTTCCGACCAACCAGCGGTGAAAACAGCACTGGCCCACGGGTTTCCTCCGGACATACAGTTCCGCACGCTCGCAGATTGAACTCGCACCTCTCGCACCGACCCGCGTCAGGTGCGTCGCACCGACCCGGGATCGCATGCGGACCCGTATGTCGCTCCGGAAAACCGATCCCGATTCACGCACCTCAGCATTCGCCTCCGACCAACCAGCTGTGAAACAAGCGCTGGCCCACGGTTTTCCTCCGGACATACGGTTCCGCACGCTCGCAGATTGAACTCGCACCTCTCGCACCGACCCGCGTCAGACGCATCGCACCAACCAGCGAAGCGCACTCGCACCGACCAACGTCAGTCGCGTCGCACCGACCGGCGCCAGTCCGCTCGCACCGACCGGCTTAGTCAGCCCTACGTCCGGTAAGCTTGCCGTCCGACGCCCTGCACCGGGATCTGCTGCGACGCGAGCACCTCGTTCTGCAACGCGAACATGCAGCCGGCCGCCTCGTCGATGTGGCGCACGAAGGCCAGCGAGCCCTGCAGGATGGGCTTGAGTCGCTCGCGATCCTGGATGCGCGCCTTGGGGTACTCGTGCTCGACCACCAGATGGGTGTTGGCGACGTCGAGCGGCAGCAGCTCGCGCGCCGCGAGCTGGTGATCGAGCCAGTCGACGCTGCGGTTCTGCAGATACGCGAGCGGATCGTGCCGCGCGGTGCCGGGCAGCTCGTGCTCGCACAGCACCACCTGCTTCTTCCACGCGTTCACCTGATCGGCCGCGTACGGCGACGGCTTGCCTCCAATCCAATCGCCGCGCTCCATCGTCTGGCCGCCGTACCCCCATGCCGACACACCGCGCGAATCGATCACCTGTCCTTTCACATGGAACCCGGAAATCAGGAAGGCGTAGCCGTGGTCCTTGAGGTGCTGGAAGATCGACCGCGTGTCCTGGCCCATGAGGATCGCGTGCGACGGGTCGTAGTGAATGCGGAACTGATCGCCGACGCCGTGCTTCTCGCAGATGCGGTGCAGCGCGATCCACGCGGCTGGGGTGTAGGCGATGTTGTTGTGCCAGTTGTCGCCGGTCGTCCATCCGGGCATCGGGCACTGTTCGACGCGATAGATGAGCCCGCGATCTTTCGCGGCCTTGAGCAGCGGAACGAACTGCTCCTCGAAGTCGATCAGGTTCTCGTCCATGCTGTGCTGCTGGTTGCGGCCGATGAAGCCGCACACCGCATTGACGCCCAGCATCGCCGCCGCGTCGAACACCCGCAGCAGGAACGCGTGCTTCTTGGTGCGCGTGACGCGATCGTGATGGAGCAGGTTGTCGAAGTACGCGAGGTCTGAGAAGCCGGTGCCGGAGAAGCGAATGGCCGACTCGACGCGCCGCGCGCGTTCCCTGGTGAACGGGCGGCGCAAGTCGAGTGTGTTGGCCACCGGATCGAGCATCGCTTCGGGCGGGACATCGGTTTCGGCGGGATGCAGGGCCGCCGACAACTGGATGTAGTCGGCTCCCAGCTCTTTCGCGAAGGCGAGCCAGTCCTCGATCGCGCGATCGGGATCGAGATCGCGCACGTCGCGCGGCGTCAGCTCCTGCAGCGCGGCGGTGAGGATCCCGACTTTCATGAACTTCGGTTCAAATGGCTTCATCAATCCGATCTCCGCCGGGTCTGAAGACCCGGCCTACACTGACACCCATGCGCTCTTGCGGGCGCTTTCGAGGATCGCTTCCACGATTCGGTTGGCTCGGTAGCCGTCCTCGAACGTGGCGACGGCGGGCGGAAGTGCCTTGTATGGTTTGCCTGCGGCGATGCAGGCGTAGATGTCGCGCATCAGATTGCAGAACGCGTCGGCCCACGCTTCCTGATGTCCGCCCGGCAGATGCGCGTAGCCGCGAGCATCGAGGTCGAGGAGTGATGGATCCTTCTGCAGTACTTCGTTGGGGCCATTACGATTCCCGAGCCAGAGCTCGTTCTGTTGCTCCTGCCGCCAGCGCATCGACGCCTTCGTTCCGCAGACCTCGAGGACGAGGTCGTTTTTGTGACCGCCGCACACCTGGCCCACGGAGAAGTTGCCCTTGGCGCCGTTGTCGAAGCGCACGAGCACAGAAGCGAGATCCTCGACTTTGATGTCGACGAGATCGGTCGCTCCGTTACCGCCAGTCTTGAACGCTTCGCGCGATCCCCGCGGTTTCCAGCGCCGCGGGATCACGGTCGTGATGTCGCCGAGCACCTGCGTGATGCGCAGGCCAGTCAGGTGCTGCGCCAGATCGCACCAATGCGAGCCGATGTCACCGAGCGCTGACGAAGCGCCGCCCTTCTCTGGATCGAGGCGCCACGAGTAGTCCGTGTCCTTCAACAGCCAATCCTGGAGATAGGAGCCATGAATGAAATGCGGCGTGCCGATATCGCCGCGCGCGATGGCGAGACGCGCCTGTTGGACCAGCGGGTTGCCGCGATAGTTGAACGTCACCGCCGTCACCACGCCGGCGCGCTGTGCTCGCTCGACCAGGTCCTTCGATTGCGCGGCCGTCATGGCCAGCGGCTTGTCGGACACCACGTGCTTGCCGCGGGCGAGGGCGGCGGCGGTGACCTCATGGTGCAGGTAGTTCGGCGTCGCGTTGTGCACCACGTGAACGTCGGGATCGTCGATGAGCGCCTGATAGCTGCCGTATCCCTTGCGTGCGCCAAGTGCCTCGGCCTTCCGGCGTCCCGACTCGTCGGTGCTGCCGGCCACGGCGACGATGTCGACGAAGCCGAGCCGCCTGACCGCATCGACGTGATGCGGCCCGACGAAGCCGGCGCCGACGAGCCCCATTCCGATTCGTGCCACGTGTGCCTCCCGTCAGCCGGCATTTTTGCTCGGGGGATTGATTTGACGCAAAATGCGCCCCGAGGTGCGACGTGACGAACCGGCGAGACTTCCTCTCTACGCTTGCGGCGTCGATCGCCGTTGCCCGCCTTCCTGTTGCCGCGCAAGCCCCGGTCGCGGTGGCCCGTAAAGGACGTATCAAGCAGGGGATCACCCGTGCCGTGTTCCCGCGCGGCATGGCGCTCGAGGACTGTTGCCGCGACGCGGCACGGCTGGGGATCAAGGGGTTCGATCTGATTGGTCCGGCCGAGTGGCCGACGCTGAAGAAGTTCGGACTGGTCCCGTCGATGTATCCGCCCGGACCGGGCGGCTCGATTCCCGACGCCCTCAACCGTAAGGAAAATCACGCCAAGCTCGAGCCGCTGCTGCACGCGGCAATCGACGAGTGTGCGGCCAATCAGGTGCCGAACATCATCACCTTCTCAGGCAATCGCCGCGGCATGGCGGATCAGGAAGGCGCCGACAACTGCGTCGAGTTCCTGAACAAGGTGAAGGCGCACGCCGAGGACAAGGGCGTCACGATTCAGATGGAGCTGCTGAACAGCAAGGTCAACCACCGCGACTACATGTTCGATCACATGCCGTGGGGCGTCGACGTGATCAAGCGCGTGAACTCGCCGCGTGTGAAGATCCTCTACGACATCTACCACGCGCAGATCATGGATGGCGACATCGTGCGCGCGATCCGCGACAACATCGCCTCCATCGGTCATTTCCACACCGGAGGCAATCCGGGACGCAACGACATCGACGAGACCCAGGAGTTGAACTACCGCTACGTGATGCAGACGATCGCGTCGCTCGGGTTCACCGGCTTCGTCACCCACGAGTACACGCTGAGGATGGGCAGCGATCCGGTTGCCGTGCTCAACAAGGCGATCGAGATCTGCGATGTGTAGGACGCTCGTTCTCCTGCTGTACGTAGTGTCCGGCTTCAGCCGGACCGTCTGGGCACAGGCGGGCCCCTATGAACGTCAGCGCGTCGACGAGGCGGCAGCGACGCGTGGCCGGGCGGTCTACGCGCAGCACTGCATCAACTGTCACGGCAGTACGGCCAAGGGAACCGATCGCGGCCCCGACCTGATTCGCTCGGATGTGGTCTTGCGCGATCGAGTGGGGAGCGGCATCGGCCCTGCGATCAAACCGTCGGCGACCCATCAGGCCAAGTTGAGCGACGCGCAGGTCGTCGACCTCTCTCACTTCCTGCACCAGCGCATCGAATCGATTGCGTCGAATCGCAACGCGAGGGCGCCCATCGACGTGCTCACCGGAGATCCCGAAGCCGGCCGTGCCTACTTCAACGGCGCCGGCGGCTGTAGCACCTGTCATGCGGCGAGCGGTGACCTGGCCGGCATCTCCACGCGCATCACCGATCCGGTGGCACTGCAGCAACGCTGGCTGTTTCCCACACTGCGGCGAAGCGGCCCGAGACAAGTGGAGGTGGGTGCCGACGGCAAGACCGTCACGGGCGCGCTCGTGCGCCTCGACGATTTCTCGGTGTCGCTGCGAACCGACGCGGGCCAGGAGCAGTCGTTCGATCGTGGTCCTGGCGTGAAGGTGACCGTGCGCGACCCACTCGCTGCACATCACGCGTTGCTCGACAAATACACCGACAGCGACATGCATAACGTGACGACGTATTTGTGGACCCTGAAATAAGTGGAAAAGTGGAAAAGTGGAAAAGTGGAAAAAGTGGAAGAAGTGGAAGTGATCAAGTGACGAAGTCGCAAAGTACAACGGGGTGTATCGATCGAGCTAGGCGTACTTATCGACTTCGCTACTTCCGCACTTTCACTTTTTCCACTTTTTCCACTTTTCTACTTCTTCCACTTGCGGCCGCCCTCCTCCTCGCGCAGGGCGGCCTGTCGCCCTCGGCCCTGCGGCAGCCGCTCGCTGCCGCCTGGCCGATGTACAACGGCGACTACACCGGCCGCCGGTTCAGTGCACTCACCTCGATCGATACGTCGAACGTGGGATCGCTGACGCAGGCGTGGACGTTTCGTCCCGACGCGGGCGGCGCGCCGGCGGGTGGAGGCGGAACGGCCGCGGTGCTCATCAAGGGCACGCCGGTGATGGTCAACGGCGTGCTCTACGTGACGATTCCCGATCACGTGTGGGCCGTCGATGCGCGAACGGGCCGTGAGATCTGGCACGCCACGTGGCCGTCGAAAGGCGGTTGGCACATCGGTAATCGCGGTGTGGCGGTGCTGGGCCAGACCGTCTACGTTGAAACGCCCGACTGCAATCTCGTCGCGCTCGCGCTCGAGGACGGCCGCGAAAAGTGGCGCACCAGCATCTGCGATCTCGAGCAGTTCTACTACGCGTCGGCCGCGCCGCTCATCGTCGGCAGTCACGTGATCGTCGGCGTGAGCGGCGACGATCTCGACATCCCCGGTTACGTCGAAGCGCACGACCCCGAGGACGGTGCGCGTCAATGGCGCTGGTATACGTATCCCGAGCCAGGGACGCCTGAAGCGAAGACCTGGCCGAATGCGGAGGCGATGAGGCACGGCGGCGGTATGACGTGGGGATCGAGCACGTACGATCCCGATCTCAACCTGCTGTATCTCGGCACCGGCAATCCGCAGCCGGTGATCAACGGCCGCAAGCGCCAGGGCGACAACCTGTTCACCGAGTCGATCGTCGCCCTCAATCCAGACACGGGGAAGCTGGTGTGGTATTTCCAGCCGTCGCCGCATGACACGCACGATTGGGATGCGACGCAAACGCCGGTGCTCATCGACGGCGAGATCGGCGGCATGCCACGCAAACTCCTCGCGCAAGCGAGCCGCAACGGATGGTTCTTCGTGCTCGATCGCGTGAGCGGCCAGAACATCCTCAGCAAGGAGTACGTCAGGACGAACTGGACCAAGGGGGTCGATGCCAAGGGACAACCGGTTCCCGATCCCGCGAAGGAGCCGCAGACCGACGGCGCGCTGGTGTCGCCCAATCAGGGCGGCGGGCAGAACTGGCCGCCACCGAGCTTCAGCCCGCGCACGGGCCTCTTCTACGCCAACGCCACGCGTGCGTTCAGCGTGTATTACCTCTATCAGAACGAGAACGACGAGAAGCCGCAGGGATGGGGCGGCAACGATCGCGGTGGATGGTCGGAGGCGATGCTGCAGGCGATCGACTACAAGACCGGCGGCGTGGTCTGGAGTCACAAGTGGGCCGACAGCAGCAGCGTGCGATCGGGCCTGCTCACGACGGCTGGCGACATTCTGTTTGCGGGCGATGCGTCATCCAACTTTGTCGCGTTCGACGCGGTGAAGGGCGTGCCGCTGTGGCACGAGCGGCTGCACGCCTCGATCACCAATGGACCGATCACGTACCGACTCGACGACCAGCAGTTCGTCGTCGTCGGGGCGGGCGATCGGTTGTACGCGTTCACGTTGCGGCGGTGACGCGTCGCTGTCACTGACGCACGACTCCGATGTCTTCCCATACGCGCCAGTGTTTCCGGAGAGGTAGGGCGCCCGCGCTGACGTAAAAGGGCTCCGCCGCGGGACTATCGCCGTCCACACAAACGCAGACCTTCTGGGCCGATTGCTGCGAAAACCAGCCTGCGAGCAACGCGAGCAAGGCCGTCGCAATACCGCGCCGCCGGTACGATGGCGCGACGAAGAGGTACTGAACCTCGCCCCCACAACCATGTCGCGTCGTCAGATGACCCGCGATGTAGCCAACCACTTCCGCGTGAGCGATCGCGACGAACCCCGTTCGTGGATGCAGCGCTTGCTGGGGATGATGTTCACCGTTGAAGTACGCCGCCATGCGGGGATCGGCGGGACCCGCCACGGGATCGCTCAAGCGACACGACGCCATCGTCGACACATCCGAGCTGCCAGCCGCTCGGAATTGGATGCCCTCTAACAGTCGCTTCACACCTAATACCTATACCTATTACCTATACCCATTACCTATACCTATACCTATACTTTTGACCTAACCTTTGACTCTTGCCCTTTGCCCTTTGACCTACGGGGACTCAGATGACCAGACCCGTGCTCGCGTCCCTTGCCTTCGTGACAGCCGTGCTTTCGGCACAGGCCCCGAACACCAATCTTGGTTACACCGACACTCCGATGCTGCCGGGCCTGCCGTACCACGTGCACGATCCCGCGCGGCCGCATCCGGCCCTCGTGACTCCAGGCATGCGAGTGGGAGATGCGCCGTCCGATGCGGTGGTGCTCTTCGACGGGCGCGATCTATCGAAGTGGATGGCGACGAAGCAGGCGTGGAAGGTCGAGAACGGATATGTGGAAGTCGTTCCCAACGCCGGCGACATGCGGACGAAAGAGACGTTCGGCGACGTGCAACTGCACGTCGAGTGGGTGGCGCCGGCCGAGGTGCGCAACAGCAGCCAGAATCGCGGCAACAGCGGAATCTTCCTGCAAGGGCGATACGAGGTGCAGGTGCTCGACTCGTACGACAATCCGACGTACGCGGATGGCCAGGCCGGCGCGATCTACGGACAGTGGCCGCCGCTGGTGAACCCGGTGCGCAAGCCGGGCGAATGGCAGTCGTACGACATCGTCTTCGAGGCGCCTCGATTCGACGGCGACCGTCTGCAGAAGCCCGCGTATCTCACCGTGTTCCTCAACGGCGTGCTGCTGCACGCGCACAAAGAAGTGATGGGACCCACCGTCCATCGCGCGCTGGCGACGTACGCGCCGCAGCCGGCCGAGGACGTGCTCATGCTGCAGGATCATCAGCAGCCGGTCCGCTACCGCAACATCTGGATCCGTCGTATGCACGGGTATGACGAACGCTAAAGCGTTTGCGGGTACAGATTTCCGACCTAACGCCTTCGGAGTGTAAACACGAGTCGGGGGTGACCGCGCCGACGTCAGGGTCGCGCTAGTACACGTGCCAGCTCGAACATCGCGAGCCGCTCCGCGCGATCACCTGGAGTCAGTCCGTTTGCGTCAGTCACCGATGGATCCGCGCCATGCTCGAGCAGGAGCGTCGCGATAGCCAGTGCACGCGCCTCGTTGTCTCTCGGCAGCCAGAACAGCAGAGAGTTGCCGTCTTCCGTCGTTCGTGCGAGCGAGGGATCGGCCTCGACCAGTTCGCGAACTCGTTCAACCTTGCCATTGAACGTGAGCGTACTTACCTCGCGGCTGTAGCGCGACAGGAAGTCGATGACGCGCTGACTGCCCGAGAAGGTCGCGGTGCCGATCGGCGTCCCTTGCCACGTCGTTTCGACGGGATCGACCTCGGCCCCCTTCGCGACGAGGAGTTCCGACGCCTCGAGCGAATCGGCGCGCCCGGCGATGTGGAGGGCCCGCGTATGATCCGCCGCCTCCACGTCGGCCGAGACGCCGAGGTCAAAGAGCAGCGTCATCGCAGCTACGTCATTGCGCCGCGCCGCCTCGAACATCGCGTCTGGCTGCGTCAAGAACTCCGGATGCTCGGACGCGAGCGCACGCAGTGTGGGCTCATCGTGCCGCAGGCAGGCGATGACAAACGCCTGCCTGCCACCGACCGTCGTGGAGCTGGCCGGCGTGCCGTAGCGCTCGAACAGACGGACGATTTCAGTTTCGCCGCGAAACACGGCCCCGTCGTACAAAGAACGCTTCGACAAGGTTGCGGACGTCGGCCCCGAGGCCGTCGGTCTGGCGCCGTGCGCGAGACACCATTCGGCCAATTCCACATTGTTGTCTCGCACGGCGATGTTGAGGTGCCAATGCGCCCCCGATCCGTAGCCGCCCATGTCGAGCATCCGCCAGTCGGGATCATCCCAGTCGGCCTTGCGACCTATCGCCACCGCCCGGTCATAAATCAATTGCAGGAACCACAGCACATCGCCGCGGAAGTGAATGTTGTAAACGACCTGGATGTCGTACGGCTCTGCGCCGCGACCGAGCAACAGACGCACTAATTCGTCGCGCCGTTGATGCGGCGGGCGCTGCTCTTCGCCTTCGCCGATCGCCGCGACCAGCGGTGTGTATTTGCTGGAGCCGGCCATGAAGAAGATGTTGGGATCGGCGCCATGAGCGAGCAGCATCCCGGCAATCGCGATCGAGTTCTCCGCGACGCTCTGGAGCGACAGCCGCGTCGAGCACACGTAGAGCAACGGCTGCCAGCCTTTTGGTCCGAGGTCCTTCAGCCAGTCGTCGCCCGCCGCCTCTTCCCGCTTGGGGTCCGGAGTCTCGCAGAGCGCGGAGGCGGCGAGTGGACGTCTTGCGAGCACGCGCTCAACGTCACTGAGGTTGCCGCACACTACTTCCGTGCAGAAGCTGTCGTGCGCGATGTCCGGGTCGCGCGCGAGCAGGCGCATCGCCGTGCTTTCGGCCCGCGCATGCGATGCGCGGCCGCGGACGTGATGATCGGGACAGGCATTCTCGAGGAACCACTGCACGCGCTTCCCATGAGCGGCGTTGCGCGCCGGCTGCACCTCAAGATCAGCCTTCAGGTCCGTCCAGCCGGCAAAGCCGCGCTCACGCGCGAGCGCCAACTGTACGTCGCGAAGCGTGGGCGAGGCAGATGGCTTCGGATGGACGCGGACAAACCGCGCCCGGGCGGACGCGTCGTTCGCGCGAAGCGCCTTCAGCCAGCGCTTCGACTCTTTCTTCAGGGATTCGAGCATGGACCCTCCTCCACTCGTGCCCGATGTCCGCTGGAGTCGGGCTGGAAGAAGGTTCGATGTGACGAGCGAACCTCAGTGTGGGTGGGAGACTTCCCTTGCCGCGGACAGGAGGCGCCCCAATGCGCGCTTCCGACATGATGGGAGTATCGAGACGCCGTGTCAACGAGCAACCCCAGAGCTGGGATCACACCAACGCCGCAGTGTCTGGCAAAGGCGGCAGCGGATCGACCTCGACGCGCGCCCTCCCGCAAAATCCTCTTCTGGACCTTGGCCCAACTCGTGTCCTGCATCGAGTTGACTACACGTGTCGTCACGTGTAGGCTATCGCTTGACGACATGAGTAGTCAACGTCCTCTCAAGTCCATCGGCGACCAGGAACTGGCGCTGCTGCGCTTTGTCGGCGACGCCGGCCAGGCCACCGTCGGCCAGGCGGCGGAGCGCTTCGGGCAGCCGCGCGGCCTCGCCCGTTCCACGGTGCTTACGATGATGGAGCGGCTGCGCAAGAAGGGCCATCTCACGCGCAAGCTGCAGGACGGCCTCTATCACTACGCCCCGCGCACCGCGCACGTGGTGGCCGTGCGAGAAGCGGTCAGGAATTTCGTCGATCGCACGCTCGACGGCTCGATCGCGCCGTTTGTCGCCTATCTCGGCGAGCGCGGGGACGTGTCGGACGAGGACTTCGCCGAGTTGAAGGCACTGCTCGCGCGGCTGCAGGGGCAGCGGCGCCGGAAAGGCTGACGTCGATGATGCCGATCGCATGGGACGCCTGGTCGTCCTGGCTCGCCGGCCGGCTGCTCACGGGATCGCTGCAAGGCGCCGTGGCCGTGGGGATCGTGTGGCTGATCTGTCGCCGGTTTCCCGCGATTCCAGCATCGGTCCGGGCGCACGCCTGGTGGATCGTCTCGCTGGGACTGCTGCTCTCGCTATCGGCGCTGCCATCGTTGCCGTTGCCGCTGCTGCCTGGGCCGCTCGCGCTGGTCGATTCGACCGACGGCAATCGGCTTGCGCCGGCTTCGAACGACACGGCTTCAATGCCGCCGCACACGGCGTCGAGCGAAGGCCATCACGAGGGCGTGGTGGCTCAGCCCAGCCGATGGTGGGTGAGTGTGGTGATCGCGTTGTGGATGGCGGGTGTGCTTGTCCACGCCTATCGACTTGTCTCCGCGTACGCGTCGCTGCGCGGAGCCGTCCGCCGATCGGTACCGCTGCTCGCCGGCGATGGAGCACACGCCGATCGCGCGGCCGTTGCAATGGGGCTCACGCACACGCCACCGATTCGCCTCTCGCAGGAGATCGCCGCGCCGCTTGTGACTGGCATCGTGCGCCCAGTCGTGCTCATTCCAACGCTCGCCCTTGACGACCTCTCGGCACACGAGCGGGCGCTGGCGATCGCACACGAGCTGGCTCACATCCGCCGCTTCGATCTGCTGTTCGCGTGGGTGCCGGCCATCGCCGAGCGGCTGTTCTTCTTTCACCCGCTGGCGCGCCTGGTCGCGCGCGAGTATGCGGCCGCGCGCGAGTCGGCGTGCGACGCGCTCGTCATCAACACGATGGATGTCGCGCCGCAGGAGTACGGGCGCATGCTCGTTCGGCTCGGCGTCGGTGTGAATACGGTGTTCACGCTTGGAGGCTCGTCGCCTTCTCTGTCCTCGCTCAAAAGGAGACTCGACATGTTGCACGACGCCTCGTTCGACCGTTCGTCTCGCGCGACGATTGCGCTGGTGGTCCTCGTCGCCATGCTGGCTGTGCTGCCGCTCCATGTGGTGGCGAGAACCGAGGCAGCGCCGCAGAATGCGGCGGCCGCGTCTCCCCCGGCCGCCGCGCAGACTCCGGCCAAGCCAGTGCCGCCGGCGAAACCGCAACCGGCCGCCCCAGCCGCGCCTCGACCGGTCGCACGGTCCAACGGGCAAGAACCCGCGAGCATCGAGCAGGCGATTGCCGAGCAGCGGCGCAACATGCAGCGCATAGAGGAAGCGCTCAACAAAATGAGATTGGATCTGCAGGCGCTCTACGCGAAAGAGCGCGAACAGCGGCAGGTCGAGGCCACTCGCTTGGCGCAAGAGGCAGTCCGAAAGCAGGTGGAATCTGCGCGCCGCGACTCCGAGGTCCAGAACACGACGCAGTTCCTCGAGAACCAGCTGCGCATGCTGACCGCCGAGCGCGAGGAGACCGACCAGAGGCTGCGGACGCTGTCCGCCGAGATCGAGTCGCTGAAGCAGAAACTGGACCAGGCGCGGCGCGCGCAGGAGCTCGAATCGATCCGGCCGGGTACCGAGAGGAAGTAGCGCGCTATTTGCCGACCATGTGCGGTTGGCTCTTCTCGTTATCGGTGCAGTGGTAGTCCATCAGCTCCGTATCGAGGACGATGCGTTGCGCGAGCGTCACCGTCCACGGCCGCGTGTACGCCTTCGGATCGTCGATCGTCAGATCGATCTCGAGCCGACCGTAGTTCACGCGGCGGAAGCGCTCGGTCATCTTGGCGACGTCGCTGATCGGGCTGCCGTTGCGATCGAGCCAGGTGCCTTCGCGTAGACCGTTGGTCTGCACCACAAGTACGTCCCCTTCCCAGCGTCCCGTGGAGTAGCCGTTGAACGTCGGATCCGGATCGACCGGCAGCGCCCGACCGTCGGTGAAGATCTCACGATAGGTCACGTCGCGCTCTGAGAGGATCAGAAACAGATCCGGCTGCTGCACGACCTTGCGATATGGCGGATACGTGAGGATCCGTACTGCGCCACCTGGCTTGCAGAAGCCCACGGGGTCGTCCTTGCCAAGCTGCTCGGTGCGTTCCTTCACCAATGCTGCCGCCCACGGCTGATAGGGAAGACCGCCTTTGAGCTTTGCGCCAAGGTTGCGAAATTCCGACGCCGCTGGATAGTCCACCTGGCATCCCACCTCGGGGCACGATGCATCGGGCTGCAGCTGCCAGATGCCCGACAGATCAGGCTTGCCATCCGGTGTCCGAGGTGCGGGCGCGTCGAGATTCGGCTTTCCGTCCGCCGTTCGCGGCACTCCACGCGTGGGATAGTGCAGCCACTGCGCGTGGAGCGTGGCCGTCATCAAAACCGCGAGCGCAACGATGGCATTCCTTTTCATGCAGGGCCTCTGAGTGTGTGCGGCATTATCCACGAAACTCCTGACTCGATCTGTTTCTGGAGAGCCCTATACTCATGCCTCATGAAACCTTTCGGGATGAGCACCAGCCTCTGCATCATCGCGATCGTCGCCGTCGCGGGCTTTCGGCTGAGTGCGGCACAAGGACGCGGCCAAGCGAGTCCGGCGGCGCAGCGGCCGCCTCAGTCGACGACGCCGCAGCAGTATCCACGCGAGCAGATCGAGAGCGGGCGCGGACGCTTCACATCGCAATGCGGCTTCTGTCACGGTCGCGATGCGGCCGGTGGCGAGAGCGGTCCCGACCTGACACGCTCGGCGCTCGTCGCGGCCGATGTGCGCGGCGATCGCATCGGTCCAGTGGTGCGCTCGGGACGCACCGACAAAGGCATGCCGGCGTTCACGCTCTCCGACGCGGATCTCACTGCCATCGTCGCCTTCATCCACGATCAGAAGACGCAGGCCGACGCAGCCACCGGCGGTCGGCGCGCCGTCGACGTTGCCGATCTGCAGACCGGCGACGCGGCATCAGGGAAGCGCTACTTCGATGGTGCGTGCGCGAAGTGCCACTCGGCGGCGGGAGATCTCGCCGGCATTGCCGGCCGTCTGCAAGGACTCGCGCTGCTGCAGCGGATGCTGAACCCGGCATCGGGAGGCCGAGGCGCGGGGACGCGCGGCGTGCCGACGGTGACGGTCACCACCGGCAACGGTCAAGTCGTGAGCGGAAAACTCGCGTATCGCGACGAGTTCACCATCGCGCTCACCGACGCGTCGGGCTGGTATCGATCGTGGCCCGCGGACAAGGTGAAGTTCAGGGTCGACGAGCCGCTGCAGGCGCACGTCGATCAGCTAGCGAAGTACACCGACGCCGACATGCATAACGTGCTCGCGTATCTGCAAACGTTGAAGTAGGCGAGGCCCCAGATGAATCTGCCGCCCTTAGACCACCAGACGACACACAGAGGCACCGAGACACAGAGGAATGTTTTGGCTTTTCTCTGTGCCTCTGTGCCTCTGTGTGTCGTTGTTCTGATAGGCGCGTGTTCGCGCCTCGCGGCCCAGGGCCTCGATCCCTCGACCCTGCTCAATCCTCCCGCGGACAGCTGGCCGACATATCACGGCGACTACTCGGGACAGCGTCACAGCACGCTCACGCAGATCACACCGGCCAACGTGAAGCAGATGACGCTGGCGTGGGCGTTTCAGACCGGCCAGACGCAGCAGATCAAAGCCGTTCCGATCCTGGTGAACGGGATCGTCTACGTCTCGACCCCCGACAACGTGTGGGCGGTCGATGCGCGATCGGGGCGACAGATCTGGCGCTACAGCTACCCGGCCAACGAAGGATTCCACATCGGCCATCGCGGCGTTGCCATCTACAAGGACACGGTGTTCCTCACGACGCCTGACGCGTTCCTCGTGGCGCTCAACGCGCGCGACGGCGCGGTGAAGTGGAAGGCGATGATCGCCGACGCGAAGCGAGGCTACTGGTCCACCAACGCGCCTCTATTGGTTCGCAATCACCTGATCGTTGGCGTGTCGGGCGACTTCGACAACCTACCTGGCACCTTGAAGTCGTTCGATCCCGAGACCGGCGCAGTGCAATGGACGTTTTACAGCACGCTCCCTGCCGATGATCCCAATGCGAAGAGCGGCGGCGCGACCGGCGGTCAGATGTGGATGACCGGCACATATGATCCGGCGCTGAATCTCGTGTACGTCGGAACCGGCAATCCCACCCCAGTTCTCAATGGGCCCGTGCGTGCCGGCGACAACCGGTGGACGTGCAGCATCGTGGCGCTCAACCCGGATACCGGTGCGCTGGCGTGGGGCTTTCAGGCATCGCCGCACGACACGCACGACTGGGACGCATCGGAAGTACCGGTGCTCGTCGATGCAAACTTCAACGGGGCGCCGCGCAAGCTACTGCTGCAGGCGTCGCGCAACGGCTACTACTTCGTCCTCGATCGCACCAACGGCAAGAATCTGTTGACGACGACGTTCGCGGCGGCGAATTGGGCGAAGGGCGTTGACCCCGAAGGACGGCCGATTCCGCTCGAGGACAAAGAGCCGTCGCGCGATGGCCGTCTGGTTGCGCCCGATGAATCGGGCGGCACCAACTACCGATCGCCAAGCTTCGATCCGGCAACCGGCCTGTTCATCGTCAGCGCGTCGGATGCCTACGGCATCTACTTCTTCAAGCCGGAGCACGGCAAGTACGGGTGGGCCGGCGCCGATTACGGCGTGCACGCGCGCGGTGTGCTGCGTGCGCTCGACTATCAAACCGGCAAGCTGCGATGGAGTCACGATCTCAGCGGCGGCGCGGGCGCAGCCGGCGTGCTGACCACCGCATCGGGGCTGACGTTTACCGGCGATTCCGCCGGTAGCGCGATCGCGCTGCGCACCAGCGATGGCGCGACGTTGTGGCACTCGGGCATCGGCCGCGTGGGGAATTCGCCAATCACGTACGAGATGGATGGACGGCAGTACGTGATCTTTGGGGGCGGCAGCGCGCTGTACTCGTTCGCGTTGCCGTAGGGGGCGCGCTTGCGCGCGCCGTCGGACGCGCGCTTCGCGCGCGTGGGGCGGCTCGCTCGCGCGTGCGTAGATCTGGGATGTGCCCATATGAAGGCAAGCACGAATCGCATTCTCACGACGCATGCGGGTCGACTCGACGGCCCTCCTGAATTCCGTGCGCTCGGGCGAGCGTTGTTTACCGGCGCGCCGCCTGACATCGCCGCACTGCAGGCCGCGGTCCGCCCGGCGATGGTCGATGTCGTTCGCCGGCAGGCCGCGTCGGGGATCGATGTCATCAGCGACGGTGAGATCGGCAAGATCGGGTTCGGCCTTGCGTACTATGGCAAGCGGCTGACGGGCCTCTCGAGTCGGCCGGTGAAACCGGGCGAGCCCGGATGGATGTCGGCGCGCACGGGCGAGCGGATCGAGTTTGCGGAGTTCTATTCCGAGCTGCCCTGGCCCGCGCCCACCGAGCGCGTGGTGGTGAGCGGCGCGATCACATACATCGGGCAGCACGAAGTTCAGCGCGACCTCGAGCTCTTTCGAGGGGTGCTGGCCGAGGCAGGCGTCACGCCCGAAGAGACCTTCATGTGCGTGCTGGCGCCCGGCTGGCTCGAGCACTTTTTCTACAACGAGTATTACAAGAACGACGAGGACTACGTCTTCGCGCTCGCCGATGCGATCAGGCACGAGTACGCGGCGATCGTCGACGCGGGCTTCGTGCTGCAGATCGATGATCCCGCCCTTCCCGACACCTACGACATGATCGTTCCAGCACCGAGCATCGACGACTACAGGAAGTTTGCCGAGGTGCGCGTCGAAGCCGTGAATCGCGCGCTCGACGGCATTCCAGCGGATCGCGTGCGGTATCACATCTGCTGGGGCAGCTGGCATGGTCCGCACACGCACGATCTGCCGCTCGAGCACGTGATCGATCTGATGCTGCGCGTGCGCGCCGGCGCCTACTCCGTCGAAGCGGCCAATCCTCGACATGAGCATGAATGGAAGCTGTGGAAGCGGGTGGCACTGCCACCGGACAAGCTGCTCATTCCCGGCGTCGTCAGCCATGCGACCAATGTCGTCGAGCACCCGGAGATCGTGGCCGACCGCATCGTGCGTTTCGCGAACATCGTGGGACGCGAGCGCGTGATCGCTGGCACCGACTGCGGGCTCGGATTCCGGGTCCATCCGCAGATTGCGTGGGCGAAGTTGAAGGCGCTGGCAGAAGGCGCGGCGCTGGCGACGCGGGAACTGTGGGGACGGTCCGCCTAGCGGCGGACCGTGGGGCGTCCGCCTTCGCCTTCGGCTTCGGCGCGACGTGGGGCCGCTCACTCCGTTCGCGGTAGGGCGGCTCGCTTGCGCTCGCCGTAGAGGCGCTCGCTTGCGCTCGCGGTGGGAGCCAATACGAAGCGTTCGCGTGGAACTTTCCACCGGTTGCGAAGCAACCGGCCCCACTCGTCGCGGAGCGACGAGCCTCACGGGCCCGAAGGGCGCGCCCCACCCCGTCGCGCCGAAGCCGAAGGCGGAGGCGGACCGGCCCTATCACGCTCTCAGGTCATAACAGAGCAGTCGTGGCCCATTCACCCGTGTCACCTCTCGCGTGTTCTGCACGACGTAGAGCAGTCCACGACTGAGCACCGGCAGCGACCACGATTCGCGAGCCGGGAACAGCCACGTGCGTGAGATCTGCTTGTAGCCTTTCGGCGTCAGCTCCAGCCACAGCAGGTGCCCGAGCTCTCCGAGACAGAGGAACGCACCGTCGACGGCCAGCAGCGATCCGCGATACGTGCTGACGTCCTGCGGTCGTCCACCGAGCGTGTCGGCCCATTCGGGCATCTCGCGCCACACCGCTTTGCCCGTGGCCACGTCGATACAGGCCAGCGACGCGTCGGGCTCGTTGCGGCCGTCGAATCCGTAAAGATACCCATCGCGATAGATCGGCGTGTTGAAGTGCAACCCAAACTCTTGCGTCGTCCACACCACGCGGTGCGTGAAGTCGGGACGAATCTCGAGCAGCGCGCCGCCGGTGCGATAGCTGGCCGAGATGAAGACCTTGTTGTCGAACACGACCGGGCATGAGGCGTTGACCGACTCGTAGCTGCGGCTGCGCCACGGGAACGAGAAGTCCACCTTGCCCGTCGCCGGATCGATGCACATCAATCCGCCGGTCGGCGGCTCAGACTCGCCTCCGGCAAAGACGAACACGCGGCGCTTGCCGTGGACCACCGCGGGGATCGGCGACGCGTAGCTGGGGCCCCATTGATTTCCCGCGCGCCACACTTCCTTGCCCGTGGCCGTATCGAGCGCGGCGACACACGGGCCACCGGGCGCGCCGACGTTGACGATCAGCAGTCGGCCTTCGACGAGCGGCGTCGAGGCGGTGCCGAAGAAATCCTGAGGCACTTTGTAGTCGACGCGGAGATCGCGCTTCCAGATCACCATCCCCGACGCGATGTCGAAGCAATGAAGTTTTCCTTCGGCGCCCATCGTGAAGACGCGAGTGCCGTCGATGACCGGGCTGGCGCGCGGGCCATTGTTGTAGCCGTAGCGATCCTCGAAGACCGTGCCGTACTTGAACTGCCACTTGCTCGCGCCAGTTTCCGCGTCCATGCACTCGACCACTTCATCGTCGCGCACACGGTGTATGAACATGAGCCGTCCACCGGCGATCGCCGGCGACGAATAGCTCGTGCCCTTCGGGAACTCCCACACCAGCGGCGGCGGGAGCGTGCGGCTCAATTTCGTTTCAGTCGAGACCGCGTTGTGCGTGGGCCCGAGAAACGAGGTCCAGTCGTGCGTCACCGCGCCGGCCGGTAGCGGCTTGGGTTTGGTCACCACGTGGGTCTGCGATTGAACGAGGCTGGCGACGAGCGGTTGCGCGATGAGGGACTGAAGCAGCGCGCGGCGCGAGAGCATGGGGCCGATTGTAGGTCAAAGGTCAAATGTCAAAGGGCAAAGGTGAGGTCAAGGGTGTAGGTATAGGTATAGGTATAGGTATTGCCTTTCAAGCCATCCGTGACCGCGATGAAGATGTCCTAGCAGGTGCGTCGTCTTCAGGTCGCTGAAGACATTCATCCAGAATCTCGCCCCTTCGGTCTGCTCGATCCACAGCCCCAGAATGTCGCGATGGCCATCGAGCAACACCGCCAGGGAGATAGATCGCTTTGCTGCGCGATCTCATCAGCACCGTGACCGGTGGCATCGTCGCGGAAGTGACCGCGCTTGTAAAGGTGGCCGCTCGAGCGAATGCAGTGCTCGATAATCGCTTTCTTGAACCGGCGCCGCGGCATCGAGCTCCTCGTGCGAGATCGCGCCCTGGCCGACGAACTGGTCGAGCACCTTTGACTTTTGCCCTTTGCCCTTTGACCTACGGTTTCGCCGCGCACCCCACTCCGCTACAGATCTCGTTGAGCACATTCGAGAGGCGGATGCCCGCTTCCAGCAAGCGGCGTTCGACCATCGTGACATTGCTCTGCAGATATGCAGACGTGATCGTCACAGGCTTGATGCCGGTAGCGCAGTCTCCGCTCGTCACGGTGTAGGTCGGGATGGCGAGCTTCTGATAGATCGCCGTTCTCGCCAGATCGTTCGACTCACGCGCCCACTCGTCGGCTGTCCCTTGGGACACCGACGCGCCGTTCTTGAAGCGCGTGAAGAGCGCTGTCGCAGTGGCCTGCTCGCTGTTGCCATGCCCCGTCATCGCCATGAGTACTGTATCGATGTCCCAGGCGATATGCAGATCGGTGGTGTCGTGGTTCTTGCCGTCGTGGTGCACGAGCGGCGTGGCCAGAGGCACGCAGCCGCCGCCGCGATCGGCATTCCACGCCGCGTGCAGCGGTTGATGCAGGTCGCCGACGAAGTGAATGAGAAATGCGAGCTCCTGCGACGTCATCGGCCGCGGTGGATTGGGCGGCGCCAGCAGCGCGAAGCCGGTCTGATTCGTCTGCAGACGATGGCGCATGTCCTCGATGCGATCGATGACGCACTCGTGATTCGGGCAGTGTCCTGCGATCGTGAATGGCGATGACACCGGCACGTTGATGAAGTGCCATCTCGCTGTGCCCGTGGCAGCCCGGTCGATGCGGTCGGGCCAGATCGCCGCCGCCGCCATCGCACTCGGCAGTCCGGCATCGGTCGTGACGCCGAGGATTCGCCGCAGCTTATCGCGCGTGGCCGGCGTCAGGTTTTTCGCCGCGATGCGCGCAACGATGCGATGGCCCTCTTTCCCCCACGCATGAAGGGGGGGCGCCATCAGCAGGACGGACACCACCAGTGTGAGCGCGGCGCGGGTGAGCATTGCGGATGCTGGTCCGCTGACGCAGGGATTTCAAGCAGAAACACATCTGATGGCTCCTGGGTCACGACCGCGTCACACTCCGCAACACTCCGCCGCGCTGTTCAGGTATTCGCTCGATAGAACGCGGGCGGACGGGCCGGTAGTTTTTCGCTGCTTGTCGGTAACACCGCTCGTGAACGTCGGTGGTGAGAAACCCGGGTCGGCCGCTTCACCGCACCAGTCACGCGAACCTTTCGTGTTCGACATGACCGAGTACGCCGGGTTCGAAGACGAGATCCTGCGGCTTCGCAACGCCAACCGCGACGCTCAGGCGACTCGTGAGTACCTGGATTGGCGCTACGCCCGCCTCTCAGGCACTCCCGCTCCGAGGGTCTTCTGGATCAGGTCCGCAGACAACTCGGCCGTGGGCATGGCCTCGGTGATCTTCCGTCGTTACTGGGTGAACGAGGAGCCCCGCGATATGGCCGTTCTCGGCGACATCTCCGTTGATGCACGCCTCCGCAACCAAGGGCTCGGCCGACAACTGATGAAGTTCGTCAGTCGGAATCTGGATCAGTTCTCAGCGCACCACCCAGGTTTCGTCATGCCTACTCCAGCGGCGGAGCGCTGTCTGAGCGCGGCCGGTTGGACGACGGCAGGGCGCCTCGTCCCGCATGTATTCCTTGTCGACCCCACGGACGCATTGGCGGCGCTCCTGAGAAACGAGGCGCTCGCCCGCGGCGTGGCGGCCGTGTTCGCGAAACTGGTTGCCGCCAGCCTTCGCCTATACCGTCGACTCTGTGTGGCGCACGGATGGTCGCTGCAGTGTGCCGATGATGTCGACGAGACATTCGACGCGTTCTGGAGGGACTATCCGAAGCGACACCTGACCGTGCGGGACATGAGTCAGGCGACTCTCAAGTGGAGATACTTCCAGCATCCGCGGTATCGCTTCCGGGTGGCGAAGCTCGTACGCGACGGCGAGTTCATGGGCTATCTGGTTTTCGAACCGCCCGTGGCGCCCGACCGAACCTGTCGCGTTCACGACGTCATCGTGAAGCGGTCCAAGGATCTCCGCTGCTTGCTCGCGCTGTTCGTGAGGCACTGTCAGTCCACAGGTGACTCGAGCAGGATCCGCGTCGTGCTCTGCGACCGCCATCCCTACGCGCAGGCTCTGTGGAAGACGGGCTTCGTCCCGAGGCCTGCGCAAGCAGTGTTTCAAGTTCGCTCACCCGACGGGTCCTTCGTGAAACCTGGGTGGCACATCACGTCCGGCGACAAGGACGTGTGAGGTGGTCTCGCGCACCACATCTCTGCCGGGCATTGCCATTCGCGAGGGGGGAGCGCTGGCCGCTCGAGTCCGGAGCCGCGGCGCGCCTCTTACAGGAGAACGGACGCCGACCGCTTGGTTCGAGACGGTCGGCCCGCGATAGAATCACCGGTGCGTCTGTCGCGGGAGGTCACCTGTCTCATGCGAAAGCTTCTCTCTATCGGATTAGCTGCGTGCGTCCTCATCGGACACACGCCGGCGGTCATCGCGCATCATTCGTTTGCCGCGGAATTCGACGACAAGCAGCCGCTCAAGATCACCGGCACGATCAAGAAGGTCGAGTGGACCAACCCGCACATCTGGTACTACGTCGAGGTGAAGAACCCCGACGGGACGACGACGACGTGGGCGCTCTCGGGTGGCGCGCCAGGACAGTTGATGCGGCGTGGGATCCGCAAGGAGGCGCTCGTGCTCGGCGCGGTGGTCAACGTCGACGGCTTCAAAGCCAAGGACGGTTCGCACAACGGCTTCGGCCGCAGCGTTACCTATCAGGACGGTCGCAACGTGTTCACGGCCAACCCGCAGGATCAGCAGTCCGCTCCTGCGGCGAAGTAGAGGACCTCACATCATGTTGCCGCGTCTCATCCGCTGGCTCCTGCTGTTGCTCGTCGTCGGCGCGCTCACCACGTTCGCACCGACCTGGGCGCAGAACGCGCCCACCGCGAAGCCGGCTCCCGCCGCATCGGGCGCGATTCCGCGCACGGCCGACGGCAAGCCCGACTTCAGCGGCACCTATCAATGGCCGACGTATCTGCCGGGTCAAGAGCGCGGACGATCCAACGCCACCATTTTCGACAAGAAGAACTTCGCGCCGCTCAAGCCCGGCGGCGAGCCGTTCTTCGAGCCGCGCACCGGCGATCCGCGGCACGACGAGCCGCGCGACTTCTGCATGCCGGCCGGCTTTCCCGCCAGCATTCTTTCCGGCAATGCGATGCAGTTGTTCCAGACCAAGAACTACCTGGTGATGGTGCACGAGTTCCAGCGCAACACGCGCATCATCCCACTCGATGGACGCCAGCATCGCGACGGGCTCGAGCCGATGTACGACGGCGATCCAGTGGGCAAGTGGGACGGCGACGCGCTGGTGATCGACACCACCAACTTCAAGCGCTGGGCGCTCGACGATCATCACTACACCGAGGCCAACGAGTTCCGCATGCACAGCGACGCGCTGCATACGACCGAGCGCCTGCGCTGGAAGAGCCCGACGGCGATCTCGTACACGATCACCATCGACGATCCGAAGATCTTCACGAAGCCGTGGTCGCAGGAGTTCGAGATCATCGCCAAGCCCGAGTGGGACAAGGACGGGCTGTTCGAGTACGTCTGTCAGGAGAACAACCGCTGCCCGGGAGGGAAGTGCTCCGAAAAGTAGAGGCGGTCTTTAGACGATCCACTGCAAGTCCTCCGTCGAAGCGTAGTTAGCAGCTGATCCGTCTCAGACGACAAGTTTGTCGACACGCCCCTAAAGTCCGCCACTTTTGTGGAGTAGTGTTCGGGGCCCTTGGGATCCAGAATACGGATCGAGTCGATGTCATTCGCCCGCTACGATCCGGAGTCGTTCTTCGACGAGATGTTCCTCGAGGCGGGCACGCCGCGAGCGGCGGCGCACGCGCTGACGCAAGTGCTCGATGCGATGCCCGCAGAGGAAATCGAACGCCGACAACGGTCCGCCGAGCGGGCGTTGATGGCGATGGGCATCACCTTCAATGTCTACGGCGACGGCGAGGGCACCGAGCGCATCTTCCCCTTCGATCTGATCCCGCGCATCGTCTCCGCTCCCGAGTGGCGCATGATCGAGCGCGGGCTCAAGCAGCGCATCCTCGCGCTCAACCTCTTCATCGACGACATCTACCACGAGCAGCGGATCATCAACGACGGCGTCGTGCCGCGGCACGTGCTGCACACCGCGCGCTCGCTGCGGGCGCAGTGCGCCGGGCTGAACCCGCCGCACGGCATCTGGTGCCACGTCACCGGCACCGATCTGGTGCGTCACTCGGACGGCAAGGTCTACGTGCTCGAAGACAACCTGCGCTGTCCGTCGGGCGTGTCCTACGTGCTGCAGAACCGCAACGTGATGAAGCGGACGTTTCCGCAGGTGTTCGCCACCTCGCGGATCCGTCCGGTTGACGACTATCCAAGTCGTTTGCGCGCGACGCTCGAGCATCTTGCGCCAGAAGGGATCGAATCGCCGCGCGTTGTCGTGCTGACGCCAGGTCTGTACAACTCCGCGTACTTCGAGCATTCGTTCCTCGCGCAGCAGATGGGCGTCGAGCTCGTCGAAGGCCGCGACCTCGTTGTCTCCGATGGGCTGGTCTGGATGCGGACCACGAAGGGCTTCGAGCGCGTCGACGTGATCTACCGCCGCATCGACGACGACTTCATCGATCCGACGGTGTTCAGATCGGATTCGATGCTGGGGGTACCCGGACTGATGCAGGTGTACGCCGAGGGCCGCGTCGCGCTTGCCAATGCGCCGGGCACCGGTATTGCCGACGACAAGGTGGTCTACGCCTACGTGCCGAAGATCATCAAGTACTACCTTGATGAGGACGTGATTCTGCCGAACGTCCCCACTTACATCTGCGCGGAAGACGCCGATCGCGAGTACGTGTTGAAGAACATCGGCTCGCTGGTCGTCAAGGCGGCCAACGAGTCGGGCGGCTATGGCATGTTGGTCGGGCCGCACTCGTCGAAGAAGGAGCAGGAGACGTTCGCGGCCAAGATCGAAGCCGATCCTCGGAACTACATCGCGCAGCCGACGCTGTCACTGTCGCGAGTGCCGACGATCGTCGATGGCGTCTTCGAGGGACGGCACGTCGATCTGCGGCCCTACATCCTGTACGGCAAAGACATCTTCGTGCTCCCCGGCGGACTCACGCGCGTGGCCTTGAAGAAGGGCTCGCTCGTCGTCAATTCCTCGCAGGGCGGCGGCAGCAAGGATACGTGGGTGGTGGCTGGCGATCCGCACGTGGCGACCGACGAGCCCGACGTCGAAGTGATGATCTCGGTCGAGCGGGGGCAGCAACAATGTTGAGTCGAGTCGCCGATTCGATCTACTGGATGAGCCGCTATATCGAACGTGCCGAGAACGTGGCGCGCTTCGTCGATGTGAATCTGAACCTGATGCTCGATTTTCCCGGGGGATCGGCACAACAGTGGCAGCCCCTGGTCGACATCACCGGCGATACCGAGGATTTTGCCGAGCGCTTCGGCCAGGCCGCCGACGAGCGCTCCGTCATCGGATTCCTGACCTTCGACACCAAGAATCCGAACTCGATTCTGTCGTGTTTCCGCGCCGCGCGCGAGAACGCGCGATCGGTCCGCGAGATCATCTCGTCGTCGATGTGGGAGCACCTCAATCAGGCGTACTTGATGCTCACGGCGGCGGCGCGCCGTGGCGAGGTGCGCGATCCTCACGAGCTCTTCTCATCGGTCAAGACCGCCAGCCACACCTTCATCGGCGTCACCGACACCACCATGACGCACGGAGAAGCCTGGCACTTCTGCCGGCTCGGACGGCAGCTCGAACGCGCCGACAAGACCTCGCGCATTCTCGACGTGAAGTACTTCCTGCTCCTGCCCACCGTCGACGACATCGGGACGACGGTGGACGACGTGCAGTGGGCCGCAGTGCTGCGATCGGCGAGCGCGTTCGAGATGTACCACAAGCGCCATGGCCGCATCGTCCCCAGCCGCATCGTCGAGTTCCTGCTGCTCGACTACGATTTCCCGCGCGCCATCCACCATTCGCTGAAGGCGGCGCGCGAATCGGTGCACGCGATTAGCGGCACGCCGGTGGCGATGTTCAGGAGTCCGGTGGAGCAGCTCCTCGGCCTGCTGTGCTCGGAGCTGGCCTACGCGCAGGTCGACGAGCTCATCGCCGGCGGCCTGCACGAATACCTGGATAGCCTGCAGACCAAGATGAACCAGATCGGGGTGCACATCCACGACACGTTTTTCTCGGGACGCGGAGCCGTGGCCAAGCGCCCGCCGCGGCTGCGCGCCGACGTCGTCGCCTCCTAGCAGCGTCGCATGGCGATTCATGTCGCGCTCTCTCACACGACGCGATACCGCTACGACCGGGCGGTGTCGCTGTCGCCGCATGTCATCCGACTGCGGCCGGCACCTCACTGTCGTACGCCGATCCTGAGCTACTCGCTCAGGGCCGAGCCGCGTAAGCAATTTCTCAACTGGCAGCAGGATCCGCACGGCAATTTCCTTGCGCGTGTCGTCTTTCCTGACAAGACGCGCGAGTTCGTCGTCGATGTCGATCTGGTCGCCGAGCTGTCGGTGATCAATCCGTTCGACTTCTTTCTCGAGCCGTCCGCTGAACGGTATCCCTTCACCTACGAGCCGTGGCTCGCGAAGGAGCTGGCGCCGTTTCTCGATGCCGCGCCGGTTGGACCGACGCTGTGCGATCGACTGCGGCACATCGATCGCGCTCCGCAGAAGACCATCGACTTTCTCGTCGATTTGAATCGGCAGCTATCGCAGGAGATCCGCTATCTCATCCGTCTCGAGCCCGGCGTACAGACGCCCGACGAGACCCTGACTCGCGGCAGTGGATCGTGTCGCGACTCGGGTTGGCTGCTGGTGCAGATTCTCCGCAACCTCGGCCTGGCCGCACGCTTCGTGTCGGGCTACTTGATTCAGCTCGTGCCCGACGTCAAGTCGCTCGACGGCCCATCAGGTGCGACGACCGACTTCACGGATCTCCATGCCTGGACCGAAGTGTATCTGCCGGGTGCTGGCTGGATCGGTCTCGATCCGACATCGGGGCTGCTGGCTGGTGAAGGCCATCTGCCGCTTGCCGCCACGCCAGATCCGTTCAGCGCGGCTCCGATCACGGGAGCGGTTGACGAATGCGAGGCGACACTCGAGCACGGCATGCACGTGCGGCGGATCTACGAATCGCCGCGCGTCACCAAGCCCTACACGGACGCGCAGTGGCAGGAGATCGACGCGCTCGGCCACCGCATCGACGCGGCGCTCTCTCGTCACGACGTCCGGCTGACGATGGGTGGGGAGCCGACGTTCGTGTCGATCGACGACATGGAAGGCGACGAGTGGAACACGACGGCCCTCGGCACCACGAAACGCGAGCGTGCCGGCGTGCTGTTGCGGCGATTGAAAGAGCGATTCGCTCCGGGCGGTCTCCTCCATTACGGCCAAGGCAAGTGGTATCCGGGCGAGTCGCTCCCGCGATGGGCGCTGGGCTGCTGGTGGCGTCGTGATGGCGAGCCGATCTGGCGCGACGATCGCCTCATCGCCGATGAAGCGATCGATCACGGGCATCGCGACCCCGACGCGAAGCAATTCATCGACGCGCTTGCCGATCGCCTCGGCATCGACGCCGCGCATGTCATCCCTGCGCACGAGGACGTCTGGTATTACCTGTGGAAAGAGCGGCGGCTTCCGAGCAATGTCGATCCGCTGAAGTCGGAGTTGAAGGACAAGGAGGAGCGCGTCCGCCTCGCGCGCCTGTTCGAACAAGGCCTCGGTAGCGTTGTCGGTCGCATACTTCCTCTTCAACGGCAGCCCAGCGGCGAGTGGAAAAGCGGCCGGTGGTTCCTGCGAACCGAGCATCTGTTTCTCATTCCGGGCGACTCGCCGATCGGATATCGATTGCCGCTCGACTCATTGCCGTGGGTCACGGCTGAGGACTATCCGCATATCTTCGAGCCCGATCCGAGCGTTCAACAACCGCCGCTCGACGCTCGTAGGGCGGGTCCTGTTCTGTGGACCCGCCGTTCTCCTGGCGATCGATTCGAACCACCCAGAGTCATGGAGCAGGTGGCGCCGCGGCCGGGTGAGTCCGCAAAAGGCATCGTTCGCACCGCGTTGTGTGTCGAGCCGCGTCATGGCCGCCTGTACCTCTTCATGCCTCCGGTCGAGACTGCAGAGGACTACCTGGACTTGATTGCCGCCATCGAAGACACGGCGGCCGCATTGAACACGCCGGTCATCATCGAAGGCGCGACGCCGCCGCACGACGCGCGGCTCAATCACGTCACCGTGACTCCCGATCCAGGAGTGATCGAGGTCAATCTGCATCCGGCAGACGATTGGCGCGCGCTGGTCGATCACACCACGACCCTCTACGAAGAGGCGCGTCTCTCGCGGCTCGGCACCGAGAAGTTCATGCTCGATGGCCGTCACACCGGCACTGGCGGCGGCAATCACATCGTCGTTGGCGGTCTCACGCCATCTGACAGTCCGTTTCTCCGGCGGCCCGATCTGCTGCGCAGCCTCGTGGCGTATTGGCACAACCATCCATCGCTGTCGTACTTGTTCTCAGGTCTCTTCATCGGGCCGACGAGTCAGCATCCACGCGTGGATGAAGCGAGGAACGACGCGCTGCACGAGCTCGAGATCGCCAACGAGCAGGTGTCCGCCTTCGCCAAGGCTACGGCGGACACGTCCGCCTTCGCCAAGGTTACGGCGGACAGGCGCGGAGAGTGGCCGCCCTGGCTGGTCGATCGCATCTATCGCAACGTCCTCATCGATGTCACGGGGAATACACATCGCGCCGAGTTCTGCATCGACAAGCTCTACGCCCCCGACACGAGCAGCGATCGGCGAGGGCTCGTCGAGCTGCGAGCGTTCGAGATGCCGCCGCATGCGCGGATGAGCCTGACGCAGCAGCTGCTGCTGCGTGCGCTGATCGCCTCGTTCTGGAGCTCGCCATACGAGACGCCGCTCGCGCGATGGGGAACCGAGCTGCACGACCGCTTCATGCTGCCTCACTTCGTCGCGCAGGACTTCGACGACGTGCTCGACGACCTGAAGCGCGCCGGCTACACGCTGCGGCCCGAGTGGTTCGCACCGCATCTGGAATTTCGTTTCCCCCTGTACGGGACAATCGCCAAACGGGGCGTGCAGGTCGAGTTGCGTCAGGCGCTCGAACCGTGGCACGTCACGGGAGAAGAGTCGAGCGCGGGCGGCACCGCGCGCTACGTCGACTCATCGCTCGAGCGGTTGCAGGTGAAGGTCAGCGGGATGACCGACTCGCGGCATATCATCGCGTGCAACGGCCGGCGCGTACCGCTGCATCCAACCGGTCGGGGCGAATTCGTGGCCGGGATCCGCTATCGCGCATGGCGGCCCGCAAGCTGTCTGCACCCGACGATCCCTGTCCACGCGCCGCTGGTCTTCGATGTCGTCGACACGTGGAATCAGCGATCGCTCGGCGGATGCGTCTATCACGTCTCGCATCCCGGCGGTCGCAGCTTCGACACCTTCCCGGTGAACAGCTATGAAGCCGAAGGGCGGCGGCTGGCGCGCTTCTTCAGCATCGGTCACACGCCGGGCTCGCTCACGGTGCCTGCCGAGACGCGCAATCCCGATTTTCCGCTGACGCTCGATCTGCGTCGTCCGTCGGTCTACGGCGTCGCCGCGCACGGCACGCCCGAACCCGCATGAGCACGCCCACCGGATCGGACACGCGCAACCGAGCCGACGCGCACGCGCCATCGAGTGCGGGCGTGAGCGAAGGCTGGTCTCCGCTCGCGGACTATCATCTGCAGCCCGGCGTGCACGACGAGATGGTGGGCTCTCTTGGAGAGCTGCGGCCGCACTGCGGCGCGCTGATTCGATCGCTCGAAAAACTCGGGCTCGCCGAACTGACGTCGCGGTGGGAGGGCGCCAAGCGCGCCATTCGCGACAACGGCGTCACCTACAACGTCTACGGCGATCCGGAAGGTGTCGATCGGCCGTGGACGCTCGACATGATGCCGCTCGTGATCGCGCCTGCGGAATGGAACCGCATCGAAGGCGCGCTGCTGCAGCGGTCGCGTCTGTTGAACGCGATCCTCGCCGACGTGTATGGTCCGCAGCGGCTGCTGCATGAGGGGTTGCTGCC
>Ga0075425_100000798_pt1 | contig 29933 bp, 29 predicted proteins | sample SoiMethybrSBSTD4_FD_75300 | JGI IMG/M metagenome (GOLD analysis project Ga0075425, IMG submission 75300) | Bulk soil microbial communities from a Populus tree surrounding site in Tennessee, USA - Soil MetaG P. TD hybrid SBSTD4 | ecosystem: Environmental > Terrestrial > Soil > Tree plantation... | reverse complement strand
ACGAAAAGACTGCCCCCTGACGCCAACTCCTCTTCGCGGCCAACGCAGAACCATTCTTCGAAGAAGATGGAATGTTTTTCGCGCTCGTACATTTGTGAGGAGTAGTAGTGGGGACTGGGAAGCGATTTCTGCAGTGTTGTGCTGATCATTTGCCCTTCTTTTAACCCGATGTGAGAAATGTGAGAAGAGATAATTTTGTTCAATTTCTCGAAAGCAAGCCTTTGCGAAAATCTTTTAGCACTCGCTTGGCCGCATTGTAGCCCGGCGCTCCGGTTACTCCTCCGCCTGGATGCGCTCCAGCTCCGCACAGATACAGGCCGTCAATGGGTGTCCGATATTGCGACCAGCCTGGCACCGGACGCATAAAAAACAGCTGCTCCAGATTGAGGTCTCCATGAAATATGTTTCCCTCAGTCAAGCCGTAGGTACGCTCGAGGTCCAAAGGGGTGAGCACCTGGCACGCGATCACAGCGTTTGGAACGTTGGGCGCGTATTCGCCAATCTTCTTTAAAACGTGGTCGCGTAATACATCGCGGTTCTCATCCCAGGTTCCCCGCCGCAAATGATAGGGAACATATTGCACGAAACAAGTCATCACATGCCGCCCCGCAGGCGCCAAGGTTTTGTCGACGTTCGAACCTACAACGCAATCTATCCAAAGATCTTCGGGGATCTGGCCAAACTTCGCCACATCGTAGCAATGCTGCGCGTCTTCCAAAGAACCTACCAGCGTGAACACTGCTCGTTCCGAAGCCGGCCATTGCGGCGAAATTCCCTTCACCCGGGGCTCCTCTGAAAGCACCATGTTCACTTTTGCGCACGGACCCGCCATTTTTATACCCGAGACCTGATTGCGGAACTCCTCCGCCAGATCGGTTGCGGCAATCAGTCCGAGGAACGTGCGCTTAGGATCGGCATTTGAGAGCACACACTTTGCGAATATTTCTGTCCCATCTTCAAGCACCACTCCAATGGCCCGTCCATCCCTGACTGCAATCTGTCCGACGGCAGCCTGCGTTCTGACTTCCACCCCTCGCTTACGCGCGGCTGCACTAAGCGCCGAAGTTATCACCCCCATGCCACCGATAACGTGCCCGCAGAATCCTTGCAAATCATGATCGCCCCCGCTCAGGAGATGAAACAGTAGTCCAAGCGACGTGCCCGGTTCATAAGGGCCGCCGTGCTTGCCATAAACATTGTTGGCAAGGTACATGGTCTTAACGTTTTCCGATTCAAAATTACGGTCGAGAAATTCGCCAAGGCTGCCGGTAAGGAACGAGACCAGTTGCGAGATTTCGTCGCCGCTGATTTTTCGGAACCGTTTGCCAACCCGCAGCAATTCCCATACTGCATCCAGCCCACGGCTTCCAATATTTGGCGGAGGCTCGAGAAAAAACGGTTGCAGATATCGTGCGATCTTTTTCAGCTGATCGTGGAGGCGCGCAAAGGTCGAAGCATCACGCAGGGAAAACTTATGAATCTCCTCGATTGTTTGCTGAACATCGAGAAAAAGCCGGATGGTGCGACCATCTGGAAAAGGCACCTGCACCACAGGATCGCAGGCGACCATTTGTAGCCCGAATGATGCGAGATCCAGGTCCCGGATGACCTCCGGGCGCAACATGCTCGCCATGTAGGAAGTCGTTGAGGCGCGGCAACCGGGTGCGATCTCTTCCGTTACACAGCAGCCACCGACAATTTCCCGGCGCTCGAGAACTAGTACAGAAATACCGGCTGCCCCCAGGTACGCAGCGGCCGTCAACCCATTATGTCCCGCGCCTATAACAACGGCATCGTAGTGTTGGCCCTGCATTGCGAGAAGCAGCCCTCTGCATCAACAGTTGACACCGAGCAGTTGATCTTCATCGTGTAACAGCGATCAGTCTACAACGCGCCGGGCGGCACTGATATGAACTCCGCTTTATAAACTCGCGGTTGACATTCATCAATAAGTTCGGCAGTTTCCGAAACACTGGTTGCCTCCGCGGGCCAGGACGGGCGGCGGATGCTCTGGAGAGAAGAATCCCTGATTCGCGAATGGGACTTCGGATTTGCCCGAATTCTTGGCCCCCAGCATAGAATTCGCGCAGTGTTGATTTGCAAAATGCATGAACGGCTGCGAATTCCGCAGGGGAAACCAGGGCCTTGCAGAAATTCAATTGTCGCTAACGTCAATATGTGCGAGAGGGAGAGGCGAAGTGCATGACTAAGGTCAACGGCAGGTCCCCCGACATTGTGATCGTCGGCGCTGGTGTGATTGGCGCATCCATCGCATTTCATTTGGCCAAACGCCGCGCCGGCCACGTTGTCGTTCTCGAGCGGGAGCATATTGGCAAAGGCGGAAGCGGCCGCTCTTCTGCCCTGATCCGCATGCACTATACGTTCCCAGCCGAAGTGCAGCTTGCGGTGAAAAGCCTTGAGATCTTTGAAAATTGGAAAGAGATAGTCGGTGAGCCCGGAGAGTTCCGCAAAACCGGCTTCGTGCGTTTGGTTCCCAATAACGAGATCGATTTGCTTAAAGCTAACGTTGCCATGCTGAAATCTTATGGCGCGAAAACTGACGTGATCGACTGCTCCGATCTGAAAAAGTTAGAGCCGGACTGGAACCTGGATGACGAGCCAGGCGCTGCTTACGAACCGGACAGCGGGTATGGCGACGGGGCCATTGTCGCGCAGGACTTTATGAGCGCAGCCCGAGCAATGGGGGTCGAGTACCGGCCAAAGACTCGTGTTAACGGAATCCTGGTCAACGGTGAACAGGTGGCCGGCCTATCCACAACCGCTGGAGACGTCCACTGCTCGCGAGTGGTGCTAGCCACCGGTCCATGGAGCCCACAGCTGGTGCGGGAGATAGGGATAGTTCTGCCTATTGCCCCCGAATTTCATGAGGTAGCCATCCTGCGGAATCCGGCAGGAATGAAATCCGGAGGAGCGGCCTGCATCGATTCCGCTCACATGTTTTATTTCCGCTCAGATTCCAGTGACAAAACGCTGATTGGAGATTTCTACGGTAAGCGCGAGCATATCGATGCCGACAATTTCCCTCAGCGCCCCTCGGATGAGTGGATAGAAGAAATACTCGAAAAAGCCTGCAGGCGAATTCCCGGTTTGCAAAACGCTGAGGTTATGCGCGGGGTAACCGGCCTTTACGATATGACTCCCGATATGCGTCCTTTGTTGGGGGAAATGAAGGGCGTTCGGGGCTTGTATGTTGCTGCCGGCTTCTCCGGCACCGGCTTTAAAATATCGCCGGCGGTTGGAATAGCTATGTCGGAGTTATTGCTCGACGGCGCCAGCAAGAATATTGATATTTCCGCTTTTCGTCCCAGTCGCTTCGAAGAAGGCAAACCCATCAAGGGCGAATTCGAATACCAAGACGACTGATCACGGCGGGTAATGATCGGACGAATGGGACATGGCGTCAATATTCGGAACATCTTCTCTCAACCTCCCGACCGCCCGGAATGCCCGTCCCTAGCCATGTTGAAAGAAAAAGAGACAATATTTTAACTTGACAACTCACTCCGAGAAGTATCGTATGTTCTCGCAGGCTCGAGTATGTGGACATGATTCTGTGATTCCTTCCCACCGGGAAAACTCTTCAGCGTTTGCATGACAGCGAAGAGATTTCCCCCTAATGTTAGCCCGCAAGTTCGACTCTCTCAGGAGGATGCCGCATGACTGTTACTTCACGATTTATCGCCCTAAGTTGCGTGTTGTTGGTGTTAAGCGTAATCGCATTTGCCCAAAAGAATGACTCTGAAGCGCGTGCTGCGGTGGCGGGTGGTGCGCCCCACTTTGCGACTAAAGCGCCGATGAATGTAAAACGGTTCCAGCCGCAACTAACCATCAGTGCAGGAACTGTGTTGGATGCTGCTACCGGTACCGCCATCGGGACTGGATCCGGCCAAAGCAATGTGCAGATTAATTCTGCCCCCGCCCCGAGCCCCGTGCCGATCGCCACGTTCGACGGTTCGTTTGTTGCTCAAGGCGGTCCTAGCGCAGGGGGCGTATTCCCATTCACTATGATTGGAGGCCAGCCTGCAGCCGGCAAGACGACCACGATTCCTGCGCCCATCTCAGAGGTCTCACTGACACTACTGAACGCCGATGGCAGCGTGTTGACGACAGTTCCATTTGACCCTTTCGAAACCCTGACTCTTCAGTCGCCTAACTTCAACGCGACGAACTACCGCTCCGGGACTCAGGTCCAGTTTGCGGACGCAGTCCAACGCGCTGAGTTCTTCAACAGCATGGCATCGAATTGGCACACGGTGCTTCAAGCCTCGATAGTCAATCGCGTGAATATTGTGGTTCCGCGGTTCGTCAATGTCCAGCTCTCACCTGGCAATATTATCCAGGCCCGCTCTTATTTCATTGGAACGGCGGCTGACGGAAAAACTTTCGTGCTGATGCTGAACCTGGTCTTCGACTTTTTCTTCGGCAACGAAGTCAATAACGAGATCAACCTGGGCAATTTCACGACTGACGCTCTGAACATGACTTTGTTTCCCAATACCTATCTGTTTGCCCTGAACGCCAATAAGCCTGATACTCCAGGAAATTGCTGCGTTTTAGGTTTCCACACCTTCTTTTTCGACCCGAGCACAAACCCGACAACTCGTTGGGTTACCCAATTCGTCAGCTGGATCTCGCCGGGGATCTTTGTAAACACAAGCTTTTTGGATGTGACTGGACTATCCCATGAAACTTCCGAAGCCTTCAACGATCCGTTCCTTAACAACATCACACCCCGCTGGCAGTTCCCCGGTGTAACCGCGCCCGCAGGATCCAGGCAATCAAGGGTCTGCCAGGGTAATTTAGAGACGGGCGACCCAGTCGAAGTCCTGGCGAATGTAAGTGTACCTATTACGCTCCGATCGTTTACCTATCACCCGCAGACCGAGGCGTTATTGCCGTGGTTTGAGATGGGAGCGAGCTCAAGCGCAATCGATGGTGCGTTCAGCTTTCCCGATGAAACTGCACTTACAAGTTCGGCAGTGCCCTGTCCATAGTTAAATGAGTTCAGTAATTGTTGAGCGACTAGCCGATCTGAAAGGCCTTGCCTGACGTCACCGGGCAAGGCCCTTATTTTTTCGAATGAGCAGGAGAATGTCGGGGTTCGTTTCCATGTGCAAGAGCCCGTCATCGTGCGGTGCTTGAACCTTAACTGTGCCTTCCCATAGAATCGTCTCCCCATGAGTGAGCCGCTCGAAATTGATCGGTTGGATTCTTTTCCGGCGCAGGAAGTGTTGTCGTTGCGCGGACCACTGACCGCCAACAACGGGCCCACATTTCAGAACGCTATGCGGCGGGAGGAGCCGGCTCAGACGGTGATTCTCGATCTCAGTGATGTGCCATATATCGATTCGGCGGGTCTGGGACTACTGGTTAGCGCGCAGGTGTCACGGCAGAAGTCGGGGCGCCGCATGGTACTGAGCGGAATCAATCCGCGGGTGCAGAAACTGTTCGACATCACCCGGGTTACCGACCTGTTTCTGATCTTCTCAAATGCTCAGGAGGCGGTGGCGGCGCTGGACGGTGCGGCGCAGGCGTAGGCCAGAAAAGCTCGGCATCCTCATAACAAAGGTATTTCAGATTCCGACGCATGCAAGACTCTTCCTTGGGTTCGACCTAAGCTTGAGCCAGTTCGGCAGGCGCTCCGCGTTGCTTTCGCAGTTCTTCCTGAAATACGTCGGCGGAAATGTCGGCGCGGGAGTGAAAAAGGGAAAGCAGCGGATCTGGATCTTCAGCGGACTCCTGCCATGAGGAGAACGCTGTGGCGCTATTGTCAATTGCGTCGGGCTTGACCAGAAGATCTGGAACAACCCCGCTGGTACTGACCAGGGTTTGAATGAACTCTTCGACCTTGGTTCGTTGGGTCTCGGTTTTACGGGTGAATTCGACGCCCATTCCGGCTCCCGGATGCATGATTCGAACCAGGCCTTCGACCTGAAGTGCGAGTTCGCCCACCTTCATGAGCAAATGCAGACGGGTGCGCACCGGAAACGGCGACTCAGTTTGGAGGTAGCACGCGTTCAGGCTTAGATCGGTAAGCTTGCAGGAAACTGGGATATCGTCAGGATCCGCGGCTGTGAGCTGGCGTTCGATCCAGCGCTTCAGGTGATCACCAGTTTCTGAATCGAGATCAGAAAACCGCAGGCCAATGATCTGATTTCCCTCCCACGCCACTTCTGCATGCGGAGCGACGTCCTGCGAAGTACCTGGAAGCGTAAATCGTACTTGGAAGGACGTTGGCAGTTTGCGGTTGGACTTGATTGCCATGCCGTTCTCGCCCAAGTCAACCGTCGTGGTGCGAAAGTGTCCTTCGTTGCCGTCAAAATCAAGCTCAACTGGAACGTGTATGGGGATGCGGACATGGCGGCGGCGCTCGCGCTTCATCAACGCCCGAACCGCGCGAAAGCTGGAACGGGTGCGTTCGAGCGAAATCGGCTTGAAGAGCACGAAGTGCGCTCCCATTTCGAAGGCATGTTTCAGGGCATTCTGAGTATCGTTTGTAGGAAGATCCTCTAAGACGGCGACCGTTACAGCCCGTTTGTTAGCGGGCGCAGAGCGTGTTCCCTTCAAGATTGTGGCGGCGATTTCTGGAGTTTCGCAGTCGACGATGACAGCTTCAAAGCGTTGGCGAGTGATCTTCTGGACGGCGGCATCGGTTGCCGAACAGTGCTCCACGTCTACATCAATTTCGCTCAGGACGCGCCGCAGCACGCGGACGGCTTTGTCGTCCCGGGATAGCAGGAGGCATTGAAGTCCAGATTGCATGGGCGGGTAATAGTTCAAACGCCGTTCCACCTCACAATAGCAGTTAACCTTTTCCATCCAAAGACTTGTAGACCAAACCTGATAACTGAAGTAATGTTACCGCTCGCGCCCGGACGCGAAGTGTGAGGGTAAGGCCAAGATTGGAACTAGCGAACCGTAAGTCATTTGTATTCAGCAAATTAAGCCCTTCGTTCCTGTGTCGCCATTGACTTTCCCAGGTTCTGAAGTAGAATCAGGCGTTCCGCTGGCCTTTTTCTCCGCAAGCTCGGCCCCAGTGTTCATTCTATGTATCTGTGAGTAGGGCACGAGGATAGGAATCCTTAGCCGGGTCACCGGAATCTAAAACTGTAAGAAACTAAAGACAGACGAGGACTATTTCATGGCAAAGCGGCGCGGCAATCCGAATTGGGGTAAGCCCGAACCCATCGGCCCCATTGTTCCCACAGTGACGGAGTTTGAGCAGGTGGTAAAAGAGTACAAGCTGACCCCTGACCAGTACCTCCGGTCTACGCGGCTACGTGAGTGGGCGCGCAGGAACAAGAATTCGAAGTACATACCTGAGCCTTTGCTTGAGGCTTGGGGATTTGAAATCGAGTCCACTTTGTAAGTTGAGGGAATTAAGTGGTGGGGAAGGCCGTCCAATTGGACGGCCTTTGCTTTTAAGAGCGGCGGTTCTCAATCCAAATCAAAATCGCGAATCGGACGGCCTGTGTCTGGTGTCTCTTTCGCCTTGCGAATCGCTTCCTGGAACTTCTTCTCCAGCAAGTCGGACGCATGCTTTTGCGCTTCAACCGATTGCCGGAAGATCGAGTCCCGCCGGCTGTCCTGTTCTTTCATGGCGCGTGCAGCGTCATCCAGATCGTTGAACATCTTGGGCTTTACGGGCGCGACATGCGAGATGACCGCTTCTCTTTCGGAATCCACCTTCAGCACCGCTCCGCAACAGGGGCAGGTCAGATCAAAGTTGTGCGGCTTCTTTGGCACGACACCTAATGATATCCCAAAGCTTGTGGATCTCGGGCACCCTTCGTTTTCCTTCGTGCCCTCGTGGTTAAAAAAAGGCGTGCCACCACCAATGACACGAAGCTACGGGAAGGAAACCGGCGACTACGCCATTTAGACTAAAACCATGCCAATCACGGCGCTTTTCTTCGATGTCGGCAACACACTTCTCTTCCCCAATCGTGAGCGCATGTTAAGGTCGCTGCACGCGCGCAACATTTTCCCGTCCGAAGAGCTGTTGCGGAAAGTTGAGCGGCAAACCAAGCCCGAATTCGACGCGCTTCTCGAAAGCCACGCCGCCATCGACCATGGGTTTTGGCAAATGTATTATTCGCACCTGCTTGAAGACCTGGGACTCTCCGACGAAAGCATTTGTTCGGACCTGGTCAGTTGCACCCGCGTGTCTGCGAACTGGTGTGACATCCGGCCGGGCACGCGTGAGGTTTTGCAGCGGCTGGCGCGACGTTACCGCCTGGGAGTGATTTCAAATGCGGATGGCAAGATTGCCGAAATACTCGATCGCTGCGGAATTGCCGACTGCTTTGAAACCATTACCGACTCGGGGATAGTTGGCAAAGAAAAGCCCCATCCGGAAATCTTTCGTAGCGCATTGAAGAGCCTCGGCGTGGCACCGGAAGAGAGCCTCTACACCGGCGATCTGTACTCTGTGGATTACCTGGGATCAAAGCAAGTAGGAATGCAGTCGGTGCTGTTCGATGTCGCCGGAGCGTACGAAAATCGCGGACTGCCCCGCGTCGAATCTCTCGAGGAGCTTGAATCAGAGCTGAGCCGACCTGACAGTCGGGTCGTGCACAGGTAACCGCGTTCCTGAAGAAGAGCGCAAACAATCGGAACTGTGACGCAATGCGAAAGCTACAATATCGGTTGTGACCGAGCCGGCACCCAAGCAGAACGAGATCATCGCTCCCGACGAAGTCTGGATGCAGGAGGCACTGCGTCAGGCAAAGCGTGCACTCGAGGCCGGCGAAGTGCCGGTCGGCGCTGTGGTCGTTCATCAGGGAAAAATCATTGCGCGGGGATTTAACCGGAACATTTCAGATAGTGATCCGACCGCGCACGCGGAAATCATTGCGCTTCGCGAAGCGGGTGCCGCTCTGCGCAACTACCGATTAGGCGAGTGCGAACTGTTTGCCACGATTGAGCCTTGCGCGATGTGCTCGGGAGCGATCGTGCATGCACGTATCCGGCGTCTGATCTATGGCGCAGACGATCCCAAGACGGGTGCAGTACATTCGGCTATGCGAGTCCTCAATCATCCGAGCTTGAATCACCATCTGGAAATTCGCAGCGGGGTGTTGTCAGGTGCGTGTGCGGCGTTGCTGCAGGACTTTTTCCGCGCGCGCCGGTCGCAGGGAGTCAGCTGAGTAGCAAGCGAGGTGGGCTCTTTCATGGTGTTGAGACGCAGGGAATTTCTTCGCACGACAGCAGGTCTGGCTGGTCTAGGATGGGTATCCAGGTACTCCTCACCGCTATTTGCGCAAAAAGTCGAGGCGCGGATCGAAGTATTATTGGACGAACCGCTCGGAATAATCTCTCCTAACATCTACGGCCATTTCATCGAAAACCTGAGCGGGGTTATCTATGACGGGGTGTGGGTCGGCAGGGACTCAAAGATCTTGAATATTAATGGAGTCCGGAAGGAACTCATCGATGAAATGCACAAGATCAGGCCTGCCATTGTGCGCTTCCCCGGCGGCTGCTTTGCAGACAGCTACAATTGGCGCGACGGCATAGGCCCCCCCGAGAACCGGCCGCGACGCACCAATTTCTGGCACGGCGGCGAAAGACCTGAAGCCCCGAATGCGCATCGTTACGATCCGAATCAGTTCGGCACGAACGAGTTCGTTCAGTTCTGCCGTGCCGTGGGTGCTGAGCCGTATCTCGCTGCAAATTTACGCAGCCTTCCGGCGGAAGCGTTTTATCGCTGGGTGGAATATTGCAATTCGCCTACGGGAAGCACGACGTTAGCGGATGAGCGCGCTGCAGCCGGGTTCAAAGACCCATTCAATGTGCGCTACTGGGGAGTAGGGAATGAGTCCTGGGGATGTGGCGGCAACTTCACCGCTCAGGAATATGCGATTGAATATCGAAGGTTCACCGCATGGCTTCCGTGTTATACGCATCCCTGCAATGAACTTAATCTCATCGCCTCGGGGCCGAATGACCACGAGTGGGAGTGGACCGAGGGCTTTCTCGAAGAAATTGTTGGCAAAGGCAAAGATCAGCTTCGCGGAATCTACGGCTTGGCCCTGCATCATTACGCCTGGAACCTGAGTCGGGGCAAAACCAGTGATTGGGAGAAAGGAAAAGGAAACGCTCTGGACTTTGACCGGGTGGACTGGTACGAGTTGCTACACCAAGGCGAGAGTCTTGAGGGGATGATAAGCGGCCACTGGGAACGCATGGGCAAATTCGATCCCGAACACCGTATCAAGCTCGTCGTAGATGAATGGGGACCCTGGTATCGACCCGGAAGCGAACTCACGCCAGGAGATCAACTCGAACAACTGCCGACTATGCGCGATGCGGTCTTCAGCGGCATGACCCTCGATATCTTCAACCGTCACCCCGAAAAAGTCGGGATCGCGTGCTGCGCACAGCTGATCAATTGCCTGAACAGCCTTTATCTTGCGCATGAGGACAAATTCTGCATAACCCCGGTAGGACATGTCTTCGCAATGTATGCCGCTCATCAAGCTGGACAGAGCTTGCGCACCGAATTTTCCGCGCCAGCAATTAACTATGACCGCGATGGAAAGCAGGCAAGATTTTGGGGGCTGAAGGGATCTGCTTCGTTGCATGGGAAAGAACTGGTTGTTACGGCCGTAAATCCCAGTGTGAACGGTCAGGTGGCAACGCAAGTGATAGTTCACGGGGCCAAGATCAACTCCGGCGAAGCGACAATTCTTTCCTCCGCCGACATTCGTGCGCACAATACGTTTGAAGAAAGAGGGATGGTCAGTCCCACGATTGAGCCGCTGAAGGTTAATGGTGGTTCTGTGATATTTCCCATTCCCGGGGCTTCAGTTGTGAAATTACGGTTGCAGATCTGAGCGATCATTCTCGAGATCGCGCTCGAAAGCAGGACCGCTTTGGCTCGGCCGGCCAACGGCGTGCATTTGCTACGATTTGGTGAACGCGCTGTAGATTGCTCGATCCAACGCCGGTTTCGCTGAATCCCTCAAGAGCTGTTTCGGAACGGGAAAGGAAAACCTGACGGTCACTTGTTGCGCAAGCTGAAGACAATTACGAAGAATCGCGTTGCCGTTCTTAGGCTGCTGGTTCCCGCGTTCGCAGTCACCGAAAGCTAAGAACCTAGCCTCCGGAATGGCGCGATGGAGACTGGAATTGATCCTGATCCACGTGTGCGTGGCGGGACGATCTTCGGGGCATCACGCCTTGACTGCTTCGACGATCGATAGCGGGCTCTCAGTCGCGATGACGCGCGACAGCCGGAACCCCGCACCGCGCAGGAGCCTTGCAAACTCGGCCTTCGTCCGCTCACGGCCGCGCGGCGTGAGCACCAACATCTCCAAATCGAGCAGCTTGCCGTAATGCGGCGCGCTGCCAGGCGGCACGACCGGATCCACAATGAGCACTTTTCCTCGCGGCCCGAGCGCACGGTGACATGCTTGAAGAATTCGCGTCGCCGAGTCATCGTCCCAGTCGTGAAGGATGTGCTTCATGATGACCGCGTCGGCGCCAGAAGGCAGTTCTTTGAAGAAGTCGCCGCTTTCGACTCGCACCCTGCCGGTTATGCCAGCATGAGCGAACGTTGCGGCGGCGCCAGCCGCAACATGTGGAAGATCGAACAGTACACCACGCATCATCTTGTGTCGGCGCAGGACAGTGGCCAACAGCAGACCATGTCCGCCAGCGACGTCCATGAGCGTCTCGACTCCCTTGAAGTCGTACGCGTCGGACGTTGCGCCGGCCTCCGTAGCACTGATTGATGTCATCGCGTTATCGAAGACTGCGGCGACTTCGGGATTCCGCGAGAGGTGTTCGAATATAGAAGCGTTGAAGACATGATCGAACGCTGGCATGCCGGTCTTCACGCTGTAGCTGAGCTGTCCCCATGGCCGCCACGTGCTATCGTGAGCAACAAAACGCGCGTACCCGGCGAGGCTCTGAGGGTGGTCGCCTCGAAGCAGATGTCCCATGCCCGTAAGCTTGAACCGGCGGTTGGGGCTTTCAATTAACAGGCCCACGCTCGCGAGTGCTCTCAGCAAGCGATAGAGCCCGTCTTCTGAGACGCCAGCTTCACGGGCGATATCGCTGCACCGCCGCGCTCCCTTAGCGAGCTGTTCGGGGACACCGATTTCGACTATGGTGCCGAGTGCCTGACTGATCCACTTGCCGATCACCATCTGGAAAAGGATCTCGTATGGACTTCGTGAGGAAATCCGATTCGTTCGGCTCTTGGCCATAGGCCTCCTTAAGCATTATGCCGAGTGGATTTTAATGGTGTCGCTCGTTAAACGTAAAGCAGGGGAAGCACTAGGAGCGAATTGCGTTTGCTACAATTTGGTGTACGCGCTGTAGATTGCTCGATCCAAATACGGTTTCGCTGAATCCCTCAAGAGCGGAATCGGCTTCGCGTGCATTGTCAGTTTGGCACGGAGAGGTGCGTGAGTGGTTGAAACGATCCGCCTCGAAAGCGGACATACCTTAACGGGTATCGGGGGTTCGAATCCCTCCCTCTCCGCCAGATCAGAAAGGTCATTCTTTCGGGTTCCTGGCCCTGAAAATAAAATGCCCGCCGCTAAGCAACAGCAGCCTTCCCCGAAAACATTTTCGCGTCCCAGGGAGAGAGGCATCACTTCATTCGTGAGCGCATCTGCAGGACACGGGCCTGAAGAATTTCAGTCTGCTGGCGCTGACGAATGCTGGTTTCTGCAATGGCTTGTGCGAGATCGCGGACACTGGTAAGCAGGCGGCGGGAATCTTCCAGGGGTTCGCGGCTGCGAGTCCCAGGATGAAACGCAACTTGCAGGCGGTGTTCACGCGCAACTTCGACCGTCGAAATCCAGAACTTTAACTCGGCGACTGTTGAGTACACCGGACTGCGCTTGCCTTTGCCGATGCGGTGCACGGGCAGCCGAAGCTCGCGTTCCCAGCGCTGTACGGTGCGCACTCCACGGCCCAGGTAGGCCGCAATCTCTTTCCACGAGTTAAGAAAAACTTGTGCCTGACCGGCACTTTGGCGCATGTTGGCGCACATCAACTTTGCCCCAATGCGGTAGAGTTCCGCTTACAGACTATCCGAGTATAAGGCCGAGAGCGTCTCGAGGGAAATGTTTCCGGTCGGGGAGCGGGCTTTAAGAGTGATGTTCGATACCGTACTTCCTGTATGTACAATCGAAACAACTTACCCTTATTATCGCGGATTGAAAATTCAAAGCCGCTGACTGGCGACGGTGTAAGACAGTTTGGCAACAGACTCTACTTTTTACATAAATCTTAGGGAGTAGTCGGAAGCCCCATCTTGAAGACATTCCTCTTCGCATGCGTTCACAACGCCGGGCGCTCGCAAATGGCAGCCGCGTTTTTCAACCGCTACGCTGAGGAGGGCTGCCGGGCGATTTCAGCGGGTACGGAACCGGCTGCAAACGTTCACCCCGAAGTGGTTGAGGCGATGCGGGAGGTCGGAATCGAGCTCAGCCATGCGCGACCGCAACGGCTCACTGAAGAGCTTGCCCGGAACGCTGAGTATCTGGTGACCATGGGATGTGGAGAGAAATGCCCACTGGTTCCCGGACTGCGTGTGATTGACTGGTCGATTCCGGATCCAAAGGGTCAAGCGCCTGAGAAAGTTCGGGAAATTCGAGACCGAATTGAACGTGCGGTAAAAAATCTGTTGACCGCCGAATGCCCTGATTGTTACGTTCCCGAGTCGCAGCCGGAAACAGTCTCAGGTCGGATATAATAGGGGTGCCTCGTAAGTTGATCTTTTAACAACGTGCCTTTGGGATTATACTGCGCGACGACTCTAACCCGGTTCACTGCTGCACCTATTCTTAAGCGCTGTACGAAATGAGGGCTTTATGACAATGAGCGAACGACAGGTCAGGATGTGCGAAAAGCTGAAACGGCTGGGCTATGGGCAAAACAGCCAAATCAGATTGTACGGAGACAAGTTCGAAGTGACCAGTGATCCGGTGGTGATTAGCGATCAACTGGTTGTCGTCGACACCATCGAGCAAAAGTCAGGGCGCCCACGTCGGGTGAGAATACCCCTCAGTGTCATCAATGTGGCAGACCAGGAAAAACGCACGGCGTGAATCTGCACGGCTTCATATTCCTTTGTAGCTTTAGGCTAGTTCAGCGAGGCCGACAAACATTGACGGCCTGAGACAATGCAATTCGCAAGCTGGCGGCACAACTGTTGCCCAGTATCTGGCCTCCTACATATAGGAAGCCAGGGATGTTTGGCGAGACATTAGCTCGCTGCTTCTGCCCATTGCCTGCCCTGTGCTTCCTTTTGATTTTCCCAGCTCTAAGACCCCCTCTACACAAGCACGATGCGCGGATGGAACAACGTTCCCGCAACCCGGGTTGAGATTGCAATCAGCTCTCGCTGGCCGTAGAAGACTTTTACGTCGCGGGCGCGGGAAAGTTCAGGGAGGTTGACTGGGCGCCCATGGCGAATGCGCGAGACGATCTCGTCGGTCGCAGTGACTGATGGCAACGAAGGCAGGAGCTGCCTGGGATGGACGAGCACATTATCGATTTCGCCAGAGCGGACGGCATCCGCTAGAGCTTCCAGGGTGTGCGCGCAATCGATTGTGAACTCCGCCACGGAAGTTCTGCGCAGGGATTCCAAATGAGCACCACACCCGGCCAGCTTGCCCATATCGTGGGCCACCGAACGCATGTAGGTGCCCGAAGCAACCCGGGCGCGAAAGTGCGCGCGGTCAGCCTCGAAGTTTAAGATCTCAAATTCCTTGATCTCAACCTGGACAGGTTTGAGGGGCACTTCCTTCTTCTTACGCGCCAGCTTGTAAGCGGGAACGCCCTGGATTTTCTTGGCAGAAAATGGGGGTGGCATCTGCTCGACGCTTCCAAGAAATTTATGCGCCAGTTCCCTGGCCTGCTCGAGGGTCAGTGCCACAGGTTGCGGGCTGCCGATCGGCTCGCCGTCAGAATCGTAGGTGTCGGTGGCGAAGCCGAAGCGGACGACTCCCTCGTAAGTTTTCTCTGACGCAATATAGAACTGCGCCAAACGGGTCATATTTCCCAGCACCAGAGGCAGGACGCCCGTGGCCAGCGGGTCGAGCGTGCCCAAGTGTCCTACGGAGCGCTGCTGCAGAATGCGTCGCACCCGGCTGACCACGTCATGTGAGGTCAGGCCCGCCGGTTTGTCTATGATTAGGACGCCGTTCATTGTAGGATTTTCTAATTTGACAATTGGGTAATTCGTAATTGAATCGCGGCATATCACCCGGGGCCATGCTTCTCAATTACCAGATTACCCGATTACAAAATTACCAAATCTCGTATGCTTCCTCTTCGCGACGATCAGCCGCGCACGCTTATCCCATACGTAAACTGGATAATCATTGCCATCAATATAGCTGCTTATGTTTTCGAGGTGCATTCGGGTGCCGGTCTCCCACCCAAGAGCATGGATGAATATCAGGCGCAGATGGCGTTCTTTAACCATTACGGCGTAGTGCCTCACAATTTTCAACTGGCGTTCAACGGCGCACCCGGCTACAGCATCGCGGCCGCGTTCGGGACTATTTTGAGTTCAATTTTTCTCCATGGCGGCCCACTCCATCTGATCGGGAATATGTGGTTTCTGTGGATTTTTGGCAACAAGATTGAGGACCACTTCGGGCACGTAGTGTATCCATTTTTTTATCTTCTCTGCGGGGTAGTCGCGTCGATGACGCATATCTATGCAAATCCGGATTCAACCCTTCCTGCAATCGGTGCCAGCGGCGCGATAGCCGGAGTGATGGGCGGCTATTTGTTGCGGTATACACACGCTAAGGTGCAAGTGTTCTGGTGGTTTTTTTACCGGCCGTACGTGTTCTGGATGCCGGCGGTGGCAATGCTCGCGTACTGGTTCGCATTGCAGCTGATTTCACAAGTCTGGTCGCAGTGGCTTTCGCTTTCCGCAGGGACGGCCCACCAATCGGGAGGGGTGGCGTATTGGGCGCATCTAGGCGGATTTCTGTCGGGCATGATCTGGATCAAGCTTATTCCCGGAAGGACCAAGTACGCCCACGGCGGCTGGATCGATAAAACCGGCAAGGAACTGCTGCCGAAAGATTCAACCAAAGTCTAGCGGAGCTGGGTGGGCCATCCACGATTCCCGGTTCCCTGTCCCAGGCGAGTTCATCGATCATTTGGTAATTTTGTAATCGGGTAATTGTGTAATTTAAAACTGCGTTCCGCATCAAATTACCCGATTACCAAATTACGAAATCGCCCCATGATTCCCATCCGCGACGACCAGCCAAGCTATAGCACGCCGTTCATCAACTATTTCATCATCGGCCTGAACGTGCTGGTGTTCCTGTTCGAACTTTCCATTGGAGCTGAGGGTCGTCGCGCGCTCAACGCTTTCGTCTTTGAGTTCGGGGTAGTGCCGGTTCGCATTGAACGGGCACTCGCGGGAGTGGGCCAGTACACGCTGGCGACGACCTTGCCAACAATTCTGACGTCCATGTTTTTGCATGGAGGTTGGCTGCACATCATCGGCAACATGTGGTTCTTGTGGATCTTCGGGGACAACATTGAAGACCATTTAGGCCATTTTCGTTATCTGCTCTTCTATCTTGCGTGCGGAGTTGCGGCGGCGATTACGCACATCATTTTTAATCTAAGTTCAAACGAACCGACGGTCGGCGCAAGCGGCGCGATTGCGGGAGTAATGGGTGCGTACGTCATCTTGTATCCACGGGCCCGCGTACTCACGCTGGTTTTTTTCTTCCTCTGGTGGATACCTGCCTGGGTCTTCCTGGGCTACTGGTTCCTGATCCAATTTCTGAGCGGGGCGGCAATGTCTGTCGCAGAAACCAGCCGCAGTACCGGGGGCATAGCGTTTTGGGCACATGTGGGCGGCTTTGTGGCTGGAATTCTGCTGATCAAAATACTGCCGCAGAGGGCCAGGCGATACCGCTACGGCAGCTGGTAGTTACCTCCTATAATGAATTTGTGAGCTCCTCCGCAAAGCAGATGGCTAGCGCTGACTTCCCTACCCGCTGGGGACAGTTCCGCATCTACGGTTTCCGGCTGGAACCGGACCAGAATGGCCGGCCAGAAGAAGCTGTGGCCTTGGTCATGGGCGATATTCACGCTTCTCCGCCGCTGGTGCGAGTGCATTCCCAATGCCTCACCGGAGATGTTTTTGGCTCGCTGCGCTGCGACTGCCGCCAGCAACTGGAACTGGCGCTATCACTAATCGCGGGAGAGGGCGCGGGCATTCTGATTTACGAACAGCAGGAGGGGCGCGGGATTGGCCTGATGCCCAAGTTGCAAGCTTACGAGTTGCAGGATTCCGGTTTGGACACGGTTGAAGCCAACGAGCGATTAGGATTCAAGGCCGACCATCGCGAATTTGCTTTGCCGGCGGAAATTTTGAAATCACTCGGCGTTCACCAGGTGAGGCTGATCTCGAACAACCCGGAGAAAGTTGAAGCCCTGGAACGAGCCGGAGTCAAAGTGGTGGAGCGAGTTCCCTGTGAAGTGGCCGCCAGCGCGCATTCTAAAGATTACCTGCGCACCAAGAAAGAAAAGCTGGGACATCTGTTTACTGAAGCACAGTCGCGGGAGAAACAGAGCTAGAATGACGATTCTGGAATTGGCGTAGCCTGCGAGGAGGTCCGCCCTGGTGTATCGACCTGTCCGTAATCTTTGTCTAACACTGCTCCTGTGTGGTCAGCCATTTACTGCGCAAAACCCCACGGAACAACCGTCGCCGGTGTTCAAGAGCGAAACACGGCAGGTGTTGATCGACGTCGTGGTGAACGACCGTGGAGGGCACTTTATTCCGGGCCTCAAACCGGAGAATTTCACGATATTGGAAGAGGGCAAAGCGCAGAAGATTGCAGCGTTCAGTGTGCACGCACAGGAGGTCAAGGCGGCGAAACCGGCGGCGCCTATTCAACTTCCGCCCCACCAGTACACGAATTATCAGATTGCAGATCCGAGTCGCCCGATCACAATTGTCCTGATGGATGTGCTGAATACGCAAGTGCAGGACCAGGCTTACACGCGAAAGCAGATGATCGAATTTTTGCGCGACTTGCCCCCGGGACAGCGGGTCGCGCTGTTTGCCCTGGGCACTCGCCTGCGAACGATTCAGGGATTTACCGGGGACTCAGATACTCTGGTCAGCGCCGCAAAGATGCTGCTGCGGAACACGTCGCCTTTGATGATTAGCGAGGCGCAACGACAGAATGATGAGATTACCGCGTCAAATCTGGCGGTCAATGCGGCGCCTGGAAGTACCGGGCCGTCGTCGGGGGGAGCGGGCGGAAGCGTAAATACGAGCGTGGTGTCGCATATAGAGTCCGGCATTCAGAATGCTTTGGTCAACGAGCAGATTTCTCAGCAGATGCAGCGGATGGATTTAACGCTGGCCGCGCTGCAAAGCCTGGCGCGGGCGGTGTCAGCATATCCGGGGAGGAAGAATCTGCTGTGGCTTTCGGCTGAATTTCCGGTTCGCTTCGGCGCAAATTTTGTGACTGTAAATGACGCTTCAGAACAGTCACAGAATGGTTTTGAAGCGACCAAGAAGGCCGACGTTCTACGCACCCAGGCGCCACCCATCCGACAAACCGCGGCGCTGTTGACGGCGTCGCAGATCGCGGTATATCCAATTGATATTCGCGGCACCGTTACGATAGGAACTGGCATTGATCTTACCGCTCCGACGGTTGACGGCTCGATGGAACGAATCGGCAACATTCGCGACCGCACCGCCGCCCGCCAGACAACGATGGCCTGGGATGACCATGAAGCCATGAACGACATTGCGCGTGAGACGGGCGGACAGGCTTTCTACGGGAGTAATGATTTAAAGAACGCGCTGTCACGGAGTATGGAGGATGGAAGCAATTACTACACCATCGCATACACTCCGCAAAATCATGATTGGAATGGAAAGTACCGAAAGATCGAAGTGAAATGCGACCAGGGTGGGACGAAACTGACGTATCGACGCGGATATTATGCGTTAGCGGATACTCTTCTGGCGGCGAATCGGAAGGCTGTTGACGACCAGGTTGGAGTGCTGTTCGCGACTGCCATGCATCCGGAGGCGCCTACTTCGACAATGGTGCTGCTGAAGGTGCAGGTGCTGCCTCCGGATTTGTCTCACAAATCGGTTCGGATCGACTACGCCATCAACGCGCAAGATATTACTTTTTCGGATACAGCAGAGAACTCAAAGCGGGTGATGCTCGACTTGATGGCAGTTGCTTGGGATAAAGAGGGCAAGGCGGTAGCCGAGGATTCGGGAAAGATCGACGCTTCGATATCAGCCACTGCTTACCGGGACGTGATGCGCTCTTATATTCCCGCGCACCAGGAAATCCAAGTGAAGCCGGGCACCTACACTTTGCGATTAGGGGTTGTAGATAGAAGCAGCAGAAAGATCGGTACGCTGGATGTGCCGCTGACCGTGCCGGAGTTGGAAGCTTCGGCGAAATAGCGGCTTTGGGAGGTACCATGCCGTACCGTTTCGCATTTTTGTGCGTGATGCTCGCCTGCAGCTTCTTGCCGGTATTCAGCCAGAGCGCCGTAGCTCCTGCGAATAATCCGTCAACCGCCAATCCTGCTCAGAACCAGCCACCCACTTTTCACGCGACCAGTCGGCTGGTCCTTGTGGACGTGGTTGTTACCGGAAAGAAAGGCGAATTCGTTCGAAACTTAAAGCCTGCTGACTTCACGGTGCTGGAGGATGGACGCCCGCAGAGCATTACGGCGTTCGCGGCTCACATGGCGTCCGCTTCTCCTCAGCCGCCGCCCAAGATGCAGCTGCCGGAACATCAATACACCAATTACAACGCTCCGCCGCCTGATCATCCGATCACCATAATTCTGCTCGATATGCTTAATACCTTGATCACCGAGCGCCCTTATGCCCGTGAGCAGATGCTGAAGTTTTTGCGTGCCATGCCGCCGGGGCAGCCCATCGCGCTGTTTACTCTGAGTGGAACTTTGCGTATGGTGCAAGGGTTTACACAGAGTTCCGACGCGCTCACCGCTGCGGCGAAGTCGGTCCTCGATAAGAATGAAAACGCTCACCTGCACACTACAGAAGCGGACCTGGAAGACGCGGAGGCGACGGATGCGGATTTGGCAGCCATGGCCGGGCGATTGCCAGCTTCCGCGGTAGCGCTGTCGGAAGGCCTGATAGCAGAGCAACAGTATCAGCTCGACGTTCGCGTACGCAGCACTCTGGGATGTCTAAAAGCGCTGGCACAATCGGTTGCTGGTTATCCCGGACGCAAGAACCTAATCTGGCTTGCAGGGGATTTTCCAGTAGCACTGGGTCCCGAGGTGGACAGCGACCCTCGCCTATCAAGCCGTTTGCTCTACCAGTCCGAAGTACACGAAACCTCTGGCCTGCTGGCGTCTTCGCAGATTGCTGTGTATCCAATCGATGTGCGCGGTCTCGAGATTATTGGCGCAGGTTTGGGATCTCGCCGGGCGCAAACAGCAGTGCAACGCAGCCGGGTACTTGACGCGCAGTGGAACACGCAATTCACCATGAAGGAGATAGCCAAAGAAACCGGTGGAGAGGCGTTTTACAACCAGAATGATCTCAGCCGGTTGATGCAGCGGAGCCTTGATGAGGGCACGAACTATTACACCGTTGCCTATGTGCCTGAGAACCACGATTGGAACGGGAGATATCGGAAGATCGAAGTGAAGCTTGCAATGAGCGACTTAAAAGTCCGGCACCGTAGCGGATATTTTGCCTTTGCGGAGAAGAGTTCAGACCGGAACAGCGCGGTGCGCCTGCTGGCAGCCGCGATGCAGCCCACCGTGCCTGAAAGCACCCGGCTGCTGATGAAGGTACAAGTGCTGCCGCCGGATACAAATCGCAAGACAGTGAGCATTGATTTTGCGGTTAGTCCGGCTGACCTGGCGTTCACTGATGGTCCAGATCAGCACAAACTTACAACGGTGGATTTTATGGCTGTGGCGCTGGACAGGAATCTCCGAGAGGCAGCGGAGATCTCGAATACGGTGGATGCGAACTTGCGCCCGCAAACCTACGACGGTGTGCTAAAGACCGGCTTTCCTGGGCATCTTGAGCTCGATCTGAAGCCGGGCAAATATGTCCTCAGGCTGGGTGCAATCGATCGCAATAACGAAAAGATTGGCACCGTAGATGTGCCGATGAACGTGCCTGCTGAGACTGCGCAGAAGTGATTTGGCCGCGTTTGTCGACACTCGCCCCGCGAAGGGAATTGCGCGACTGACTCAGTGATTACAAGTAGCGCTCGCGCAGCACATTCACGTGATGGGTCACGTGGCCGGCAATGATAAAGGCGAGGGCGCGGACTGTGAAGCGGTTGTCACTGGCGATCCCGCTGCGCTTCCATGCTTCGGCCGGCATATTGCGAAAAAGAGAAATCGTGGCGAGCCGCACGCGGCGAAATTCTTCGACATGTGCCGCCCATGAAACTTCATCGGCATGGGCGCCTGCTGCGGCAATGTTCTGATCGTAGCCCGGCAATGGCAGATCGAAGCCACGCGCGAACCAGAGTGCGCGGAACGCAAATGCACGCTCGGTATCAGTGAGATGATTCAGCACCTGCCGGATGCTCCATTTGTCAGGTGCATAGCGCGACAGCGATTTTTCCTCTGATATCGAGGAGAAAAACGCCAGTACCTCGTCAACTTGAGCCTCGATTAATGCGAGGGCGTCTTCTCCGGGCGCCTGGTTAATGTAGGTGAAATAGTACGGGGCGGCTTCATGCTCTTGTGGGCGGCCGATCATGAATTTCATTTTAGCTTTTCTTGAGTTGCGTTTGCGAGGCAATGAAAACCAGGCCGGGCGCGCTGGGTGAGTCAATGCCAGGGTTCACTCCGGCGCTTAAGCCTGAACCATAATTCTGCGAGTAACCCTGCTCGAAAGAGCGGGTTTTTTATTTTGCGGTAGCCGCCGCGAGTGCGTGCGACACGTGCTATACTAGCGAACAAAAGGCGAATATCATGTCTTCCCTTCCCTTGCTCCCGGATTCCGGAACCCGCCTGGTCGGCATTGCCCGGCTGGCGTCACATGGCGAGAGCGTCCGCCAGGGGCATGAAGTGGAATATTTCACGCTCCCCGTCCGCTCGCTCCTGAACCGCTGCACCGGCACGCGCATGCCGTTCACCTGGACGATCAATCCTTACCGCGGATGCGAATTTGCCTGCAAGTATTGTTACGCCCGCTATACCCACGAATTCATGGAGATGCGCGATGGCATCGACTTCGAGCAGAAGATCTACGCCAAGCAACACGCGGCGGAACTGCTGCGGCAGGAGCTACGAAAAGTAAAGCGCGGCGAAGACATTGCGATTGGCACCGCGACGGATCCGTACCAGCCGATCGAGAAAAAGCTCGAGATAACGCGCGCCATTTTGCAGGAACTGACGCGTCATTCAGGGCTGGAGCTTGGGATCGTGACCAAGTCGGCGATGGTGGTGCGCGATATTGACCTGCTGAAAGAGATTTCCAAACAGAACCACATTTCAGTCAGCTTTACGGTGACTACGCTCAATGCTGATCTGGCGCGGATTCTGGAGCCGCGTGCGCCGCGTCCTGATCTGCGGCTGGATGCGCTCAGGAGTTTGCGGGACGCAGGAGTGCGTGCGGGAGTGATATGCGCCCCGGTGCTGCCGGGAATCACCGATTCCCCAAAGCAGCTGGAAGCCGTGGTAAAGGCTGCTGCTGAGAATAAGGCGGTCCACATTTACGCAAATCCGTTGTTTCTGAAGCCGTGCTCTGCGGCGGTGTTCCTGCCATTCTTGAAGGAGCATTTCCCCAAGTTGGTGCCGGAGTACGAGAAAAGATTCAAGGACCGAGCCTTCCTGCCGGCAGCGTATCGGAAGAGAATCAGTGGGCTGATGGCCCAGCTCAAGGAAAAATATGGAATCAGAGACGACTCGAGGTGGAGTACAGCCAGACCCGCGGAAGAGCACGAGACTCAATTGGCCTTGTTCTAGGACCTCTTCATCGCGCTAAATACCGAGCACAGGTGTTTCTCTGTGTCTCTGTGTTGAATTACCCTCTTACCCCTTGAGCTTCAGCTTCGATTTGTTTTCTTCCAGGAATTCGCGCAGCTTCTCGCCGGAATCGAGCAGGCGGATCCATTGCTCGTAGTAAAGGGTAACTGGAAAACGGCCGAGGCCATAGACGCTGACGCCGCCCTTCTCTCCGACTCTGAACTCGAGCGAGCCGGTGCGACGAGTGCCCTGCTGCTTTTCCAGTTCAGCCAGTTTGGCTTTTAGTTCCTCATAAGTAGGTTCTGCCATGTTTGCTCTCCAAGAATTGAGTTCGCTACATCTTAATGGAAGGCGCGAGGTAGAAGCTAAGATCGGGAATTCTCAAACCTGGGGACCACTAAGGACACGAAGTCACCCGAAGGCAAACCCCCTCGTGCTAATTTATTTGCATGAATCCCTACGCTTCCTACCTCGGCAATCAGGACCCAATACGCGTGCTTTCCGAAACCGCGGGACGGCTGCGTGAGATTGACGCGTCACTTGGCAAGACCAAGATCAACCAGCCGTGTGGGCTGGGCAAATGGAGCCCGCACCAGATCATTGTTCATCTCGCAGATGGCGAGGTTACATTTGCGTTTCGTTATCGGCAGGCGCTCGCCAATGACAATCATGTGATCCAGCCATTTGATCAGGACAGGTGGGCGAAGTCCTCTGCAGCGTATACCACTGAACAAGCGCTCTCGGTGTTCGCCGCGTTGCGCGAATGGAACCTGGCTTTGCTGGGTTCGCTCACACCGGAGCAATTGGCGAGGCCAGTGTCACATCCCGAGCGCGGCAGCATGATTGTAAAGACGATCATTGAAACTGCCGCGGGACACGACATCAATCATTTGCGGCAACTCGAAGCGGCCAGAAAGGCGGCGGCCTAGTACCCGCTGCAGAACTGGAAGTGCATAGGATCGCGAGAGCGGCCCTGCCAGTCGCCGCCCCAGGTAAACCCCGCCTGCTTGAAAATCGCGATTACGCCAGCGTCCATGGTTCCGGCAGTTCCCTGCTCATTGGCCTCGGGATTCAAATCAATCGCGATACCCCAGGAGTGAGTTGAAAGTTTCGTGCCAGTGCGCTGCGGACGAAATGCGAAGCAGCCACCGAAGCTGGTGAGTTGGGACTGCAGGCCCGCGCGTTGAACGTTGCCAAAGACGGAGCTGAAAGCCTCGGCGATCAGCTTGTGGCAAGTCATCTGGCGAACTGCGCGTGACTTGTCCCATGAAAGTGGAAGGTTGAACGGCAGCTGGATGCGAGTCAGAGATTCGGACTGCCAGCGCGGGTCAAGAGTGTGGTCGGAAAGAATGTATTGAAAAATATCGCCGAAGGTGGCGCGGATTTGATCAAGACCATGAGGCGCGAGAGACACACGAGTAGGTTCTCCCAGGATTGGGGGCATAAGGTTCTCCTTTATGGTGAATTTGAACTTCGACAAACTGTCGGGTATTCGGGTGGCGATCAGTTTAGAGCGATGAATAGTGAGCGAGGCTTCAGCGTGCCGTCCAGCCACCGTCGATCAGAAGGGTGTGACCGGTGATCAGTGAAGCGGCCTCGGAGGCAAGAAAGACAACTGCTCCGGCTACATCCATGGGCTCGCCGATGCGATGCAGCGCGGCAATGCGCTCGACAGTGTCGGCGCGATTCTGCGGGTTCGCAAGATATTCCTCCGTTCCCGGTGTGTGAATGAAGGTCGGGGCCACGGCGTTCACGGTGATGTTGTACTTGCCCCATTCGACAGCCAGGCATTTGGTCAAGTGGGCGATGCCGGCTTTGGTCATGCAGTAAATGCTTTCGGTAGGGAGCGCGGCGAACCCGGCTTGTGAGCTCATATTGATGATGCGTCCGGATTTTTGCCGAATCATGATTCGACCTGCCGCCTGGCTGGCAAAAAATGTGCCTTTCAAGTTGATGGCCAGGGTCGCATCGAAATCCTTTTCTGTGACGTTCTCGGCAAGATTGTCTGGCGCGACGCCAGCATTGTTCACCAGAATGTCAAGCCGTCCGAAGTGCTCCTCCGCTTTGGTCACAGCGGACGAGATCTGATCGAGGCTCGACATATCCATTTGCAGCGGCAATGCCCTGCGGCCCATGGATTCGATTTCGTGCGCCAGGCCATCACCTGCGCTCACCTCGCGCAGTCCGAGTGCGATATCCGCTCCCGCATGAGCCAGAGCCAGCGAGATGGCACGGCCAAGACCGCGGGCGGAGCCAGTGACCAGCGCGATCTTGCCTTGCGCGTCGAATCGAGGAAATCCGTTCATGGGAACAAGTCCTCGGTGAATGGCGTGCGGATCAGGACTCCGGATTATATATAATCGCTGGTCTCTCACCACCTCAGAGGAGCACTTTGGCCTATAACGACCTTCGCGAATGGATCGCAGCCCTGGACCGTGCGGGCGAACTGAAGCGAATAAAGACGGAAGTTGATCCAGTGCTCGAAATTGCGGAGATCACCGACCGTGTTTCAAAGAGCGGGGATGGCCGCGGCGTCACGGGAGGTCCGGCGCTCCTGTTCGAAAGACCTAGAGGGCATAGCATTCCGTTGCTCATCAACCAGTTTGGCTCGCAGCGGCGGATGCGCATGGCGCTAGAGGTTGATTCGCTTGACGAAATTGCCAATCGCATTCGCCAGTTCATGGATGTGAAGTCTCCGCAAGGGTTCCTCGACAAAGTCAAAATGCTGCCCATGCTCGCAGAGATGGGCAAGTTTTTTCCGAAGACGGTCTCAACCGGGCCGTGCAAAGAGAATATTCGCAAGGACAAGTTTGATCTGAACCATTTGCCAATTCTGCAATGCTGGCCGAAAGATGCAGGGAGATTCATAACGCTGCCTTGCGTCATCACGCGCGATCCGAAAACCGGAAAGCGCAACGTTGGTATGTATCGAATGCAGGTTTATGACGGACAGACCACGGGCATGCACTGGCAACGACAGAAGATTGGGGCGGAACATTATCGGGAAATGCTGAGACGGGCGACCGAAGATCCCCATCCTCGTCATTCCTCCCACATTCAGGCCCACTCTTCCGTCGATATCATGGCTCGAACCTCCGGTGGCTCGGTGATTCCCGATGGCGAGATGCCGAAGGGAAAAATGGATGTTGCGGTGGCGATCGGCACCGACCCTGCGATTACATTCTCGGCAATTGTTCCCGCGCCTCCGGATATCGAAGAGTACTTGATCGCTGGATTTTTGCGGCAGAAGCCGGTGGAACTGGTGAAATGCGAAACCGTCGATCTTGAAGTTCCTGCGAGCGCCGAAATTGTTCTTGAGGGTCATGTCAATCTTGACGAGCTCCGGACGGAGGGGCCTTTCGGCGACCACACCGGTTTCTACTCGCTTGAGGACCTGTATCCGGTCTTTCATCTGACTTGTGTCACGCATCGCAACGATCCGGTTTATGCGACGACCATCGTCGGCAAGCCGCCGCAGGAAGACGCCTACATGGGCAAAGCTGTCGAGCGGGTTTTCCTTCCGCTGATGAAGCTCACCGTTCCCGAGTTGGTGGATATCAATCTCCCGATCGAGGGCGTGTTTCACAACCTGATGATCGTTTCCATCCGGAAATCGTATCCCGGACAGGCGCGTAAAGTCATGAATGCAATCTGGTCACTGGGCCAGGCAATGTTTACCAAGTGCATCATCGTCGTGGACGAGGACGTCAATGTTCAAGACATCGGCGAAGTCACGCTGAAGGCACTCAATAATATTGATCCCGAGCGGGACATCCAATTCACGCTGGGGCCGGTTGACTCACTCGATCATGCATCACGGCTGCCTAACTTTGGATCGAAAATGGGCGTGGACGCTACCCGCAAATGGACCACTGAAGGGTTTATGCGGCCCTGGCCGGACGAAATCCTCATGAACGAAAAGACGAAAGCCCTGGTCGACAGCAAGTGGAAGGCTCTGGCCAAGGAACTGGGAATCGACTGAATGCCGGGCCTATCAATGATTTCCCAAACTGAAAATAAAAAAGCGCACCCGAAAGGTGCGTTCTAATTTCAGTTTAGCGTACTGGGCAGGGGAGTTTGGCCAAACTTTGCAAGTTTATTTTTGCCTTTGAATCATGCACTTGCACAAAAACACTCGTTCCAGGGGGCTTGACAAGAAAAAGAGACGAGGCTGGGGCGGGGTTAGCAGACCAACTTTTGACATTGTGGCGGGTTCAAACGACCCAAAGGTTGTGGCATTCCTGATATTTTCATAGTTATGGCCATGCTCGTATGAAAAAGCGCTGCGTTATTACCGGGATGGGGGCGGTGAGCCCGAATGGACTGGGGCGAGCTTCGTTCGCCGAGGGTATCCTCGCGGGACGCAGTGGCGTTCGCCGGATTTCCCGCTTTGATTCATCAGCGATCCAGGTACAGATCGCAGGAGAAGTTTCGAATTTCGATGAGCTGGCGTGGGTAGAGAAGAAAGACCGCAAACACGTTTCACGAGTTCTGCCACTGGCGCTTTGCGCGGCCAGCGAAGCATTAGAGACTGCCGGGATCAGCAGCGCTTCCCTGCCGCTTGAAGAACGACGGCGCTTTGGCGTGATCATTGGGACCGGCGGCGGATCGCAAGAGTTTACCGAAGAGCAATACCGGCTTTACTTTCACGGACAACTTGCCAAGATGAGCCTGTTCTGCATTCCCACCGGAGTAATGGGATCGCTTTCTAGCGAGTTGAACGTACGCTTCGCGCTGAAAGGTCCGAGCCATGTGATAACGACCGGGTGCACATCCTCGACCGATGCGATGGCATATTCAATGCGGCAGATTGAATCCGGACGGTTGGATTGGGTGCTGACGGGCGGGGCGGATGCGCCGATTTCGTTAGGTACAGTACGGGGCTTCATCCTGATGAAGATCCTTACGGAGAAGTGGAACGATTCTCCGGAAAAGGGTTCACGACCGTTCTCAGCAGATCGCGACGGGTTCGTGCTGGGCGAAGGCAGCTGGATGTTTGTACTGGAAGAGTATGAACATGCGAAGGCGCGAGGGGCGAAAATTTTGGCAGAGGTCTGCGGTTACGGATCGACCTGCGAGGCTTTCCACCGGGTGCGTTTGATGGAGTGCGGTGAAGAGCCGGCGCGGGCGATCGGGTTGGCAATGCAACAGGCGGGAATCGGCCCGGAGAATGTGGATTATGTGAATCTGCACGGGACCTCGACGCAGCTCAATGACCGCATCGAAACCCGGGCGCTGAAGCTGGCATTCGGCGAGGAGCGGGCCAGGCAAGTTCCGATGTCGGCATTGAAATCGCAAATTGGACATCCGCAGGGGGCGTGCGGAGCTGCAGGGCTGGCGGCGACCCTGGTGGCAATGGAGAATGCGCAAATTCCACCGACCATCAATTTGGACAAAGCTGATAAGGACTGCGACTTAGACTATGTTCCCGACCCCGGCAGGAGAAAACCGATTGAGCACGCGGTGTGTAATTGCATCGCTTTCGGGTCGAAAAATTCAGCACTGGTGCTACGAAACGTTTCGTAGTGTTTCCCGCTGAAGCTCTGCACGGGTTTCTATTGCAAGCCGCTCCAGGCTTGTCGTTCCTAACCTTAGATGGGTGTCTGACCAGGATGTCCCAAACTGACACAATCTGTCGTGAACCATGACAAAATATGGCAAAAGAGGTGCGCGGGGCTCGGATAGTCGTAGGTTCGAACAGGCGCAAATGGCTGAAAATACTGAGTTGAGTCACCTTTTAGAATAAGAACTTTGGTAATTATGGGCATTGGTGAGCGACGTGCGAACATACTGGCCAGTGGGTCGCTGAGACCAAGATTCGAAACAAAATTCAGGGGCGGGCCGAAAGGGCCGCTTCTACAAAACCGAGAAGAGGAAAAAACGAATGCGTAAACAGAAGGGTTTTTCATTAATCGAGTTGCTGATCGTGGTCGCGATCATCCTGATCATCGCCGCGATTGCCATCCCGAACCTGCTGCGCGCCAAGATTAGTGCGAACGAATCTTCGGCCGTCGGCTCAGTTCGTAACATCATCACCGCAGAAGCTTCGTATTCAACCAGCTATCAGCAGTACGGGTATGCATTGACGCTCGACCTGCTTGGGCCTGGAATTGGTAACCTGACTTGCCCTGCGGCTGGTCCGAACCCGACAGTTGGGGCGTGCTTGCTTGACTCCAACCTTGGTGGATCCGCCAACAGCACCAAGAGCGGATACATGTTTGAAGCGACTGCTGACAATGCACAGCCACCGGACCCGATTACCGGTATCGTTGCCTACACTGGTTTCACTGCTGCGGGCGACCCGGCGAAGTTCAACCAGACCGGCGTGAGCATTTTCTGCGCCGGCGATGACGGCGTACTGCGCAAGAACCCCAACGTCGGCGGCGGCGTTCAGGGTGCTGGCGTCAGCTTCGATCCTTGGACAGCCAACTGCGTGGCCAATCCCTGGACCGTCATTCAGTAAGTTAGTTTAGGCAATTACCTGGGGGAGGGTAAAAGCCAGGAGGCGCCGGATGGAAACATCCGGCGTTTCTCTTTTTGTGGCAAGAGATTTTCGCAACCCAGAGATTTTCGCAACCCAGTGTGGACAGTGCGGCCGACCTGGCTGGTAGTCAACAAGATCGGTTTCAAAATGGAACCCCGTTCTGCGGTTTCAGAACTTTAGTATCGGCACCGCACATCGTGGCAGGCAAACTGCAGAAGTGATGGCTGAGGGGCAAAAAACATGGAGCGCGAACACGGATTTTCGTTATTTGAGTTGATGATCGTGGTCGCGATCGTTCTCATAATTGCGGTGATTGCGATTCCGAACCTGATGCGGGCGAAGATATCGGCGAACGAATCCTCGGCGGTGCAGACGGTGCGGCAGATGGCCACGGCTGAACTCACGTATCACAACAGCTACTCAAGCATCGGATTCGCGCCCGATCTAAAAAGTCTGGGTGGTC
>Ga0075425_100000797_pt1 | contig 29937 bp, 25 predicted proteins | sample SoiMethybrSBSTD4_FD_75300 | JGI IMG/M metagenome (GOLD analysis project Ga0075425, IMG submission 75300) | Bulk soil microbial communities from a Populus tree surrounding site in Tennessee, USA - Soil MetaG P. TD hybrid SBSTD4 | ecosystem: Environmental > Terrestrial > Soil > Tree plantation... | reverse complement strand
GGTAATAAGACTCGGCCGCGCGGGCGTTGCTCGCGACCTGCGCCTGCTCAAAGCTCACGAAAGCACGGCGACAAGCCTCGTATTCCTCCTGTTCGCTCCGTCGGCGCTCCGCTTCCTCGCGCCTCCTTTGATTCTCGGCGCGGAGCTGAGCTATCTCGTCATCCTGGCGGCGAAGAATTTCCCGGTTGTCGCGCACGGCCTGCGTTTCGCAACCGCAGAGCCAAAGAGTAGCGATGAGGAGAAACAACCGGCGGTAAGCGATTGATTTCATCGTCCCTGGCCGCGCTTTTCTTCCAGCGCGAGAAAGATTTTCTCGGCCTTGATCGGCAGGTCTTTAACGCGCACGCCGACGGCATCGAAGATCGCGTTGGCGATCGCCGGCGCGACCGGGATCAGCGCGGTCTCGCCGATGCCCTTGGCGCCGAACGGCCCTTCCTTGTGCGGCACTTCGACGAGGATCGGCTCGATTTTCTGCGGCATATCGCCGAGCGACGGAATCACATAGTCGATCAGGTTCGGGTTGATGAGCTGCCCGTTGTCGTAGACCAGCTCCTCGAAGAGCGCCTGTCCCATGCCGGTAATCGAGGCGCCGGCGAGCTGCTGGCGGCAGCCCAAGACGCTGATCGCCTTGCCGACGTCGACGGCGGTGACGTAGCGCAGCAGCTTCAGCTTGCCGGTCTCGCTGTCGACCTCGACCTCGGCGGCGCCGGCGCCGACGAACCAGAACGCCGAGGTCGTCTTCTCGCCGCGCTCGTCGACCGTCTTGGTCTTCACCTGCCCCTGGCCGACGAGCGTTCCGCCAGGCATGCCGAAGCGCTTCGCCATGACTTCTCTATAATCGAGCAGCGATTCGGGCAGACGGATTTTGCCTTGCGAAAATCCGATCTGCTCGGGCGGGACGCCGAAGTCTTCGGCGACGATCCGCTTGAGCTGATGCTTCACGTCCTGCGCCGCGAGCTGCACCGCCTTGCCCATGTGGAACGTCGAGCGGCTCGAAGAGGTGGTTAAATCGTACGGCACGACGTCGGTGTCGACGCCGAGCATCTGGATGCGCTCGAGCGGGATTTCCAGCTCGCGGCCGGCGATCTGCGCGAGCGTCGTCTCCGAGCCCTGCCCCATCTCGATCGTGCCGGCGTAAACCGACGCGCTGCCGTCCTCGTTGAGCTTGACGACCGCGGAGGAGATCGACGGCGTGATCGTCGCCTTGATGAGACAGGCGATGCCCTTGCCGCGCTTGACGTGCCTGTCTTTCGCCGTTTCGGGCTTTTCTTCCCAGCCGATCGCGTTCGCGACTTCGGCGAGGCACTGCTTGAAGCCGATGCTCGTGAGCCGCTCGCCGGTGACGAACGTATCGTTCTCGTCGTAGCCGTTCTGGAGGCGGAGCTTGAGCGGATCGATCTTCAGCGCGTGCGCGATGATGTCCATCTGCGACTCGTGCGCCCAGGCGGACTGCGAGACGCCGAAGCCGCGGAACGCGCCCGCCGGCGGCTTGTTGGTATAGATCGACATCGAGTCGATCTTCAAATGCGGGATGCGGTACGGACCGGCGGCGGTGTAGCCCGATTTTTTCGCGACGCGCGGACCGATCTCGGCGTAGGCCCCGGTATCGAGCAGCACCTCGCACTCGCGGGCCATCAACGTGCCGTCTTTTTTGACGCCGGTCTTCATGCGGATCACCGCGCCGTGCTTGGTGATCGTGTGAAAGACCTCTTCGCGCGAGAGCACGACGCGAACCGGGCGCGCCGCCTTGAGCGCCAGCGCGACGGTCAGCGGCTCGACCTTGGGATAGACCTTCCCGCCGTAGCCGCCGCCGAGATACGGTACGACGACGCGCACGCGCGCGACCGGCAGCTTGAAAATATTCGCGAGCTGCGTGCGCACGACGAACGGATTCTGCGTCGTCGACCAGACAGTCAACCGCTGTCCCTGCTCGACCTGCGCGATGCAGGCGTGCGGCTCTAAAAAAGCATGCTGCGCCGCGGGCAGCGTGAAGGTGTCTTCGAAGATATGATCCGATTCCGCGAAGCCTTTGTCGATGTCGCCGCGCCGGAGCTTGAAATGGGTGCAGATGTTGGTGCCTTCGACCGGGCGGAGCTCGGCCAGATCGGCGAAGCCCGCCTCGGGGACTTTGACGTAGTCGTGCACCAGCGGCGCGTTTTTCTTGAGCGCCTCGTGCACGTCGGTGATCGCCGCGAGCTCCTCGTATTCGACCTCGATCGCTCCGAGCGCCTCCTCCGCCGCATCCGGCGTCAGCGCGGCGACCGCGGCGACCGGATCGCCGACGTGGCGCACTTTCTCCACCGCGACGATCGTCTGGTCTTTGAACACCGGACCGTAGTAAGGGTCGAGCGCCGGGTGATCGAGAATGTCGTCGCGCGTGAGCGTCGCGACGACGCCGGGAATTTTCGCCGCCTTAGAGACCTCGATGCGGACGATGCGCGCGTGCGGGTAGGGGCTGCGGAGGATCCGGCCGTGGCAGACGCCTGGAAGCTTCATGTCCGCGAGATAAGTCGCGCGGCCGGTCACCTTGGCGAGATAATCGAGCCGGCGCGCGCCGTCGCTGCGCTCTGACATATTATATGCCCGCCGCTCTCTTCACCGCCTGTAAAATTTCGCCGTAGCAGCCGCAGCGGCAGAAGTTGCCGGCGAGGTATTCGCGAATCTCGTCCTCGCTCGGCCGCGGATTCTCATCGAGCAGCGCCTTGGCGGCGAGCAAAAACCCCGACGTGCAGTAGCCGCACTGGAGCGCCCCCATTTCCATGAACGATTCCTGGAGCGGATGAAGCTTGTCGCCTTGGGCGAGTCCCTCGGTCGTGAGAATCTCCGCGCCGTCGGCGTCGAGCGCGAGATAGGAGCATGCGCTCACCGGCTTGCCGTCGACGAGCAGCGTGCACGCGCCGCATACCTGCATCTCGCAGCCGAGCTTCGCCGCCGTGAGATCCAGCTGGTCGCGCACGGTATCGAGCAGGGTCGCGCCCGTGGAGACCTCCAGTTCTCGATCTAAGCCGTTGACGCGGAGGCGAATGTGCTTCTTCATGCTACCCTTGCCGCGCGCGCTCGTATGCCTTTTCCGCCGCGCGCCGGACCAGCACGCGCACGATGCCGCGCTTGAATTTCTCCGAGCCGCGCAGATCGCTCGTCGGGCTGCATTCCTCGGCGGCGGCGCCGGCCGCCTGCTCGATAAGCTCCGGAGACAAACGCTTGCCGGAAAGAATCTCCTCGGCGTTGCGCGCGCGCAGCGGCGTCGGCGCGACGCAGCCGAGCGCGATGCGGACGGTATTCAACATGTCGTCGTTTTCCGACGTCAGCCGGACGCACACGCCGACGCAGGGCTTGTCCACGACCGAACTGCTGGAAAAGCGGATGTACTCGATGCCCGAGCGCGGCGGCAGCGGCGGCACGATCACCTGCGTGAGAATTTCGTCGTCGCCAAGGCTCGTGTGATAAAAGTCTAAAAACAATTCCTCAATCGGAATGATGCGCTTCCCCGCAGGTCCCGCGATGACGACGCGCGCGTCGAGCGTCATGAAGACCTGCGCGAGATCCGTGAGCGGCTCGCCGGCGGCGAGGTTGCCGCCGATCGTGCCGACATTGCGCACGCGGATGTTCGCCACCTCGCGCTCGACGTGCGCGAAGATCGGAAATTTCTCCCGCGCGACCTTCGACGTTTCGAGCTCGCGGTGGGTCGTGAGCGCGCCGATGACAAGACCTTCCTTGGCGTCGAAGCGAATGCCTTTGAGCTCGTTGATTTTTTTGATGTTGACGAGCGCCTTGGGCTGGAGCAGCCCCTGGCGCATGACGATGGATAGATACGCGCCGCCGGCATACGGCCGCGCCTCGCCGCCGTAATCTTTCAGCATCGCGCAAGCTTCGTCGACGGTCGTCGGCTCGAGGTATTCGAAATCTCGCATCGAACAACTAAATGTATTTTATTTTGTCGACTCCTGGAATCAGGACCTTCTCGTATTTTGCGCGATCCGCGACCGGCACGGTCGCGTCGATGCCCCAGCCGGCGGTCGAGCGCGACTTCGGCACCGAGGGATCGAGGGTCGAGCAGGCGAGGCGCGGGATGACGATCAGGTCGCGGTCGGGCTGCATGCGCGTGCTGAGCGCCCATTCGACTTCGGTGGGGTTGCGGATGTCGATGTCGTCGTCGACGACCGTCACCTGCTTGAGGCCGATGCCGAGCGCCAACAGCGCGAGGATCAGGTTCCGCGCCTCGTCGTCGTGGCGCTTCTTGATCGAAACGACGACGTGGTGGCGGAATGTCCCGCCGGGCGTCACGTACACGTCGCGCACCTCGGGCACGATCTTCATCGCCTCGCGATAGATCACCGCGGCATTGGCGTATTCGATGAGCGTATGGTTCTCCGTCACCGGCATGCCGGTGAGCGCGGTCTGGTAGATCGGATTCTTGCGCATCGTGATCGCGGTGACTTTGAGCACCGGCGCCTGTTTTGCCTCGCTGTAACAGCCGGGATATTCGCCGTAGGGCCCGTCGGCGACGCGCTCGCCGGGAACGGTGACGCCTTCGATCACGATCTCGGCGGAGGCCGGCACTTCGACGTCGATCGTCTCGCAGCGGACGAGCGCGACGGGAGCGCCGCGGAGCCCGCCGGCGACGTGATACTCGTCGACGCCGTAGGGCACCTTCGCCTGCGAGCCGATGACGATCGCCGGCTCGACGCCGATCGCGGTCGCGACTTCGAGGCCGCGCTTTTTCTCCTCGGCCTTCAAAATCATCCGGCCTAGATGATGGTCCGGCGGCGCCCACAGCGACAGGCGGTCCTTGCCGAGCAGCAGCATGCGGTGGATCGATAAGTTGCGCGCGCCGTTGTCCGGGTCTTTGCCGACCTGCACGCCGATCGTGACGTAAGGCCCGACGTCCTTTCCCGCGTGCGTGATGATCGGCAGCTTGTGGAGATCGACCTCGGCGCCGGTCCAGCGGATCTCTTTCACCGGCCCGGTCGACACGGTCGCCGGCGGGATGCGCTTGTCCTCCAGCGTGAGATAGCGCTCGAGCAGCTGATCTTTGGGGACGCCGAGACCCATCGCGATGAGTTTCCGCGTCGCGAAGAGCCCGCCGAGGACGCGCCAGCCGGGGAAATTCTTGATGTTCTCGAACAGCAGCGCCGGCCCCTCGATGTCGGAGGTCTTGCGGATGCCGGCCGCGATCTCGTACTTGGTATCGACTTCGTCTGCGACGCGTGCGAGCTCGCCCTCTTCTTCGAGATGCTTTAGATATCCCCTTAAATCTTCAAACATGCGGCTTCCTATCTGCCGGCAAACCGTTATTCGGCACAAAATCTTTTAGCCACGTTTGGACTTTCACTGCAACCGCAAGAGCGGCAACACATCCGCGATAAAGCGCTCGATCTGTCCGATCTGATCGCGCGACGTAAAGCGCAGCACCGGCGTTGTGATTCCCATGTCGATCCAGCTCTGAATCAGCTCCGCGCATGCTTGGGGAGGACCGTGCGCGAGCCAGACCTTGATCAATTCTTCCGGCGGATAGCCGGGGCTGTAATAGTGGCGGAAATAATTCTGCGACTCGGCGTAAGCCGTACGGCGGTCGTCGTTGATGTTGACCATGCCGTGGATCGCGGTCTCGAAATTGGAGAGGTCCTTGCCCGCCGCGGCCGCGCTCTCTTCGATCGTCTGCCAGCGGCGGCGAAACTCCGCCGGCTCGACACCCATCGTGATGTAGCCGTCGGCCAGCAGCGCGACGCGTTTCATCGCATTGTCGACGACGGCGTCGCCGATCGCTTTGCGGTCGGGGCTCACGGCGATCCAAATCGGGCAGGGATTTTGCGCCGGCTTTGGAACGACGCGGCATTTCTCTAATTGGTAGAATTTGCCCGTATGATTAACTTCCTCTTCGCTCCACAGCTTACGCAAAAGCTCGATACCTTCCGTCATGCGGCCGACGCGCTCGCTGCGGCGCGCGTCGAAGGCGCGAAGCTCCGGATCGTGGCCGCCGCCGATGCAGACCCCGAGCACCGTGCGTCCTTTAGAAAGCTGATCGAGGCTCGCCCACTGGATCGCGAGCAGGACCGGATGGCGCACGGGAAAGCTCGCCATGCACATGACGCCGAGCCTTACCGTGACGGTTCGCGCCGCCGCGGCGCTCAGCATGACGATCGATTCGAGCCGCGGCTTGTGAATGAGGCTGTCGCCGAACCAAACCGATTCGAAGACACCCGAGTTCTCGGCGAGCGCCGCCGCGTGTAAAATCGTATCGATATCGGTGAGGCCGAAGAGCACGCCGCGATTCGGCAGGCTGAGACCCCACCTGATGGGCAGCCGGCGCATGACGAGACTCCGGCCATGACTGTTAGAAGAAGCGCCCGATCGTGTCAACCGCCTTGACACCGGCAAATCGGCGCAGGATATAACGTTTGTTCCGGGAGGTGACCCCCATGACCAAGGACTTGCGCAGCTACATGGACGAATTGCTCGAAAAGCGGCCGCAGGACGTCGCCGTCGTCGAGCGCGAGATCGACCCGCGCTACGAGGCGGCGGCGATCGTCGAGAAGTTCGAGCGCGAGAACAGGTTTCCACTGGTGTTTTTCAAAAACATCAAAGGCTCGAAATTTCCCCTGATCATCAATCTCGGCGCGAGCTACGAGCGGCTCGCGCTCGCGCTCGGCTCGCCCACCGTGCCGCAGATGGTCAAGGATCTCGCGACCCGCGAGCACAATCCCGTGCCGGTGAAAGAGGTCGCGGCGAAGGACGCGCCGGTTAAAGAGGTGATCTTGAAAGGCGATCAAGTCGATCTCGATCTGCTGCCGGTGCTGACGCACAACGAGGGTGACGCCGGCAGCTACATCAACGCCGCGGCGCTGATCTGTAAGGAGCGCGGCACCGGCGCCGTCAACGTCGGCATCTACCGCCACCAGAAGCAGGGTAAGCGCCAGCTCGGCCTGATGATCAACCCGGCGAACCACGGCAACTACGTGCGCGCCGAATACGAGGATCACAACGAGCCGATGGAGGTGGCGCTCGCGATCGGCCATCACCCGGCGCTCAACATGGCCGCCGTCAGCAAGCAGGCCGGCATCGGGCAGGAACTGGAGGTCGCCGGCGCGTTTTTGGGCGAGCCGATGGAAGTGGTCAAAGCCGAGACCGTAAATTTAATGGTTCCGGCGCGCTGCGAGATCGTCATCGAAGGGATCGTGCCGCCGCACAAGCGCCATTACGAAGGCCCCTTCGGCGAATGGCCGCATTACTACTACAAGGAAGGCGAGCAGCCCTACATCGAGGTGACGGCGATCACCATGCGGAAAAATCCCATTTACCAGAGCATCCACAGCGCGCATTTCGAGCACAATATCATCGGCGCGGCGCCGCGGCTGGGAAGCCTGTTTCGCCGCATCCAGGAGGCGGTGCCGAGCCTCGTTGGCGTCAACATGCCGATGTCCGGCGCGGCGCGCGCGCACTGCTATATCGCGCTCAAGAAGCGCGCCGAGGGCGAGCCCAAGCAGGCGGCGATGGCGGCCATCGTCACCGATCCCAACATCAAGCACGTCATTGTCGTCGACGACGACATCGATGTCTTCAACGAGACCCAAGTGCTGTGGGCTCTGGCGATGCGCTTTCAGGCCGACCGCGATCTGGTCGTCATTCCGAACGCGCTCGGCTCGCACTTGAATCCGACCGCTTACGGCCACGACCGCCTGGAGAAGGGGCCGATGGAAACCAAGCTGATCTTCGACGCCACCAAGCCGCTTCCGCCGTACGAATTTCCGAAAGAGGCGAAGGCGCCGGCGGAAGTTATCAAGCGCGTTGATCTCGCGCGCGACACGCGCGGCTACGATCCGGCGAAGGACGACAGGATTATGACCGGTCGTTCGTAAGACTCATCGGAGGACAACATGAGAAAACATCGCATAGCGATCGCTCTGTTGTGCGCGCTCGAGGCGTGGGTTCTCGCGCCCTTTGGCTACGCGCAAGCGCCGGAGAAGCTGCACGTCGCCTACACCGTTATCGCCCCGACGCAGCTCAATGTCTGGACCGCCAAGGACATGGGCTACTACGCCAAATACGGTCTCGACGTGGAGCTGGTGCTTCTGGTCGGCGCGCCGCTTGCCGTCGCCGCGCTGGTCGGCGGCGAGACGCCGATCGTCCACACCGGCGCCTCTGCGGTGATTACGAGCAATCTCGCCGGTTCCGGCACGGTGCTGATCGCCGGCGCGATCAATCGCTTTCCTTACGTGCTCTTCGTCACCGATGAAATTAAAAGAGTGGAAGACCTCAGGGGGAAGAAATTCGGCGTGAGCCGGATCGGCAGCGCCGACAACGCCGCGGCGATAACGGTGCTGGAAAAACTCGGCATCAAGGAAAGCGAGATCACCTATGTCCAGGCGGGATCGATCCCCGCGCGCCTCGCGGCGATGCAGACCAACGCCCTTCAGGCGACGCTGCTCCAGCCGCCGGAGACATTGAAGGCGAAGGAGATCGGCCTGCGCGCGCTGCTCGATTTCACCAAGCTCGACGTCGAGTGGCAGCAAAACGGCGTCGCCGTCACGCGCGACTACATCAAGAAAAAGCCGGAGACGATCCGCCGCTTCATGCGCGCCTACCTGGAAGCGATCCACTACAACCTGACGAATCCAAAAGGCGCGCAAAAAATATTGCAGAAATATCTCGCCATCAAAGAAGCGAAGCCCATCGAAGAGGCCTACAACGAAGTCGTCGTCAAATTGACACGGCGCGTTCCCTATCCGACCGAGCCGGGCATCCAGCTGTTTTTGGATCAATTAAAAGGCAAGAATCCGAAAGCGGCGCAGGCGAAGCCTTCGGATTTCACCGACGTGAGTTTCTTAAAGGAACTCGAGTCGAGCGGCTTTATCGACCGCCTTTATAAGTAGCCCGCCTCCGTAAAATTTATTTATCGTAAACAGTGATCGTGAGCGGCTTGCCGCGGCCGCCCTCCGGACAGGCGCTGATGCCGACCAGGCAGTCCATCTCGGCGCGGAGATCCATGTGATCGCCGCCGGGACGCGGGCGCGTCATCGCGTACCGCATCGTGCCGGTTTTTCCGTCTATCACCATGGTCTGAAAAATATTCAGCGGACTCGGCACGTCCGCTTTGGCGACTTTATATGGTTTCAGCGCCTTGGCGAGGTTCTCCCAGCAGCCGTGTTTGGGCGCGACGACCTTTTGCCGCCCCAGCTTCTTCCAGGTTTCGCCGTAGATCTCGAAGATCTGGTCGCCCCATTTTTTATAAAAGGACGTGCTGCACATCCCCTTTTCCATGTCGTGCGTGCCCTCGTAGCTGTCGTCGACGATCGTCATCATGATGTTGTTGTACTTGGAAATCAGCACGTCACCGGTCGTGACGTAAATCTTTCCCTGATCGACTTTCGTGCGCGCCTGATCGAAGCGCTCCTCGACGTCGCGCAGATTAAAGACGACGAAGTCCGCCGTCGATTCGCCGTGCACGCGGATGATCCGTCCTTTTTTGACTTCGAACGTCTTGCCGCTATTTTTTGGAATCACGGTTTCGCTGCTCGCCATTGTCCCCCCTCCCGTTGTTACGCCCCTCATACGTCATCCGATTCGGACGATCAAGCGGGCGCGTCGCTGAAGACCCTTTTGGCGAGGGTCTTGCCAAAGAGCGTATCCGTTTCATAAGATGAGGCGCTATTTGAACACGATGCAAACGCGAAACGTGCTAATGCTGGGATACATCGCACGCGAGCCCTCGGCCTGTCCACTCGTTCGACCGCTATTTTTGTGCATCATTCTCGCGCTTCCGTTTCAAAGCGCAAACGCCCAGTCGAATGACGCGCTAGATAAATGCCTGAGAAGCAAAGGCCCCGACGATGCCTTGCTATACTGCACGAAAGCTCTGGAATCTAACCAACTCGACGACGAAGACCGCGCATCCGCCTTTGTCGCCCGCGGCAACGCGTACCTGACAAACGGTAACGACGAGCGTGCGATTCGGGACTATAACGAAGCGCTGCGGCTCAATCGCGACTCTCTCGGCTCCCTCATCAATCGCGGACGCGCGTATATCAACAAGAAGGAGTACGACAGAGCGATTGAGGACTTCACCGCCGCCATCCGCATCGACGGCAACATTCCGCGGGCATTTTCGAGCCGTGCGGAGACTTACTATTACAAACAAGATTACGATCACGCCCTTGACGATATTAATCGCGCGATCGAGTTGTCCCCGGCGTGGGCCGAAGCGTATCAAAATCGCGCCGCCACGCGTTCCGCGAAGGGAGATCAGGATGGCGCGGTCACCGATTATAACCAAGCGATTCGCTTAAAACCTGATTACGCTGTGGCGTTTAACAATCGCGGCTGGTCCTATTACTTAAAAAAGGAATACGATAGCGCCTTAAAAGATTTCGACGAGGCCATTCGCCTCGACGGTAAATTAGCCGTCGCGCACGTCAATCAAGCGCTGATTTACGCCTACACGGAAAACCGCAATTACCGTAAAGCGATCGAAAACCTCGATCAGGCGGTACGGCTGGATCCAGCCAATCCTGCCATGATTTATTTTCGCGGCGATGCCTACTACGCAAGCGGTGATTACGATAAGGCCTTGCGTGACTTCGACCAAGTCGTTCGCCTCGATCCTATGAATCCACGGGGATGGGCCGCTCGCGGCACGACCTATACCGCCAAAAAGAACTACGACAAAGCAATCGTAGAGTTCGATCGAGCGATTCAACTCGATCCGGCAAACGCTTTCTATCTTGCGTCTCGCGGATACGCCCACGTGTGGAAAAATAACAATGACGCAGCGATTCGGGACTACGACGAGGCGATCCGCTTGAAGCCGGATGACGCGGTCAGTTTTTTTAATCGGGCATTAATCTATCAAGATAAGAATGATTTCGACCGCGCTGTTCAAGATTACGATCAGGCAATTCGATTAGATCCAGCGTACACGGCCGCGTTTTACAATCGCGGCCAAACGTATGTCGCGAAAAAGGACTATGACCGCGCGATCTCGGACTACGACCAAGCGATACGGCTGCAACCGAACGATGCGAAGGTCTTTTACAACCGCGGGCGAGCCTACCGATCTAAGGGCGAACCGGACCGGGCGATAAAGGATTACGACGAAGCGATACGTCTGGATTTAAATGGTGCTGATCTTTATATTTCCCGCGGTAATGCCTTCAATGACAAAAAAGATTATGACCGCGCGATCCAGGATTACAATCAGGCGATCAAAAAAGGGCCCGGCGAGGCTCTCGCTTACTACAATCGTGCAGGCGTTTATCGCGCGCGAAACGATTATGCTCAGGCGCTTCGCGACTACGAACGAGCGATCGTGCTTGACCCAAAGGACGACGATGCGCTCATCGGTCGGGGATCTATTTATTACGCGCAGGGGGATTACGATAGAGCCTATCGGGACTTCGATAAAGCGATTCACCTGAAGCCGACGGCTTATGGGCTTCTCTGCCGGGGCAACGTCAGTTTCGCGCGGAAGAATTACTCTGCGGCGATCGAAGATTACGGGCAAGCGGTTCGACTCGATCCGAACTCTGTGGAAGCTTGGAACGGGCGCGGCATTGCCTACGGGTACAAAAAAGATTACGACCGCGCCATTGAAGATTATGGCGAGGCGATTCGGCTGAATCCAAAAACTGCTTTTCTCTTTAGAAACCGGGGCCTAGCTTATTTCGGCAAAAAAGAGTACGACCGCGCAATCGAAGACTACAGTCGGGCGATTGAGCTAGAGGCAGATTATGCTGCAGCTTACCTGAATCGCGGCTGGGCTTATTACACCAAAAAAGAGTATGCCCGGGCGATCAACGATTACGATCAAGCGACGCGCATCGATTCGAATGATTCGCGGGCTTTTTACAATCGCGGTCTCGCCTATCTCGAACAGCACGATTTGGACCCTGCGCTTGAGAATTACAACCATGCTATCAGGCTAAAGCCGGATTACGCCGAGGCGTGGAACGACCGCGGGAACCTTTATTTAGCTAAAAAAGAATACGAGCGCGCCATCGAGGATTACAACGAAGCGGTTCGACTAAGTCCAAAATACGCCTACGCTTTTAACAACCGCGGCTTGGCTTACGTAAACAAAAAAGAATACGACCGCGCCATTCAAGATTATGACGAAGCGATTCGGCTGAGTTCGGATTACTCAACCGCTTATATTAATCGCGGTCGAGCGTATCACAATAAAAAGGCCTACGATCGGGCAATAGCCGACTTCGACTCAGGAACACGTCTCAATGCAAACGACGCACGCGGGTTTTACTTCCGCGGCGCCGCCTATTTCGAAAAACATGATTGGGACCCCGCGATTCAGGACTTCGATCGGGCCATTGACTTGAATCCCACCCATGTCGACGCTTGGAACGAGCGCGGGCGCGCCTACGCGAATAAAAAGGACTACGAGCGCGCCATTGAAAATTACAACGAGGCGATTCGGATCAACCCCCAGTATGCGGTCGGCTTCAATAACCGAGGTTTCGCCTATTACAGCAAAAAAGATTTTGACCGCGCGATCGAAGATTACAACCGAGCGCTCTCGATCAATCCCAAATACGTTCGGGCCGTCGTCAACCGCGCGAGCGCATATCGGTTAAAAAAGGAGTATGAGCGCGCGCTCGAAGATTACAATGAGGCGATCCGGCTGGATTCCGGCAACACCGTTGCCTGGAGATCTAGAGGGCATACGTTGTTTTACCTTGGACGGTTTGCCGACGCCGAAAGAGACTTCTCCAAGGTCGTGGAACGTCAGCCGACCAATGTCTATCCGGCCCTCTGGCTCTACTTGGCCAACGCGAGAGGAGGAGGAAACGGCGGCAGCTTGGAATTAAACGCAAAACCGTTAAAGCTCGACCAGTGGCCTGGACCCATCATGGAATTGTATAGCGGAAAGGAAACCGTCGAGAGGATTATGCAATCCGCCAAGCATTCGGATTCGCAAAAAGAACGCGAGCGGATGTGCGAGTTGTACTTTTATCTTGGCGAGCGCGCTCTCATTCAAGGCGATTCAACGGAAGCGAAAAAATTCTTCCAAGCCGCTATCGACACCGGCGTCACCCACTTTTATGAATATGCCGGCGCCGAGGCCGAGTTAAGGCGTCTGGGTATCTAAACCGACTCTTCAACCCGCCGGCAAACTTTCCCGCGCACCCAGTATTGACACACCTTATTCGATGATAGAGAATGCGCGCGATTCATGGAACCGACCCGCCAGGGCGCCGTCGCCGCAAGAGACGATCTTGTCATCCGCGTCGAGGAAGTCACCAAGGCGTTTCAGACGCCCGACCGCGGCCACATGGTCGCGCTCGAAAACATCAGCTTGAATATCCCCTACGGGGAATTTATTACGATCGTAGGACCGTCGGGCTGCGGCAAATCGACGCTGCTGAAGCTCATCGCCGGGCTGACGCCGATTTCCGGCGGGCGGATTCTCTATCAGGGCGAGGAAGTTCAGGAGCTCAATACCAAGGTCGGCTACGTGCCGCAGGAGAGCAAGCTCTTCCCCTGGCTCACGCTGGAGGAGAACGTCGCCTTCGGCCTCGACTCCAAACGCTATTCGCGCGAGGAGCGCGAGCGGCAGTTAAAGCACTTCATCGCGCTCGCCGGCCTCTCGGGCTTCGAGAAGTATTACCCGGCGCAGCTCTCGGGCGGCATGAGCAAGCGCGCCTCGATCATCCGCGCGCTCGCCTATGAGCCGCCGGTGATCCTGATGGACGAGCCGTTCGGCCCGCTCGACGCGCAGACGCGCATGGTGCTCCAGGACGAATTGTTGAAAATCTGGGAGCAGAAGCGCCAGACGATCCTGTTCGTGACGCACGATCTGGTCGAAGCCGTCGCCCTGGCGGATCGCGTCGTCGTGATGACGCACCGCCCCGCGCGCGTCAAGGATGTGATCGAGGTGCCGATGAAGCGGCCGCGCAATATTTTCGAAATCCACCGCCAGGAAGGCTTCGACGAGGCCTACGGCCGCCTCTGGAACATCTTCCGTCACGAGCTCAATATCGGGACGCATTAAACCCATGACGATCGAAGCGCCGACGACCGACCGGACCATAGCCGCGGAGCGAAGCGGTTTCATCTCTAAACGGCGCGTCTGGATCGTCCTGCTGCGCGTCGCTATCGTCGGCGGATTTTTTCTCTTGTGGCAGATCGCCTCCCAGCGCTGGATCGACGCCTTTCTGATCAGCAGCCCGAGCCGAATCGTGATCTCGATGATCGCCGGGTTTCGCTCCGGCGAGCTCATCCAGCACTGCTGGGTCACGCTCCAAGAGATCGCGATCGGCTTTCCCGCGGGCGTGATCCTCGGCATCGGACTCGGCTACGCCTTCGGCCGCAGCCGCCTGCTCGCGGAAATCTTCGAGCCGATCATCATCGCGCTGAACGGCATCCCGCGCACCGCGCTCGCGCCGCTCTTCATCGTGTGGCTCGGCATCGGCATCTGGTCCAAGGTGGGCGTCGTCTTTCTGCTCACGTTCTTTCTCAATTTTTTCAACACCTATGCCGGCATGCGTCAGCTCGATCAGGAATACGTCGACCTCGCGCGTCTCATGGGGGCGCGCGGCTGGCGGCTCACCTTTCGCGTCATTTTGCCGGCGATCTCGCCGTACGTCTTTACCGGCATCCGCACGAGCATTCCGTTTGCGGTGATCGGCGCGATCGTCGGCGAATTCGTCGCCGCGACCGAAGGCGTCGGCTTTTTTATCCGGCAAGCTGCCGGTCTTTTCCGAACCGCCGACGTTTTCGTCGGCATCATCGTGCTCATGTTCATGGTCATCGCCATGGACAAGATCGCGGAGTTGATCGAGCGCCGCGCGCTGCAATGGCAGGCACAAAGCGAACACATCACTATCCAAGGGTGAGAGGAGACCTTTATGAGGAAACGCAGATTCAGACCGATCGCCGTTTTCGCGCTGCTCGTCGCGTTCATGCCGGCTTCGGCGGCGCGCGCGCAGCAAAAGGAGTTGCCGGAAGTCAGCCTTCTAACGGCCGTGCCGAATTTTGCCTTCGGTGCAATCTGGGTCGCCGAGCAGCTCAAATATTTTGAAGAGGAAGGCGTGCGCGTCAAGATCACGCCGGCCCCGAGCGGATCGGTTTGTTTGAACGCGGTGGTCGGACGCTCGATCAACTTCTGCGCGTCGACATCCGAAGGGCTCGTGCTCGCACGCGTCGAGGGCGCGCCGGCGATGGCGATCCAGGCGCACAATCGCGCCATGACGCTGAGCGTCGTGCTGCGGAAAGCGCTCGTGGAGAAGATGGGGCTCACGCGCGATAGCCCCATCGAGGCGCGAATCAGAGCGCTGACGCAGCTCGGGACGATCGGCGCAACCGGACCGGGGGCGGCCTCAGAGCAAATATTTAAATTCCTGGTGAAAAAGGCCGGCGCCATCGCGACCATACTCAAGTTCGTCTATATCGGCGCGCCGGAGCTTCCCGCGGCTCTGATGAACAACGTGATCGACGCCTACGCGCTGTCGCCGCCGTCGGCGGAGGTCACCGAGCCGAGCGGCAAGGGCTACGTCTTGATCCCCCTGGGGAAGGGAGAAGTGCCGGAATTGACCGACTATCACTACGAAGTCCTCATGGTTCGCCCCGACTACGTCGAGGCGAACCCGAAGATCGCCATGGCGGTGTCGCGGGCAATTTCGCGCGGGGGCGCGTTGTTTCACACCGACTTGGAAGCGGCGAAGGCGGCGCTGCGCAGCCACCGGCTGTATAATAAGGAAAAGCTACCCGACGATGTTTTTAATCTTTCTTTCAACACCGTCGCCAAAGCCATGCCCCGCTGGGGAACCATGAGCGCCGCGGGCTGGCAAAAGGTTATAAACTTTTCAACCGGCGCGGGCATCGTCCGAGATCTGGCCCAAGCGCCTTCGAATAAAGAAGGGGTTCTCTGGACGAACAAGTACGTAGGCAAACCGTAGGACTAGAAAATTATCTCACCTTTGCGGCGAGGGAGTCGTAGCTGACTCCCTCGCCGTTATCCTGGCTCACCGGATAGCCGAGACCGGCCCAGCCCTCGGCGATCACCGCGCCGGAAGGCGCGCGCATGCCGCCGAAGCCGCCCTGGATGCTCGAAACGTCCTGATACCCCGCTTCTCCCAGCAGACGCGCGGCGGCGTCCGCCCGCGGGCCGACCTGACAGCCGACGAGGATTTTCTTGTCCTTCGGAAAGTGCCCCTCGACAACGCGCACGAATTCTTCGTTCAGCATCATGCCGCCGGGATTGTGAAACGCGACGGGAACGTTGACGGCGCCTTGGGGATGGCCGGCGGTGAATTCGCGCACCGTGCGCACGTCGATGTAAATCGCGTCGGGCTCCTGCTCCAAAATGTCGTGGGCCTCTTTCACGGAGATTTGTTTGACAGGCATAAAAGCTCCTTTGCAGACCGAGAATAGAGACGAGAAATTTCTTTTCTGTGTCTATCTCTATCTTCTCACATCCCCACTATATTATATCCCGCGTCGACGTGAAGCACCTCCCCCGTCACCGCCGCCGCCATGTCGCTCACGAGATAGAGCGCGGTGCGGCCGACCTCCTCCGCCTCGATGTTGCGCTTGAGCGGCGCGCGCTCGGCGGCGTAATGGAGCATGTCTTTGAAACCGGAAATGCCCGCCGCGGCCAGCGTCTTCACCGGACCCGCGGAGATCGCGTTGACGCGGATGTTCTTGGGGCCGAGATCGTAGGCGAGATACCGCACGCTCGCCTCGAGCGCCGCCTTCGCGACGCCCATCACGTTGTAATTGGGAATCACTTTTTCGGCGCCGAGATAAGTCAGCGTCACGACCGAGCCGCCGCGCCCTTCCATCAGCGGCGCCGCCTCGCGCGTGAGCGCGACCATGGAATAGGTGCTCACGTCGAGCGCCAGGTGAAAGCCGGCTCGGCTGGTCTGCGCGAAAGGATGAGACAGGTCTTCCTTGTTGGCGAAGGCGATGGCGTGGATGAGAATATCGAGGGCGCCCCACTTCGACTTCAATGTCTCGAAAACGTGCTTGATCTCCTCGTCCTTCGTCACGTCGCACGGCAGGATGATGTTCGCGCCGATGCCTTCGGCAAGCGGCCGCACGCGCTTCTCCAGCATCTCCCCTGCATAGGTGAACGCCAGCTCGGCGCCGGCGTTATGCAGCGCCTCGGAGATCGCCCAGGCGATGCTGCGCTCGTTGGCGACGCCGAAGATAACGCCCTTTTTGCCGTCCAAAAGACCCATGATTTCCTCCAGAACATGACAGAGACAGTGACAGAGACAGACATCGCTGCCCTCCTCTTCTCTGTCTCTATCTCTATCTCTGCCTCTTTTTCTCTTCCAACCCTCTCTGCCAGAGCGCCTCTTTCTCGCCGCCCTGCTTCGCCGCCCAGCGCGACAGGACGAAGAAGAGATCGCTCAGACGATTGACGTACTTGAGCGGCCACTCGCTCAGCGGCTCGGCACGCGAAAGCCTCAAGAGATCGCGCTCCGCGCGCCGGCAGACGGTGCGGCACTGATGGAGAAACGACCCGACCTTGCCGCCGCCGGGCAGCACGAAGGATTTGAGCGGCGCGAGATCCTTCTGGCAGCGGTCCATGATCGCCTCCAGGCGATTTACCTCGGCGGCGCCGATGCGGTACATGCCGGGGTATTCGGCGTCCTGCGGTGTGGCGAGCTCGCTGCCCAGATCGAAGAGCTCGTCCTGAATCTTCGCCAGTGTCTCGTCTAAAAATCGCCGCGCCTTCGCGTTCCGCGATTTTTCCTCGTTGAAGGCGCGCGCCAGACCGATGATCGAATTCAGCTCGTCGATCGTCCCGTAGGCCTCGATGCGCGGAGAATCCTTCGGCACGCGCCGGCCGCCGACGAGCGCCGTGTCGCCTTTGTCGCCCGTGCGCGTGTAAACCCGCGTGATGCGAACCATGAGAATGTGCGCTTAAACTTTTTTCGCGCGCTGCCAATAAAAATACGCCGGGATGCCGAGCCCGACGATGACGAAGCCGCGCAGCGCGTCGATCGGCTTCTCCCATAATATCGCCGCGGTGATCGCAAGATTCGCCAGGATAAAAACCCAGGGAACCCATGGATATCCCGGGATCTTATACGGTCGATGAAGATCGGGCCGCTTCATCCGCAAAACCAGCAAAGAGCCTACGGTAAGCGAAGAGAAAAGACCGATGATGACGCTGACGTAATTCAGCAACGCGCCGAATGTGCCGGTGATAATCAGCACCGAGACCCATACCGCCTGGAGAATGATCGCATTGGACGGCGTACGAAAGCGGGGATGCACGCGCGAAAGGCTCCGGAAGAATAATCCGTCGCGGGCCATCGCGTAATAAACGCGCGGGCCGATCATCGTTGTGACGTTGAGCGCGCCCAGGATGGAGACTGTGATGATCGCCGTGATCCATGCGGACGTCTGGCGGCCGAACAGCGCCGTGGTCGCGAGCTCGGAAACGCGGATCTGTCCCTGCATCTTGTCGACCGGCATGGCGTAGAAATAAACCGCGTTGATGGCCATATAAAGCGCGATCACGAGCAAAACGGCGCGGATGAGCGCGCGCGGAAGATTTTTTTCCGGCTCGCGCACCTCGCCGGCCATATAGATGACGGCGTTCCAGCCGGCGTAAGTGAAAATCACCGGTATGAAGGCAGCGCCGAAAAGGCTCACGGTCAGCCTGCTCGAATCGAAAAACGGCGAGAAATGCTCCAGGCTGCCGTTCCCAATGAGAACTCCGAAGAGAATGATCGCGACGATTGCGCCGATTTTGAGCACCGTCAGCGTATTCTGCACCGCGGCGCCGAGACCGACGCCGGCGTAATGAATCGTTGTGAGAACGTAGACAACAAGCAGCGCAAAAAAATGGCCGAGAGAAATTCCCACCTCATGGCCGAAAACCGCAAAAGAAAACAGCGTTCGATCGAGCGCAAGCACCGGAAAGAAGAACGAAACGAAAACCGTAAAAACGACCGCAAGCAGCGCGATCGAGCCGCAGAACGTGACGAGAAACGACGACCACCCCGAAAGAAATCCAACCAGCGGCCCGTAGGCCGCGCGCAGATAGTTGTAATCACCGCCGGAGACGGGCATTCCGGAGGCGAGTTCGGCGCAGCACAGCGCTCCCGCCAGCGCGAGCAGCCCGCCGAGAAACCAGACGAGCAGAATACCACCCGGCGAGGGAAAACTTTGCGCGATGTCGCCGGTGGTGACGAAGATGCCGATTCCGATCATGTCGCCGATGATCAGCATCGTCGCGGCAAAAAGCCCGAGCTCCCGCCGCAGACCGCTCGACGATTCGTTGGACTCAGCCACTTCCATGGACGCTCTTAATAACAGGTTATAATGCGCGCAGGCAAACACCGCCCGCCGTCCGACCCTCCTTTCTTCGAGTAAAAATCCATGCTAGAGATTTGCACACCTTCTCCGAGAGCGAGGCGTCATTTTTGGACTGGAAAGAGCCCGAGATGTTCGAGCTGGTGGACCACGGCAACAAGCCCTTCGCCGTCCGTGTCCCGTCGCTCGTCGTCAGCCGCGGCGCGGGCGACGCCCTCAATTTCTTGACCGCCATGTGGTTTTCGCCGATGGGCGCCGAGCCCTCGCGCATGGTCGTCGCGATTCTTAAACGCACGCTCACCTACAAGCTCATCCTCGAGCGCGGCGAGTTCGTCATGAGCGCGCCGACGGACAAGATGATGGACGTCGTCGTTTTTGCCGGCTACGTCTCCGGCAGGGACGTCGACAAGTGGCAGGCGGCCGGCCTGACGCCCGTCCAGCCGGCGAAGGGAACGGTTCCGCTGATCGGCGAGGCGATCGGCAACGTGGAATATCGCCTCGTTCAGGTCATCCCGTTCGGCGACGAGATGGATCTTTTCGTCGGCGAAGTTTTGGCCACGCATATGCGCAAGGGGTGTATGGAGGGCGAGCTGTTTCGCCAGGACGCGGACCCGCTGCTCTACATGGGAACGAAGTACGGACCGGAAGGAAAACCGCTGGGGAAATTCTTCACTCACATGGGGAAAATCGAGCGCGCCGACTACGAGTCCCCCCTACTGAAAAAGTACCTGAGCCGTCCGAAAGTGAAGCAGAAAGCGTAACGGGACCCCCCTCTTGACACGCGAAGGTTATCTCCATAGCTTCGCAATGGTTTTCATCAGAACGGACGCATGAAGCTACCCCATCTAATCGGAATGTCTCTATGGACCATGATCCTCGTCGTCGTTTTCGGCCGTCCTTCGCCCATCGGCGCCCAGGCGGACCCGAAGTTGATCGAGGGGGCGAAAAAGGAAGGCTCGGTCAGCTGGTATACCTCGATGAGCCTGGTGGAGTCGAAGCCGATTTCCGACGAGTTCGAGAAGGCCTATCCCTTCGTCAAGGTGACCGTTTTCCGCGCCAGCGGCGAGAACATACAAAACCGCGCGATCACCGAGACGCGCGCGGGCCGCTGGGACTTCGACATCGCGAGCCTGAGCGAGATCGGCACGCTGATCGAAAACAAGCTGATCGCGCAGTACGTCTCGCCGGAGACGAGCCATTACCTCCCCGAGCTGAAAGACCCGCAGAATCGCTGGAGCGCGGTTTACCTCAACTATTACGCGCCCGGCTACAATACTCGCATGGTGTCCGAGAAGGACGCACCGAAGCGCTGGGAGGATTTGCTCGATCCCAAATGGAAGGGAAAAATCTCGATCGATCGCGAAGAATACCCCTGGTACGTGACGCTGCTCGCCGCCTGGGGCAGAGAGAAGACCGAACGATACATGCGCGCGCTGGCGAAGCAGGACATCCAGTGGCGCAAGGGACATTCGCTGATCGCCCAGCTCATGACCGCGGGCGAATTTCCCCTCGGCATCGTCTATGCCCATCGCGTCGAATCGGATAAAAAGAAGGGCGCTCCGCTCGAATGGGTCAACACCGTCGATCCGATCGTCGCATCGATGCATTCCGCAGGCCTGTCGGCCAAGCCGTCGCATCCGAACGCTGGCAAGCTGTTGATCGACTTCATGCTCAGCAAAAAAACCCAGGAGCAGTTCCGCGGGCTCAACCGCGTGCCGGCCCGGCGCGACGTCGAGCCGCCTACGCCCAAAATGGATCAAAGCAAGCTCAAGATTCGCGTCGTCCCCCACGACACCGCCACGCGCTACAACGAATACGTCAGGGACTTCCGCGCGATTTTCGGACAATGAGGTCGCGATAAGGAGATCGACGATGATTCGAAGCAAGAACTGCCGCGCCTTCGCGTTGGCGTTGCTTTTCGCAGCCGCGCCGGTCGCGTCGTTCGCCGCCTCGGCGCCGCTGCCCAAGTCGACGCAGGACGATCTCAAGAAACTGAAGCTCGAGCCCTCCATCCTCTCCGACCTCGACAAAGAGCTGACGGTGCCGCAGAGCTGGATCGACGGCGCGAAAAAGGAGCAGCACCTTCGCATCTTCTCCACCTTCGATCCGCCGCAGGCCGAGGTGGTGATGCGCGCGTTCAAAGAGCGCTATCCGTACATTAAGATCGAATATAACCGCGCGAGCCACGAAGACCGCGCGATTCGCACCCTGGTCGCCTTTAAGAACAAAAAAAGCGTCACGGACATCCTCACGGGCTTAGGCGGCAGCTTTTTCATGTACCGCGAGATCAACGCGATGGAGGACTTGAGAAATATTCCCAACATCAAAAACAATCCGCCAGGGACCGTCGACCACGACGGTTTCTGGGTCGGCATGCACAACCGCTACTGGTGCATGGCTTACAACACGCGGCAGATCAAGCCGGCGGAGGTGCCGAAGAAGTGGGAGGACCTGCTGACCGGGCCCAAATGGAAGAACGGCAACCTCGCTCTGGGAAACCGTCCCCAGCTCTGGGCGCTCCAGCTCTGGAAGGCCAAAGGCGAGAAGTGGACGCGGGATTTTCTCACGCGGCTGTTCACCGAGAATAAACCGCAGCTCCGCCGCGAAGGCATGAACGCGCTGCTCGAGCTGCTCGCGGCGGGAGAGTTTTACGGCAGCCTGCCTTCGGCGGAGTACCGGACCTACCAGAAATCGCTCGACGGCGCGCCGGTGAGCTACGACTGCCCGGAGCCGGTGCCCGCGGCGGTCTCCGAAATGGCGATCCTCAGAGGCTCGCCGAACATCAATGCGGCGCGCCTGTTCGTCAACTGGTTCCTGAGCAAGGAAGGACAGATTTCCCAGTACGTCGCTGACTATGCGCCGCCGGTGCACAAGGCATTGCAGCGGAAAGAGCTGCTGCCTTTCGCAGATCAGATCCTGGGCAAGGAGATCGCGTTTCGCGACCCGGCTCTGGAGCTCGAGGTGCAGCCGAAGCTGCTCGAGCTGTGGGACCAGCTCTGGCTGAAGAGCGGCGGGCGGCGCCGCAGCGGACCCTAATGGGCGAGACTCTCCGCCTCAATCTCTGGCAGCACGGAATCTTCCTGCTCGTCCTTTTTCTCGTGCTCGCGCCGCTCTCCTTCCTTGTGTTGGGGAGCTTCAGCACCGCCCGGCTCCCCGGCGATTTTTCCCTCGCCACGATGGGGCTCGTGAACTACATCAAAGTCTACGCCGACGGCGGCATGCTGGACCTGTTGAGCAATACGATCATCTATGTTGCCGGCAGCGCGGCGCTGGGGATCGTCATGGCCGTCGTGCTCGCCTGGCTGGTCGAGCGGACGAATATGCCGGGCAAGATTTTTCTTTACGCCGGCGTGCCGACCACGCTCGCTATGCCCGGCATGCTCCAGGCGATGGCCTGGGTGCTGCTCTTCAGCCCGCGCATCGGCTTCGTCAATGCCTGGATGAAGGATATTTTCGGCCCCGGCGCGCCGGTGATCGACGTGTACACCCTCGAAGGAATGATTTTCCTCGAGGGGCTGCGGCTCGTGCCCACGGCGTTCTTGATGCTCGTCCCGCTGATGCGCAGCATGGACCCGTCGCTGGAGGAGGCCGCCGCCGTCTCCGGCGCGCGGCCGGTCTCGACGCTCCGCAAGGTAACGCTCAAGCTGCTCGCGCCGGCGCTGGTCGCGGTGATGATCTATCAGGCGATGACGGCGCTCGAAGTCTTCGAGATCCCCGGCATCCTCGGCCTGCCGGCGGGGATCTATGTCTTCAGCACCAAAATCTACGCGATCGTGCGCACGGCGACGTTCATGCCGGTGTACGGACAGGCGAACGCGCTCGCGATGGTCTACGTCTTCATCGCGATCGCAACGACGATCCTCTACACGCGGATGATCGGCCGCGCCGAGCGCTATACGATCGTGACGGGCAAAGGCTATCGGCCGCGCCAGCTCGATCTCGGCAAATGGAGAATCCCGGCCTTCATCGCCGCGCTGCTGTTCCTGTTTTTCTCGATCGCGCTGCCGTTCCTGGTTTTTCTCTACGCGTCGTTTCTCCCCTATCTGCAAGCGCCTTCGGCGAAGGCGTTTCAAACGATGACGCTCAAGAACTATCGCCTGCTCGCGGAATACGGCGAGGTCGGTTCCGCGCTCAAAAATACATTCCTCATGGTCGTCACGACGGCGACGGCGACGGTCGTGCTCTCGTTTTTGGTGTCGCTCGTGGTCGTGCGGAGCAAGTTCTGGGGACGGAAGCTCCTCGATCAGCTCGCGTTCGTTCCCCACGCGATACCCGGCATCGTCATGGGCATCGCGTTTTTCTGGGTGTTTTTGAAGCTCGACTTCCTGCCGCTCTATGGCACGATCTGGGCGATCTCGATCGGCTTTACGATCAGCTTCCTCTCCTACGGGACGCGCTCGATGAACGCCGCGCTGCTGCAGATTCACAAGGAGCTGGAGGAAGCGGCGTACGTGAGCGGCGCGCCGCCGTGGCGCACGATGTGGCGCATCTTCGTGCCGCTCATGATGCCGACTTTCGTCGGGGTCTGGATCTGGGTCGTGCTCCACGCCGTGCGCATCGCCGGCATGCCGCTGATTCTCTCCGAAGGTCCCGGCAACCAGGTCCTCGCCATCCTTATATGGAACATGTGGGACGAGGGCTACGTTCCGGCGGTCGCGGCGATCGGGACGCTGTTGATGATCACCCTCTTATTGCTGACGCTCGCCGTGCGCGTCGTCGGGTTCCGCCGCCATGCGGTGCAGATGGTGAGCGGATGATCCGCATCGAAGACCTTCACGTCCGCTATCAGACCGAGCGCGGCGAGGTGTACGCCGTGCGCGGCATCGACCTCGACGTCAAGCAGGGACAGTTCTTCACTCTGCTCGGTCCGAGCGGCTGCGGCAAAACGACGACGCTGCGCTCGGTCGCCGGCCTGGAGAAGCCGTACCAGGGCGAGATTCTGGTCGGCGATCAGCTCGTGCTTTCCTGTCGACGCAAGCTCCTCGTGCCGCCTTATAAGCGCGATATCGGGATGGTCTTTCAATCCTATGCGATCTGGCCGCATATGAACGTCTTCGAAAACGTGGCTTTTCCGCTCCGCGAGAGGAAACGGTCTTTGCCGGAGGGGGAGATCCGCGCGCGCGTGCGCAAGGTTCTCTCGCTCGTGCAGCTGGACGGCCTCGAAGACCGCCCCGCGCCGTTTCTGAGCGGCGGGCAGCAGCAGCGGCTCGCGCTCGCGCGCGCGCTGGTCAAAGAGCCGCGCGTCCTTCTGCTCGACGAGCCGCTCAGCAATCTCGACGCCAAGCTCCGCGAGGAGACGCGCATCGAGATGCGCGAGCTGGTCAAGCGCCTCGGCATCACGACGCTCTACGTGACGCACGACCAGCTCGAAGCGCTCACGATGTCCGACGTCGTCGCCGTCATGGAAGGCGGCCGGATCGTCCAGCAGGGCACGCCGCTGGAAATCTATAGCGCGCCGCAGAACCGCTTCGTCGCGAGCTTTATCGGCCTCAGCAACTTCCTCGAAGGCCGCGTGAAAACGCTCGGCCGTCCCGGCGCGGTCGAGACGCCGAGCGGCATTGTGCAATGCGTGCTGCCCGACGGCGTCGCCGCCGGCGACGAGGTCGTCGTCGTTATCCGTCCCGAAGACGTGACGCTCAACAACGGCGCGGCCGGCGCGAACGAAAACGTGCTCGAAGGAAAGATCGAAGCGATCGTCTTCATGGGCGACGCGCTGGAATGCCAGGTCGCCGTCGGCGCCAAGCAGATCCGCTTGAAACTTCACCCCTCGTCGGGCGTCACAAAGGGATCGAGCGTGCGCCTTAAGCTCCCCGCCGCGAGCTGCCGCGCCGTCCGCGCTTGAAGGCGACGGACAAATGCGTCTATAGTTCGGTCGATGTCTGAGTACCTATTTCTAATTTTCCAGGCCGGTCGAAAAGGTTCCCGGATGCAAGGCGCGCGAGAATCCGACGAGCGCAGGCGTGCTCTTTTTGTACGTCGAGCGAGGCGGAACTCGCGCAACGCCGCAGATGGGCCTTTTTCAACGGCCTGAGGAGGCGTTATGAAGCTCAAGCGGGTCGATCATCTCGCGTTCGTCGTCACCGACCTGGAGCGTTCGGTTCAATTCTACCAGCAGGTCTTCGACGGCGCAGTCGGGCGCAGCCGCGGCCAGAACGAAAAGGACAAGGCGGCGAAGCGCTCGAAGCATACGCTGGTCACGGTCGGCAACTTCGGCTTCGACCTTTTCCAGATGGAGCCCGGTGATCCGCCCAAGACCGATACGCGCCATCTCCACTTCGCCTTCGAGATCGATCCCGCGGACCTCGACAAGGTCGAGGAGCAGCTAAAGCGCATGGGCATCCCTTACGACGGCCCCAAGGGGCACGGCGGCGGCTCGGGGCTCTCGATCTATTTCAACGACCCGGACGGCTATCAGCTCGAAGCGACCGCGAAATTTCCCGATCCCGCCGCCTACGAGGCGGAGATTCGCCGCCGCGGCGCGACCTACGGCGGCATGGGCAATCAATACAACTGGAAAAACAGCTGAGCGATTGGTCACGAACGGAGTAAGGGCGGGTTGAACCCGCCCTTACCATTTTTGGAGGACGAAATGGCTGAACTCTATCCCTATCCCCGCTTTTCTCTCGCCGAGCGCGACCGGCGCTGGCGCGCGGTGCGCGAGCTGATGCGCCGCGACCGGCTCGACGTCATCATCACGCCGCAAAACACCGGCCACTCGATGGATTATCAGGCGAACACGCGCTATCTCACGCACGTCGGCGGCGGCGGCGACTCGGACATCGCCGCGGTTTTTCCGCTCGAAGGCGAAGTTACGGCGATCGCCACTTCGGCGGCGCCGCGGTGGCCGACGGTGCAGGACTGGACCAAGGACGTGCGCGAGGCGCGGCGGAACTACGGCCCGGTGATCGTCGAGCGCCTGAAAGAGCTCGGCGTCGAGCGCGGCCGCATCGGCATCACCGGCCTCGGCGAGACCGAAGGCACACGCACGCCCGAGGGAACGATTTTCTACGGCACCTGGAAGAAAATCCGCGAGAGCTTTCCGCACGCGGAACTAATCGACGCGACCGACATTCTCGCGGAAGTTCGCTACACCAAAAGCCAGGAAGAGATCGACGCGCTCGCCAAATCGATGGAGATCATCGAGCGGGGCATCGAGGCGAAGATCAAGGCCGCGCGCCCCGGCGCCAGAGATTGGGACGTCTGGGCGGCGGCGCAGTGCGCACTCATGATGAACGGCTCGGAGATGCCGGTGCACTGCAACTGGGTCTCGGGAAAAAATCCCGTGCGCACGCTGACGCGCCCGAGCATGCGCCTCTTGGAAAGAGGCGACTTGATCATCAATGAGATCGAGTCGTCGTGGATGGGCTACCGCGCGCAGGGCGTGCAGCCGGTCTTCGTGGAAGTCGCCGACCCCACGCATCTGGAATTGATCAAGGTGCAGCGCGAAGTTTTCAATCGCGTCGCCGAGGCGCTGAAGCCCGGAGTGACGGTCGCCGAGCTGGCGGCGCTCACGCGCCAGAGCGGCGCGGCGGCGGCGCCGAAAACCGGGCCGGCGGCGAACGCCAGGGCCGACCTCACGATGCACGGCCGCGGCGCGGGCGACGACGGCCCGATCATCACCAATCACGCGCGGAGCCCGAAGCAGCTCGCCGTCGCGCTGAAAGAAAACATGGTCTTCATCTGCAAGCCCTCCGCCGTCACCGCCGACGGGAAATCGATCTGCACCTGGGGCGACACCGTCGTCGTCACGCCGAAGGGGGCGCGGAGACTGGGCAAGCGGCCGCACGATTTGGCCGTTGCGCGGGGATAGACGAACCTAGGAGCGCGGAGCGCGCTGTGAAACGCGGTGTTCAATCGGCATTCGTCGGCGCCGTTCTCCTGGCCGGAGCGCTCGCACAACCGCAGACTCCATCGAACGTGCCTGCCGGGACGCCGGTCTTCATCGGCGCGCCGAAAAAAATCCCCGAGGGACTTCTTGAGGCTTTAAAGTCCCGCTTGGTCCAAAATCCCGACGTCACGGAGGCGTATCTCGCGCTCATTTACGTGCAGCGCGAAGGAGAGGTGCCGCACCTGTTGCTTTTTCTTAAAATCGGCGATGCGCCGGATTTTGCGAAAGATTTGATCCGCAACGATTTGGGCAACGCCAGCCGCGCGTTCCTCGCCCAGGACGAGACCATCGATATCTTGACCGAGGACACGCCGGCGACAAGCGCAGCCGTCGCGCAAGTCGTCAAGCCTTTCTATGTCCGGGGAAAATAGGCTTACGAAGAAGACTCAATTTATCCCCGCCTTTTCCACCTCCACCCCACGATCCCCAGCGCGATCACCGTCATCGTCCACCCGAACCAATCGCCGTACTTCACATACGGCGTCGTCCCTTCCATGAGAGGGACCTTCGTCATCAGAACGCTCGGCGTGAAGATCGGGAGTTCCTGAATCGTCTCGCCGCGCGGATCGATCGCCGTCGTGAGTCCCGTGTTGGTCACGCGCACGAGCGTGCGGCGGGTTTCGATGGCGCGGAGTTGCGACAGCCGCGCGTGCTGCAGCGGCGCGGCGGTCCGGCCGAACCAGGCGTCGTTCGTCAGGTTGACGAGCAGATTCGCGCCCTTCTCGGCGACGAAGCGCCGCGCGAGCTCGGGCATGATGTCCTCGTAGCAGATAAGCGGCGCGGCTTTGACGCCGTCGGTGTCGAGCGTCGCCGGCCCATCGCCGCGCGTGAAACCCTCGCCGATCGGCGGCATGAAAGGAATTTTCCCCAGCACCGGCGCGAGGGGGAGCGTTTCCCCGAACGCGAGCAGGACCTGCTTATGATAATGGCCGAGCACGCGGCCGGTCGCATCGACGTGAAACGCGCTGTTGAACGCCTTCGCGCCCGGCGAACCGGGCTCGCCGCGAAAGCTTTGGGCGCCGAAGATCAGCGAGCTTCCCGGCGGAAGCGACGGCATCAGCTGCGGCGGAATCCTTTGCGCATCTTCCGGGATCCATGCCTCGATCGCACTTTCGGGCCAGAGGTATAATCGCGCGCCCGGCGTTTTACGGGTAAGATCCAGGTACGGCTTCAGATTCGCCTCGATGAGAGCCGGATTCCATTTCATCGAGACATCGATACTGCCCTGAACCGCTGCGACTTCGAGCTTCGGGGCGGCTGCCATCCGCTCGCCTACCTGCTTTAAGCGGAATTCGCCGTAGACGACGTTGGCGATCAGCGCCAAGGCGCAGAGCGGCGCACCGGCGAAGCGCTTTCGCGGCTCAGCGCTTTTATCGAAGATAAGCGCATAGAGCGCCGCGCTCATCCAGGCGAGCAGGAAGCTCGCGCCGTACGGGCCGAAGAGGTCGGCGGATTGAAGGAACGCGAGAAAGCCCGCCTGGCTGTTGGCGAGATGCCAGGGAAAAAGCTGCGGCGCGAAGAATTCGATCGCGGTCCACAGAATCGGCGGGAAAAGCTGAAGCGGCCCCAGGCCGCAGAGAAAAACGAGCAGGCCGAAGAGCGCGAAATGGAGCGAGTTCAACGCGGCGAAGCCCAGCAGTACGATCTCGCTCAAACCGATCGGAATCCCGCCGAAGACCCGCACGGTGTGATCGATCCAGTAAAATCCGATCACCTGCGCGAGCGTTCCGGCAAGCCACGCCAGCAGAAAAGCTTTCCGCGGGCTGCCCGCCTTCAACACCGCCCGGTAAAGCGGAACGAAGGCGATCCACGCGAGCGGAAACAGCGCCGGCTGCAAAAACGGCGCGGCGAGAAAGGCGGCGGACAAACAAACGGTGAGGAGATGCGTCGGAGTCAGCGCCGTATTTCGGTGCGGCGCCGCAATGATTTTGTCGGATTTTGGGGCGGCGAAGGTCATAAGAATCTAAAAACTAACATATGCGCCAAAGAGAGAACAGCGACGCTCGTTTTGGGTTGACACCACGATCGTTCATATATAAAAGTTCGATTGATAAAGTATATCCGCAGAGCGGTTCTGCGTTGAGAACTCATCCTGCATCTGACTGCTCAATTGTTAGGGAGAACCGGTGAGAAGCTGCGCTCAAAAAGTCATCGTGACCGCCGGCCTTTTGCTCGCGCTCTCGCCGCCGGCCTTCAGCCAAACGGCGAACCCCAAGGCCGAATGGGACAAGACCGTCGAGGCCGCGAAGAAAGAAGGTAAGATCGTCGTCTCGATTCCCGCGAGCGCCGAGATGAGGAAGCTCTTCGACGAAGGATTTAAAAAACGCTTCACCGGGATCGAGCTCGAGCTTATTCCCGCGCGCGGCACATCGATCACCAGAAGAATCGTCGACGAGTACAAGGCCGGCGTGCGCAACTTCGACATCCACATCGGCGGCTCCAACTCGATGGTCAGCGGTCTGCTCGACGAAGGCGTCCTCGAGCCGATCGAGCCGTACTTCATTCTCGCCGAGGTTAAAGAGGCGAAAAATTGGTGGGGCGGGCACATGTGGGTCGATCGGGCCAAGCGATACATCTACAGCTTTCAAGCTTATTTGACGGAGAGCACCTGGCGGAACGAGGCGCTCACGAAACCCGAGGAATTCAAAAGCTACGACGATCTGTTGAATCCCAAATGGAAAGGCAAGATCGGCATCCTGGACCCGCGCACGCCGGGCGCCGGGGACTCCAATTGGGCCTATCTCTGGCAGGTCAAGGGCGAAGACTAT
>Ga0075425_100000796_pt1 | contig 29947 bp, 22 predicted proteins | sample SoiMethybrSBSTD4_FD_75300 | JGI IMG/M metagenome (GOLD analysis project Ga0075425, IMG submission 75300) | Bulk soil microbial communities from a Populus tree surrounding site in Tennessee, USA - Soil MetaG P. TD hybrid SBSTD4 | ecosystem: Environmental > Terrestrial > Soil > Tree plantation... | reverse complement strand
AGCGCCATCTCGATGGCTTCTTCGCGGGTTACGTGGCTCGCGTTGTCATCGCCGTCGCTGACTAGAATGATCGCTCTTCGCACTGAATCGTCCTGCGCCGACTTCAGCAGCTTCTCGCGGCAGGCATAGTAGAGCGCGTCGTACATGCGTGTCGCGTTGCCGGGCCGCAACGAACGAATCCCCTTGGACAATTTCTCGGTGCTGTCGGTAAAGTCCTGAGTCATTTCCAGGCTGCTGTCGAAGCCAAGAACGAACGCCTTATCAAAATGTACCCGGATGGTCTCGTTCAAGAATTCGATTGCCGATTCCTGCTCAAACTTGAAACGGTCGCGAATCGAGCCGCTGGCATCGATCAACAACCCCACTTGAAGCGGCAGATCGGACTCGCGGCGGAAACTTCGTAAAGCCTCAATCGGCTTTTCGTCGTCTAGCACTTTAAGGTCAGCAGCTTTCAGATCTTTGACATAGCGGTTGTGCTTATCGGTTACAGTGAAGACAACATTCACCTCGTTGACGACGTGAATGAAAGTCGGCTTGGTCTGGTCAGGAAGCTCATTCCCCTGAGCTGAGCTACCCGAGACACTCGCATTCTGATCTGTGGCGGGCTGCGTATCGGGCTTCGGCGCAGAAGTCTCAGCAGGAGCCGGATCGGCAGGCTTGGGCTGCGGAGCCGGTTGAGGCGGAGCGGCCTTGGGCTTTAACACCGCAGAAGGAGCTGCCGGAAGATCGTTATCGCTTTGAGCAGTTGCCGCAACCGCCATACACGCCAGCGCTGCAACCAAGCAGGTATTCAAAACCCGGTACATTGAGTCTCATTATAGACGCTTGGCGGGAGGCAAGGACGGCTCCAGCCATTGCACGAAATGCGTAAGTTCATCGGGAAGCGGGGCAGCAAATTTCAGGTCCTCCTCCGTACGAGGATGCGCAAACTGAATCTCACCCGCGTGCAGAAAATTGCGTGTCAGCGAGATTGCTTTATTAGCGGCAAAGTTGCGCTCCGCGGGGCGGGCCTCCGTCCCATTCGGCGAAAGTGGCGCCGAATGGGAGCCCTTGACGGGCGCCCCTACACGAATCTGCCGTGGCGCACCATACAACGTGTCCCCAACCACCGGATGCCCCAGTGATGCCATGTGCACGCGAATCTGATGAGTCCTGCCGGTTGCGATTTCGACTCGCAGCAAGGTGAACTTCCCGTAGGGCGATTCGAGGCGACGCTGCACCTCATACCTCGTGATTGCCTCGCGGCCGCCACTCCGCCGCGTCGTCATGCGGGTACGGCGGATCGCATCGCGCTGAATGGCGCTGTTGATCGTGTCGCGATCCTGCTTCAGCCATCCGTGCACGAGAGTAATGTAAGTCTTCTTCACACGGCGGCTGGAGAATTGCGTCGCCAGCGCACGGTGTGCGACATCGTTTTTCGCAGCGACAATCAGGCCACTGGTTTCTTTGTCCAGGCGATGAACAATTCCCGGGCGAAGCTCGCCGCCAACGTTCGAGAGGTTCCCGAAATGATGCAGTAGCGCGTTGACCAGCGTGCCGCGATTACGAGCGCCTTCGGTTGCGCCCGCGCCCGCATGCACCATCATGCCGGCAGGCTTATTGATGACCGCGAGATCGTCGTCCTCATAAACGATATCGAGAGGAATTTCTTCAGCAACGGCTCGCAGCGGAGCACGCTCGACCTCTCCAAGAATGTCAATCGTCTCCTGCCCACGCAGCCGCAAGGAGGCTTTAGCCTCATTTCCATTGACGACGACCTTCTTTTGCGCGATCAACTCCTGCACACGGGCACGGCTGGTGTCAGAAAGCTGCGAGACCAGGAACTGGTCGAGCCGCTTTCCTGCGTGCTCGGCAGTAGCGGTCAGGGTCTTGGAGATAGGCACGGCGCCGATTATAGGTGGACGAGACCTGTGTGGATCGGACATTCGTTTCGGCTTCGCTCAGAGCAGGCTCTGTCCGACCAGGGTCGATCACGTTCTCTCTGGATAGCTCAGGGTGAGATTGCTGCGACCGGCTCGGACAAGAGTGTCCGAGCCACACGGCCATCACAGCTGCTTTCGAATGGAGCCTGGCTGAATGGAATGAATCAGCGTGCGGCTGTATAGAGAACGTGTTTGGAAGTCGGTCGCAAGTACCAGATCAGTCCTCCTGTGAGCACCAGGCCGACTGCGATCAGCTGAGTCCCGCTGAGCACGCCGCCGAAGACCGATCCACGTCCCGGATCTCCGCGCAAAAATTCGATGAAGAAACGCGCCATCCCGTAGAGGAAGAGATATGCGCCAAAGATCTGGCCGTCGAATTTCTTGCGTTTGAACATCCAGGTAAGAAAAAGAAAGATGCTCAACTCAACCGCAGATTCAAACAACTGCGTGGGTTCGAGAGCTTCGTGTAGCGGCGTACCCACAAGATCATGCGCAAGTGGATTGGTAAAGGTCACACCCCAGAAGTGGGTCGTAGGTTTTCCGTAGCAGCACCCCGCCGCGAAGCAACCCAGCCTCCCAATGGAATGCCCGATGGCAAGCCCGGGCGCAAAGGCGTCACACGTCGCCAAGGCAGGCATTTGGTATTTACGCAGGAACCACCACGCTACGATGAACGCGGCAACCAGCCCGCCCGAGAACACACCGCCTGCCTGCAAAGTATCGAGCGTAAAAATCTCGCGCAGGTTTTGGCCGTACATGTGGCCAGAACGCCAATCAAGGATCACGTAGAGAACCTTCGCGCCGATGATCCCGGCGAGGACGACGGCGATCCCGAAATCCCAGGCGTTTTCAGCCTTGATTCCTTGCTTGTCGGAATTACGGACGCTGATCCAAAGACCAGTCAAAACGCCGAGCGCGACCAGCACGCCGTAGGTGGGAATTCCGAAATTGCCGATTTGAAAAAGGCGGGGGAACACGACTCTAGTTTATTAGATGCAGGCAGGAAGAAGAAAATCCGCCGTACGTCGTTGGTCGTACGTCGTACGCAACCCTTTTCTCACGACCGAGGAACTGGGTCAGCGAACGACCAAGGACGGACGACGAACGACCAGTTTTTCAAGCCGACCCACTGTGCCGTGTGACGGGCCGAGAATGAACCGTCGGTAGACGTTTGGGAACCCGCCGAGACCCTTTAGGCCTCTCCGCATGGCGGAGCATGGCACACCGGATCTTAGTTCGAGTCAGGCCCCCGTTCATTCAGGCATTGGTTCAAAAATCGGTTGCCGTCATCACCAACCCTGCAGGTCGGCTTTCATGTTGGATGCTAGGCAAAATCCAGGAACTTCGCAAGGGGTGAAGCTCAAATAGTTGGCACGAAGGTTGCGGCAAAACCGTTCACCACAGAGACACAGAGTCACAGAGAATTATCGGGAAATTGATCCTTTTTTCTCTGTGTCTCTGTGCTTCTGTGGTGAAAACGGGTTTACTGGTTCTGTTGCCGGCTGGCCGGCGGAATGATTCCATTCATCCGCAGGTATTCCACCATCTGGCCGTAATGGTCAAAAGGATGTGCGGTCGAGAATGCCCCCACACTGGCACGCGCCATTTTCATCTCCCCAAATACGGTTACCTGATCCAGTTGATTTTTGTCGGTTATCGAACCCAACGCCTTCGTCAGATATGCGAAGGAGTCCTTCAGGAACTTGAGGATTTCGGCTTTACTCTTCACCGAGTCAGGTCCGTTCTCGCCACCGACATCAATGGGCGGCTTCTCGCCCAAAATTGACGAACCGAAAATGTAGTTCACCGCGGCAACATGCTTCACCTGTTGCGCGAAAGTGCGCACACCTTTGAATTCACCATTGGTTGGAGCGAATGAGTACTTGTCTTCCGGCATCGCCTCAGCCGCACCGGTGAATTCCTTTTCACCAATACTGATGATCACAACTAGAGCGCCCCCCGGAGTCTTCGCGGGAGGTGGAGATTGCATTTGTCCCAACGAGAAAACACAACAACCCAGCACAACCAGACTGCTCAATAGCATGCTACGCATCGTCTCTCTCCTGAATTTGTAAATTGTATTGCCCCGAGGAAATCAGTCCCGAACAACTACTGGCGCGAGCTCCAAGTCTTGTGCGGTAAGCGGAAAGCGCCGCACCGTCACCAGCCCCAGCATTAACGTTATTGCAGAACAGAGCATTGTATTCGGGACGCCGATTTTTGTCGCCAACGCTCCCCAGGCGGCGCTGCCGATGGCCATCCCGCCTTGCAAAACCAGCAAGTACATAGAGAGTGCCCGAGCCCGCATCCGGGGAGGAGACATGGTTTGAGCGGCAACATTGAGGCAGGCGAGGATTGCGATCCAGGCCACGCCACTGAGGAATAACACAAGCAATAGCCAGTCAAATTCGTGGACACGACCTGCGGCGAAGGTCATCGATCCGAAAAGAACGACCGCGGCAGCGACAACGCCATCGACGGAGAATCGATTGCGCATGCGCGGAAGCGCAGCTGCTCCGGCGAGTGCGCCTAAGCCGAAGGAACCGAGAAGGAGTCCGTACCCGGTTGCGCCATACTCGCAATTCATCCGCGCAATCAGCGGTAACAGAGCCAGCAAGGAACTGGCGGCGATGCTGAACGCGCCCGTCCGAACCAGGACGCAGTGAACGATAGGAGCAGAGCGGGCATAACGGAAGCCCGCGCGCATCGAATCCAGCACGCGTTCGCCGTTCGCCTGCTCGAAGCTTGGGCGTTTCCAGCGAAGCAAGAACAAAATCACACCGAAGAGCGAAGCCGCGTTGATCAGGAACGCAATGCCTGAGTTGGTGGCCGCAATTACCATTCCCCCCAGCGCCGGGCCGACTGCTCGCGCGAGATTAAAACCTGCGGAGTTCAAAGCGACCGCCGAGGCATGATTCTCGGCGCAGACAACCTCTGGAACAACGCACTGCCACGCGGGATCATTTACAACTGCGCCCAGGCCCAACAGAAACGTGAACACAAGCACGACCCAAGGCGTCGCCCAACCTGCCAGCGTGAAAATTCCGAGCAAAGCCGCAGCTGCGACCATCCAACTTTGAGTCACGAGCAAAAAACGACGCCGATCCATCATGTCGGCCAAAGCACCGGCGGGCAGTGTCACCAGAAAAACCGGCAATGTCATCGCGGCCTGCACCATGCTCACCATGAAGGGCGACATGGTGAGCTGCGTCATCAGCCAGCCGGCGCCGACGTTCTGCATCCAGCGGCCGGTGTATGAAACGACTGCCGCCAGCCACAGGGACCGGAACAGGGGTTCGCGTAACGGCGTCCAAGCGGACGTGTGCGAAGCAAATTGGGGAATCGAACTGTTTACGGAATCGGCCATCAGCTTGCCTGAGTGATTTCAGCTGAAGGAAGCGGTTGGCTGAACGGCCACTCACGATTTCGGAAGGCGCGAACTGCGTAAATGATCAGGCCGGCAATCAAAATGACACCGGTATAGCGGATTTCCCTCCAGGCATCGTGCCGTTCTGCGGCGACATAGGCGAATCCCACGAAAGCAAGAATCGCCGGGAGCGGATAGAGCCACATGCGGAACGGCCGCGGCAGCTCGGGCCGGCGAATGCGAAGGACGATCACGCCCACAGCTTGAAGAATGAACTGCAAAAGAATGCGAATCACCACCAGTGCCGAGATTACGTCGGCCAACGGAAAGAAGCAAAACAGAATGGCCGCCCCGCCGAGCGCGAGGAGTGAGATATGAGGAAACCTGTATTCGGGATGCACCCGGGCAAAGATCTTGAAGTAGTTCCCATCGAGTGCTGCCGCGTAGGGCACGCGCGAATATCCGAGCACTAATGAGAACACCGAGGCAAACGCGGTCAGCATGATCAGCGCGGTAATCAGGTTGGCTGCCCAGTCGCCGTAAATCCGCTGCATAAAAGTAGAAAACACGTAAAGTTTGTTGTTCGAGTTCGCGGCTCCGATGACCTCGCGCCAGTCCACGACGCCGAGAACGCTGACATTCATCAGGAGATATAGACCGGCCACGACGAGAATGGATAGCAAGACAGCCCGCGGAATGGTGCGGCCGGGGTCTTTCAGTTCGTCGCCTAAGAAGCAGACGTTATAGGCGCCCCAGTAATCGTAAGTCGCGATCAGCATGGCCGAGCCGAGGCCGAGCCAGAAGCCGCCGTTGAGCTCAAATGCCCCAGGCGGGTAGCTGAACGCACGAGCGGAATTGAAATGCGTGAATCCGGCAAAAATGATCCACCCGATCGTCGCCATCACGATTAACCAGAGAAGCTTCGAGATATTCCCGATCTGGGTGATTCGCCGGTATAGAAGCAGCATGGCTAGAAGCACGATGCCGATCGCAAGGAAGGTTGTTCCAGCGACGATCCAGGACAGCTTCAACGGACCTAACAGCGGAACATTGGCAATGACCTGATGCGCGGTGTATTGCGTTTCAAGACCAGGCCACAGATAAGCCGTGTACTTGGCGAATCCGATTGCGCCGGAGGCGATCGAGAGCGGAGCGCTGAACGAAAGCTGCCACATGAATAGAAACGAAACCAGCTTACCGAGCCGTTGCGGGCCGTAGATCTTGCGAAGATAAACGTAAGAGCCGCCCGCCCCCGGCATAGCTGCACCAAGTTCCGCCCAAACCAATCCGTCGCAGATTGCAAGAATCGCGCCGAGAATCCAGCCGAGCAGTGCCTGCGGCCCGCCCATCGCTGCAACCACAAGCGGCATGGTGATAAACGGGCCCACACCGATCATGTCGATCATGTTCAGCGCGGTCGCGCCGCCGAGGCCGATGCCGCGGATGAGGTGGGGGGTCTCGGATTCGGAGAAGTTCGACATCGGTTTCAGCTACTAGCTTCTAGCCGCTAGCTTCTAGCAAACAAAGCCCCAAAAAAAATGATGCGGTTCGCCCCTGCTTTGAAAGGGGGCGCGGCTTCCAGCCGCGCCGATACCGATTCTTACTGGAGACTTACGCGACGGCTGTAAGCCGTCGCCTTTCAAACCCCAAACAGCTTGAGAGCGACAAAGTCGCGAACCTAACGGCTCGCCAGCAGCTAGAAGCTAGTGGCTAGAAGCTTCATGCCCGGCGCTCACTAAATTCACAAACAATCGGATCGCTCCTGGCACCCCGGCGGGCAGTTGCCGAAAAAATGCGTATCCCGTGTAGATGTAAGTGCCTTTGCCGTACTTCGCCTCCAGCATCCCGCCTTTCTGGTCCGGCTCTCCAGGATCGTGGCATGAGAGCAGCGGTTTGAAGTGATCATCCCATTTGTCCATGAAGTACAGACCGCGCTCCTGCACCCAGCCATCAAAATCCTTCTGCGAGATTTCGTTCGGATAGTGAAAGATCGGATCATCGGGCGCGAGAATCTGCACCGGCGCTTCTTCAACGGAAACGCGAGCGCGGCTCAACTCGGCGTCGTAGGGCGTGAAATGGCCGCTGTTGAAATCACCGGTGCTGTTGTTGTTCTGCACGATGAGCGTTCCGCCGTTCGAGACGAACTCGAGCAGCTTCTTGTTGTTGGCGACGATTTCTTTGTGTGTCTCATACGCGCGCACACCCAAAACGATCGTCCCGTATTGACTCAGGCTTTCGCTCGCAAGTTTGTCGGCAGGAATTAAGGTGACATCCATCCCGATCTGCTTCAGCACTGTGGGAATATCATCGCCCGCACCCATGATGTAGCCGACCTTAAGGTCTTTCGGAACTTTTACGTCAACGATGCTGATGTGCTGCACGGCAGGTTCGAAATAGTAGAAGGAACCTAGGTCTTCGCGGGTGACGAGTTTGTACCCGTCGGTGTGCGAAATACGACCGGAATCCAGAACCGCGCGAATCTCGGCACGACTCTCTTGTAAGTTTCCGGGACTGACAGTGAAATTGGACTCACCTTTCTCTCCCCTCTTCTCGATAGATACCTTTGAGGTGGAGGGTTCCGTCCGCCACCCAGTAGGAACCGTCAGACGCAAAGTTCCGCCTGTCGTTCCCGTCAGATTTGAGCTGGCTTGGGCGTGAATCTTGCTCTCTTTAGCTTGTGCAACTGGAAGCACGCTGTCGCTGGGATCGAGCGCAACTGAATATGCTGGGGTGATCGCAAGGGGCGCTCGACGTTGAATGCCGTGGTTGTCTTTAAATTCGACACGGAGATCCGCGCCAATCTCTCCCTCCGGGAGCTCAGTCGCATGTTTCTTCTTAAGGAACTCGGGGGCCGGTGAGTGGAGCCCCTTGTGACCGGCGATTTCATATTCAAGGGTGACGTGCATTGGAGAAGGCGGAAGCCCAAGCGTCTGAAATTTTGGGTCAACCTCATACACAGCATCCCGCGCAGGATCGTTTCTGTGCCAATACGGACGTGTGATAGGTGCACTTGCAGGCACTTGAATTGTAAAGTTGGCGTAGTAGTCCTCACCAGGCGCGATCGTGATGTGTTCGGCATGCACGCGCCTAAGCCAAATTTCTGACGGAACCAAATCAGCCCGCCGAACCGTTATCCAATATTTGTTCGAGCCATTGTGCAACTTCGCGACAATCATCAATTTCTGCCCCGGCGAGACGGGAGTCACAGCCTGGGTTTGCGATGGAAGGGGCGAGCCAGCGCCCTGCGGCGGCGCTACGTTCGCGCTGAAGTCCAAATTAAGGGCCAAATTGAGTGTGTGCTCGGTCTGCTTTTCCTTTTCCGAGAGTGCCTGTATCAACCTTGATTTGGGACCGAGATCCAGTTCGCTTTGGTTCAGCTTGTCGACCACATCTCTGAGCTCGACCGCATCATCTGAAAGCACGTTCACGTCGGACAGATTGCTTCCGCTAATCTTCTCGAGAGCCGGCAACAACCAAGGCATTTCAATCAACTCATCCGCGATGCTGCGTATGAGACCTGGCAGGCTCGTGTCAATCCCATCAAACAAATCCTTCTCATGCCCCTTCTCATCTTTCGTGTTCGGCACTCCCACCGAATCCACCAGCTTGTAAAACGCATAGCGCGGACCTGGAGGAACGCTGATGTCCCCCAAGCCTTGCGACTGCTGATGCTTCAAACCTTCAATTGCAAACTGCACGTAGGACATGCCCAACACCGGGTCGACTTCGCTAGTGGTCAGCTGAACGGTGTAGTTCTGGTCCGCGCAAGTTGTCGCGCCGAAGCCGCAGACATTTCCGAGGTAGAGCTTTTTCGCCCGCCAGGGCTGAAGGCCTTCTTTAATTTGATCGGGAAAGCGATTCGGATCGGCTGCCGCGCGGAACGCTTCTTGGGTCAGCATTGAAGACGCCTGGTGATGTCCGTGGCCGTCGCGTTCCGTGCCGGAGAAGCGCGCGATCAGAACATCAGGACGAAACTCGCGGATGACACGGACGATGTCAGCCAATGGAATATCGTGGCCGCCCCACTTCTGAAAAGTCTCTTCGGCCGTTTTCGAATAGCCGAAATCTGCCACGCGACTGAACCGCTGCTCTACTCCGTAGTAGCGATCCGAAGCCAGCAGCTCGAGCGTGCGCAAGATTCCCAACTGGTCGGAAAACGTGTCACCGGTTTCGTTCTGCCCACCTTCGCCGCGGGTCAGGGTCATCAGCAGGGTTTGAATGCCTTTGCCGCGGGCCTCGCGCGTGAGCAGACCGCCGTCCTCGTCATCCGGATGGGCGACGACCATCATCAGGCGGCCAGTGGTTTGCAGCTTTCGAAGTTGCAGCTTCAGGCCTGCTTCGCCGGTGTCTTGAGGAAGAGGATCGTAGAAACCGGGCGTCTGGGTGGATTGCTTGTCGAGCTTCTGCGCGGTGGCGGGCACTTGCCCAAGAGGACTCGTCAGCGACAGCAGCAAAAGTGCGAAGAATCCCACATGCGAGCGATTCGGAAGGTTTGAAAGGGTGCGGCTTACAGCCGCACCATAACTCGACAACAAGCGGCGTACGCGGCGCTGAAAGCTCCGCTTTACACGGCAGCGTATTGCCTGGCTCGTCTCGCACGTTGAGTAAATGGTCTGGTTCCGGGATTCTGATGAAAGCCGGCGTTCGCGCATATTCATCAGACTGCCGCCGCCGTGGAGGGGAAGCAGATTTTTTCAACACTCGCCAGCAGTTCGCCGTTCTCAATCTTTTCCACGTTTGCCGCCAACCACTGGTTGGATGCGTGTTTCCCAGCGATTTTCATCTTTAAGAAATTGTCGGTTAAGGCGTCAGTCCACACCGTGTCCCGGCCTTCATTCGTTCTCCTGAGGGTGATCGACTCCAGCGGTTTCCCGATGAAAGCCCGCATAAATGCATGCTTTTTCTCCGTCGCTAACTCGCGCAGAATGCGATTACGTTCGCGCGCCACTCTTACCGGGACCTGATTCGGCATAGTCGCGGCGGGTGTCCCCGGTCGCGCCGAGAACGTGAACACATGCAGATAGGTGAACGGCAGATCGTCAATCATGCGGCGCGTTTCTTCGAACTCGGCTTCTGTCTCGCCGGGGAATCCAACCATAACATCGCCGCCGATTGCGGCACTCGGCATGGCGCTGCGAATCTTCTCGATCTTCTCGCGATAATGCCAGGGGCGATACTTGCGATGCATGCGGCGCAGCACCGAATCGCTCCCCGACTGCATGGGAACGTGCGCATGCTTGGCGATTCGCGGAGATTCGGCCATTAAGCGGATTAGCGAGTCGCTCCAGTCCATCGGTTCGACCGAGGAGATGCGGAGTTTCTCGAGCGAAGTCTTTTCCAGAATTGCTTGCACGAGATCTTCGAACGTTACGATGTCTCGCGTAGGGGCGGGTGCCCTCACCCGCCCAGCCGCGCTCCGTGCGGCGTCTGGCGAGCAAAGCTCGCCCGCCCGGGTGGGGGCACCCGAGCCTACGTGTGCAAGGTCCCGCCCCCAGCGGCCGAGGTTGATCCCCGAAATCACGACCTCGCGATAACCTGCTTCCACCAGCTGGTTTACTTCGCGTACGACTTCATCGACACGCAGCGAGCGGCTGCGCCCGCGAACTGACGGAATAATGCAGAACGAGCAGCGATTGTTGCAGCCATCCTGCACCTTCAGGTTGGGACGCGTGCGCTCGTTGGCGGAATCGAACACCGGCGCGGCGAGCAGTTGGGTGTGGGCAAAAATGTCGGAGACAAAAATTTCAGGACGGCCAGCATCCTGCAAGATACTCAGTGGGACAAAGGAACTCGGCTCACTATTCCCGTTCTGACAGTGTTTCCTCAGCGCGATCTGTGCCAAATTCGGCTTGTGCGAGTTTCCTACGACGGCAAAAACTCCGGGGAGCGAGGCGACCTCGCCCGGTACGCGCTGGGCATAGCACCCGGTAATAACGATTTTGCAGCCGGGACTCTTCCGTCGAATACGGCGGATGGCGGCGCGGGCATCCTGTTCGGCGGAAGCCGTGACGGCGCAGGTGTTTAGAACCACGTAGCCGGCGTTGTGCCAGCCGGGCGCCCGGTCCAGTCCCGAAGCCAGAAACTGGTGTTCTATAGCGGCGCCGTCTGCCTGGGTGGCACGGCAACCGAAATTTTCTACGTAAAAACTGGACACGGAACTATACTAGCTGATGAGCACACCCGGCGTTTGCCGCAGCTCTTTGCGCGCCACTCGAATTGGACAGGGGTAAGAGGCGTAAATGAAGCGCAGAATTTTGCTCGTGGATGACGATGTGACAGTGCTGCTGACTTTGAAAGCGGTGCTGGAGTTGAATCAGTTTGATGTGCAAACCGCGGCCTCAGCGGCTGAAGCGGTTCACAAGCTGGCGACGGGCACCTATGAAATGGTGATCACCGATTCGCGCATGGAGACCGATGATGCCGGCTTCCATGTGATCCGCGCGGCGCGAGAGCAGCTTTACAATCCCGCTACGGCGCTGCTGACCGCCTATCCGCCGAGGAACGTCGATTGGAAAAACGACGCGGTGCAATCGGTGCTGGTAAAGCCGATCGGCACGCAGGACCTCCTGCGGCAGATCGAGGCACTCCTAGTGAGGCATGAAGACGAAAAACGGCTGCAGGGGAATTCAGCCGTCACTAGTGGGGCCAGCGTTCCCGAAAGCCTCTACTCGCAAAAGCAACAAAAGGCCAGTTGAGAGCTATCCACTAAGCACTCGCGGCGTGGCGTTTGTCGCGGAAACAATCGCGGCAGAAGACCGGCCGGCCCTGGGTGGGACGGAATGGAACCGTCGTTTCTTTTCCGCAGTGCGAGCAAACCGCGCGTGTTTCGACCTTGGTATGGCCCGTGTACGCTCGTTGGGGTGCGGCGCCTAGAACCGCAACTCGCTTAGACTTACATGCCTTGCAGCGTTTCGGTTCGTTTCTGAATTGCTTATCGCGAAAGAACAATTGCTCGCCCGCGGTAAACACAAATTCTGTGCCGCAGTCGATGCACGTGAGCATCCTGTCCTGGAATTCCATCGAGCGCTCCTTTGGCCCAATGCACCCGGTAACGCACCCCTCAGTCGTTTACGCGAATGCTTCTCGCCTGGTCCCCTCTACTGCACCCTGGGTTCGGCCCTCCGCACTGGGGAAGTCGCGCGGATACTGCTTAGTAAGAATCCGAGACTATGAAGGAGTGAACCATTGAATCATTAGGAGATTGAATCATTGAAATACGCAATTGGTCGTTCGTCGTTGTCGTTGGCAAAAGACTAACGTGATGTCAATGATTCAATCTATTGGGCCACGCTCGCGCGTGGCCCAATACTCTACTCTGCTTCTTTTCTTGTCTTCTTGCGTGCGCGCTTGCGCGCCAGCGCCTCTTTCACTCGCTGTTTCTCGCCCGGCTTCAGGTAAAAGGAGTGACGCTTTACTTCCTTGATGATGTCCTCCTGCTGTACCTTGCGCTTAAAACGGCGCAGAGCATTTTCGAGCGATTCGCCTTCCTGCAATCGTACTTCTGCCAAAAACTACACCCCCAAACTGGTCTGGTTAGACCCGTTAGTTATTGCAAGATAAGCGCGTAAAGTCAAGGGCTTGTAACCAACTCCGTGCGTCTTTTCAGAATTCATCAGAATGAGATTCTCAGCGAAAACTGCACCTGACGGGGCGCGTAGGCGCTCATGGCTCTCATGAAATTCGTCGATACCTGATAATAAGCCGGGAAGTAATTGATTCCAATGTGCTTAGTTTCGTAATTGAATTGCGCGGCGTTGCTCATCGAGCCGTCGTCGGTGAGATGGAACCTTCGGTTCAGGCGATTGAATAAATTGAACGACGCCGCCGTGAAATCCAATTTCATCCCTTTTCTCAAATGAATCCGGCGTGAAATTCGCATGTCTGTGGAGGTGTAGTCGGGGCCGACAAATGAATTCCTGCGCGCTCCCGGCAGACGATCATTACTGGTGTTGTCATTGCCGTTGCCGTCGCCGACAACGGTTGCGTTGACCGGGCGGCCGCTTCCGGCTGTGATGACAGCCGAGTTTTTCCAATTCTTTGTCAGGCGTGCCATCCAGCCATGCCCGCCGTTGAGTGCGCGGGGCTCGTAGATCCACGAAAATACGACTCGGTTTCGCTGATCGGTCACGCTGTTGCCGCGCTCTGAGCTTGGCGCGTACGAATTCTGAACTGTCGCAGGGCGCCCGGCGACCAGCGCGTCCTGGCCATCGTCGATTGCGCGGGCGTAGGTGTAGCCAAGGCGGAAATACACGCCATGGCTCATCTGCCGTCGCAGGGAAATTGTTCCTCCGTGATAAATACTCGATGCCGCGCTCTCAAATACATCGATTTCGCCCAGTTGCGGAATAGGCCGAGTCAAAGTATTCACACACGGCGGCAGCGGGCAGGCCAGGGTCTGCGTAAGTTGCCACGTCGAGAAGGACTGGATTGTTCCGTAGCCCACGACATTGGCACCGGATGAAGCAAGGACCGGATATTGCACCGTGGTGGGCAGCGGAAGGTTGACCTCGCGGGCGCGGATGAGGTCTTGTCCATGCACGTAGGAATACGAGACATCGGCAACAACGTGGTTTGCGATCTCGCGCTCTACGGTCAGGCTGGCTTGGTGGACCTCGGGAGTTCGGAAATTGTTGGCGAAGGCGGACAGATCGCTGCTTACAACGGGCTGCAAGTTCGACGGCGCCGTGCAGGTTGTGGCTAAGGGCGCACAGGTGATTAGAGGCAAAGGATATTTCGGAAAAACTTGTTGCGCGTAGAAATTCGTCTGGTTCAAGAAGACGGAGTTCGGCATGAGCCCGTTATCGGTTTCAACCACCGAGTTGTAAATCTGGGGGATGCGCGGATAGAACAGGCCGTAATCGGCACGAATTATCGTGGGCGTTTGATCACCGATCGCGTAAGAAAATCCAACTCTGGGCGCGAAATTGTTCAGGTCGAGTGGCACTTTCCCTGAATCCGGCCATAGGGGGTTGTTCTTCAAATATTTCGTACTGAAGGTTTGCAGATCGTAGCGAACGCCCGCCGTGATCGCGAGGTGATCGTTCAAGTGCATTGTGTCCTGCGCGAACGCGGCATACTCGTCGGTATCAGGATGACTCACCGCATTTCCTAAACGCTGAACATAGTAGTGCGGCACCTCGTGCGCATACGCGCGTAACGGAGTGAGTTCGCGGCCACCGATCATTGCCTGAAAGGTGAACGGATCCACCTTGATGGGATCGAAAATGTACTCGCCGCCAAAGGTCGAAGGAAAGAAGTTGTAAATCTGGGTGAGCAGCGCGTCGCCGCCGAACTTCCACGAGTGCCGCGCTCCTTCGCGGCTGATGGTCTCAGCCATGCTCACGATGCTCGTGGCTTTCGCGCGGCAGAATGGCCGATCGTCCCAGGCCGTCAAGAATTCCCGGAATGCGCGTCAGCGAAGAACCTGAATTGCTTTCTGACCACTCGAAGTCCCGCGAATATTGTGCGCGAAGATGGCTGATCAGCCGGGTGGAAAGCGCGCTGGTCAGGGATGCGGTCGCCGTCTCAGTCTCAACGTGTTCGGTTCCGTTATCGGAGATTCCATACGTCGTCACAGGGCTCGAGGGATCAAGAAAAACATTGTTCTCACCCGAGTATCGCGACGTGCTCAACCGCATCGCAAGCTGGTTCCGAGGCGACAGATTCACATCCAGTTTCGCGAAGTCTGCATTTCCGATTAGCCTCGATGGATAGAGCCCAGATTGCTGTGACAATTGCGCGGCCGTCACAAATACCAGCGCTTGATCGTCGGCCTCGTAATCGCCCGGAGTCGCAGGACCAGCAGCAGCTTGCGGTATCACCACGCTCCCGCCGTTCACGAAGCGGACGACCGTTGGCTCATGAAAAAATGTGCTGATCGAATCCAGCGAAGAAGAATGCTTGGTTTCGACGCAGCGGCCCGCCGATGGTGAAGCCGAACCGTTGCTGCTCGCCATTGGGCTTGATATCGAGAAACGGATCGCGGGCATCGAAGCTGCTGTTGCGAAGGTAGTAGAACCCACTTCCATGAACTTTGTTGGAGCCGGATTTTGTAACTACGTTCACGATCGCACCTGCAGTTCGGCCTGATTCCGCGGAAACCGAATTTGGCGAAACTCGAAACTCCTGGATCACTTCGTTCGAAAACTGATACGGCGCGCGATATCGCCCCCGCGCCTGGGCGAAGAAGGCATTGTTATTGTCGCCGCCATCCACCAGATAGCTGGTATGAAATCCGCGAATGCCGCCGAAGGCGAGGTCGCCATTAGAGGTCGAGTTCTGGCCGCGCGGATCTTGAGTGGCGGCGGGAGTCAGGAGGGAAAGATCGGTGAACCGGCGGCCGTTCAACGGAAGGTTGGTGATTGCTCGTTCGTCCACGACAGTTGAAAGTCCACGCGGTTCTGTTTCGACGGAACGCGGCCCCGCGGAAACTGTCACGCTCTCGCGAACTCCCGCGACCGCGAGCTTGAAATCGATTTCAGTTTCTCCACCAACTGCGACGTGAATGCTCGGACTCAGTTGCGGCGGCATCCCCTCCGCAGTGAACCCGCGCGGAGTAGTCCCCTGGCGGCAGCAACTCGAAGGCGAACCTGCCGCGAAGATCAGACGTCTGCTCGAAGTGAACGCCGGTCGCGTCGTTCACCAGGGCGACACTGGCTCCGGCAAAGCTCCGACCCGATGGGTCGAGGACCGAGCCGCGAAGCGCGCCGGTCGCGCTGTCTGCGCCAGACAGGCAGACGAAATTGTGGATAGAACCAGAAGAGAGAAGATGCAACGCGACATGGATTCACTCTGCAGTGAAGTGAGTCCAGCCTCGACGGGAGACGCTCATCGTATAGCACGAAAGGGCGGTTTCGTCAGTGATGTTCGCCGAAATGTTGGGCGGCGTTCCCGCAATGGGAAATTTGATAGCATTCAGCATTCAGTGCTGACGGCAAAGACGGCCCCTTTGCGACCTTGGCGGTTAAAGGCTTTTCAAAGATCTTAACCGCAAAGTGCGCGAAGGTGACGCAAAGTACGCAAAGGCGATTTGGGCTGAATGCTGAGTGCTCCATGATCCGCTCTTATAAAGGAATCACTCCAACGATCCCCGCCTCGTGCTACGTGGACGAATCCGCGCAGATCATCGGCGATGTGGAACTCGGCGAGCATGCCAGCGTGTGGATGAACGCGGTGCTGCGCGGCGATGTGCACTCGATTCGCGTTGGCGCGTATTCGAATATTCAGGATTGCAGCGTCCTCCACGGCATGAAGGAGCAGTATGGCGTGTTCATCGGCGAGTACGTAACTGTCGGGCACTCGGTCACGCTGCATGGCTGCGCGATTGGCGATCGCTGCCTGATCGGCATGGGTGCCCTGATTCTGAATGGGGCCTGGATTGGTCCTGACTGCATCATCGCAGCAGGAACGTTGATTCCCGAGAAGACAGTGGTCGAGGCAGGCTCGCTCTGGATGGGATCACCCGGAACTTTCCGCAGGCATTTAGAAGATAAGGACTTCGCGGCCATCATGCGGTACGCGAACAACTATCTGGGATACAAGGACGCGTACCTGGCGGAGCGCGGATAGCAGTCAGCAGTCAGCACTCAGCATTCAGCCAGCCGAGGGCGGATTCTTGATCGTGCCGCGCGAAGCGGCAGCCGGAGGCGGAGTCCCGGAGGGACTCGTGACAATAGCCCGGCGTCTCAACGCCGGGTGTGCAGAACGGAAAGACGAAGTCCCCTAGGGACGGCCGAATCCCAGCGGTGCCTGCGGCACTTGAGCGATCGACGACCGATCCCGGCGCTGGAAGCGCCGGGCTATTGGCAGAGCTCCCTCCGGGAGCGTACCCGAGCGAAACGCGGTATGGTGACCGATCACATGGTACCCGTACACCGACCGAGTCGTGTGAATTCCCTGCAACGCCGCTGGTACTATCAACTAACACGGGGTCCTTCGACTCCGCTCTAGGATGACAGTTTGCGGGGTTTAGCGAACGACCAACGGCGAACGACGTACGACGAAAATGATCAAAGCCATTCGAGGAACGCGCGATCTGCTGCCGCCGGAGACGGCGCTGTGGAACTTTGTCGAGTCCACGGTACGCGATGTGTTCCGCGCGTACAACTTCCAGGAGATTCGCACGCCGATATTCGAGGACACGCAGCTGTTCGCGCGAGGGGTCGGGCAGGAGACAGACATCGTAAAAAAAGAGATGTACACGTTTCCCGATGCCCCCCGATCCCAGGATGAGTATGGCAATTTACACGTGGCAATGCAGCGACTCCAGGCGGCGCAGGAAAAAATCGGGGCTGCAGTCGACCACGCTATAGCAGAGATCGAAAGACTTCGAGCAAATGCAGAGGTTGGGATCGGTCAATCCCTCACCTTACGTCCCGAAAACACGGCCGGTGTCGTCCGTGCTTACATCGAACATGGCCTCGATAAACGCGGCCTCAACAAGCTCTACTACATCGGCCCCCAATTCCGCCGTGAGCGTCCTCAAAAGGGACGCTACCGCCAGTTCTATCAAATTGGCGCGGAGGTGATCGGCCCGGCGACCGCCGGCAGCGAATCTCCCGCGCGCGACGCGGAAATCCTCGAACTGCTGGCCACATTACTCGACCGTCTCGGGATCCAAGGCTGGACGCTTCAGCTGAACTCGATCGGTTGTCCCGCAGATCGCGCCCGCTACAACGACGCCCTGCGTGCGGCGCTCGCTCCCGTCAAAGACAAGATGGATCCCGACTGCCAGCGCCGCGCTGTCACTAATCCGTTGCGCGTTTTCGACTGCAAAGTTCCCGAAGATCAGCCGATTATCGAGAAGCTGCCGCGCATCAGCGAGTTCCTCGATGAACCCTGTCGTCAGCACTTCGCGCAGGTTCAGGAGATTCTCAAATCAGTCGACGTTCCGTTCACGCTGAACAATCGTCTGGTCCGCGGACTCGACTACTACACGCGGACGGCATTCGAGTTCACCCACGGCGCCTTGGGCGCTCAAAACGCAATCCTGGGTGGAGGACGTTATGACGGCCTCTCGGAGGCTCTCGGCGGTCCGCCAGCTCCCGGGATCGGATTTGCCATTGGCGAAGACCGGCTGGTGATGTCGCTGAACGAAACCGCCGAAGCGGTTGTGCGCAAACCTGACGTCTACATCGCCCCGCTCGGCCCCGGTATGAATAAGGAGTCGGCACGCCTGGCCCGTGAACTTCGCCGCCACGATCTGATCGTCGAACTTGGCGATGAAACCTTCCGGCTCAAGAAGTCCCTCGAAACTGCCGCCAAGCTCGGGTCTAAGTACGCACTCATTGCTGGCGAGAACGAGCTCAGCACCGGTGTTTTCGCCCTCAAGAACCTCGCGACCGGCGAGCAAAAATCCATCGCGCGAGATGCACTTGTTCAAGCGATACAAGGTGCTTAGGACACATTTTGGCCGCAGCGAATCCTCACCATATCCGTGAAAATCCGTGTGAATCCGTGGCCTTGAATTCTCAGGATTGCCCATTTGTTAATTTTTTGTCTGCCCCATTGACGAACTGCGCGACCTTCGCCTATTATTTGCCCCCTAAAGAACTTCTAACAGGAGAGGTATATGAAGCGCACATTCGAGGCGGTACTGATTTTCTGCGTCGTGCTAATCACTGCTGCGGCCATGCAGGCCCAAATGGGTCCGCCGACACCCGCGCCAGAATTAAAGAAGCTCGACTTCCTAACCGGCGATTGGACGTCGGAAGGCACAGTGAATCCCGGGCCGGGCATGCCGGGAGGCAAGTTCACGGAAACCACTCATGCCCAGTGGATGGAGGGGAATTTCTTTTTGATCGAGCATACCGACGCCGACATGGCCGGCATGGGCAAGTTCAAAGAATATTCGGTTCTCGGTTACGACAAAGAGAAGAAGGTCTATACCTACACCGCATTCAACAGCATGGGCGAAGCCGAAAGCGCAACCGGAACGGTTGACGGCGACACCTGGACCTGGACCAGCGACGAGCACATGGGTGGACAGACGATGAAAGGCCGTTTCACCATGAAAGTGCTCTCGCCGACTTCGTACAGCATGAAGTACGAGCTCTCGCAAGACAGCACCAACTGGATGACCGGCATGGAAGGCAAGGCGACGAAGAAGTGATCAAGTTCTTGTGGGGGGCGGGCGTCCTCGCCCGCCCAGACCTGAAAATTGGCTTCCTGGTGTCTCTTTGTAGCGATGAAAGCCATCACTTTGCTTCGCGTAGGAAAATTCGCAGTCGTCTGGTCTGTTGGCATCCTTTTCGTGCTGCTCGCTGCCACCTATGGGCTGGGGCAGGACGAGTCGGTGCTATTGGATATCCACAAACGACTCGGAACTCCGAACATTGAGCGGCACGATCGCGACCGCATGTTGTTCGTGGCGGAAATTGTTGGATTTGGGCCGAGGTTTCAGGGCGTCTGCAAAGAAGCGGTGGACGAGAAAGTGGATTTCCGAGTCACTACTGTCCTTCTGGGCAACCCGCCTCAACCGGTAGTGTGCGCTGGATATGAGACCTGCAGCCGGACGTTGCCGTCTCCGCCTTTACTTTGCACCGCAACGTGATTGTGTATTGCTTTTACAACATGCGTGCCCTCAAGTGCCTCGAACCAGTCAGGTCGAGCGATCAGCGCATTGAATCCGCGAAGTCCTGGATTGCACACATGAACGATCAGACGCACGGCCGCCACTGATTCAGTAATTCCAAGCGTGTGGCCAAGCCGACAGCCACTCTCCCGTTTATAATCTCTCCTTCAGCCCCACCGCCGCATTTCAAGTCAGCGTCATTCACTCCTGCGGTTGACTTTGTGTTTTCCTGACGGCTGATGGCTGACGGCTGAAACCTGGTTTCCCGAAAGGCAACGATTGCTCGACTTTTTAGGTGACTTAAAACGCACGCACATGTGCGGCGCTCTCCGTCCATCTGACGCCGGCAGAAAAGCTGTGCTCATGGGATGGGTGAACCGCCGTCGCGACCTCGGCAGCATCATCTTTATTGACCTGCGCGACCGCACAGGTGTGACCCAGGTCGTGTTCAATCGCGAGCTGAACCCTGCCGTGCACGACAAGGCCTCGTCGCTGCGCAACGAGTATGTTATCGCCGTAGTTGGAACCGTCAAGCAGCGCGACGCCAATACCGTTAACAAAAATATTCCAACTGGTGAAGTCGAGCTGATGGTCGAAGAGCTGCGCCTGCTCAACGAATCGAAGCAGCCTCCGTTTTTGCCCGGCGATGCCGTTCTGCCGAACGAAGAGATGCGGCTGAAGTACCGTTACATTGACCTGCGCCGCGACGCCATGCAGTTCAACATCGAGATGCGGCACAAGGTTTCGAAGGCGATCCGCGACTATCTGTCCGAGCAGGGCTTTTTCGAAATCGAAACGCCGTTCATGACTCGCTCCACGCCTGAGGGTGCCCGCGATTATCTCGTGCCCAGCCGCGTGCAGCCGGGTAGCTTCTACGCTTTGCCGCAGTCGCCACAGATGTTCAAGCAGATCCTGATGATCTCCGGCTTCGACAGATATTTCCAGATCGTGCGCTGTTTCCGCGACGAGGATTTCCGCGCTGATCGCCAGGCGGAATTCACTCAGATCGATTTGGAGATGACGTATCCGCAGACCGAATCGATATGGACCGTGGTCGAAGGGTTTCTTACTGCTGCATTCAAATCGGCGGGTGACGAGATCAAAACGCCATTTCCGCGCATGAGCTATGACGAAGCCATTCGCAAGTATGGGAACGACAAGCCTGACATGCGCGTGCCCGCAATGGTGGACGTGCGCGAGGCGCTCTCCGCGGAAGAACTCGACGAACTGACGGGCAAGTTCCGCATGCGGAAAGATTTTCCACTGCAGCTCATCCGAATTCCGAAAGCTGGCGAAATGTCCGGAACCGAGCGGCGGGCGATTGGCACTTATGGCGCGTTCCAGCACGTGCAAGGCCCTTCGTTCGTGCAGTTGATGACCGACCCCAAGCGCTTTGCGAAAGACTACGCGGCACTCTCGGAAAGAATCGTCAGCTTCGCAAAGGTCGAGGCTGACGATCTGTGGCTGCTAGCGGGTGCGGCAGGCCATCCTGAAAATGCTGCCGTCATGGACCAGAGCGTCCAGCATTTCTGCGAAAAATGCGGATTTCTGCGCCTGGATCTTGCCCAAAAGTACGCCTCAAAGCACAAGGCGTTCGAGAAAACAGGAGATGTCGCGAAGGACTTCCGTTTTCTGTGGGTCTCCGACTTTCCCATGTTCGAGTGGGACAACGCGGAGAAGCGCTGGAACCCCGCGCATCATCCGTTCACTACATTGCACGAAGAGGATTTCGCCAAGCTCGACGCGAACATCGATTCCGTGCACGACCCAAAATCTCACCTGGGCGAAATTCGCGCGCTTGCATACGACGTGGTGTTGAACGGAACCGAGCTGGGATCCGGCTCAATCCGTATTCATCGTCAGGATATTCAAAAGAAGATTTTCCAGGCACTCGGCATGAGCGACGAAGAAGCCCGCGCCCGCTTCGGCTTCTTCCTGGAAGCGCTTGAGTACGGCACCCCTCCGCACGGCGGCATCGCCCTCGGACTCGATCGCATCGTGATGATTCTTGCCGGCGCCGAGAGCCTCCGCGAAGTGATCCCATTCCCCAAAACCGCCCGCGCCGTGGACCTGATGGTGGACGCGCCTACGCCGGTGAGCGACGTGCAGCTGAAGGAACTGGGGATCTCAGTTAGGAAGGCCAGAGAGCAATAATTCGATGTGGGGTGCCCCACTTCTCGCCGATTTTGCGAGAAGTGGGATTAGGTACATCCGGATGGACAAACCTGCAAGAGTCGACGTCGTCGGCGTCGGCCTCAACGCCACCGACACCATCATCTCAGTCCCGCAGATTCCCGGGCGCAGTGGAAAAGTGGAGTCAACCGCCGTGAGAATTCTGCCCGGAGGCCAGGTCGCGACGGCCATGATCGCCTGCCAAACCTGGGGCCTTCGCACTCGCTACGTCGGCAAGCTTGGAGATGACGCCGCCGCGCAAGTACATCGAGAAGCATGCGCTCGCGCTGGTGTCGAGACCTGCCTGATCACAGTGCCTAATTGCGCCAGCCAGCAATCTTTTATTCTCGTGGACCGCGACGGAGAGCGTACAGCGGTCGGCTGGCGCGAAGAACGGCTCACGCTCCGGCCGGGTGAACTCAAACGCGAATGGATCGCCAACGCGCGCGCTCTGTTAGTTGACGGCTATGACACCACCGCCGCAACCACAGCCGCTGCTTGGGCACGCGAAACAGGTATTCCAGTGGTCGCCGATCTCGACGAAGCCTACCCCGGCATCGATGAGCTCCTTCCCAATGTCGATTACCTGATCGTCAGCTGCGGTTTTCCAGAGAAGCTTTGCGGTGAAGCTGATCTCGTAGTGTCCTTGCCGTTCCTGCAACGCAAGTTCGGCACACGGTTAGCCGCGGCCACCCTCGGCAGCGACGGCGTGCTTGCCCGGGACGGGGAGAAGTTCCACTACGCGGCCGCCTTCCGTGTTCGCGTCGCGGACACGACTGGCGCGGGTGACATCTTCCATGCCGGATTTATTTATGGTCTTCTCCAGGGCTGGTCACTCCAACGCACGCTCGATTTCTCATGTGGGGCGGCGGCGCTGAATTGCACAGCAGTGGGCGCGCGAGGCGGAATCCGCACCGTTCATGAGATCGAGGCACTCATGGCAGATGGAACGCGACATCCCGCAGCTTGGAACGAGACTCCTCTGCAGCGATGAAAACCGACCGGCATTAGTGCTTTGACCAGGTCCAGGCAGTGATGCGCCAACCAGCATCTGTTTTCCTGAGCGCAACGGTGAACACCGCGTGCAGTTCCTTCACATCCTTGCCGTGCTGCTTGAACTCGTAAGTCGCGGGCGCGACAACGTAGGCGCGGTCGCCGGATATATCCACGCTCCAGGGGGCGCCGATCTTTGCGTCGCCGGGCGTGACGCCGTTCTTTTCGTTGTACTCCCCGAATGCCTTGAACCAGTCTGCGCATGAGTTCCACACATGCGGAGGGAACTCATCGATGATCGACGTCGGGGAGTCGCAGGCCGCCAGAGCCTTGTCGATAGTTTTGGGATCCAGATTGTCGGCGAATTGATGAATGGTTGCGACCACGTCGTCCTTGTCAGCCGCGAAGAGATGTTGTGAAGAAAAGGCCAGCGCGAAGACGACCGTAACGACGACGGCGAAACGGTTGATGTTCATTGTTCCTCCCCTGAGATCAGCAGGCCGTGCTGCCAGCCTGACGCTCGCGCGGAAGTATAACCCAAGCCGAGCAGAGGTCGTACGAGTTAAGCAGGACTACAGCCCCGCCGCACTCGCTCGCGCCTCAACTCGTTCTCGCGCATGTTTCAACTCGGCGCGATCCGACTTTGATCCCTCACAATTCTTCAGCAATTCGGAGTAGTACTTTCCGGCTTTGTCAGCTTTGCCGGATTGTTCTGCTGCCTGTGCGGCGCCGTAAAGCGCGTTGAATCGTCCGGGGTCGGTTTTCAATGTGGCTTCATACTCCGTGAGCGCGTCCGCCGGCCGCTTGGCGTCGAGCAGCATGTCGGCGATCATCTCGTGGACGGGTATGCCCTCGCTCGCTTCGGCCTCGCCGTGCTCTTTGTCTGCGAGCGGACGCAGCGAGCTGACAGCTTCATCAGGGCGGCCTTCGGTATACGCCAACCATGCTCTCGCCATGGTCAATTCATCCGTCACGCGCTCGTATGCCCAGTGGTCTTTCTTCCGAACAGCTTCTTGTTTTTTCTGCGCGACCTCTAACTGAGCGATTTCCTTTTTTACTTGCTCAACGTTCCCGCTCCGGGCTGCGCCGACGGCGCGTGCGGTGTAGGTAATTGCGTGATCAAAGTCATTGCCTTCAGCGACCGGCTCGAGCGCCGCGGTTTCTTTCCACCGATGCAGCTCGAGAACGTACACCGCCTCCGCTCCGGACAAGAACCATGGTCGCGGATCGCTGCCCATGCCGTACATGTCCTTCATCGGAGGCATGGCTTTCACTTCATCGATGATCTTCTGTGCGTCTGCCTCTCGCCCGGTCTGCAGGTAGGCGTACACCAGAAAGTCCATCGCGTGGAACTGATGCCCTTCCCCGCCCATGTGCATAGCGGCTTCCTTCTGCGTGGCTTCGATGGATCGAACATTGGAATCGATGTCGTCCTGCCATAAGCCGAGGCGGGCAAAAATGTGCGCGGGCATGTGCAGAGCGTGAGGGGCAGCAGGTGCGATCTGCGCGTACCTGCGCGCAGCCGGTAGCCCTTGTTTTGCCATGTCAGGCTTGTCGTAGGTGTGGATCAGATAATGTGCGACGCCGGGATGGTTGGGCTCTTCGGCAAAAAGCTTTTCGAGGACTGCGGCAGCTTTCTCGCGATAGGTGTTGTCTTTGTCTGGATCGGCCGCCAGCAGGCTCAGCGCGTAAAAGGCAGCAGCTTCGTGATCGTCGGGATTGCGCTGCATGACTTTTTGCATCGCGTTGGAATAGGCCGCAGCGCGTTTTTCGTAAGGCCGCTTCGGATGCTGATAAAAGGCCTCGAGCGCCTTGATGTAGTCCTTCTCCCGAGCCGTCGCCTGCATGTGCTTAGCGCTTTTTAGTTGTTCACCTCCGCGCTGTAGTACCGCCAGCTCCGGACGATTCCACAGCTGGTGCCACAAACTCATCGCCAGGCCCCAATGCGCAATCGCGCACTGCAAATCGTCTTTCTCGATCTGCTCGAATTCCTTTTCTGTCTCCTCGTACCAGAATGAGTGCAGCATGGCCACACCGCGCTCGACTGGCTTTTGCATCGCCGTCGAGCAGGATGACGGGAAGTGGACGCTCCCGAGCTGCGCTTCGGTCAGATTTTCGTGATGATGGCCCGCATGGTCGTGGCCTTCATCGTCGGCTGCGAGGTAACAAGGCGTCGAAAGAGCAAGCACAAGAAAGAGAAAAATTCTCATGAAAAGCACCGCCGGAGTCAAAGTCTATTTGGCTGGATGCGGGGGAGTCAAAAATGGCTGTGTGGCTTCCCCTGTGTCGGGCATTCTTGCCCGACGGTTTATCAACGACGCCTTAGGCTCGTTCCCTGGAATCAGCAATGTTAGGGACGGGTGCCCTCACCCGCCCGGCCGAGCTCTGCTCGGCGAATTTCTGGCGAGCGTGGCTCGCCCGCCCGGGTGAGGGCACCCGGGCCTACGTGTTCTCATCTGCTTCCCACCATCCCTCTGACCGACTCAGTCAGCTTCGCCGAGTCGTATCCCACGCCATCCTTGAACACGATCTCGACGTTCTCGATCTCTTCGATCTTCTGCGAAGGATCGCCTTTGATCACGACCAAATCGGCTTGTTTGCCGGGCGCGATGGTGCCTACTCTGTTCAGATCGCCGAGATATTGCGCGCCGTTGTAGGTTGCAATATGGATCGCTTCGAGCGGCGTGAATCCGGCCTCGACCAGTAACTCAACTTCGCGCTGATCGCCGAACCCGGCGATGACGCCACCGATTCCTGTCGGATCCAGTCCGGCGAGAAGGAGTCCGCCCTGTTTGACAAATTCGTGTTCGAATTCCATTTCTCTTTTGAAGGCCGCAAACATGGGCGAGACATCGGTCTTATAGAGTCTCAGCAGCCGCGCCGTGTCTCCCATGCGGACTTTGTTGGCGAGGAACTGGCCGCGCGCTTCATCAGTCAGGGCGTCCAGCACTCGTTTCTGGACGATCGGACGCCCCGGCACCTCGACCTCAAACACGGGGAGCGTCGAAGTTACCGCGACATGATGCTTGATTAGATCGAGAATCATGTCATGCACCGGCCCGGATTGAATGTCGAGCTTGCCGTAGCGAACCATGTCATCGGGAACGTCAGGGCACTCGCCGGGCTTCTTCTCGGGAAAAAATTCTGTATCAACCACCAGCCCATGCTCCAGATCGTCAATTCCCAGGCCAGCAGCTTCGCGGAATCCGATCGAGCACAAGTGCCCTGTGACCTTCAGGTTTCTTTTGTGGGCCGCAGCAATTGCCGCCGACAACTCCGCCGCTGTGATGAACATGTAAGCCTTGAAATTGTCCACGCCCTCATCCATCCAGTAGTTCGCGGTCTTCGTTGTCTCTTCAGGGCTGGCGAGCTGGTGTAACTGCAACGCGAACGTCCCCGGGCCTTCGAGGTACGGACCGGTCACGTGCATTTTGGGGCCAGGGATTTGGCCGGCATCGATGGCCTTCTTCAGTTCAAGATCGGTGTAGGTCTCGAGCGAGCCAGTCGTCCGGATCGTTGTCACCCCGCCCGCAAGATAAAGCCGCGGAAAGCTGTATGCCATCTCTCCGAAGATCGCGTTCCCCATCGGATAGAACATGTGGTCGTGCATCCCAACCAGCCCAGGCATGACCGTGTAGCCGCGCAGGTTGAGCACCTGCGCGCCTTTGGGAACGTTCGCCTCTGCCGCGCCGCCGACAGACTGAATCTTCCCATTCGCGAGCACGACGGTCTGATCGCCCTTTGCTCTCGCGCCCGTGCCATCAATTACCCGCACATGCTCCAGCGCGACCACAGGCGCATCGATCTTAATGAACTGCTTGACGTCTGGAGAGAGCGTTTGCGGCAACGCCGAAGTAGACGAGACCAATAGCACTAGTAAGTAGACTTCCCGCATCTTTCCCCCAAACTACGGCGCAGGAATTGTACTCGAATCGAACTGCCGGTTTTCGAGCAACGGGGCTTTCATATGTGTACCGTATATGGTACATTAATGCGGTGAGCAGCAATCCGGCTGTCCCGGAAGGGAAGCGTGTACCGGCATTTTTCTATCGGACCGAGGCTGGGGGCGAGCCCGTATAGGACTGGCTGAAAACGCTGCCCAATGATGACGACAGGAAGAGGATCGGTGCCGACGTTAAGACTGTCGAGTTCGGTTGGCCATTGGGAATGCCGGTTTGCAGTCCTCTTGGTGACGGAATCTATGAGGTTCGAACTGATTTGTCGCACAATCGCATTGCGCGTGTGCTGTTTTATATAGATCGGAGATCGCGAATGGTATTGCTCCACGGATTCATCAAGAAGACTCGCAAAACCCCAGCCGTAGACCTGGCTCTTGCACGAACGAACAAACGCAAGCACCAGCAGGGAGAGAGATGAAAAAAAAACACAGCAAAAAGTCAAATCACACTGGATCAAGCTTCGACAGCTTTCTCCAAGAGGGCGGGATCCGCGAGGAAGTAGAGGCTGTTGCGATAAAGCGTGTACTTGTCTGGCAGATCAGTCGGGAAATGAAAAGGCAGCAGAAAACCAAACAGGCGATGGCTAAAGAGCTTCGCACCAGTCGTTCACAATTGGATCGTTTGCTCGACCCGCAAAATACAGCCGTGACATTAGAGACCGTCACGCGGGCGGCTCATGCGCTTGGGAAGCGCGTAGTGGTGCGGCTTGTCGAACCTTTGACTGGAAAGGTAGCGAGGGTCGGAACCTAAAATCCCCGCCCAAACCGCTGAAACTAAAAGCCTCTCTACGCCATCTAATTTATAGACGGCGGGAGTCGGCGGGAGTCAGGGCAGAGTGTCGGGATTTCGTCCCAAACGGGGCGCGAAAATCAGGAACACGGGCGCGCAACCAGAAAAGCTCAGAGCTAAAGGCCAGAAGCTAAGGGCTGTTTTTTCAGCCACTTTCTGCTAACATTGTAAGGTTTGCGCGGCGTCCAGCTCGCCAGGCACATTCCCACCGTTAATTAGAGAAAAATCTCACTTTCGTCTCGGCGGTCAAGCGGCGATTCCAATCCCGTCGCGAATCCAAAGGGACGAACACGAAGAGGAAAATTCGTTTTGGCTCTCGACGAAAAGTATTCGGACATTCAAAAGCTGATCGACACAGGCAAGGAAAAGGGATATCTGACGTATGACCAAGTCAACGATCTAATCCCGCACGATGTGCAAAGTCCCGATGACCTGGAAGATCTGCTGACCACGATCGGTACGCAAGGAATTGATGTACTGGAGGGCCCCAAAATGCCCTCCGCGCTCGACAGAGAAGAAGCAGAAGAGCTCGGGGAAGACGTTGAACTCGACCTTACCCCGGGCGCAATGGAAAAAACCAACGACCCCGTCCGCATGTACTTGCGCGAGATGGGAACCGTTCCGCTCCTGACCCGCGAAGGCGAAGTTGAAATCGCCAAGCGGATTGAGCGTGGGCAGAACCGCGTCCTAAAGGCGCTTTCGCGATCGCCTATCGTGATTCGCGAACTGCTCGCCATGGGCGAGGACCTGAAGAAGGGCGTCCGCTCGATCAAGGAAGTGGTCACTTTCGATGAAGAAGAGATCACCGACGAGATCGTGCAGGCGCGGCTGAACGACTTCACGGGAAAAATCGACGAACTTGCCAAGGCCTACAAGAAGGCCGGTCAAGTGCAGGAAAAGTTCGCCGCGATTTCTCAGAAGAAAAATCCCAAGCCCTACCGGCGAATGCACAACAAGCTTGCGCGCGCGGTAGTGGATGTTTCGATCGCGGTGCGCGATCTCGGCTTCACCAACGTCGAACGCAAGCGCCTGATCGACCGCCTGAACAAGACGGTTGACACCATGCGCTCGCTCGACCGCCAGGTGCAGAACCTGGAAAAGCGTGCCGAGGCCACGCGTTCGGAAGATCAGCGCAAGGAATACAGACGGCAAGCGCGAGTCGTCAACGCGGAACTCGAAAAGATCGAGCAGGAAGTCGGCGTCGCATTCCAGGAGCTCAAGCGCACGCAGCGCGAACTGATCCAGGGTGACATGGATGCCGAGCAGGCGAAGCGCGAGCTCATCGAAGCTAACCTTCGCCTGGTCGTTTCAATTGCTAAAAAGTACACCAACCGCGGACTGCAGTTCCTCGACCTGATTCAGGAAGGCAATATCGGCCTGATGAAGGCCGTGGACAAGTTCGAATACCGCCGTGGGTATAAGTTCTCAACGTATGCCACGTGGTGGATTCGGCAGGCGATCACGCGCGCAATTGCTGATCAGGCGCGTACGATTCGTATCCCGGTGCACATGATCGAGACGATCAACAAGCTGATCCGCACTTCGCGGCAGCTGGTGCAGGAGCTGGGACGCGAGCCGACGTCGGAAGAAATCGCCAAGCGCATGGACATTCCGGTGGCCAAAGTGCGCAAGGTGCTGAAGATTGCTCAGGAGCCGATTTCTTTGGAAACGCCGATTGGCGAAGAAGAAGATTCGCATCTTGGCGACTTCATCGAAGACCGCGCGGTGGTTTCGCCGGCCGAGGCCGTGATCAACGTCAACCTCAAAGACCAGACTTCGCACGTGCTTCGCACCCTGACGCCGCGCGAAGAAAAGGTCATCAAGATGCGCTTCGGCCTCGAAGACGGCAGCGAGCACACGCTGGAAGAAGTGGGCCAGAGCTTTGCTGTCACCCGCGAACGCATCCGGCAAATTGAGGCGAAGGCGCTGCGCAAGCTGCGGCATCCGAGCAGATCGAGGAAGCTGCGAGCGTTTTTGGATGGGGTAAGAGATTAACGTGTTTGGCGGACACTCCTGTCCGCCAAAGTCAAGTCAGAATTGAGGGCGCGCGAGAGCGCGCCCTTTCTTATTTGTGCGCCCGGCAGGGCGCACTCACTTGGAGGTGAAAGTCCTCTACACACCCGGCAAGGGGAAGTGTTAGCCGAACGGCAAGGGTGTCCATCGCGAGATGGAA
>Ga0075425_100000795_pt1 | contig 29965 bp, 34 predicted proteins | sample SoiMethybrSBSTD4_FD_75300 | JGI IMG/M metagenome (GOLD analysis project Ga0075425, IMG submission 75300) | Bulk soil microbial communities from a Populus tree surrounding site in Tennessee, USA - Soil MetaG P. TD hybrid SBSTD4 | ecosystem: Environmental > Terrestrial > Soil > Tree plantation... | reverse complement strand
CTAGTACTCGAAGAAGCCGCGCCCGGTCTTCCGGCCGAGCGCGCCGGCCTGCTTCATCCTCACGAGCCGCGGCGGGGGCGCCATGCGCGGCTCGCGAAGCGCCTCCCAGAGCGCCTCGGACGCGTGGACGTGCACGTCGACGCCGATCAGGTCGATGAGCGCGCACGGCCCGATCGGCCAGTTGGCGCCGAAGGTCATCGCGCGGTCGACGTCCTCGGGCGACACGCGCGCCTCGTCGATCACGCGCACGCAGTCGTTCAGCAGGGGGATGAGGATGCGGTTCACCACGAAGCCCGGCGTGTCGTTGCACTCGATCGGCTCCTTGCCGATGCGCTGAGCGAAGGCGTACGCCGCGTCGAAGACCTCCGGTGCGGTGAGGCCCGTTCGCACGACCTCGACGAGCTTCAGCACGGGCGCCGGGTTGAAGAAGTGAAGGCCGAGGACGCGTTCCGGCCGGGACGTCGCCGACGCGATCTCGCTGACCGAGAGCGCCGAGGTGTTCGTCGCCAGGATCGCGGTCGCGGCGGCGATTCCGCCGAGCTCCGCGAAGAGCGCACGCTTCGCTTCGAGGTCCTCGACGATTGCCTCGATGACGAGGTCGCACTCGGCGAGGTCGCCGAGCTCGGTCGTCAGTGAGAGCCGGGCGAGCGCCTCGTCGCGCTCGTCCGCCGTGATCCGCTCCCGGGCGACGGCCCGTCCGAGATAGTGCGCAATCGTGTCCCTCCCCCGCGCGGCAAGCTCCTCGCTGACCTCGCGCCCGACGGTCTCGACGCCCGCCTGCACGCAGACCTGCGCGATGCCCGCACCCATCGTCCCGAGCCCGACCACTCCGACGCGGCCCACATCCATGATTCGATCCTACGAAAGACTGACGGACTCATCCCGCACCGTGCTCTGCACGGCGTAGCTTCCGCGCGAGCACCCACTGAAAGCTGACGGGGCCGTGCCCCGGCTCGTCGATCGGGACGATCCGGTCGCGGAGGATCTCGAACCCCGTCGCGGCGATCATGGCGCGATTCGTGTCAGGGTCGAACGAGGCGAAGAACATCGGCGCGCCCAGCCAGTCCGGCTCCACGTCGTCGTCGATGTCGCCGACGCCGAACGTCAGGAGCGCATGGCCGCCCGGGCGCAGCCAGCCGGCGATGCGGCCCAGCAGCCGCGCCTGCTCGCCACGCGGGATGTGGCCAAACATGAAGAGCGACACGACCGCGTCGAACGACGCCGGGTCGAGCTCGATCGCCGAAACATCGCAGTGGACGAAGCGGGCGTCGGGCACCGCGCGGCGCGCCCGCTCGAGCTGCGCGCTCGACAGATCGACTGCCGTAAGGCGGTGCCGCCGGCCGAGCGCCCGAGTCGCGGCGCTGCCGCCGCCGCAGCCGAGCTCCAGGACATCCGCATCTTCCGGGAGCGCCTCGAGCAGCGCCTCGACCCACTGCATGACCGGCGTCTCGAAGCTGGCCGACCACTCCGCGTACCGGTCGGCGATGGCGTCGTAGCCGCGCTCGACAACGGACTTCGGATCCTCAGAGATCGAGCCGCTCGCTCTCGACGACGAGAGCGGTCATCCCCTCGTGGCTTCCGGATTCGTGCTCCTCGCCGGCCTCCCAGAGCGCAGCCTCGCCGGCCGCGACGTCCACTCGCTCACCGTCCGGGCCGCTGACCCAGCCGGAGCCGGACAGGACGACGAACAGCTGCGCGACGGTCGCGGGGTGCCGTCCCAGAACGCCTCCGGGGCCGATCTCCATCACCACGACGTACCCCTCGCGCGTGACGCCGCGAACTGCGGCCTCCCGGCTTCCGAAGTGTGTGATCGGCCGATCGCCCGCGAGCTGCCGGATCACCTTCATCGACGGCCGGTCGGCAGTGCCGCCCGATGCGCCGGCACGTAGAAGCGCTCCGTGTACTCGGCGACCATCCTGGCGCTCGTGAACCGCGGTCCCACGCGCGCGATCGACTCCTTCATCGTCGCGATCCACTCGTCGCGCCGGTCCAGGTAGCGCGGCACCACCTCGTTCTCGAGCAGCCCGTAGAGGGCCGCCGCGTCCTCCGCACCCGTCCCGGCGATCGCCCAGCCGATCTGCGGTTCGTACGCCTCTTCCCACCAACCGTCGAGGACGGACACGTTGGGCACGCCGTTCAGCGCGGCCTTCATCCCGCTCGTGCCCGAGGCCTCGAGCGGTCGTAGGGGCGTGTTCAGCCACACGTCGACGCCTGAGACGAGCGCTCGCGCGACATCGAGGTCGTAGTCCTCGACGAAGACAACGCAGCCCGGGAACGACGGGTCGCGCGACCGGGCGACGATCCCTGCGAGCAGTTCCTTACCGTCCTCGTCGGCCGGGTGTGCCTTGCCGGCTATGACGATCTGAATGGGTAAGGCTTGAAGCCGCTGCGGGTCGCTGAACAGGAGCGCGGCGCGCTTGTAGGCGGCGAAGCGCCGCGCGAACCCGATCGTGAGCGCCTCCGCATCGATGCCGATCCGCTCGGCGAGTGACCGCTTCTGCGCCTGATGGACATCCCAGAGGGCGTCGCCGTCCAATGCACGGGCCTGCTCCCATCGCTCCTCGCCCGGCGCCGCCGCCGGATCGACGCCGGCGGCCTCGAGGAGCGCGAGCAGCGGCGCCGTGATCCACGAGGGCGCGTGCACGCCGTTCGTGACGTGCTGGATCGGGACCTCCCCGACGGAGACGCCGGGCCAGAGCGGCGCCCACATCTCTCGCGAGACGACCCCGTGCAGTCTGGACACGCCGTTCGCGTAGCCCGACGTTCGCAACGCCAGCGGCGTCATGCCGAAGCCCTCGCCCTCGTGCTCGCCGAGCGCGAGCACGTCGCCCCACTCCAGGCGGGAGCGCTCCACCAGCGAGCCGAGTTCCTCCCGGACCAGCGCCTGGTCGAAGACCTCGTTCCCCGCCGGAACCGGCGTGTGGGTCGTGAACACCGTCGTGGCGCGAAGCTCCTCGAGGCTCTCGCCACGCCTGAGCCGCTCCAGCGCGGCGAACGCGGCGTGGCCCTCGTTCAGGTGGTAGACGGTCGGCTCGTGACCGAGTGCGGCGAGGGCGCGGATCGCGCCCACGCCGAGCACGATCTCCTGGCGGATACGGGCGCGACGGTCGCCTGCGTACAGCGCCGGCTCGATCCCGTCCGCGTCGAGGAGGTACAGCGGCACGCGGCCGACGTCCTTTCGCCAGATCCGGGCGACGACGGGCGCGCCAGCGAGCTCGACCTCGATCTCGACCGCCTCGCGCTCGAGACCGAGCGCAGCCGGGTCCGCGTCCTCGTAGCGCTCGACCTGCCGACCGTCCTCGATCGCCTGCCGGAAGTAGCCCCGGCGGTAGAAGAGCCCGACGGCGACCGCCGGCACACCGAGATCGGACGCCGACTTCAGATGGTCGCCGGCGAGAACACCGAGCCCGCCCGCATAGATCGGGAGGCGCTCGTCGAGACCGAACTCCATCGAGAGATAGGCAACGAGCATCCGCTCGTCGCCGTACCGGTCGGCCCACCAGGTCATGCTGGAAGACGCTCCACGACGGCCGCGATCGCCTGCCCGAAGCCGATGCACATCGTCGCCAGCCCGTAGCGCTCGCCGCGCCGCCCCAGCTCGGCGACGACCGTCGCGGTCATGCGCGCACCCGTCGCGCCCAAAGGGTGGCCCAGCGAGATGCCGCCGCCGTTGGGGTTCACGTCGTGGGCGCGCTCCTCCAGCCCCGTGTCCCGCAGGAACTGCAGGGGGACCGACGCGAAGGCCTCGTTGACCTCGACGACGCCGATGTCCCTCCACTTCAGGCCGGCGCGCGCGAGCGCGCGGTCGGACGCCTGCGGTGTCCCGTGCAGCATCAGCCGCGGGTCGACGCCTGCGAGGCCGAAGGAAACGAAGCGGGCGCAAGGCGTGAGCCCGAGCTCGTCGGCCCGGCGGTCGCTCGCCACGATCACCGCGGCGGCGCCGTCGCAGATCTGGCTCGAGTTGCCGGCGGTGACCTTCCCGTCCGGGAGGAACGCCGGCGGGAGGGCGGCAAGCGCCTCCAGGGAGGTGTCCCGGCGCGGGGTCTCGTCCGTCGCGACGACCGCTCCGACGTGCGGGTTGCTGACTTCGACGGGGATCACTTCATTCTCGAAGCGGCCCTCGTCGATCGCGCGGACCGCGCGGCGATGCGACTCGAGGGCATACGCGTCGAGCTCCTCGCGCGAGAAGCCCCACTGGTCGGCGATCAGCTCCGCCGCGACGCCCTGCGAGACGAGGTCGTAGCGCTCCAGCAGCCGGTCGGACAGGTCGCCGCCGTTCGAGCCCATCGGGACGCGCGACATCATCTCTACGCCGGCGGAGACGACGAGGCCGCACTGCCCCGACCAGATGGCCGCGGCAGCGTTCAGGTTGCACTGCATCGACGAGCCGCACTGGCGATCGACGGTGGTCCCGCAGACGGTGTCCGGCCAGCCGGCGACGAGCGGCACCATCCGTCCGATGTTCCAGCCCTGCTCGCCAATCTGTGTCACGCAGCCGAACTGGACGTCCTCGACCTCGGCCGGATCGAGGTCGTTCCGCTCGACCAGCCCGTTCAGAAGCTGAGCCGCCAGCTCGTCGCCCCGCACGCCGGCGAGACTGCCGTTCTTCTTGCCGATCGGCGTGCGCGCGGCGTCGACGATCAGCGCGTCGGACACCGGAACAGCCTACTGCCGAGGCGCTTGCCGTGGCTCCCAGGGCTCGTGCGAATGCGTGATCCAGATGCGCGCCGGCTGGAGGTCCAACAGCCGCTGCTCGCCCTCGAGCTCCTCGAGCGTGTGCGCGACGTCGCCACCGATCACCACCAGACCATCGTCCGTGTCGACGAGCACCGACTGGTGGCCGGGCGTGTGGCCCGGCGTCGGCAGCACGCGCACTCCCGGGACGATCTCGGCCGGGCCCTCGAGCTCGTCGTACGCGGCGCCCTCGAACTCGACCCACTCCGGGATCGTGTAATCCGGCTCCCGTGCGGCCTCCCGCTCGGACCGCTGCACCGAGATCGGCACGCCCGGGAACAGCCGGTTACCGCCGCAGTGGTCGAAATGCAGATGCGTGTTAATCACCCGGGTGACCTCGTCGAGCGGCAGCCCGTGCTCCGGCAGCGGACGAAGCGTCGGCCCATACTCCGCCTCGATCTCGGGGTGACGGTCGATCATGCCGGTGTCGACGAGGATCAGCCCGTCGTCGAGGAAGAGCGCATACGCGTACACGGGCCCCGTCGCACCCTCGCCGTGGGTATCTGCCACATGTAGCGGACGGATCTCGGTCACCAAGGTCACGGAGCTTAGACTTCTCGCATGGCCGTTACGGCAACGGAGAAGCTGCTGCCGATCGGCGGTGAATGGGTCGAGACAGGCGAGTGGGTCGAGGTGCGCTCGCCGTTCTCCGGTGACGTCGTCGGGCGCGTGGCGAAGGGCGGCGCCGACGAGACGCGGCGCGCCATCGACGCTGCCGAAAAGGCGATGCGCGACCCGATGCCGGCGCACAAGCGCGCCGAGATCCTCGTGCGCGTGGCCGGGTACCTGGGACGGCGGCACGACGAAGTCGCACGCGTGATCTCGGACGAGGCCGGGAAGCCGATGAAGGCCGCTCGCATCGAGGCGATGCGCGCGATGTCCACGTACACGATGGCCGCCGTCGAGGCGCGGAAGCTCGCCGGTGAAGTCGTCCCGATGGACGCGTCGCAGGCGGGCGTCGGCCATCTGGCGTTCACGCTGCGCGTGCCGATGGGCGTCGTCGGCGCGATCAGCCCGTTCAACTTCCCACTCAACCTCGTCGCGCACAAGATCGCCTCCGCGATCGCGGCGGGCTGCGCGGTCGTACTCAAGCCTGCGACGCAGACTCCCCTCTCGGCGCTCCTGCTCGCCGAGCTGGAGCACGAGGCCGGGCTGCCACCGGGCTGGCTGAACGTCGTGGTCGGCCCGTCGAGCGAGATCGGCGACGTGCTCGTCGAGGACGAGCGCATCCGGGTGCTCACGTTCACGGGATCGGGTCCGGTCGGCTGGGGGCTCCGCGAGCGGGCGCCGAAGAAGAAGGTGCTGCTCGAGCTCGGAAACGCGACCCCGGTGATCGTCGAGCCGGATGCCGACCTCGACGTGGTCGCGAAGGCCATGGCCGCGCACGCGTTCTCCTTCGCGGGACAGAGCTGCATCTCGGTGCAGCGGATCTACGTCCAGCGCGATGCCTACGACGGCTTCGTGCAGCGATTCGTCCCGCTCGTCGAGGCGCTGCGGGTCGGCGATCCGGCCGACGAGGACACCGACGTCGGCCCCGTCATCGACCAGGATTCGCGGCGGCGCATCGCCGAGTGGATCGACGAGGCGCGAGCCGCCGGCGCCCGTGTGCTGACCGGCGGCGACACGGAGGGCGACCTCCTCCGGCCCACGGTGATCGCCGATGCCGCGCCCGAGCTGAAGGTCTCCTGCGAGGAGGTATTCGGGCCCGTCTGCACCGTGAACGCCTACGACTCGCTCGACGAGGCGATCGCTCTCGCCAACGGGACGCGCTACGGGCTCCAGGCCGGGATCTTCACCGCGCGCATCGACTCTGCCCTGCGCGCCGCCCGGGAGCTCGAGTTCGGCGGCGTCACGGTCAACGAGGCGCCGACGTTTCGCGCCGACCAGATGCCCTACGGCGGCGTGAAGGACTCGGGCAATACCCGCGAAGGCCCGCACTACACGGTGCGCGAGCTGACCGAAGAACGCGTGGTGGTCATCGCCACGTAGCGGGGCGTTTGCGCCGTTCGTCGCCGCACGAGCCGCACTGCCGAGCAGGGTCCGCCTCCAGCGCGGTAAGCCAGGGCGTCGTCGGCATCGGCTACTTTCCCGAGAGCAATGGTCCGGTTTCTTCGGCGTTCCCAGGCCGTTCCGGAAGGGCTTCCCGGCGAGCCTCCCTCGCGGCCTCCCCGGCCGCCGACGCCCGGGCAGCTCCGGCGCGAACGCCGGGGGCTGATGCGGGCGCGGGAGGACCGGATCCGCGACCTCGGCGGGATCATCCTCGAGATGTACCGGCGCGACCGGTTCAACCACGAGCTCGTCACCGACCGCTGCACCGAGCTGATCGGCATCGAGCGAAGGCTCCAAGAAGTCGATGCCATGCTGGCGCAGGCCGCGCTTGCACGGCGCGCCCCGGCCGGATCGACGCCGTGCGTCTGCGGGGCTCCGATCGTCGCCGGCTCCCACTTCTGCGCGAACTGCGGCCGTGCGGTCGGCGAGGCGCCGGTCGTCACGTGCTCGCAGTGCGGTTCGCCGCTGCCCGCCGAGGCGGCGTTCTGCGCGCACTGCGGGACGCCGACGGTGGACAGCGGCGCGCAGTACGAGGCCGAGCAACCGGCGCCGGAACCGCAGCCGGAACCACAGGCTCACCCCTAGCGTGGCCGCCACGACGCGCCCGGAGGATCCGCGCCTCCCCGCCGCCGGGCTCGATGCATGCCCCCGCTGCGGGGCGTCACTCGCCTCGCAGCAGGAGTACTGCCTGGACTGCGGCCTTCGCCTTCCGGAGCCTCCGACCGGCGCCGTCGCCGCCCTCGGGTCGGCCTGGAAGCGCCGGCTCCGCTGGTACCCGGGGGACTGGATCTGGGTCGCGCTCGCGCTGCTGGCGGTCGCCGCAGCCGGGGCGGCCGTCGCCGTGGCTGCCTCACGTGAGAATTCGAACGCGGCTCCGATCGTTGCGACGACCACGCCGGGGGTGATCACCCGCCAGGCCGTGAACACGACGCCCACGATCGGGCAGACGACGTCGCCGACGGCGCCCACGACGCCCTCGACCCCTTCACCCGGCTCCACCGGGCTCGTCTCGTGGCCGTCCGGGCAGAGCGGCTGGACGATCGTGCTGCGCTCCGACACGAGCCCGCAGGCCGCCCGCGCCGAGGCCCGGCGCGCGGTGCGGAAAGGGCTGCGCGACGTCGGCGTTCTGGACTCCTCCGACTACTCCAGCCTCCACCCGGGATACGTCGTCGTTTTCACCGGCGTGTACGACAGCCAGGCCGCCGCGCAGCAGGGCCTCGACGCCGCCACGGCGGCCGGATATCCGGCCGCGAACGTGCGCCCCGTTTCACCGTAAATTCCCCGCTCGGAGTGGGACTTTGTAACAGCGCCGCGAACTCGTTAGACTGCCGCGATCGGCAACCGGCCCCGCCGCTTAAGGACCGCTTAACAAAGCTTTGCGGGGAGTTAATAGGTGGAGCGAGATACTACGGTCGCGATGGACGGACATACCGACGAGCTGCAGGCGCACATGTACCAGTACTCGCGGGCGATCTACCGATCCATCAAGGAGCTGATCGATCCTTACGTCGACCCTGACGTCCAGCTCCAGTACCGCCAGGCCGTCCTCGGCGCGTGCGAACAGACGATGGAGCGCCTGGCGCGTGACCCGCACTACTTCGCCCGGCCCGACCGGACACTCTTTCAGGACATCCGCCGCTACTTCCCGATCACGGCTCAGGCGAAGGTGGCCTGGGCGGTGCAGGAGGGCGTCGCGGCGGCCGTCACCTTCGTCGAGGAGCAGATCGAGGCCGGCGCGCTCGACGGCGGCGTCGCCCGCTGCCGCGCGACGACGCGGAAGGGAAAGCCGTGCCAGCGCACGCCGCTTCCCGACCGCGAGTACTGCCCCTCGCACCAGCACCTCGAGCGCGAGCAAGTCGCGGCCTAACGCCCGTGTCGTCGTAGCGGGCGGCGAGCTGTAAGCTCGCTTGCGGATGAGCCACGACACGGACAAGCTGATCAGGCAGCTCTCCCTCGTGGCGTTCCTGATGGCGGAACGGCGACCGCTGACGGCACGCGACGTGAAATCGAACGTCGAGGGCTACTCGGAGATGTCCGACGAGGCGTTCGCCAGGCGCTTCTACTCCGATCGCGCGGAGCTCCAGTCGCTCGGTGTCCCGCTCCAGTCGCAGCGGGATGAGTTCACGGGCGAGGAGCTGTACACGCTGAAGGCGGATCAGTACTTCCTGCCGCCGCTCGAGATCTCGGACGAGGAGCTGGCGGCACTCCACACCGCGCTCGCGCTGCTCGACGAGAAGTTCGCGTACGCGGAGCCGCTGCGCCTTGCGCTCCAGAACCTCGCCCTCGGCCGGCCCGGGTTCAGCGAGGTGCCGACGGAGACCGCGCTTCGCGTCAAGGTCGAGGATCCCGACTACTCGGAGGAGACCGCGAGCCGCCTCGGCAAGCTCGAGAGCGCCATCTCCAAGCAGCGCACCGTCCGGTTCCCGTACTGGTCGATGTCGCGCGGCGAGGAGCGAGGGCGCATCGTCAACCCGTTCGCGCTGCTCCGCGAGGAGCACGGCTGGTACGTGATCGGCGACGACGTGGAGGACGGCCGCCGGAAGACGTTCCGCGTCTCGCGGATCACCGGCGACATCCGCTTCCACACGCGCCGCGAGCGCGACTTCCGCGTTCCCGCGGACTTCAACGTCGCCGAGTTTCGCGACCGCCCGCCGTGGCAGATCGGCGACATCGTCGGCACGGCGAGGATCGAGGTCGCGCCCGAGACCGCGTGGTGGGTCGAGCGCGCCTACGGTCGAAGCGGCAGCGTCGGTGACGGCGTCTTCGAGACCCCGTACGCGAACGCAGGGCTGCTGGCGTCGTGGATCCTGCGGCAGGACGGCCGTGCCCGCCCGCTCGAGCCGGCCGCGCTACGCGATGAGGTGGCAGCGAGCCTCGGGCGCGTCCGGAAACGGCACGAGGCTCGCCCGCCGCGCCTCGCCGCCGAAGCGTCGGTCCCCGAGCCCGCTCCGCTCTCCGAGCGAAGCGCGGGCCCGGTTGCTCCGGAACGCTTCGCCGTGCTCCAGGCGCTCCTCGCGTACCTCCTCAGCGAGTGCGGCGACGACCGCGAGGCCGTGGTGCCCGCATCCGAGCTGATCGAGCGCTTCAAGATCCCGGAGGACCAGCTCCAGGAGCACCTGAACCTCCTGAACTTCGTCAACTTCGGCGGCGGCTGCTACACGGTCTACGCACTGCTCGACGGCGACCAGGTCCACGTCGACAAGGAACTGTTCGGCGATACGTTCCGCTCGCCGCCGCGGCTGACGCCGCTGGAGGGGCGCGCCATCCGGCTGGCCCTCGAGTTCGTCGGGCCGATGGTTGCCGCGGAGGCCCACACTCCGCTCGGGCGGGTGCGCCGGAAGCTCGAGGAGACGTTCGGCCAGTTCGAGCTCGCCTCCACGCCCGAGCCGCAGGACGACACCGAGGAAGAGCGGCTTGTCGTGCTCTTCAGCGACGCGATCCGCGACCGGCGACTCGTCGAGATCGAGTACCTCAAGGAGGGCGAGGAGACGCCCACTACCAGGGAGGTCGAGCCGTACTCGCTCGAGCGGGCGCTCCCGAACTGGATCGTGCACACGTGGGACCGCTCGCGGGACGCCGAGCGCAGCTTTCGGCTCGACCGAATGCGGAGCGCCAGGCGGCTGCGCTCGAAGTTCGAGCCGCGTGAAGGCTTCGAGCCGCAGTTCTTCAGCCATGCCGGGCGGGCGCGGATCTGGTATGCGCCGTCGATCGCGCGCTGGCAGCTCGAGCGTCACGTCGACGCGCGGCCGCTCGCGGACGGGGCGGCTGTCCGCGAGACCCCGGCCGGGAGCGAGGAGTGGCTGATCGGGGAGATTCTCTCGTTCCGCGGCGACGCCGTGCTCCTCGAGCCGGAGTCGCTCCGGCCGCGAATCGCCGACCGGGCCGCGGAGCTGCGCGAGCAGCTCGAGCAGGTCGCGACGCGGGCCTCGTAGCCCCGATGCCCTGGCGGGTCGCCGGGACGTATCTCGAAGCCTGCAATTGCGATCCGATCTGCCCCTGCCGGTCGATCGCGGGCGTGTCGGGCGGGCGCTCGACCCATGGGATCTGTATGGGCGTCCTCTCGTGGCGGATTGCCGAGGGCGCGGCCGACGACGTCGACCTCGCCGGGCTCGACGTGGTGCTCGCGTTGCGGTACAGCGACGACGAGCCGGGCTCTCCGTGGGACCACGTCCTGTACCTCGACGAGGGCGCCGACCGGCGACAGCGCGACGCGCTCGAGGCGATCTTCACCGGCCGCCTCGAGGGCTCGGCGCTCATCCATTTTCCGTGGGCGCGAAAACCGAGCCGACTGCTTGCCGTCCGCTCGGCGGCGATCGACCTCGAGCACCGGCGCGAGCGCGCGCTGATCTTCGTGCGGGATCGGGTCTCCGTTCGCATCCGCGGCCGCTTCGAGGGCCAGCCGGCCGTGACGTGCGGGATTCCGGGCCATCACCAGGCCGGCGAGGAGGTCGTGACGGACGAGCTTCGCGTCGACGACGGGGTCGCGTTCTCGTTCGAGGGCGTGTGCGGCTACCGAACCGTTTTCGATTACTCGAGCGAGGAAGTCGCGTAGAGGAGGACGTCGCCGAACCGCGTCCGCGCCGTCGACTCTCGGTGCATCCCGAGCTTCTCCGCCACCCGGACGGACGCGTCGTTGTCCGGGTGGATGAGCGAGATCAGCCGCGGTAGTGTGAGCTCCGCGAACGCGAAGTCGCGGACTCCGACGGCCGCCTCGGTGGCATAGCCGCGGCCCCAGTACTCCGCGCCCAGCATCCAGCCGATCTCGACTTCGGTCGCGCGGGTCGCTGCCGCGCGCGTCGAGGGCGTCCACGGATCCGTCTCCCATACGAGCAGCCCGCACCGTCCGATCCCGACGGCGTCGCTCTTGCGGATCACGGCCAGGTGGCCGAAGCCGTCCGCTTCGAAGGCGTGAATCGAGCGCTCGAGGAACTCCGCTGCCTTCGCACGCTCCCCGAGCGGACCGACAGGCGACAGGTACCGCATGACGTTCGGATCGGCGAGGAAGGGTGCGTACCAGTCGAGGTCAGTACGCTCGAGCGGGCGGAGCCGCAGACGCTCGGTCTCGATCACGAGCGGGCGTCGATCCGCGCCAGCGCCCACTCTGCATGCTCGCGCAGCAGCTCGTCGTCGCCGTCGGCGTAGCGCTCGACGAGCGCGCGATGATCCGGCGCGCCGGTGTTGCCGAGGGCGACGAGCGCGTTCCGCTGGAGATAGCGGCCGTCGTTGCGGGCGACGTAGAGCCGTTCGTACCGGCTCCTGAGCTCCTGTGGATCGGACTCCAGCCAGTCGACGAGCGAGACGACCGGCTGCGCGCCATCGGGCGCCGCCGGGCCCGCCCGCCGTTTCTCGATGCCGCGGTTCCACGGGCACACGTCCTGACAGATGTCGCAGCCGTAGACGACGTCGCCGACATGCTCGCGCTGCTCGGGTGGGATCGCCCCGGAGCGCTGCGTCGACCATGAGAGACAGCGGTTCGCGTCGAGTGTCCCTGGCTCGTCGAGCGCGTTCGTCGGACACGCCTCGATGCAGAGCCTGCAGGAGCCGCAGTCGGCGTCAAGCGGGGACGAAGATTCGACCGCTGTATCGGTGATGAGCGTCCCGAGCACGACCCAGGAGCCGTGGCGGCGCGTGATCAGCATCGTGTTCTTTCCGTAAAACCCGAGGCCGGCCCGCGCGGCCGCCTCCCGGTCGACATGCTGGTTCGCGTCGACGAGGACTCGGTACGAGCCGCCGAGCCGCCTGCCGAGCTCGTCGAGCTTCGCGCGCAGATCGGCGTAGGCGTCCCACCAGGTGTAGCGCGGCAGGCGTCCTTCCCCCGGTCGTGCGTCCGGGCCGTCCACGTAGTAGCAGAGCGCCGCCGAGACAACGCTGCGCGCGCCGGGTAGGAGCTGCTCCGGGTGGCAGGAGACCTCAGGCACGGCGGTCGTGAACCGCATGCCGGCGAAGAGCCCCCGCTCGCGACGGTCGCGGATGTGTCGCTCCGTTTCGGCGTACGGTGCTGCGGGCGCGGCGCCGATCGCGTCCAGCCCCAGCTCGATGGCGAGCCGTTCCAGCTCGTGGTGCGTCATGCGACCATTGTGCCGTCGTACGATCGGCGCTCCGTGAAGGCGATCCGTATCCACCAGGACGGCGGGCCCGAGGTCCTCCGCTACGAGGACGCGCCCGACCCGGCGCCGGCCCCGGGTGAGGTGCTGATCCGGTTGCGCGCCGCTTCGCTGAACCGGCTGGACCTCTGGGTGCGGCGAGGCCTGCCGTCGGTACCGAAGCCGCGGATCCTCGGCGCCGACGGCGCGGGCGTCGTCGAGGCGCTCGGCCCCGACGTCACCGGGTTCTCGCCCGGCGATCCCGTCGTCATCAACCCCGGTCTCGAGAACGGCGACCGCATCACGGTCATCGGTGAGCACACCGACGGGACGCACGCCGAGCTGATCGCGGTTGCGGCGACCAACGTCTATCCGCTTCCCGGCGACGTATCCTTCGAGGAGGCGGCCGCGTTTCCGCTCGTGTTCGAGACCGTCTATCGCATGCTCGTCACGCGCGCGAGCCTCCGCGCGGGCGAGTGGGTGCTGGTCTGGGGCGCCGGAAGTGGGATCGGAACCGCGTCGCTCGTCCTCGCCAAAGCGCTCGGCGCGAAGGTCATCGCCACGTCGTCGAGTTCGGCGAAGCTGAGCAGGGCACGCGATCTCGGCGCGGACGTCACCGTCGACCACGCGAGCGGCGACGTCGTCGCGACGGTCAAGCAGGCGACGGGCGGGCGCGGCGTCGACGTCGTCGTCGAGCACGTCGGCGAGGCGACCTGGCAGCGCTCGCTTCAGGCGGTTGCCGCGGGCGGGCGGATCGCCGTCTGCGGCGCGACGACCGGTCCCAACCCGCCGGCGGCGCTCCACCGGATCTGGTGGAAGCAGCTGAGTGTCCTCGGCTCGACGATGGGCACGCGCGCGGACTTCGAGGGTGCCTACGAGCTCGTCGCCGCAGGCCGAGTCCGGCCGGTCGTCGACTCCGTGCTGCCGCTGAGCGCGGCCCGCACCGCGCACGAGCGGCTGGAGCGCGGTGACCAGTTCGGGAAGATCGTGCTGCGGATTCCCCGCTGACTGCAAGAAACCCCTGCTCTCCCCCGTCCTGCGGTCAGACGTGTCAGGAGGAACGGAGGCGGGGATGAACAGCGTGAAGACTCGGCGCAGACGACGGATTCTCGGCTGGACGGCTGCAGCGTTCGCAGCGACCGCGTTCGCGGCTCCGGTGGCGCACGCGATGCCCTACACCGGCGAGAACGGTGGAACCGTGCCGAAGACGAGTCAGCCCGTTGCCACGACTCCATCCGGAGGCGGGGGCTTCGACTGGGCCGACGCCGGCATCGGCGTCGCCGCGGCCGCCTCGGTCGTCCTCGTCGCAGGTGGCGGCGTCCTGGTCGTGCGCGGGACTCGGCGGAGCGGACTCGCCGGCACCTGAGGGGTTGGGGGGTAGCAGCCGGCGGGCCGCAAGGCCCGCCGCTGCATACGGCATCCGTGTGATTAAGGTTCCGCCACGTGAACGCCAACGGCCGGATCGAGCGGATGGCCGAGCTGGCCCTGCGCGTCGGGGTCAACCTCGAACCTGACCAGGACGTGGTCGTCCTCTGCCTGCTCGACCACGCGCCCCTCGCGCACGCGGTCGCGGAAGCGGCGTATGCCGCCGGCGCCAGGTACGTGGATGTTGCCTACGGAGACAACGGGGTCCGCCGTGCGCTCGTCGAGCTCGCGCCCGAGGACTCGCTCAACTGGGTGCCGCAGTGGCGCGTCGAGCGCATCCGGTATCTCGTCGAGAACCGCGGCGCGCTCATTCAGGTCGCCGGTGACCCGGATCCCGAGCTGCTCGCAGATCTCGACCCGGCGCGCGTCGGCAAGGCCACACGCCCCACCGAGCTCACCAGGGCGCTGATCAACGGAGTCAACTCACGAAGCATGAGCTGGACGATCGTCCCGTACCCGAATGCCGGCTGGGCGGAGCAGATCTTCGGCCGGCCCGACGTCGACCGGCTGTGGGAGGCAGTTGCGATCGCGACCCGGCTGGACGACGCCGACCCGGTCGAGGCGTGGCAGCGCCACATCGAGCTCCTCGGCAGGCGATCGGGCGCGCTCGACGATCACCGCCTCGACGCGATTCGCTTCCGCGGCCCGGGGACCGACCTCACCATCGGCCTCCTCCCGACCAGCCGCTGGCGCTCAGGCTCGATCGAGACCTCGTGGGGCCGGCAACACGTCCCCAACATGCCCACCGAGGAGGTCTTCACGACGCCCGACTACCGGCGGACGGAAGGCACCGTCCGAGCGACGCGTCCGCTCGCGCTCGGCGGCACGCTGATCGAGGACCTCGAGCTGCGCTTCGAGGCCGGCCGCGCCGTCGAGGTGAAGGCCTCGAAAGGAGCCGAAGTCATCCGCGCGCAGCTCGCCGCGGACGAAGGAGCGCCGTTTCTCGGCGAGGTTGCGCTCGTCGACGGCTCCTCGGCGGTCGGCAAGGCTGGAATCACCTTCTACTCGACGCTCTTCGACGAGAACGCCACCTGTCACATCGCCTACGGCTCGGGCATCGTGTTTGCGGTCGACGACGCGGCGGGGCTGAGCCCGAAGGAGTTGCGAGCCGCGGGAGTCAACCACTCCTCCGTCCACACCGACTTCATGATCGGCGGCCCCGACGTCGAGGTCGACGGCATCACCGCGGACGGCGACGCCGTTCCGATTCTCCGTGACGACGCGTGGGTGCTCGGCTCGGCCTAGCCGAAGCCGAGAATGAACTTCGCGTCGTCCGACATCCGGTCGGGCGTCCAGGGCGGGTCCCAGGTCAGCTCGACCTGAACGTCCTCAACCCCGGGAACGGTTCGGGTGGCCTCGGCGACGCCTTCCTGGATGTACGGCCCGGCAGGGCACCCCATGGACGTCAGGCTGTGGATGACCTTGACCGTCGAGTCGTCGACCTCGACGTCGTAGACGAGGCCGAGCTCGACGATATCCATGCCGAGCTCAGGATCCTCGACCTGGCGGAGGGCGGTGAGGACTTCGTCCTTGGTGGGCATGCCAGCGAGTGTACCCGGCCTCGGGCGCGTGACTGCCGTGCCGGGCCGGCGGCGTCTCCTTGCTCCCGCCCCGCGCGTGCTGCGTCACGGCGAGGACGCCGGTGACCGCGGCGGTGGTGACGACGATCAGCGCTGCTCGCCGCTGACCGGCGCGCTGACGCCGAGCCTGCGTCATGTTCCACGAGGTCGCGAGCTCGGCCGGGTCCCCGAACTGTTCCACGGCGGTGCGTTCCGCCTCTGACTCGCCGACACCCAGGTCGGTGGCGGCCTCGATCGCGTCTGTCAGGTGTCCCGATACCTCGTCGAGCAACCGTTCGCGAGCACGGTCGGAGCCCGAGAGTCGGGCCGCGAGCTGGTCGAGGAATTCCTCGCGCCGGCTCACGACTGCTCCAGCACCGCCGCGATGCCGCCGGCGTGGCGCTCCCACTCTCGCTGGCGCCCCGCGAAGGCGCTTTCCCCCTTCCGTGTCAGCTCGTACACGCGCCGTCGACGGCCGTTCAGATCCACCCAGCGGCTCGACAGGAGACCGTCACCTTCGAGCCGGTTGAGCGCCGGATAGATCGTGCCGTCCGGATAGTCGAAGCGGCCGCCGCTGAGTCGGCGGATGTGCTCGCTGATCGCGTAGCCGTGGCGCGGCCCGCGCCGGAGCGCAGCCAGCAGCAGCAGATCCAGATGGCCCGAGAAGGGTTCCCGCGGCATGCATTGATATTCTATACGTAGACGATCTATGTATCGACCCAAGTTTCTCGACCGGCTGCCCCGACCGTGGCGAATCGCGATCGACTGGATCGTGACGATCGTCGCGGCCGTCGCGATCGTCTTGCTCGTCAAGGCGTACGTCGTCAATCCGTACCGCATCCCGTCGCCGTCGATGGAGCCCACGCTGCATTGCGGGAAGCCGCAGCCGGGCTGCCGGGCGAGGTTCTCGGACCGGGTGCTTGCCAACCGGTTCATCTACCACTTCCGGGATCCGAAGCGCAGCGAGATCGTCGTCTTCCACGCCCCCGCTGCTGCGGCGCAGGACTGCGGGTCGGGCGGAACGTACGTGAAGCGCATCATCGGGCTCCCCGGCGAGGTTCTCTCGGAGCGGAAGGGACAGGTCTTCATCGACGGCAAGGCGCTGTCGGAGCCGTACGTGCCCGCGAGCGAGCGCGACCATCAGACCAGACGCTGGGGTCCGATTCCGGCGAACCACTACTTCATGATGGGCGACAACCGCGTGCAGTCGTGCGACTCGCGGGTCTGGGGACCGGTCGACCGAAGCGCCCTGATCGGCCCGGTGTTCTTCGTCTACTGGCCCCCAAACAGAATCGGATTCCGATGACTCCGATTCGTGCTGTTTCCCACTTGGGGTCTGACCCCTGAAAACGGTTGACCCTTCAGCATCGCACCGGCTCGCCGCCGCACCTGTGCCGAAAGTGTGACTTTCGCCGCCGGTGGCGGCTTTGCCGGCGCCGGCTCATTGCGGCCCGTCCGCAGGAGGCCATCTGAGAAGTCGTGCGCCGGAGGCGCGACTTTTCAGATTAAAAGGCGGACTTCTTCGCGCCGCTCGCGGGCGAAGAAGTGGATGCCGTCGACGAAGCGGACCCAGTTGCAGTTCGTGCACATCACGATTGAGTGTGTCCGCGCGCTGTCGGTGAGGAAGCGCACTCCGCGGAGCAGGTCGCCCGAGGAGACACCGGTCGCGGCGAAGATCACCTCGGTCGGCGCCAGGTCGTCGATCCCGAAGACGCGGGAGGCGTCGTCGATTCCCTGCTCGCGCGCCGAGTCGATCTCTCGCCGCGAGATCGGCCATAGCTGCGCCTGCAACTCGCCCCCCAGGCACCGGAGCGCCGCCGCCGAGAGCACGGCCTGCCGGGTGCCGCCGATCCCGATCGCGAGGTGGTCGTTCGTCCCGCGGATCGCAGCGGAGATCGATGCGGTCACGTCACCGTCCTGGATCAGCTTGATCCTGGCACCCGCGGCTCGGATCTCGTCGATGAGGTCGTGGTGCCGGGGCCGGTCGAGGACAATCGCCGTCACGTCGGCGGGCGTCCGCCCGAACGCCTCCGCGATCGCGAGCACGTTGTCGCCCACGGGCCGCAGCAGGTCGATCCGTCCCCGCGCGACCGGTCCGACCGCCATCTTGCGCATGTACATGTCGGGCAGTGTTGGCAGCGAGCCCGGTGGGCCGGCCGCAACCAGCGACATGGCCCCGTAGCCGCCACGGGCGACAACTGCGCGACCCTCGAGCGCGTCGACCGCGAGGTCGAACCGCCGGCCGCCGGTGCCCAGAGCGACCCCGCCGGGCAGATCGTCACCCTCCTCCCCGCCGCCGATGACCACCTGGCCCTCGATCGGCATGTGGTCGAGGGCGAAGCGCATTCCGGAGAACGCCGCGTCCTCCGCGGCCTCCTGATCTGCACGCCCTAGCCAGCGGGCAGCAGCGAGTGCCGCGCGCTCCGTGACGCGCGCGAACGTCTCGCACATACAGGGCTCGCCGGCCCCCAGCGTGGTGGCCGGCCGCGCGGGTGCGGTCTCGGTCATGTCGCCGGCACCTCCAGCCGCTGCGCGGCAGCGTGCACGAGCTCGAGCACGGCGGCGACCGACCGCTCGAGGTCGACGTTCTCGACCACGGGCACCTCGACCTCCCTTGCGCGGGCGAGAAGAAACTCCTGCAGCCTGCGGATGTCAGGGAAGCGCTCCAGGTACCGCGTTAGCGGGCGCGTTCCCTCCGAGACGCGATCCCGCACCCAGAAGTGGCGCGCATGCTCTTCCTTGTCCTCGATCGAGAGCACGCACTGGACGAGCACCGCGTGGTCGAGCGCCGTCGGGAGCATGCCGGGCACGAGATGGACGCCCTCGAGCACCATCGACAGCCCCTCGTGCAATGCGCGGTCGAGCGCTGCGCGCACGCCGACGAGCACGTCCCGTGTCTGCTCGAGGAAGCCGCCGACGAGGCGATCCGGCCAGTCCCCCGAGAACGCGTCGCCGGCCTCGAAGCTCGAGTAGTGGATCGACGGCATGAACTCCTCCGAGAAGAAGGCGCGCATCGTCTGCCGGATCACGTCGGTCGACGTGACTCTCGTGATGCCGAGCCGGTGCGCGACCTCCGTCGCAATGCGGGACTTGCCCGAGCCGGTCGTGCCGCCGATCAAGACGACAATCGGCAACTCGAGGTCTCGCAGCGCCAGGTAGCGGCGGAGCCCGGTCACGATCGTCTCACCCTGCTCGCCGCCGAACAGCTCCGCGGCAAGCTCGCCGACGCGCTGCAGCTCCACAGATTCCAGCCCCGACGAGGCGAGATCGGCCTCCACCGCCCGCGCGAGCTCGTATGCCTGACCGGCGGGGACGCCGGTCGCCATCAGCGTTCGGGTCATCAGCCCCTTGGAGTACGGCAGTCCGTCGCCGCCGCCGAGCGGCGACGGCTCGATGCGGCGGCTCTCGGTCACGACGGGACCGCCTCCTCCGCGGTGACGCCGTCCGCCAGCGCAAGCAGCTCGCGGTCGAGATCGCCGTCGACGGAAACGACGTCGTTGCCCGCCAGGACGACCGGAATTCCGCGCCTGCTTCCGAGCTCGGCCACGAGGTCGATCGCGGCCGCCTTGATCTCCGTCACAAGGACGTCGGCGTCAACGATCTCGAGCTCGTCCCGGAGCCGATCGCGGTCAGCCAGGCTTCCCGAGATGTGGACGACGTCGGCGCCGTGTCGGCGCGACAGATGCGCAGAGATCCCGTCGAGCGCGGCCGGCTGCGCGGTCGAGAAGTACGCGACGCGCATGCCCGCGACCGGCTCCAGCGGACGCGGACGCAGCACGGCGGTGACGACAGGGACGTCTGCGAGCGCGCGAACCGCGTCCTCGACTCGGCCGCCACTTTCGCCCACGACGACGACGAGATCGGAGATCAGCACCCGGAAGGCGTTCAGGAATCCGGTTACGAGCGCGGGATCCAGCGAGCCGGAGGTGACCAGAACGCGCCGGCCCGTCGCGATCGGCGGTAGCGCGGCGCCGCTGCCCTCGAAAAGCACGAGCTCGGGATCCAGCGTCAGGGCGAGCTCCGCGGCGTCTGCGACGTTCGAGTGTCCCGGCGCACCGGCGAGGCCGCCGCCGCAGCGCCGCGCGCCGACGGTTGGCACGCCTGCGAACGCCGCGTCCTCGAGGTAGTCGGACGCCGCGTGGGCTCCCGCGCGGGAGCGGGCCAGGAGCTCGGCCACCGTGGGCCGCTCCGTGACGAGCTCGGGGTCGGCCGGACCGCCGCGCCCCATCGCGACGACGACGACGCGGTAGCCGCCGGACAGCAACCGCGCCGCGTGACCGGCGACGGCCGTCTTCCCCACGCGCTTCCCGGTTCCGACGACGCCGATCGACGGCCTCGGGAACGGCGCGAGCAGCGGCGGGTCGAACCGGAAGTCCGGCCCGACGTACGGGATGCCCGCGGCGAGGACGCGACTTGCGGCCAGGAACCGCTCTCGCGGCCCGAGGACCGGCTCGTCCGAGAGGTCCACGATCACGTCCGGGCGATACGTCGCCAGCGCCTCCCCCAGGTCCCGCACGATCGGGACGCCGTACTCGGCGTCTCCACGAAGTTTCTCCGTGCCGCCGGCGAGCCACGCGGCGGCGAACTCGTACGGCAGCGCGCGGAGGGTGTCTCGGACGACGTCCGGGTAGTGCTCGCCGTCGATGACCGCAAGCGCGCGGGTCACCGGGTCGTCACCTCCCGCTCGATCTCGCCCGTGTCCTTGTAGAAGTCGAGCGTCTCCGTCGAGAACTGGATGATGCGCTCACGACCGTGGAACGGATACTTCCGCCAGACGTCGACGGTCGGACCGGTGATCTCGATCACGTTGTAACAGGGCCTCGTATTGCCCCGCAGGCGCATCGAGGAAACGGTACCCGCGTTGACGACGAACAGGTTCTCGAGCCTCCACGCGTACGGCACGTGCTTGTGCCCGCACAGGACGAGGTTGACGCGGGCGCGCTGCAGGCATTCGATCGCGTCGCCGGCGTCGTAGACGATGTTGCGCTCGCGGCCCGTCCCCGGCACCGGAAGCAGGTGGTGGTGGAGCACGAAGATGCGGAACTCCGCTCCTTCGGCGAACTGCTCCTCGATCCACGGGTAGCGTCCGCGGCCGATCTGCCCGTCGTCGAGGTCCGGCTGGGTGGAGTCGACTGCGACGACCGTGACCGAGTCCAGGTGCCGGACGGGGTTGCGCTCGCCGAAGAGCTCCTCGAAGTGGACGTAGCCGACGTTGCGCGAGTCGTGGTTGCCTGGAATGACGACCAGATGCTCGCAGGCGATCGTCTCCAGGTACTCGTGGGCCTGCGCGTACTCCTGCTTGAAACCGAAGGTCGTCAGGTCGCCCGAACAGACGACGAGATCCGGCTCGAGCTCGTTGATCTCCGCGATCGCCCGCTCCAGCAGACTCGGCACGAAGTGCTGTCCGCCGCAGTGAGGGTCGGAGAGATGGGCGATAGTGAACGCCCGCGGGGTCATGTGCGCACAAAGTGTACGGACGGTTCGGAAGATGCCTCCACGGCGAACGGAGCCGCGAACGCGATCGGCGGCGCGAGCCGCGCCGGGACGATCCGGTCATGTACGCGCCGGGCGGAATCCCGCGGCGCAATCCGAGCACGCTGTTACCCTTGGAAGAAGTGGCGCCGGAAATACCGGATTTCCAGGCATATCGTGGCTCGGAGCCGCCGAAGTTCGCCAACCGCGCCGAGCTCGAGTGCGCGAAGATCTTCGACTTCTACGGCGTCCCGTGGGAGTACGAGCCGCGCAGCTTCCCGCTCCGCTGGGACGACGAGGGGCGCGTCGTCGAGGCGTTCAAGCCCGACTTCTACCTCCCCGAGCAGAATCTCTACGTCGAGATCACGGTGATGAAGCAGTCGCTCGTGACGCGGAAGAACCGCAAGATCCGCAGGGTCCGGGAGCTCTATCCGGACGTCAAGGTCAAGCTCTTCTACCGGCGCGACATCGAGCGCCTTGCCCAGCGATTCGGCCTGAAGCTCGTGTCGTAGGGTCCGCCGAGGACGCGGCCGTCGGCGACGTCTACCTGACGGCCGGCGAGATCGCCGCCCGGGTAGCGGAGCTGGGCCGAGAGATCGCCGGCGATTACCAGCAGCTCGAGCCGCTGCTCGTCGCGCCGCTGAAGGCCAGCATCGTTTTCCTCGCCGACCTGTCGCGGGCGCTGCCGATCCATCACGAGCTGGAGTTCGTGGAGCTCGCCGGCTACGCGGGCGCGTCGACCGGCGGGCACTCGGCGGTCCGCCTGCTCAAGGACCTCGACGTCGACATCGATGGCCGCCACGTGCTCGTCGTCGAGGACGTCGTCGACACCGGGCTGACGCTGAACTTCCTCGTTCGGACGCTCTCGTTTCGGCAGCCCGCCTCCGTCGCCGTCGTCACGCTGCTCGACCGGCCGTATCGACGCCTCGTCGACGACCTGCCCGTCCGCTACGTGGGCTTCACCGTGCCCGACGAGCTCTTCGTCGGCTACGGCTTCGACGTCGACGAGCGCCACCGCAACTTGCCCGACCTGCACTTAGCCAGGTCTAGCGATCAGATTTAGCCTCGGCTAAAATACAAGTCGATGGCCGTCGATACCGCGGTTCTCCAGCGTCCGCACGCCGCGCTGACGCGGCGGCGATGGCGTCTACTCCCATTTCTCGGCCCCGCGTTCATCGCGTGCGTCGCCTACATCGATCCGGGCAACTTCGCGACGAACATCGCGGGCGGCTCGAAGTACGGCTTCACCCTCGTCTGGGTCATCGTCGCCGCAAACCTGATGGCGATGCTGATCCAGACGCTCTCGGCGAAGCTCGGCATCGCCACCGGCAGCAACCTCCCGGAGGTCTGCCGAGACCGGTTGTCGCGGCGCAAGACGATCGGCCTGTGGCTGCAGGCGGAGGCGATCGCGATGGCGACCGACCTCGCCGAGTTCCTCGGCGCCGCGCTCGGTTTCCACCTCCTGTTCGGTATCGGGTTGTTTCCCGCCGCCGTGCTTACGGGCGTGACCACGCTCGGCATCCTCGGGCTACAGCGGCTCGGCTTCCGGCCACTCGAGGCCGCGATCGCGGGATTCGTCGTCGTGATCGGCGTCTGTTACATCGCCGAGCTGATCCTGGCGAAGCCGCCGCTCGGCGAGGTCGCGATCCACGCCGTCACGCCGCAGTTCGCGGGCAGCGAGTCGGTGCTGCTCGCCGTCGGCATCCTCGGCGCGACGGTGATGCCGCACGTCATCTACCTGCACTCGGCGCTGACGCAGAACCGCATCCCGCACCAGACCGAGGCCCAGGCGCGCCGGATCTACCGGTACACGCGCGTCGACGTGCTGATCGCGATGACGATTGCCGGCCTGGTCAACGTGGCGATGCTCGTGATGGCCGCGACGGTTTTCTACGGAAGCGGCCTGCTGAACGTCGACTCGCTCGAAGGCGCACACAAGACGCTGCAGCCCATCCTCGGCTCGGCCTCGGGCACGCTGTTCGCGCTCGCGCTCGTCGCCTCGGGCCTGTCCAGCTCGGTCGTCGGGACGATGTCCGGACAGGTGGTGATGCAGGGGTTCATCCGGCGGCGCATTCCCCTGTTCGTCCGCCGGCTGATCACGATGGTGCCGGCCTTCGTGGTGATCGCCATCGGGCTCGATCCCTCGCGGACGCTCGTGATCAGCCAGGTCGTGCTCTCGTTCGGCATCCCGTTCGCGCTGGTTCCGCTCGTCTACTTCACCTCGAAGCGCGACGTCATGGGCGGCCTGGTGAACCGGCGAGTGACGACGATCGCGGCTGCGGCGATCGCGACCGTGATCTCGGCCCTGAACATCTTTCTGCTGGCCCAGACGTTCGGAATCGGGTAAAGCGGTCTCGGACTCGGTGTCGCCGCTGTGCCGGGCGTTTGCCCGGCACAGCTTTCTATGTAACCGGCCAGACGTTCGGGGTGGCTTGGCCAGCGGCGGAGACTGGGGAGCGTTCCGCCGCTGTGGCGGGCTTTGCCCGGCACAGCCGCAACGGCGTGAAGCGACCGGCAGCTCGCTGATTGAAGTCATCATGGCTCCGGCAAAGCCGGAGCCGGACTTCAATCACAGATAACCCATCGGGTCGACGGCCGAACCGTTGACGCGCACCTCGAAGTGCACGTGCGGGCCGAAGCAGCGACCCGTGCAGTCGCTGTATCCGATCACCTGTCCCTGCGCGACGTGGGCGCCGGAGCCGACGGCGAACCCCTGCTGATGCGCGTATGCGGTCGCCAGCCCGTGGCCGTGGTCGATGACGATGATGTTGCCGTAGCCCTCTTCCCACCCGGCGATGATGACGGTCCCGGCCGCGGCGGCGTGGATCGGCGTGCCGGACGGAACCGCGATGTCGATCCCCTCGTGCATCCGGCAGATGCCGCCGAGGCAGCGGTAGCCGAACGGGCTGACGACGGGGCCGTTCACCGGCCAGATCAGCCCGCTGGACGAGGGCGTGCCGGGCGAGTAGCCCCCGGACGAGCTCGATCCAGACGAGCTCGAGGCCGCGGCGGCTTCGGCCGAGCGGATCTGCGCCGCGATCGCCGCACTCGACGCCTGCAGCGACTCCGCCTCGGAGAGCATCTCACGCGTGCTCGAGCGGATGTCGGAGAGGGCACCTCTTTGCCGGCTCTGCGCGGCGGCCAGAGCGCTTTGACGGGCGAGCAGCTCGTCCCGCGCGGCGCGCACCTGCGCGGTCTGGGCGGCGATCGTTCGCGTGGCCGATGCGACGACGGCCTTCGTCTTCCGCGTCTTCACGCGCGCGACCCGCATCGCCGTCTTCGCATCCTTGACCGTGCTGGCGATTTCCTGGTCCTGGAGGCCGATGTTCTGCAGGTAGTCCAGCCGGTCGAGCAGGTCGGAGAAGCTCGCCGACGAGAGCACGACCTCGAGCGTCCCGACGTCGCCCGACTGGTAGACGGCCACGAGGCGCAAGTCGAGACGCTCGACGGCCGTCCTGTACTGCGCCCGCAGGAAGACGAGACGCCGCGTCTGCAGCTTGAAGAGCTCCGTGAGTCGCTGGAGCTTCTCCCGGTGCAGCGCGAGATCACGCTCGTAGACGACGAGCCGGGCGGAGACGTCCCGTACCTGGGTGTTCAGGCCCTGGATCTGGCCGGAGACGCTCGAGATCTGGCTCTCGAGCGCGCTCTCCCTCGCCTTCGCGGCGTCGATCTTGCCGCGCAGCGTGGACAGCCGTGAATCGACGGATTGTTTCCGGGAGTGGAGGTCCGCGGCGGCTGACCCCGCGAGCGTGGCGAGGGCGACGACGGCGAGGATCGGGATGAGTAGACGGCGTGCCACGGCGAGTTCTTTCGGCAGGGGTCCCGGGCGCCCTGCCGGCGTCGCTGAAGCGTTTGGAAGCGCGTCAGGCTACCGGCTAGGTCGGCCGGCGTCGAGGGCGCGGCCGTCGTCGGGCGCGCGCGATTCCTCGGGAAACGGTTCCGGAATCCGCGGTTGGGTCGGTGGATCTGCCTCGTCCGGAGGCGGATACGGCTCCGGGATCTCCGGCGGCTGCGGCGGGTCGAGCTCGCCCGGCGGCGGATACGGCTCCTGTGGCGGCTGGGGCGGTTCGAGCGCCCGGAGGGTCTCGACGGCGCGGCGGCGGAGCGAGCCAACAAGCACCCGATAATCCTCGTCGGAGACCTTCCCGGTGCGATGATCGAGCTCGAGCTCCTTCAGCGCCGCCAACGCCCGATCCCGCTCCTCCGCGACCTCGAGCCGACGCATCGCGGCCGCGTCGAGCTCGTCGAGCCGGTCGTCGGCCGCGGGCTCGAGCAGGAACGGCCGCGCGACGAAGAGGACGGCGAGGACAGCGAGCGCCGAACCGGCAACGACGACGAGGGCGGTCATGCGCGCACCACCGCCCCCGCCTCGCGGTAGCGCAGGGCAAGCCGCCGTTGCTCGCGGGCGTCCGGCCACAGCGCGATCAGGGAGCCCGCCAGGAAGACGAAACCGGCGATCCAGATGAAGTTCACGAGCGGCTTGACCAGCATCTTGAGCTCGATCGCCTGGCTGCGCGGGCTGACCCGTTGGACGACGAGATCGAGATCCTCGGCGCGCAACCAGTTCCTGCCGATCGCCATCTCGCTCGAGGCCTGCTGCTCGGCCGGGTAGAAGTTGCGGCCGGGCTCGAGCGTGCCGTCGGGGTGGCCGTCGTGCGTGACCGTCATCGGCGCCCGTCCCTCGATCGCATTCTGGGCGCGATGCTCACGCCAGCCGGTGCTGGCGTAGCGGACGGTGTAGCCGGCCGCCGAGAGCGTCTGCCCGGGACGAAGTGTGGCCTGCCGCACCGTGTCGTACGCGCTCGATCCGGCGATGCCGATCGCGAGCAGAACGATCGAGGCGTGCACGACGTATCCCCCGTAGCGCCGCCGGTTGCGGGCGACGAGCGACGTGAACGCCGTCGCCCAGGGCTCGCCCGCGGTGGCCCGCCTCGCCGCCGTTCCGCGGACGAACTCCTCCACGATCGTCGCGAGGACGAACGCCGAGAAGGTGTAGGCGATCAGGCCAGGGATCGACGAGCCGGCGCCGAACGCGAGCAGAACGGCGCCGGTCGCGAGCGCGACGATCGTGGGCCAGAGGAAGCTTCGGCGCAGGCCTTTGACCGACGCACGCCGCCATGCGAGCAGCGGCCCGAGCCCCATCAGCAGCAGCAGCGGGAGCCCGAAGGCTCGCAGGAAGAAGTTGTAGTACGGCGGCCCGACGACTCGCTCGGTTCCGGTGACCGCCTCCGACAGCAGCGGGTAGACGACGCCCCAGAGAACGGTCAGGCAGAGCGCGACCAGCAGCAGGTTGTTGTAGAGGAAGCTCGCCTCGCGCGAGATCGGCGACTCGAGCTTCGTCTCGGAGCGCAGGATCGGCAGCCGCGAGAGGACGAGCGCGATCGACGCCGCGGCGACGACGGCGATGAAGCCGAGGAACCACGGTCCGATGGAGCTCTCCGTGAACGAGTGGATCGAGCTGAGGATCCCGGAGCGGGTCAGGAACGTCCCGAACAGCGAGAGGGAGAACGCCAGGATCACGAGCAGCATGTTCCAGACCTTCAGCATCCCTTTCTTTTCCTGCACCATCACCGAGTGCAGGAAGGCGGTGGCCGCGAGCCATGGCATCAGTGCCGCGTTCTCGACCGGATCCCACGCGAAGTAACCGCCCCAGCCGACCTCGACGTACGCCCAGTGTGCGCCGAGGAGCTGGCCGACGCCCAGGAACGTCCACGCGACGAGCGTCCAGCGACGCGTGGACACGATCCAGCGCTCGTCACTCCGCCGGGCGAGCAGCGACCCCATCGCGAACGCGAACGGAACTGTGAGGCCGACGTATCCGAGGTAGAGGCACGGCGGGTGGGCGAGCATGTACGGGTTCTGCAGGCTCGGGTTGAGGCCGGATCCATCGGCCGGCGCCAGTTGGGTCGAGAAGGGCGATGCGACAGCAACCAGCAAAAAGGCGAAGAAGGTGCCGAGCGCTCCTAGGATCGGCACGACCCAGGACACGAGATCGGGTGCACTGCGGCGATTCAGAAGGACGGCGCCGGCTGAGTAGCCGGTCAGGATCAGCAGCCAGAGCAGCAGCGATCCCTCCTGGCCTCCCCAGAAGGCCGAAAGCGTGTAGAGGGTCGGCAGCTTCCGGCTCGTGTGGTCGGCGACGTAGGTGAACGCGAAGTCGTGGCGCAGGAGCGCAGCCGCGAGCACGATGGAGGCGACCACGGCGGCGCCGAACGACGCGATCAGCGCGTTCGACGCGGAAAGCGCGAGGCGGCGCTTGCGCGTGTAGGCCGCGGTGGCGCCGGCGATCGCGGCATAGCCGAGCAGCCCGAGGCACAGGACGAGCGCGGCCTGTCCGAGTTGCGGCAAGGCCTAAGCCGCCCCTAGGTCGTCTTCTTGTCGGTGTACTTGGAGGGGCACTTCGTCACCATCGTGCCCGGCTTGCCGACGAAGACACCGTTCGCGTATCTCCCGTCCACGGAGATGTCGCGCCCGACCTTGAACTGGTCGGGTAGCCCGTCGCGGTAGGAGACCGTCACCGCGTCCGAGCCCTTGACGTCGCGGAGGCGAAAGCGCGCGGCCGCGCCCACACTTGGGAGCCGCCGAGCGACCATCCCGGAGAGCGTGACCTCCTGGCCCGGATGCTGCCGTAACGCGCTCGGCTGGAGCGCGGGCCTGCCACCGCCGAAGAACGAGGTGTAGAGCAGGAAGACGGCGAGGCATCCCGCGACCGCGAGCGCGATGGCAAGGCGCGCCGGATTGCCTGTACGCCCCACGGCCGCAGTCTAGCCGCGCTGGTATGCGGGATTGCGGAGCATCGGTGGGCACAGCCACGGCCCGGCCAAACCGCTGTACGCGCGACCAATGCCCTCGAGCGATGTTGCTCGCGGGCTACGCGGTGCTCGTGCTCTCGGTCGCGCGGCGCGCGGGCACCCGGTAGCCGTGCTCCTGACAAAGGAGGCCCGGAGACGCCTCCGTGAGGGCGTCGCAATAGCCCTTGCCGTAGGCCGCACGCATGAATGCCGCGACGACGTCGAGCTTCCACTCGCCGACCTCGCACGCCTCCCGCCAGAGGTCGGCAAGCCTGAGATCGATGTCGAGCTCGAGCAGATCGATTCTGGATGGACGCTTCGCCATGGAGCCAGCGTAGACCTCTCATCGGACGGACGAGACGGCACGGCGGACGGTTGGCCTGCGCTAGCGTGGACGGGTGAGCGAGATCCACTACGGGCCTTCCGGCGTCCCGCTGCGGGACGATCCCGAGGCCGCCGTCGAACTGCTCCTCGCCGGCGGCTACACGGCCTGCGAGATCGACTTCGAGGGCGGGTTCTGGATGGACTGGGACTGGGCCGCAGCGTTCGGGCGCGCGGCGCGCGAGAACGACATCACGCTCTCCGTTCACGCCCCCATTGCGGCCTTCCTCGGCCACCTCGACCGCGGAAAGAAGTACCGGATGGCTGTCGGCATGCTCGATCACTCGGCGGGCGTCGCCAAGGCGGTCGGAGCCGAGGTTGTCGTCTTCCATCCCGGCTTCCTGCTCGGGCGCGACCATGACGCGGCGCGCCGTTCGGTGATCGAGCAACTCCAGGAGCTCCGCGAGCGGCTGGAGGCGAAGGGACGCGACGTCCCGTTCGGGATCGAGATCATGGGCCGTGTGCGGGACTTCGGCTCGGCGGAGGACGTCTTCGCCGTCGCCGCCGAACTGGACTGGGTGCGGCCGGTGGTCGACTTCGCACACCTGCACGCAGTCACCGACGGCGCCTTTACCGACACGGAGGCCTTTGCCGGTGTCCTCGAGCTTGCCGACGGCGTGATCGAGCCGGGAGCGCCGTTCCACATCCACTTCTCGGACATCGCCTACGCCAACCGGAACGAGAACAGGCATCTCCCCTACGGCGAGGGAACGCTGCGCGCCGACCCGCTCCGCGACGCGCTCGCCCGCTTCGAGCGGGCGGCGACGGTGATCACCGAGTCGCCCGACGAGCTCTCGAACCAGGCCATCCGCGCGATCCTGTTCGCCGCTCCGGGGACGACGGCCGCGCCGGAGCAGCCCTCGCAGCTGCGCCTGCCTCGCTGACGCGCCGGGGCCTCGTATGATCCGCACGATGCTGCGGGAAGGAACCGCCAGGACGCCTGACGGGCGGACGCTCGCGTACGTCGAGCGCGGACCCGGCGACGGCGTGCCGCTCGTCGTGTGCCACGGGACGCCGGGCAGCAGATACACGAGACATCCGGATCCGGGGATCTACGAGCGTCGCCGCGTCCGCGCGGTCGTCTATGACCGCCCCGGCTACGGGCGATCCGATCCGAAACCGGGCCGGACGGTTGCCGATGCGGCAGACGACGTCGAGGCGCTCGCCGACGCCTTAGGGCTCGACCGCTTCGCCGTGCTCGGCGGGTCGGGTGGCGCGCCGCATGCGCTCGCCTGCGGCGCACGGCTCGGCGACCGGATCATCCGCGTCGGCGCCCTCGTCACGCCCGCACCGTCCGACGACCCGGACTTCGACTTCTTCGACGGGCTCGCCGAGCTGAACGTCAAGGAGTTCAACGCCGCCCTCGCGGGCAGCGAGGCGATCGACGCGTACCTCCAGCCGTTCGTCGACGAGCTGCGGCGTGATCCCGACGCGGTCGTCGACGAGATCGTCAGCGAGCTACCCGAGGTCG
>Ga0075425_100000793_pt1 | contig 30007 bp, 31 predicted proteins | sample SoiMethybrSBSTD4_FD_75300 | JGI IMG/M metagenome (GOLD analysis project Ga0075425, IMG submission 75300) | Bulk soil microbial communities from a Populus tree surrounding site in Tennessee, USA - Soil MetaG P. TD hybrid SBSTD4 | ecosystem: Environmental > Terrestrial > Soil > Tree plantation... | reverse complement strand
AGAAAAGGCCGACGAGGGTGCGAAGAAAGACAACCAGCAGTAGGAGGGCTCCCGTGCTGAACAGAGTCGCGATCGGGCTCACCGCGGTCGCCGTGCTGCTGACAGCCGCTCCGGCGCCGGCTCATCATGCCTTCTCGTCGGAGTTCGACATCGACAAGCCGTTGCGGTTGCAAGGCACCGTAACCATGATGGAATGGGTGAATCCCCATTCCTGGATCCACATCGATGTCAAAGGGCCGGACGGAACCGCGAACTGGATGGTCGAAGGCGGCAGTCCGAACCAGCTGCTGCGGCTCGGCTTCACCAAGAACGCCCTGCTCCCTGGCATGGACATCGTCGTCACCGGTTTTCAGGCGAAGGACGGCACGCACAAGGCAGTCGGGCGAGAGCTGACCTTTGCCAACGGCCGAAAACTGTTTCTCAGCGAATCGGCGGCAGACACGCCGAAATAGCGCCCACCCGTTCACGCCCACGCAGGCCGACCGCTACTTCAGCTCGACGGCGATCCTGTCGGCCGGTTGTCCCGACGCGTTTTCCTCCGCGTGCGTCGCCGCGCCCGACACGCGAACGTCGTCAGCCTTGGCGCCCGGCTGATCGTTCAGGTACACGACCACGCGATTCAGGATGTGCTCGTGGGTCTCGCCCTTCTCGTGCGCGTCGTAGTGAACGCGGAGCACGCGCACGTGCTCATTCTCGAATTCGACCTTGTAATGCCTCGGGTCGACGACCACGGGATCGAGTTTGGAGACGGGGGCTTTGCCGGCGGGCGGACCCTTCAGATCGATCTCGAGAATCCGAATCGGATGATCGCTGATGTTTTCGGCCGTGTAGCCGACACTCCTCGGCCGCCAGCGCACGTCGCCGCGACGGAATTCGATTCTCGTCGACTGCTCCCCTTCCTTGCGGGTCATGACGCCGTCGTCCAGGTAGATCAGCACACGATCGGTGGAGTGTCCATCCGCCGCGATCACGGGCATGTGCGGCGACAGCGTCGCTACGATGACGCGTGCCTGCGGCGTGTCGAGTCGCGGCGTTACCGTCACCGGCGAGGGCGGATTCTGCGCCTGCAGGCCAGAGGCATACGCCAGCGCGCAAGGGATGGCGAGCGTGAATCGCACAAAACGGTTCATCCGACCCTCCTGTTCGAGCTTTCGCGTCGGCGCGATCCTACACCGGGGGAGGGCCGCGATGAACAATTGCGACGTACACTGCCGCGTGCGCGTCGTTGGCGTCATCGATCTGCTGCGCGGACGTGCGGTTCATGCGCGTGCGGGTCGCCGTGATCTCTACGAACCGGTGCAGCGCTTCGCCGGCACGACAATCGAGGCGGGCGACAGCATCGCACTCGCGCGGGCCTACGTCGATCGTCTCGGCATTCGCGAACTCTACGTCGCCGATCTCGATGCCCTTGGCGGCGGTCCGGTCCAGCTCTCGGCGATCGCCGCGATCGCCGCAATCGGCGCGCCGGTGCTGCTCGATGCCGCGGTCACCACCCCCGACGAGGCACGGCGCGTGCTCGACCTCGGCGCCGATCAGGTGATCGTCGCGCTCGAGACCCTTCCCGACTTCGAGCGTCTTCTTGACGTGTGCAGCGCGATCGGCGGCGAGCACGTCGCCTTCAGTCTCGATCTGCGCGACGGCGCGCCGGTGATCGCAAGCGGCGCGCGCATCTCCGCGGACCCTCCACAGACGATCGCCGCACACGCGATCTCCGCCGGCGCCGGTACTCTGATCGTCATCGACCTCGGCCGCGTCGGGACCGGCCGCGGCCTCGACCTCGACCTGCTCGCATCGGTCCGTGAAGCGACGCCGCAGGCGAGGCTGTTGGCCGGCGGCGGTGTGCGAGGCGTCGAAGATCTTGCGCGGCTCGCCGAGGTGGGATGCGACGGCGCGCTCGTCGCGACGGCCTTGCACGATGGCCGCATCGGCGCGGCCGACGTGGCGGCGGCCGGCGGTGACCACAAATTGCAGCAGTAAAGCTCGACGCAAAGACCGCAAAGAGCGCAGAGACGAGCGCGCGTCGCACGCGGTTCGCGAGTTGCCTTTAGTTCTTACACTTGGTAATTCGTGGACCGAGATGCAGCGTCACACGCATTTCTCTGCTCGTCTTTGCGTTCTTTGCGTCTTTGCGGTTACGGCACCCGTTGGCGATAGACCGCCGACTGGCCGAAGTTCTCTTCGACTTCCATTTCGATCGCCGTCAACCCCTTCGCGCCGAGCTTCTCGAGCTGCGCGCGGCAACGGCCGGCGAGCAGTTCCGCCAGCATCTCGACCGTCGTGTTCGGCACCGGCAGCAGTGAGCAGTCGCCGCGCGGAAACCGGTAGCGCGGCGTCCCCTCGACGGCGACCATCACCGCATCGCCCTCCTCGGTAACCTGGATCTTCGGGTTCTCGAGCGGCAGCAGCACTTTGTGATCGATCTCGTCGCACAGTTCCTTCATCAGCCGCTTGAGCACGACGAAGTCGAAGACGAACCAGGCATCCTCGTCGAGCGCGCCTTCGACGGTGACGCGGACGCGGTAGTTGTGGCCGTGCAGGCCCTCGCAGCGGTGTCCGGCGAAGGTGATGAAATGCGCGGACGCGAAGACGAGATAGTCCTTCGCGACCGAGACGCGGAATTCACCGCGCTGCTGCATCGCGCCCTCCCGGCGACGCCGATTGGCGTGGCGACGGCCAGCCGCCGCCGAGCAGCATGACGAAGATCGCGGCGGCGGTGAGATCGGCCGAGGTGCCCGGATTCGCGGCGTGCCGCGGATCGGTCAGCGCGCTGTCCATTCGCGCGATCGCGTCGCGCCCGGCCGCCGTTCGCACGCCGCCGGCCGCCAGCGTCGACTGCGCGAGACGGGTGACGTCGAGCGCCAGCGCCGCGCCGCTGCGGCGGACGATGTGGGTGTCGGGCCCGGCGGCGAGCAGCGTCAGAAACGTTTCGACGCCGGCGTCGTTCCAGCCGAGGCCGTCGCCGCGCGCGCGCGCCAGCGCCGGGACACCGATCGCGAAGGTCAGTTCGAATCCAGTCGCGTACTCGCGGGCGACGGCGTCTCGATCCGATGCCATCCGCATCGCGCCGACCAGTGTCACCGTCGGTTCGTGTGCGACGTCCTGGTCGGCCACGCGTCCCAGGCCGCCGGGTGCCGCGAGACGGATCGCCGCGTACACGTCGCGCGCATCGTCGACCGTCGTCGCGTCGACGACCCGCCGCACGGCTTCGCGAAGCGCATCGTTCGTATCGGGTTTCGCGCTCCACGGGTTCAACAACGCGGCGCGCGCGATCGGCGCGAGCAGCAGCACGATGCCGAGGTTCGAGTTCGAGCGCGTCCACCGCGCGGTCGCTTCGACGGCGAGCCGCACCGTCTCGCCGAGCGGACGCGTGGCAGCCGCGGCGAGCGGCGCGCCGATCGCCGCCGCGCTCGCGAGGAAGTCTTCGTAGTGCAGATCGTCGAACTGGCGAGCTGGAGAGACGTTGCCGGGTTTCGACGCGCTCGCTTCAAGCAGACACGCGAGTTGCGCCGCAGCCGCGACATCGGCCGCGCAGACGGGCTCGCCCGACCGACGTCGGCCGGTCTCGATCATGCCCGCACCACGTCCGCTGATCGACCCGATTCGACGCGCTCGACCAGATGATCGACGATCGATCCGGCGACGTCGATCCCCGTAGCCGCCTGCAGTCCCTGCCACCCGGGGATGCCGTTGACTTCGAGGACGAATACGCAGCCGTCGCGACACGGCAGCAGATCGACGCCCGCATAGTCGGCGCCGACGGCGGCCGCAGCGCGGATCGCAAGATCGGCCCACGCTGCCGGCAACTCGATCGAGCGCGCCGAACCGCCGCGCGACACGTTCGCGCGCCAATCGCCATCGGGCGCCCGACGCTCGATCGCGCCGAGGACCCGGCCGCCGACGACGAACACCCGAACGTCGCGTCCGCCGGAATCGACGGCGCGCTGGACGTAGAAGACCGCGCCGATCCGTTCAAGCGGCTGGAGGACGCGAAACGCGACGTCGGGATCGCTCACCCGTACGATGCCATGGCCCATCGATCCGAAGATTGGCTTGATCACGACCGCGTCGCCGACTGGGTTCGCTTGCGGCTCCGCGAGCATGGCGCGGATCGCCGTCAGCGCCTCGGCTGCGCCTTCGCAGACGACGGTCTCCAGCGTCGATAACCCCGCTTCGCGCAGCCGCGCGTCGGTATAGAACTTGTCGACCGAGCGCTCGATCGCGCGCGGCGAATTCATCACCGGGACGCCATGCTCCTCGATCCAGTGCAGCGCATCGACGCGATAGATGATTTGCTCGAGTGAGCCGGCGGGAATGAACCGGGCGAGGACCGCGTCGGCGTCGAGGATCGCCAGGCGATTGCCCGTGAGTGCGGCATCCCCATCACCGGTGAAGCGCGCCACCAGCGACTCGTACGGCAGTACCCGGCCGCAATGCCCGCGCTCACCAAGCGCGCGGCACAACTCGTCGGCGTGCCAGCCGACCTTGCTAAGAACTACCACCTGCATCGCTGTCATCGTGGTGGCGGATGGTCCATTCGCCGTTGTCATCAGCCATAGCCATCAGCCATAGCCATCAGCCATAGCCATCAGCCATAGCCATTAGCCATCAGCCCTGGCGAGCAACGACGTGCGCAGCACGTCCGGTGCGAGCCGGCCGCCGTGGAACGTGTTGCCGCTCGTCGCGCTCATCAGCCAGACCTCGGCCGGGCTGAAGAGCAACGGATCGATTTTATAGAAGTCGCTGTCGTAGCGCTTGAACACGTCATAGAACGGCGTGCCATAGTCCGGCGAGGCGCTGGCCGGCAACCGCTCGGCGAGCCCGGCGAGCTGATCGTCGCCGGCATCGACGACGTACCGCGCCTGGCCGCCATACAGGATGCAGTCGTTGGTGCGGCCGATCGCGCGCACGTCGCTGCGCGCAATCGGCGGCCACGGCGCGACGCCGAACGCGCTGACGACGCGGGTGACGTCGAAGCCGATCGTGTCCATCTTGTGGAGCCCCGTCTCGATCACCCGCGCCGCGATCTGGATGCCGCCGGCGATGCTCGCGGTCGGCGCGATCGCGAACGTGATCGCATCGGCGGCGATGCCGGCCTTGGCGGCAACCCACGCGGCGACTTCGTCTGTCGGACGCGTGCGCCCTTCCAGGACGAGCACGCCGCGGCCAAAGTTCTCGACGTAATCCAGCTTCGCAAATAGCTCACGCTCGACGCGCGCCTTCGCGCGCAGCGGGCCCGATCCCATCGCAAAAAACCCGGACGGGTTGATCGTCCAACCGGCGTACTGCGACGCCATGCACGCGGCCGCCGGATGATCGGTCCACACCTGCACGGCCGGCCACGATTCGCCCCCGATTGCCATCGAGGTGAATGCGATGTGGCCAAGCCCGCCCATGCACAGCTCGGCCAGCGCCGCGCCCGCGGCAAGCCCGCCGGGTACATCGATACCGGCATCGATCACGCGGGCGCCGCTCGACAGGATGTCGACGGCAATCCGCAGCTCGGCGGCGCGCGTGACGCAGCGATCAGCCAGCGCCCACGCGCGTTCGTTCATCCCGAGATCGATCGTCATGGCCGGACCGAGACCATCTCGGCCAGCAGATGGGCAACCGCTGCGGCCGGTGCGGCGCGCGCCGCAGCCACTCCCAGTTCGCTGCCGAGATCGCCAACCTCGAGGCCTGCCGCTTCGGCCGCCGTGCGCGCCACGAACGCGCCGGCACCCGCGACGATGGCAACCCGTGGCGCGATCGTGCCCCGCCGCCGGAGCACCTGGCGGATGGCGTGCGCTATCTGCCGCGCCTGCGTGCGCGCGATGTGAGCCGCAATCGCGCTGATGTCGTCCGCGTCAATGGTTTCGCTGTCGGCGCAGACCATGCGCGCCAGCCGTGCGCCGGCGAAGGCGGCGGTGCGGCCGCGGCCGTCCGGGGTCTCGCAGGTGTAGTCGCCGTCGCCGATCCTGCCGAGCCATCGGTAGGCATCGGCGACGATCGCAAAATGTTCAGCCGCGACGCGGCTGCGGCCGCGCGCGAGCGGCACCGAGCGAATGATCGCGCATACCGGAGTACGCAGGCTGCCTGTGTAAACGAGCTCTCCCGATCTCAGTCGTGCAGAATCGGTACGACCCGCGGCGACGACCTGCCCGCTCGCGATCGGCACGATGTCGGTGGTCGTGCTCCCGACATCGATGAGCAAGGCATCGGCATGCGCACGCGCGACGAGCATCGCCGTGGCCATCCAGTTGGCGGCCGCGACGTCGTGCGGATGGCGACGTGCGTCTTCGGCGGAGCGAAACCTGCCGTCGATGCCGAAGACCCACAGGATCGACCGTGGAAAGGCACGCTCGAACGCGCCGACAACGAACGCGACGCCTTCGCGCTTGGTGGCAAAGCAGTCGGCGAGCTCCGCGGTCATGGTGATCGCCATCGCAGCCGGCGGCGCAACGTCGGCGGCTTCGTCAATTCGGCCGGCCAGCGCCGCGAGCTCCGAGGACAGGCGATTGAAATCGCGCCACAGGGCGAATGGCTGCTCGATCGCAGCCGGCACACCGGGGCTCCGCGGGTCGATCCGCGCGACCTTGATATTCGCCCCGCCGACGTCCCAGCCGAGGATCGCGTCAGCCACGCAACCGGGACCACGAACACATGCCGATTTCTTCGCGCGCGCTTCGTGTCTTCGTGACTTCGTGGTCCCCGTCGGTGGCGACGGCGCCGCCGGCCGTGAAGCGAACGTGCCGGCGTGTTTGCGGATGCGCCGGCAGATCGCCGGCGCACGCGGCGAGCGCGAGCGCCGCAAGGTTTTCGTCGATCGCCGCCCGCACGCCCAGATACGCCGTCGTCAGACGCGGGTTCAATTCGATCACCACCGCGTCGGTCTCGGTGAGCACGACGTCGACGCCGACAAAGCCACGCAGTCCCGCGACCGCCCGACACGTGTCGAGCGCCGCTGTCACGGCGAGAGGGGCCGCCGGATGCTCGAACGGCGTCTCGCCGCCGAGGTACTCGAATGACGCCGGCCAACCGATAGTCTGCGCGTTCACCGTCAGCGCGAGCGCATCGCGGCCATTGGCGAGCAGCGAGACGCTCGCGGCTGCGCCACGCACGAACTCCTGCACCAGCACGTCGCTGCGACCACCCGCGTGTCGTGCGGCGTCGACCGCACCGCGTAGCTCGCGCGCGTCGCGCGCGACACAGACGCCGTGACCGCCGGCGCCGCAGATCGGCTTCACGACGACCGGATAGCCGATGTCGCGCGCCGCAGCGTCGGCGTCGCCCGAGGCCGCGACGCGCCGCGTCTTCGGATGACGAACGCCGGCCTCGCCAAGGCGGCGCGCGAGCTGCGCCTTGTTCGATGCAGCGGCAATTGCCGCCGCGCCGGAGCCAGCAAGCGTCCGCCCGTGCCGTTCCGCCTTGACGGCGAGCTGCTCGAGGCAGCCACCGGTCTCCGGCGCGATCACCCACACGGCGTCGACGTCGGCGATCACCAAGTCGAGCATCGCGTTGCGTTGGTGGTCTCCGGCGGGCAGCGTCACGATCTCGACGCCGTGCGGCAGACTACCACCGCAGCGCGGATCCGCAGTGGTGACGATCTCGTGCGTGCCAATCGCCGAGAGATCGGCGACGAGCGCCGCCCGCATCGCCGCGCCTTCGCGCACGAGCGACGCCGGCACATCGCGGCCGGCGAGCCCGCCGCCGCTCGCGAACTCGTAGACGAGGATGCGCACCGGTCACCTCGCGAGCTCGTGCAGGTGGAAGTGATGCTTGCCGAGTTTGCCGCCGTAATTGCCGGCGCTGATTTCGACGACGCCAGGCAGCGACGCGGCATCGATGCCGGCCCGAAGCGATGCTTCGATCGCGCCGCGGTCGAGGCCGTCGACGACGATTTCGAGGACGGCATTGACGTCGCGCGGCAGCGCGCTCTCGACATCGGCGCGGCCGCGCAGAGTCGGGCAGTAGGCATCGTTGGTCGACGCGATCAAATTCTTGTAGTGCTTCGCGCCGACTTTGCTGCCGCTGCGGACGACGCCGCCGGGAAACGGCAGGATCACGCCGCGCACGGCGCGCATCGCCTCGGACGCCGCCTCGGCCGCCGCCAGCGCCGCCGCCTGATCGCGGGCGAGAATCAGCAGGTTGCCGCCGCCGATCGCCTTCTGCACGCCGAAGGATTCCTGCACCAGAAACTCGCCCTCCATGACCGGAATGCGCCAATAGCGCTGGCCGTCGAGGAACTTGCTCGATTGGTACCGATCGCCGAAGTGCCGCAGCAGGCCGCCGACGGCCACGCGTTCCGCTGCGTCGGGCAAACCGTCGAAGCACGCGGTCGTCGGGCAGGTCAGCACGCTTTGGCCGACGCGATCGACAAGGCGCTGGCCGAGTCCGGCTGCGTCGAACGCGAACAGGAGCACGCTCAGGCCGGGACGTCCGTCTGGAGTCTCGGCGGGATCGAGTTCCGCTTCGATGCCTGCTTCGACCTTGCAGCCGATGACGGAGGTGGCGAAACCGGTCATCGACCGCGCGGCGGTCAATGCCCAGCCCGGCGTGTGCGCGGTGATCACGACCCGCGCCGCGCGCATGTCGAAGGCCTCGGCAAATGTATCGGCGATGCGCGGCTTCAGGGCTGGGGACTTGTACACCGAAGCACGCACGAGCCGCAAGCCTCAAGCCGCAAGCCGCAAGCGTTGGGCGTCACCCGTTCGGACGCCAGACCAGGATCTCGCCGCGGCCGGGAACTGCCGCATCGCCGGTGTAGCGCTGATAGCTGCCCTGCCGTTCGTCGTACGGCAGCACGCAGCCAAGCGTCGCCAGCCGCCTCGCGTAGAGGCGAAGGAACGTCGGGTTATAGGTGGCGGCGTATGAAAAGGTCGGCAGCAGCGGAATCGGCTGCAGGGAGATGATCGTGCCACGGTTCATCCACGCGCCGGTTCGCAACTCCGCGCCCTGACCGAGCACGATGGTGCCGCCTTTCATCTGCAGGCCGGCGAAATCGCGCACCGGGCCGCCGACGACGATCGTCCCGCGCTTCATCCGCATGCCGACTTCGAGGCCGGCGGCGCCGTCGATCAGGATGACGCCGTCGCGCATGCCAGTCGGCGCGCCGCGATACGCGGCGCCGACCTGTCCGCCGGCGTTGCCGCGGACGTGAATGACGCCGCCGGACATCTCGGCGCCGAGCCAGTCGCCGGCGTTGCCGAAGACGTCCACTGTTCCACCCTGCATCGCCGACGCGAGGTGCATGCCGGCGTCGCCGTAGATGCGCAGGACGCCGCGCGTCATCGCACGGCCGATCCATTTCACCCGCGCGAGGTCGCCGTGGATCTCAATCTCGTCGCCGGCCTCGCCGCCGACGGCAAAGAAGTCGGCGAGGCGCCGCTGACGCTTGCCGAGATACACCGGCAGCGCGCGAATCGCCTCGATGGTCAGCGGCGCCAGCATGTCCGGCGACAGCACATCCGCCTCGAGCGGCACCGACGGAGTTTCTTGCAGCGTGAGCCTCAGCATGGCGACGGTCTTCGCGTCTTCGTGGCTTCGTGGTCACGGTTCCGGCACGACGACTTCCGGGTTTCGCAGCCGCTCGATTTCCACCGGGTAGTTCGCGAACGACATGGTGTAGACCTTCTCGAACAGCGGCCGGATGTAATCTTCAATCCGCTCGTCACACGCCGGCCGGACGATGAATTCCTTGCCGTCGACCACCTCGCGCACGTCGCCTTCTTCCACGACGATCGCACCGCCTTTGATGACGTAGCGTGGATACGAGAACAGGAACCCATGATCGGGCCGGCTCGGATAGATCGTGATGTCGGCGTCGGCGCCCACGCCAAGATGTCCCTTCCGGCTCAGGCCGAGCGATCGCGCCGGGCCGGCGGAGGTGATGATCGCGACTTCCGACAGCGTGTACTCGCGATCGAGATCGGCCAGCACGATCCGCTGCCGCGCCTTCTCGGGCAGCTGCTGAACCTGCTCCCGACGGAACTCGGCGTTCATCAGCATGTGGATGATCTCGGGGTAGCGCCAGAAGCAACCGCCGTTGGGGTGATCGGTGGTCAGAAAGATTCGCCAGGGATCGTCAATCAGCAGCAGCAGCTCCAGCCCCACCGCCCACTGCACGGCGTTGACAAGGTTTCGATCCTTGTACACGTACGGCACGATGCCGCATCCGGTCTCGTTCTCGACGTCGAGGTTGCCCCACTTCCGGCCGGTGAGTTGGTACAGGAGGTGCTGCCACGGACCGTCGGCGGTGATCGTGACGGCGTCTCCGAACAGGACGGCGCCGGCGTCGGCGGTCAGGGTCGGGTTGGCGGTGAACGCCTCGGCGACTCGCGCCGATTCCGAGCGCATCGTCGTCCAGTCGTCGCCGCCGTAGGCGTGGAACTGGAGGTGCGCCAGATGGGCGCGATGGCCCTGCAGCACGTTCATCGTTTCGATCGTCGTCGCGAAGTTGCCGGGCACGCCGAGATTGTTGCAGTGCAGGTGAACGGGGTGCGGGAGCTGCAGATCGTCGGCGATCGTTGCCAGCCCCTCGATGATCATCGCCGGCGTCACCGTCTTGTAGCCCTCGATCGGCGCGTGTAAGGTGTTCGCGTTCTTGCCCCACTTCCACGCTTCGACGCCGCCCGGGTTGACCGCCTTGATCCCGTACCCTTTCGCCGCCCAGACCAGCCACGAGACGACGTGCCGCGCGCGTTCGGCCTCGCCGGCCTCGAGCAGGTCGAGGACGAACTCGTTGTTCGCCATCAGCACCAGCGACGTCTTGTCGACGAGCGGAATGTCGTGCAACTCTTCGTGGGTGTGGCGCGCCGACAAAACCGGTACAGCGGCTTCGTTGACCGTCGTCCATCCCATGCCGGCGTAGAGATACCCGGTGGCGAACGTGGTCGGGGTCATGCCGCCGAGCCCGGCGCGGCGGTCGCCGCGATGCAGGAACTTGCGCGCGGCACGCTGATTCTCCGGCACCAGGCCGCGCGCGAAGTTGAGGGCGCCCCCGGCCACGTGCGTGTGCACGTCGACGCCGCCGGGCATCACGATCATCCCGGTCGCGTCGATCGTGCGGGCGCCGTCGGCGATCGCGCTCGCGTCGACAATGCGGCCGTTCGCAATGTAGAGATCCTGGACGAGACCGTCCACGCCGTTGGCGGGATCGTAGACGGTCCCTCCAGTGACGCGCAGCATCAGTGAGCACGCCACGAAGACACGAAGACACGAACAAGAAATCTCTTGGTCTTCGTGCCTTCGTGCTTTCGTGGCAGATCCCGATGCCGCATGTGACTAGGCGATCGCCATCATCCGGCTCGGCGCCGGCGTCCACGCCGGTTTTGCGGCGACGGCGTGGCGGATGCGGCGGATCACCTCTTCGTCGGTCGGGTACGGCGATTTCAGCGCCGGCCGCAGCGGCAGCGGAATCTCGTCCATCCGATACGACGTTCCGGGCGCGCTCACGCCGGTGACCGCCGTGGTGATGTGGACCCGCGCGAGCCGGCTGGTGTGGGTCACTTTCGGGTCGAGCACGATCGTCGGGATCCGCGCCAGGTGGTCGATGCCCGGCTGCGGCATCGTCGCGCCCGGATCGGCGCCGAGGATTAACGCCGCGTCGTTGTCGCCGCGCACCAGCAGATCCACCGTCGAGAATTCTCCCGGGTTGAACCGCGGATAACCGCGCGAGAGATCGACGCCGAATGGATATCCGGTGGTCCATCGCAGCACGACATCGGCGCCGGTGACGTTGCCATGCCCGCGCATCGGCATGCACACGAACTTGGTGAACGCGTTCATCTCGGCGGTGAGGCTGAGGATCGCGCCAGAGTTCATGTGCTTGCCGCGCGTCATCGAGACGCCCATCCCGAAGAAGATCACACCGAAGCGCGCACGCTTCATCCGATCGACGATGTCCTGCAACCGCTCGACGCTGAGACCGGTCTCAGCGACCAGAGCCGGATCGACCGGCTGTTTCTTGACGAGCGCGCGCAGCGTCGTCGCCACTTCGAAGTCCTTGCCGGGGCGAATCTGGAGGAAGATGTCGGCCGCTTTCGCGCTCGGCGTCTCGCGAATGTCGACGAGCACCATCGTCCGGCCTTTGCGGCCCTCGGGGACGAACTTCCCTTTCGGCGTGAGCGTGTACTTGCTGAAGTGGCGCGGATGACACTCCGCTGGATTGCCGCCCCAGTAGATGATGAAGTCCGCTCGATTCTTCACTTCGCCGAGCGTGCAGGTGATCTTGCCACCCAACTGGGCGGCTATCTCAGTGGGGCCGTGTCAAAGCGAGGTGTGACTGTCAATCACGCCTCCAATCGACTCGGCGAGCGCCACCGCTTCGCGCTGCGCCTCGCACGTGACGTTGCTCAGCCCGTAGACGAGCGGCATGTGCGCGTCGTAGAGATAATCCGCCGCCGCCTGAATCGCCGCATCGAGCGACGCGGGTTTGCCGTCGACGAGCGCGTCGGGAAACGCGCGCTCCGCGGTGTGGTGCTTGAACCACGCATCTCCCAGGCTGCACGCATTCTTTGCCTTGACGATGCGGTCGCCGTCGGCGTGCAGTTCGATGTCGTCGCACACGCACCCACAGAACGTGCAGGTGGCATTCTTGACTACGTTGAGGCTGACGTCGTTTCGGCTCACTTGGGCTCTTTGCCGCCCGGACCGGGCGGGATCACGAAGGTTCAGCCTAGCTCGCGGCCGGGAAAGCTGCCGCGGATCCGGCGAGGCATGTAGCGGCCGGCTTCGATCATCTCCCACGCCGACACGCTCGCGACGATCGGCGCTGTTGCCGGCGTCGGTTGCGTGCGCGCGCCGCGCGATCGGGTTTTACGCGACTGCTTCGATTTCAACTTCCCAACCTTTGGACGTCGGCATCCCGGTGCCGTCGGTATTGCGCCCCATCAACTGGCAGGTCGGCGGTCCGTAGGGAACGAAGATCATGCCCGGCGGCACCTTGCCTTCGACGCACGTGAACACGATGGCCGCGTGTTCCGTGCTGATCCGGACGCTGCCACCCGGTTGTAAGCCTGCCGCCTTCATGTCGTCGGCATGCATCGTCACCGTGCTCACCGTGGCCTGGTACTCCGCCGAATCCTTGCCGACGTTGATCTGTTGGCCCTGCTTCGTCGTTCGGCCGGCATTCATGATGAAGCGCTTTCGTTCCAATCGGATACCGTCCCCTCGCCGAGCAGGTTCGCGACGAAAAATCATAACATGCCGGCCACGGCCGCGTAGACGCGCTCGGCTCTCGAGACGAGCTCCTGGCGACACTCACGCGAGTCGCGGCCGGTGGCGAACACCGTGCAGATCGGCTGACCGGCGCGTATGCGCGTGCCAGGCCGGGGCACATCGCGGATCTCATGCATATGCGGGTCGCCGTTTGCCAACCACATCACGGTGTCGCCGATCGTGGCCTCCTCACGCGCAAACACGACCGCCTTGCCGATCGCCTGCGCCGATCCACGGACCTTCGCGAGATCGAAATCGGGCAGCACGCCGTCGCGGCACGCCGACGCATGCACACCGAACACGGAGAGGCCGCAGGCACGCTCGACGAGCTCCATCGAGGCGCACCAGCGCGGGTTCACCTCGATCGCGTAAGGGATGTTGTTCACCACGATGAGATCGATGCCGTTCACGCCGACGAGTCCGAATTCGCGGCACACGACGTCGGCGACTGCGCCTGCGGCGTCGAGCAGGTGATCGTCCTCGCCTGCCGCGGTGAGGATGTTCCCGCAGTACCGATATTCGGACACGCCAAATGATTCATCGCCGACGAGCTGGCGCGTGAGGCCGATCGGAACGGCCCGCCCGCTGGCGGAGACGAAGACGATCGACTCGGGCGTGCCGTCGAGGAATTCCTGGAGATACGCACCGTTCGGCAGTCGCATGCCGTCGTGCCACTCATGAACCCCGCGCCCGCCGCCGGAGTCGAATCGCTTGAGCAACCAGCGTCCTCGCGATTGCGGCTGCAGGTCCACCGCCGGCGCGGCGAGCCCGTGGCGTTGCAGCACCTGCGACAGGAGCAGCGGATCGCGAACGCGGCCGATCACCTCGGGCGTGTTGCCCCAGAGGGTGCGTCCGCGCGCGAGCGCAGCGATCGCCGCCGGGTCGTTCTCGAAGTTCGCGCCGTATGCGACCGCTTCGCAGGCGATCTCCTGCGCTGCGCGTGCGGCACGATCAGGTGAGAAGTGCTCGCCCAGCGAGCGGGCGTCGACCGATGGATGCTGATCGAGATCGGCGAACCCGTCGATCGCGATCACGGCAAATCCGGCGCGCGCCGCCGATTCGGCGATTGCGCGCGTCGACACGCCGGCGACGAGGACTCTCACACGATGCCAAGGCGCGCGCGCGCCGTGGACGGATCGACAACGTGGAGATGATCGAGAACCGTTCCGCGCGCCTCACGAATGCCGAGCGTGTCGACGAGCGGCGACGCGCGTCCGCCCGCCAGACCGTCGGCGATGAGCGCGGCGCCCTGAGCCGCGGCCTTTGCCGTTTTCGCAAACCCGATGAGCGGCCGGACCGACAGCGGGCTCTTCAGCGCCGTCAGCAGCGCCGCGATCGTCTCGCGAACGCCCGGCAACTCGGCGACGCGGCCCGACAGGATCACCTCGGACGCCGACGGCGCGATCGCGGTAAGCATGGCGACGGCCTTCACCACGCTCTCGAAGTACGCGTCTCGTGCGAGGCGACCGCGATCGGTCGTCGCCGTTGCCAGCGATTCCGCCGATCCGTCGGGATTGCCGGCGATTGCCGCGGCGCCGCCGCCGAACAACAGCCGTTTCGAGATCGAGCCGGCAAGAAACGCGACCTCGCCGTCGAGCGCGCCGGCCGCACGGATCCCGAGCGGCCCCGAGGTGCCGCCCTGGCCGTCGACAATGCGACCGTGTTCCACCGCGATCGCCGCGCTGAATGCGCCGCCGAGCTCGAGCAGGATCAATGAGCTATCGCCCGCGCCGCAGCCGCGGCGTTCGGCCTGCTCGTGCAGCGCCAGCGCAACCGCGCACACTTTGTCGGCGGTACCCATGTCCACCCGATTCACTTTTCTGTGTGCGGGCACGGTCGGAAGATGGATGACGCCTGGGGTGAGCACGACCGGCAGCGTCGTGGCTTTCAGCGCCCGCATCAACGAACGCAGTCCGCCGATCCCGCCGCTCTCACCCTCTGGCGCCAGATAAGCAAGGCGCAGATCGGTTTCCGTGAGGTCTTGCGCGCGCGTCAGCGGAAGCCCGTAGCCCGACGGCCCGGCAATTAGATCGAGCGGCGCCGTCCGATGCGCCGCGTCGAGGATGTCGATGATGACCGCAGGATTCGCAAGAGCGTCTGCCGTCGGCAGCGTGCGATCGACAAAGACAGCGCCAGCGTCCAGTCCGCAGATATCGACGCTGACCGTACCGGGATCGATGCCGATGACGCGAGGCATGAAGCAATTAGGAATTTGGAATTCGCACATCTGATCGCAAGGCCTGCGTGATCAGTCACGTACCGGACCTTCCGAAGGTTGCGAACCCGTGTACGAATTCCAAATTCCAAATTCCAAATTCTTAATTGTGCCGGTCGCGAGACTACGTCAGGCTGCTCGCGACCTCAGCGATCGTTTCGGCGTCGAGGATGAGATCGTTGCGCTCGAAGAGGCGCGCGATGCACGCCTTGTGAATTTTCATCTTCAGTCCGCCGACGCCGAGCGCGCCGAAGGTCGTGACGCCATTGCGATCGGCGCCGTTGTCGGTGACCTCGATCCCTTCGATGCCGAGCGGCGGCACGGCGTTGACGTCGGCCATCGCGCGGAGACCGGATCGTCCGGCCCACGCATCGCGCGGCACGAGACACACGCCGGCGCCGCCGGCGTTGAGCAGCAGTTCAGCGCCTTCGAGCACCGATGCCGCCTGCGACGCGCCGGCCATCGTCACCGGCCGCACCGCCGCACCGAAGCGGGCCTGGATTGCCTCGGCAACCGACGCACCGCCGTCCGCCCGCCGCGACGTGACGACCAGGTCGGCGCCGGCCCTGGCGAGCAGTCCGGCGGCGCGCATCCCGACCGGGCCGGTGCTCGCCGTCACCACCGCGCGGCGACCCGAGACGTCACCGATCGCGCGCTGCAGCTTCGCGACCGCCGCGACGGCGGTGGTGTTCGCACCGTTCGAATCGAGCATCACCGACACTCGCATCGGCCCGAAGAACGCTTTCGTCGCCGCGGCAAGCAGCCGCTCGCCCGCCGCGATGTCGGTGCCGCCGATGAAGATCGCGGTGTTGTGAAGATCCTTGGGCCCGCGCGTGAAGATGGCGCCGTGCACGAGATCGCGCACGGCGTCAGGGGTCACGGCGCCGTAGCTCAGCACCTCGTCGGCGCCAGCGTCGAGGGCGACGATCCGATCGAACGCGCTCGGGTGGACAGAGGTGTCGAGATGCAGGAGCAGCTTGCGCACTGCGCGCGTCTACTTCGGGCTGAACGGATGCTTCGCCGTCTTCGATCCGGCAATCACCTCGTCGACCGACGGCTTCTTGCCGAGCGCGCGTTGAATCGACTCTTTCGTCGCCTGGTAGTTGTAGTCGTAGAGCTTCTGGTCGTCGCTGGCGTCCCAGTGGATAAAGACGCCGACCATCACGCAGTAGTCGTCGGCCTTGTCCTTCGGAATGACGCCGCTCGCCACCGAGTCGACCACCGCGCGCGCCACTGCCGCCTGGGCCGGGCCGAACATCTGCACCGCCTGCTTGGCGCCCTTGATAGTGACCTTGTTGAACAGGAGCGTGTCGGGCTTGGCCGGAAGATTCGGCGCGACGACCGCGAGTAGCGTCGTAAAGCCGTCCTTGTTGTTGGTCAACGCGTTGCAGAACGCGGCGCCGGCGGGCCCCGTCTTCGAACCGATGATCAAATCGATGTGCGCTACTTCATTGCCCTCGCCTACCAGGGACTCGCCGAGGAAAAAGTCCGCCATGTCGAACAACTCCCTTCACACGTAGCGCAGCCCTTCAGGGCTGCCGTTAGCCGCCGGGGCAGCCCTGAAGGGCTGCGCTACCGGAGGCGTGAAACGCACTCGAAGGAACGCGGGAGTATAGCGCAGTCACACGTTCATGACGTCGAGGCATCGGCGGAGGCTGTCGATCGGATCGCGGCCCGGCGACGGGCGATATTCGTGCGCGACATAGCCGGTGAAACCGAGCTCGGCGAGGGTCTGCGCCACGAAGCGGTAGTTCAACTCCTGGCTGTCGTCGATCTCGTGGCGGCCGGGAACGCCGGCGGTGTGGAAGTGGCCGATCAACGGGAAATGCTTGCGGATATTGGCGCAGACGTCGCCTTCCATGATCTGCACGTGATAGATGTCGAACAGGATCTTGAGGCGCGGCGAATTCACCTGCCGGCAGACGTCGGCGCCCCAGTCGAGCCGATCGAAGATCGCGTCGGCGCGGCCGAATTCCGGATCCGTGTACTTGCTGTTGACCACCTCGATGCAGATCGTGACGTTTTTGTCTTCGGCGTGCGTCTTGACGCGGTTGAGCAGCGCCGCGCAGCGATCCTTGCCCTCTTCGTAGCCGATGCCGCGGCGCTCGCCGCCGACGGTGATGAAGTTCGGCCAGCCGTTCGCCGCGCACAGATCGATCTCCTCGCGCATCGATTTCTCGATGGCATCGTGCAGCTCGGGGCGGATCAACCCGTCGCGGATGGTGACGCCCATTGCCGGCGCCATCGTGCAGACCAGGCCGTGCTTCTTCAGCGTCGGCCAGTCCGGCGCGCCGATCAGATCGAAGCCGTGGGCGCCAAGCCGCGCCGCCTCGCGGCACATGTCATCGAAGGCGCGCGTCGTGTCGCGGCCGAAATTGACGCGCATCAACGCCTGCTTGACGCGGCCGGTGTGCGGCGCGGCCGGCGGCGTCTGCGCCGGCGCCGCGGCGGCGACGCCGGCGGCGGCAACCGTGGCGAGGAAGTCTCGTCGGCCGATCGCGGTCACACGCGACATCGCCACTTCCTCGACGAACTCATCGCTTGACCGGTCTGCCGTAGACCTCGATCGCCGCGACGTCGATCCACCCGCCGGGTCCATGGCCGCTGCCGGGCATGAGATCGACGTAGCCGATTTCGTCGACTCTGCTCAGATCAGGTTTGTCGACGACGCGGCTAAGGCCTTCGCGCTCCGGACGCTGACGTAACGCTCGGCTAAGGTCTTCGCGCTCCGGGTGATACGCGCCCGTCATTGGCGCAGCGCGTAGACGAACAAGGCGCTGCCCGCCGCAATGGCGACATATTGCCGTCCGTTCACGGCATACGACATCGGTCCGGCCGAGACCTGACCGCCGACGCTGCCCTTCCAGAGCTGCGCGCCGCTGCGCGCGTCGAGTGCAAAGAAGTAGCCTTCGCGTCCGCCGGCAAACACCAGATCGGACGCCGTCGCGAGCACGCCGCTGTCGGTGACGTCGCTCATCTTGAATTGCCACTTCAACTCACCGGTCCTGGCGTCGAACGCCTGGATCGCGCCCCAGCCCTCTTGCGGCGTGCGCGTGTTGACGTTGCCGGGCCCGGTGCGCAGCGCCGGCACCGTCATGGTCGGAAAGCGGCCGACGTACTGGTTGCCTTCCTTGTACTCGACCGCGCCTTTGGTGTAGGTCGAGTAGGTGTCCATCCAGCTCGGGATGTAGAAGTAGCCGACGCGCGGGCTGTAGGACGGCGAGTACCAGTTGGTCGCGCCCTGGTTGTTCGGATAGACGAGCGTCCCTTCGGGCGTGGCGTTGAGCACGCGCTTGGGGACGCCTTTCTCATCGATGCCCTCGGCCCAGTTGACGCGCACGAACGGCTTCCCGCGCAGGAACTCGCCGGTCGCGCGATCGAGCACGTACCAGAAGCCGTTGCGGTTCGCCCACAACATCACCTTGCGCGGCCGTCCCTGCCATTCGATGTCGGCGAGCACCGGCACCTGGGTGGAGTCGTAGTCGAATTCGTCGTTCGGCGTGAACTGGTAGTGCCACTTCAACGCGCCGGTCTCCGGATTGAGCGCGACGACCGAATCGGTGTAAAGGTTGGCGCCGGGACGCGGATCGGCGTTCCAGTCGGGACCGGGATTGCCGGTGCCGAAATACAGCAGGTTGAGATCGGGATCGTAGGAACCGGTCACCCAGATCGATCCGCCGCCGTGCTGCCAGGCGTCACTGCCGGCGGGCCACGAGTCGTGTCCCGCTTCGCCCGGACCTGGAACGGTGTTGAAGCGCCACGCCTCGTTGCCGGTTTTGGCGTCGAACGCGGCGATGAAGCCGCGAATGCCGTACTCACCGCCGGCCGGGCCGATGATCACCTTGTCTTTGATCACCAGCGGCGCGACGGTCAGTGAGTAGCCGAGCTCCGGCCGCGACACCGCCACGTCCCAGATCGGCTTGCCGATCTTCGCGTCGATCGCGATCAGGTGGCCGTCGATCGTGCCCATGAACAAGGTCTCGCCGAGGATCGCGAGGCCGCGATTGACGCGCCCGCAGCACACCCGCGCCAGCGGCGACAGCCGCGGCGAGTACATCCAGAACATCCGTCCGGTGGCGGCGTCGAGCGCGACGACATGATTCGGCGCGAGCGTCGTGTACATCACGCCGTCGACGACGAGCGGCGTCGCCTCGAATTTCTCCGTCGGCTCCGCCGGACCTCGCGTCTGGAAAACCCACTGCAGCTCGAGGTTCTTGACGTTGGCCGGCGTGATCTGCGTCAACGGCGAGTAGCGGTGCCCGAACAGGCTGCCCGAGTAGGTCAGCCAGTTCTGCGGCTCTCGGTCGGCGTGCAGGAGGCGATCGAAGGTCACCTGCTGGGCATCGAGGACCGCGACCGCGACGACCGCGAACGACACCGCAATCGCGGCGTGGTACCGGACGCCACGAAGACACGAAAGCACGAAGCTCGTTTTGGACAAGACAGTCTTCGCGTCTTCGTGTCTTCGTGGCGGTCCGATCGCGTGCGTCCGTGGCATCATGGACGGTATCCTTTCAGCGTCACCAGATACGCGACGACGTCGGCGAGCTCGTCGCGCGACAGCGCGTCGCGGTACGACGGCATCGCCGAGTCCTTCACGAACACCATCTCGCGAAGATCCGATCGCGACACCGACACGAGCCGTTCGTTGACGTCGAGCAGTTGAATCGTGAAGGTGTCCTGGTTCAGCAGGCGCCCGGACGTCCTGGCGCCGCTCTTCAACGTCAATTCGATATAGCGGTTGCCGGGACGAATCGTCGTGTTCGGATCGAGCAGCTTCTGCTGCAGTTCGGCGGCGGGACGGATGGTGCCGATCTCGCTGAGATCAGGCGCGAGCCGCGGCCCGACACCGTTGACGCGGTGGCACGTGGCGCAGCGCCCTTTGCCGTCGAAAATCGCTCGCCCGTTCCCGGGGTTGCCGCCCGCAATCGTCACCGCACCGCCGCGGCCGCCGCCCGACGGCGAGGCGGTACGCAGGTACGCGACGATCGATCCCGCCTGCGGATCGGTGAAGCTGCTTGGCGGCATCGTCGTGCCGGGAATGCCCGACTGAATGATCCGCATGATCTCGGTGTCGGTGGTCGCGCGGCGGAACTGCCCGCGCTGGAGCTCGATCCCCGGCACCATGTCGCCGTTGGGTCCGTGGCAGCCGGCGCAGCTCGACTGATAGAGACGCGCGCCGTTCTCGATGTCCGCCTGCGTGTAGCTGTGCTCTTGCGCCGCAGCAACCGCAGCCGCGATCAACACGAAGCCGATCACTCTGACCATGGCAGGTCCGCGGCGAATTGTAATGTAGTCTTACGTCCATGAAGCCGCGAAAGCTCGGGACCCACGGGCCGACGGTATCTGCCATCGGGCTTGGCTGCATGGGCATGTCTCAGAGCTACGGCCCCGGCGATGACGAGGAGTCGATGCGCACGCTGCACCGGGCGCTCGACCTCGGGGTCACGCTGATCGACACGGCCGACGTCTACGGGAAGGGCGCCAACGAAGTGCTGGTCGGCCGCGCGATTCGCGAACGCCGCGGTGACGTCGTCCTCGCCAGCAAGTTCGGGCTCGTGCCGCCGGCCGGTGGCGGGCCGGCCACGGAGGTGGACGGACGTCCCGAGCGGGTCCGCGGCTGCGTCGAAGGCAGCCTGCAACGGCTCGGGGTCGAGACGATCGACCTGTACTACCTGCACCGCGTCGATCCGCAGGTGCCGATCGAGGACACGGTCGGCGCGATGGCGGAGCTCGTACGCGAGGGGAAGCTGCGGTTCCTTGGCCTCTCGGAAGCGGGACCCGCGTCGCTGCGGCGCGCACACGCGACGCATCCGATTGCGGCAGTCCAGAGCGAGTACTCGCTGTGGACACGCGAGCCGGAGCGAACAGTGTTTCCCGCCTGCCGCGACCTCGGCATCGGGTTCGTGGCGTTCAGTCCCCTCGGGCGCGGCTTCTTTGGCCGCGCCATCCGCGACCCGGATACGCTGGCGGCGAACGACGTCCGCCAGAAGCTGCCGCGATTCGACCGCGACAACCTGCAGCGCAACCTGGCGCTCTACGACCACCTCGACGACATCGCGCGCGCGAAGGGCTGCACGACCGCGCAGCTCGCGCTGGCGTGGATTCTTGCAAGGAACGCCGACGTCGTGCCAATCCCCGGCACCAAACGGCGTCGATATATCGAGGAGAACGTCGCAGCGGCGACGATCGCGCTCACGCCTGAAGAGGTCGCCGCGCTCGAAGCGGCGTTTCCGATCGGCGCCGCTGCCGGAACGCGATATCCCGCGGACAGCATGCGGCTGCTGGAGACGGAGTCGGGGCTGGGGGTCGGGGGCTAGCTGGTCGCTCGGCTGAAGCCTTCGCGCTCCATCAGATTCAAGCTAGCCCCCAGCCCCCAGCCCCCAGCCCCGCCTGGCGAAGCCCTCAGAAGTTGAACGTCACGTTCAACCGTGCGAAGCGCGGGCCGAGGATCGTCGTCGGGTTGAGCCACGTCCCGCCGTTCGGCGCCGTGTAGTCATACTGCGATTCGTACGAAGTCGCGAGTGGGCCGTAGTTCGCGTTCAGAAGGTTTTGCAGGTCCATGCCGACGTCGAGGCGGCGGCCGCTGAACCGGAACACCTTCGCGAACCGCATGTCGAGCTGATTCCGGCGGGTGTCGCCGAAGACCTTCAACGTGTTGTCGACGAGCGGGACGAGCGTGTTGCCGTTGGCGAGTCCGCCAGGCGGAAGCCGGCCGAGCAGGCTCTGAACGACAGTGTTCGGCACGTTCCAGTTTGCCCCGGTCGGAGCGGTCGCCGGCGTGGTCGGCTGGATGCCGATGAAAATCGTCGGATTCACCGCCTGGAAGATGTTCGGCGGCTGCGAGCGGAACGTCGCGCTCACCTGCACGTCGATTTTCGGAATCATGTAGGTCGCGAGGCCGCGCAGCGTCGTCTCGACCGGATCGACCTGACGGCAGAACCGCGGATCCGGGCTGTCCACCTTCACGATTGTCGCGCAGGTGTCGTTGATCGCGCGGCCGGTGGTCGTGCCGAGTTGCAGTGTCGTGCCCTTCGTCAGCCGCGCCGTCACCGTGACGTCGACGCCGTGCCAGTAGTTGATGCGCGCCGGACCGTAATCGGTCTCGAAGGTCACGTAATTGTCGGCCGGCCGCGCCGCGGCCGCCGCCGTCAGCGTATACATCGTGATTGGGTAGCCGCCGCCGTTTGGCAGGCGCGGATCGACTGGCGCGGTGATCGTCCACGGCTGGTAATCGTTCGGGCCGACGGCGGTGTTGTCGGTGACGGTGAAGTGACTCCACGATCGCCGGTTGTAGCCGAGATCCAGCGACACGCGCGGGGCGAGCTCCTGCTGCAGGTTGATACCCCACTGCGAGTCCGCCGGACGGATGCCCCAGCCACTCAGCAGCGCCGGGTTCACGCGGGTCGACGTGCCTGTCTTGCCGAAGTTCAGCGAGTTGCCGGTCAGCGCGCCGCAGATATCGCCGCCAGGCACGGTCTGCGCATTCGGGTTCGAGATGTCGCAGTCGACGACGTAGTTGCCGTTGACGTCGGTCCAGCTGCGGTTGGGCGCGGTCAGGTTGTAGCCGACGATGCCGTTCGCCGGGTTGTTCTGCGTGTAGATCGTGTCGTTGGTCGCCGGCCCGAGATAGCGGCCGTAATTGAATTTCACGGCGGTCTTGCCGTTGCCAAAGACGTCGTACGCGACGCCGATGCGCGGCGAGATGTCGCGGTAAGCGTTCACGCCGTCGGTCCGCGGCAGGATGACCGGCTGCGGATTGAACGGCGAGGTCACCGTCGTGCCGTTGTGCTCGGCCGGGCTGAAGCTGGACACCTGATCGTAACGAAGGGCGCCCTGCAGGGTAAGGCGATCGCGCGTCCACGTATCCTGCGCGTAGAAGGCGGCCATCTTCGTACGATCCGCGGTCTGGAACTGCGGCAGCCGATACGTGAACTGGTTCGGCACGTGGTTGTTGAACCGGTACGCGAGCTGTGACTGGTTGGTGTCGAACTCCGAATCGGCGACCAGATACGCGCCCTGATATCCGAACTTCATGTTGTGAGCGCCGCTCATGTACGACGCGGACGCCCGCCAGTTGTTCGGATTGCCGAAGTTGTTCAGATACGTGGGCAGGCCGCGGTAAGTGAAGTTCGCCGGGTGGCCGTCGATCGCCAGTTGTTCCGTCACCGGAATCAGATTGAGGATGCCGTCGGGCGGGACCTGGCCAGGTCCGCCGGCGTGGCGATACGCGAAGCGCGAGTAGCCGGCTTCCATCAGCAGCTTGTTGGTCACCGTCGACGTCCAGGTTGCCTGCGTCACCCAGTACGGGAACTCGAAGTAGCCGGTATTCGACTCTGGCGACTGCGTGGTCGATCCGAGCGCAATCCAGTCGGCGCCGCGCGTCCGGCAGCCCGAGCCGTTCGGCGTGAGCGTCGATCCCTCGCAGCGATACTGGTTTTCCTGCGAGAACATCACGCGGTTCTTCGGGGTGACCTGGGCGGTGCCGCGCGCCGCCCAGATTTTGCGGCCCTGCACGAGCCGCGGCTCGATCGTGTCGTCGCGCTTGTAGTCCCAGTGGGCGGGATCGCCGACGTACTGGTTCGCGCCAATGCCCGACACGCCGGAGGTGGTGTCGTAGCTGCGGTAGGTCGCGAAGAACCACAACTTGTCGCGCATGATCGGGCCGCCGATCGATCCGCTCGCGTCGTAGGCGCTCTTGATGCCCGGCCCGCGGGTGATGCCCTGGCTGCGCAGCGTATCGTCGATGTTGTCGCCCCGCGACCAGTCGCCGGCGGTATTGAAGAACGCCTGGCCGGCGAACTTGTTGCCGCCGGACTTCTGCACGATGTTCATCGTCGGTCCGCCGGTCTCGTTCTCGCCGAGGCCGCCGGAGACGACCATCACGACCTCCTCGGCATTGTTGGTGTCGTAGGTCAGCGAGGACACCCCGCCGCCGTTGAACGCCGCGGCCACGGTCATGCCGTTGATCGACATGCGGCCTTCGTTGGTGCGGCCGCCGTGGGCGCTGAAGAACGTCATCGTCGGCGTGGCGGCGAGGCCGTTGTTGTCGACGGTGACGCCGGGCATCGCGTTCAGGATCGAACCGTAGGCGCGGGTCGCCGGCAGCGCCTCGATGGCGGAGGAGTTGATCACCGTCTCGCGGCGGGTGTTCTGGACGTCGACGACCGGCGACGCGCCGGTGACGGTCACGGTTTCCTGCACCGCGCCCACCGACAGCTCGAACGGAAGCGTCAAGGTTGCCGATCCGATGACGACGACGTCGTCACGCTTGATCGTCGCGAATCCAGGCAGCGCCACCGTCACCGTATAGGTGCCCGGCCGGAGATCGACGATGCGGTACAAACCCGCCGTGTCGGTCGTCGCCGACCGCACTTTTTCGATGAGCACGGGACTCGACGCTTCGACGACCGCCCCGGGAAGCACGGCTCCCGAGGTGTCCTTGACGGTGCCGGTGATCGTCGCCTGGGCAAATGCCGCGGCTGGCGCCACCACCAGTAGTCCGACCACGACGGCTATCCTCGCGAGACCGCGCATCAGCGACCCTCCTTCGCAAACTCCGTCAAATCTGACCTGACACAACCGATCGATGTGGACGGTTGTAGACGAGCCTCAGGGGCGTGTCAACAAACGAGTGGCCTTTTTCCGCAGCGAGCGGCGGCGACTTCAGGGAATCGGATCGGCCGCGCCGACACATCCGGCGCGCGGCTTATTTCGCCGCCGGCCGACCGAACCGCGCCGCGTCGACGGCGACGTTCGTGTCGATCTTGCTCAGCTTCGCCGTGTAACGGCCGTCGAGCCAGGTGAACTTGTACTCGAAGGGAAACTTCAGGCCGCCAACGTCGCGATAGTCGCCGTAGTCCACCTGCGTCGGCATCCGGCCGATCGGCGAAGGCCCGTAGCGCACCAGCCGTGAGAGGAGGTTGGTTTTCGGATCGAAATACAGGGTGGCGATGAAGCCGCGCGGGCCGCTTCCCTGCACGACGAGGTAATCGCGATCGCCGATGCTGCGCGTCGCCGCGCCGCGCCAGTTGGTCAGCGCCTGCTTGATTGCGCCCGGAAACGCCAGCTGCGCCTCGAGGCGGGCGCCGTCGAGTTCGCTGCCAACCAGTTCGTATTCTCCGAGCAGGCCGCGCGGCGTCTTGATCCAGCCCGTGCGGCCATCGAACGTCCAGCTGCTCGCCGGACGCTGGGTGTCGGTGTAAGAGATCACGATCGCGCGCTGGTTGGGAGACTTCGCGATCAGGTTGAACGCGGCGTTTCCTCCGAGTTCGCCGTAGCCAATTGCCGTCCCCGTCGCGGCGAAGCTCGTCACTGTCGACAACCGCTGTGCGCCGCCGAGCGCGGCAATGTAGTTGTCGAGCACCTGCTCGGCGGTGGGCGCGCCGTTGTCCTGGCGAACGGCGTCGTCAATCTCGGGGTTTGGCGCGTCGTACCACGCGTCGAGCGAGATCGTCGTCGACGGCGTGATGCGGCCGTGATGGCAGGTCCAGCAGGTCACGCGCTGCACGCTGCCGAAGTTGGTGCGGTTGATTCCGGCGACCATCTCGACCATCCGGCGCGTGGTGATCTTGCGCGGCGTGTCGGTGACGAAATCGGCCTTGTCGGTTCCTGCGTTCGGATGGCAATCGGCGCAGTCGAGACCGAGGTTCGCGGAAATCAATCCCATGCTGGCGATGAAATCGTCGACGCTCAGTTCTTTCAGCGTGCTGGTGGTGACGTTCTTGAACGCGTCTCCGGCCTTCTTGCCTGACGTGGCGGTCGTCGTCTGGCTCTGCGCGGCGACCACCAGGCCGCTCACCCAGACGCCGGCCGTGATCGCGATGACCAGATTGATTCGTCGCCTGGTTGGTGTCATATCGTTTTGGCCTCGCGGAATGCGCGTCGACCGGCGCACTCTAACTGAGATGACAGATCAATTCCAGCGGGTGTAGATTGAGCGTTCCAAGGAGGAGCGGTGATGCCGATCGCGGTTCGTCGTCTGGCGAGTGTGCTCGCGGCCCTGCTGGTCGCCGCGCCGGCGCTGGCGCAATTCGGCCACCCGTTGAAGGGGACGTGGAGCGGCGACTGGGGTCCGACGAAGGAGAACCGCACGCATGTCGTGCTCGAGTTGAACTGGGACGGGAAAGCGATCACCGGCAACATCAATCCCGGACCAAAGGCGGCGCCGATCACGAAGGCGGAACTGAACCCCGACACGTGGGGCGTGCACCTCGAAGGCGACGGTAAGGGCGCCTCGGGTGCGGCCGTGCATTACGTTATCGACGGCAAGCTCGAGAACATCGGCGCCTACCAGCGAGTGCTGTCCGGCACCTGGACCGAGGGCGGCACGAAGGGCGACTTCAAGGTCGTCCGCAACTGACGCCGGTCATGCTCAGGGTTTTTTACCGAATATAGGCTGACCGAAATCGTCGGTGAGCCGCTGCAGATACTTGTTGTTCTCCTGGCAGATGTATTCAGTGAGCTCGCCAGTCGGATTCCAGTTGATGTTCCACCGCACGGTGAACGGCTTCGTGTAGGCGCCGGGATCGTCGTACGTCGCCTCGTAGGCCAGCGTGTTCTTGTTCGGCCGCGAGAACTTCTCGACGACGTGCAGCATGTCGGTGTGCGGATGGCCGAAGTAGTCCATCCACGTCTGCTCGTTGAACCCGACGACGTCGACGACGAGCGTATCCCCTTCCCAACGGCCGACCGAGTGGCCGAGATATGTCGGATTGAGGTCGTCGCCCTGCGGATGCGGGCGGCCGTCCATGTAGATCTCACGCCAGATGTGCGTGGCGCCTTCGAAGATCATGACGATCCGCTTCTGCTCCGGCAGTTGGATGATCTCCATCGGGTACGGCGTCGCCATCAGGCGCGGTCCGCCAGGCGGCAGACAGTAGCCTTCGGGGTCGTACTTGGAATTGTTCTTCGAGTGGTAGTCGTAGACCGCCGCCGCCCACGGCTGGAACGGCACCTGCGGCTCGGACTTCGACCCGCCACGACCGCCGCCCTCGGCGGTACCTTCGCCGCCGCCGAGCGGAGCGCCCGGCGCGCCGCCGAGTCCGCCGCGGCCGCGGCCGAACGAAGGCGGATGTTTTTCGACGTACGTCTTGCCGTCCGCTTCGACGACGCGCTGGCCCATGTTGGTGATGTAGGGCACGTTCCAGACGCCCTTCTCGCCGGGAAGCCGTCCGAGATTCACGGTTCCGTCGGGAAGACGCGGCGTCGGCTGCGGCGGTCCGGACATCCGTCCGCGGCCGCCGCCCGATCCTGGTGCGGCGGGTTCCTGTCCGCCGGCGCCGGGCAACGCCGTGAAAACGAGGGCAACGATCGAACTGAGCAGCGCGCCACGGAAAAGGGCTCGCACGTCTATGCCTCCTTCACGCCGTCGTTCGATCGCCGGCCGCGTCAGCGCTGCTGTTGCTGTTGCTGCGGAGTGTCAGTCTGGCTCGATGCCGCGAATAGACGTTTGCCGGTGGCCGCGAGCGTGACGACGCGCGCGTTGCCGACATGGGCGCCGTCTTTCGCCTGCGAACCTTCGACCGTGACCTCGTCGCCGACGTGGAGTGTGTTGCGCGTCCAGCCCTGACGCATCAGGCCGTTCGGGCTCCCCATCTCCATCCCCCAGTTCACGACTTTCCCCTCCGACTCGGTGACGTCCATGTAGAAGTAGGTGTGAGGATTCGCCCACTCGATCTTCGTGACTATGCCCTTCAGCGTGAGGGCCTTGGCTGCGTCGAACTCCGCCGCGAAGGAGTGGTGGGCGATGACACCCGGCGCCGAGAGCACCAACCCAATGACTGCCGAGAATGCCGCGATCTTCACCTTCATGAACGGCCTCCAACGAGTCCCGGCACACACCACCGGTGCGGGTTCAGCAGGGATATTGTGGGAAGTTCCCCCTTACATGTCAAACGAAACGCCTATTTTTTCAACTGCTCGAGCTGCCGTTTGGCGACCTGGTTGTTGGGATCGAGTTCGACCGCCTTCTCATAGCTTTTGATCGCGTTGGCCGTGTCGTTCTTCTTGGCATAGGCCTGCCCGAGCGCGGCGTAGGTCGCCGACGATTTCGGATAGAACTCGAGGTTCAAGTTCAGCCACGTCATCGCATCGTCGGGCTTGTCGGCATTGATGAGCGGCGTGGCGACGGCGGTGAGCGCCGCCTCGCTGAAGTCGTAGCTCTGGCCTCCGTAGTACTTGCCGCGGAGATCCCGGTACTGCTGCACGGCCGCGGCGGTGCCGCTCTTTGTCGATGTTTCGGTGAGGACGTCGGGCAGCAGCTTCGGAATCGCGACGCCGCGGTGACAAGTCGCGCAGCGGAGGCTGGTCACTTCATTGGCCGCCTTCCCGGTGACTTCGGGCAGCTTCGCGGTGATCTCGCGCGACATCAGGATCATCTTGCGGGCGACGTTCTTCTTCGGATTGGCATCCGAGGCCCAATCGAACTGCGGCGCCGTGCCGGCGTGGCAGTACCCGCAGCCGCCGGACTGCTGCACGCCCAGCGCGGCGACAAATCCCTGCATCGTGGCGATGAGCTGCGGCCGCGGAATGTCTTTCGGGTAGACCTGCAGGTTGGTCAAGGGCGGCGGCGCCTGCTGCCCTGCCGGCGCCGGCGTCTGCGCAGCGGCGCCGGTGGCGATGAGCGTGACTGCGAACAGACCGACCGTCGAGCGCACTGTTTTCATCGATGACTCCTCCAACAGGACGTACGCGTGTGTCGGGCACGCTTTCAGCGCGCCCTCCGTTAGTGTTTCGCTGCTTCCATGATCCGCTTCAGCAGCGGAATCTCGCCGGCCGGCGGCGACGCCGGCATCGACTTGATGTAGGCGAACAGATCGGCGAGCTGGGCATCGGTCAGCACTTTGTCGGTATATGGCGGCATGCGCCGCGGATTGTGCACGTAGGCGGTGAACCGCGTCGCGGTCATCGCCAGCGGCACCAGCCGTGGCCCCGCGCCGCCGTGCCCGTCGTAGCTATGACACGCGTAGCAGCTGTATTTCAGGTACAGCTCCTTGCCTTTCTGCGCGTCGCCGGACACCGGCGCCTGTGCGCTGGCCACTCCTGTCCACAACGCAAAGGCCGCAAAGAGCGCAAAGCGATTTCTTTTCATCGGTCAACCGACCATGCCGCAAACCCGGTTACGAATTCTCAATTCTTAATTCGTAATTCTTAATTTGCTCAGCGAGGCTGCGTAATCACATCGAGCAGCGCCGGTTCGCCTTTGCGCACGCGCTCGAGCGCGCGCTTGATGGCTGGCGCGAGATCCTTCGGGCTCTCGATCGGACCTTCGCCATACATGCCGTAGCCCTGCGCCATCTTCGCGTAGTCGATGTTCGGCTCGCGCAGCGTCGTGCCGATGTGGGCGCGGTCGGCGCCGCGATTGCGCTCGCTCGCCATCTGCTGCACGAACATCACTTCCTGATGATAGGCGCGGTTGTTGTGCATCACCGTCAGCAAAGGAATCTGGTGATGGCAGGCGGTCCACAGCACGCCCGGCGCGTAATTGAGATCGCCGTCGGTCTGGATGTTGATCGACAGGCGGCCGTGCCGGCGATTGGCGAGCGCAGCGCCGACCGCGGCCGGCGCGCCGTAGCCCATCGCGCCGGCGCCCTGTCC
>Ga0075425_100000791_pt1 | contig 30060 bp, 22 predicted proteins | sample SoiMethybrSBSTD4_FD_75300 | JGI IMG/M metagenome (GOLD analysis project Ga0075425, IMG submission 75300) | Bulk soil microbial communities from a Populus tree surrounding site in Tennessee, USA - Soil MetaG P. TD hybrid SBSTD4 | ecosystem: Environmental > Terrestrial > Soil > Tree plantation... | reverse complement strand
GTCAGCAAATTGTTGAAGTCGTGCGCGATTCCGCCCGCCAGCCGTCCGACCGCTTCCATCCGCCGCGCCTGCTGCGATTGCATCTCCATCAGCTTGCGCTCGCTGATGTCCACCAGAATGCCTTCCATCACCGGATGATTTTCGCTGCCCTGGATGATCACTGCCGTGTCGCTGATCCACACCATGCGGCCATCCTTGCGCCGCATCCGGTATTCCGCCTGAAACGACTTCTGTTTAATGCCGATCTCCTCCGCCTCGTGAACGGCCGCGTGATCTTCCGGATGAATGAATTCGAGCCACCGTTCCGAAGTTTCCACCCACTCCTCCGGCGTATAACCCAAAATACTCTCGATCTGCGGGCTCACGTAGTACCACTTGCCGGTCACGCCCGGTTCCGCGATGTAGCTGATCGCCGCCACCCGCTCCACGATCATCCGGTATTTGATCTCTGCTTCCGCACGCGCTTGTTCTGCTTGCCGCCGCTCCGACAGGTCACGGCTTACCACCACCACTCCGCCGTCCGGCAACAATGTCACCGCAACTTCCACCGGAACGTACGTTCCCTGTCCGCGCGGCACTTCTACGATTCCATACCACTTGCCTTCTTTTTGCAGCGCGCTCCATATTTCCGCATCGTAGTTCTTGCCGGCGGCGGATTTGGCAATATCCGCCTGCCAGGCTTTGCCCAGGATCGCTTCGCGAGTCGCATTCCCCATCAGCCTTGCGTAGCCGTCGTTCACATATGAATATTTTCCTTCCTTGTCCACGATGGCCATTCCGTCCACCGCCGAGTCCAGCGCACTCGCCTGCCTGCGTACCATGTCTGCCGTTCGCGTCTGCCGGTAATCGGTAATCGCCATGCGCGCCACGTAGCACGCCACCGAAACCGCCAGCAGCGTGTAGCGCACCGGGTTCCACGCTTCGCCCAGGCCCGACGACAGTAAAAACACCAGCACCGGTGCCGCGCCGAACAGCGTGTTGGTCAGGATGGTCTCGCCGACAGTCTTGGTCTTTGCGCCGAGACGTTCTTTCCCAGCTCCTTCCGGTTCGTCTTTCCACTTCGCTGCCCACCACGCTCCCCACAGCAGCGGCACGGTCCAAGCCAGATCTAGCAACGTCCCCGTCTGTGTCTCCTGCCGCATCTGCGCGAAATTTGCCACGCCCGAGCCCACTGCATAAACAAACAGGTACACCGCCAGCCCGCTGTACAGGCGCTTCGCGTACATTGAGCTCGCAAAAATTGCCCGCAGCACCGCCAGCAGCAGTACCGCCGTCACTTCCGCCGTCGAGATTGCGTACTCCCGCAGCATGGCGCTGTGCGGGTCCAGCGTCAGCGACGGGATGTAATAAAGCCCTGCGTAAATGAACAGAAAAATCAGCGCGATCTGCACCGCGTCCAGCACAAACCCCACGTCGACGTGTTTCGATTGCTCGTCGCGGTCCAGCAGGATGGCCATGGCAAAAAACGCTTCCTGCATGTCGAACATGAACCGGATGAAGGAAAGTTCCGGCGGCGCGATCCGCAGCGCCACTTCGTAGTACGTCCATCCAATATTTGCCAGGCCCCAGAAGCTGATTCCCACTCCCACCAGAATCCAGAAGGCCTGCCCTAGCCTCGCGGATCGCCGCGACGCGTCAAAGCACGCGTAGGTGGCAACAAAACTGGAAAGGATCTGCAGCAGGTTTCCGAGCAGAGCACCGCTCGCGGACTTGCCCAACACCGTTGCCTCGACGATGTGCAGCCCCACGATCGCCAAAGCCAGAATGGTAATTTTGCGCGTCATCCGGACAAGGCTTCTCGCCTGGGTCTCAGGGTATATACTTACAACCCTGACGTACGAAGAAGGAAGCCACAGACTGCTCTCGCCTTAGTCTATGCGCAGCCGGAGCGTCCGGCGGGCGGCGTCGCCGCCGCTGTTCCTATCAAGCAACGACGTGGCCCGCCTGGGGGTTGTTTTTCTCGGCGCATGCCCAGGTTCGGTTCAGCAGCCTGGGTCTCGGAATTTTCTTCCTCTGCAGTCCTGTTCCGCGTTAATCCGAATCAACGCTTCGCCTTTTCCACGGTAAAATGCCGGAGCTGCTTCACGGCCATCTCTAGGATCTTTCACAGGGCCCCCGTTTCACGCTCGCATCTTCTACCTCAACTTTTCGATTTTCTGTTCCGTGTTAGCAGATTGAGATCATGGGAACCTCGCCCTGCCAAAACGCTCGCGAAACTAGGTCGACCGATTCATGTTTTCTGCACCCTTTGTTTTCATGGGCTTAGGGCACAAAGGTGGAAGGTAGGGATGTAACTCACTACTGGCAGCTGCACGATTCCCGTCTGGCGCCTGAGGAAGTCCAAACGCAAATCCGGCGACGGTAAACAGCAAAACGACCACTATCGTGACTCGAACGGATACCGGTCCTGGCCCTGCACCGCCGCAGCCACCTGCCGCCGCAGAGTGATCGTATCCACCGCGCCGCGTTTCCCGAACCGCTTCAGCACCGCCATCTGCGTCGTCAGCATGTCGCCTTCGTGAACCGACGCCAGCGCCCGCTTGGCTTCGTGTTCCGCGCGCTCCATTGCGTCGGCGATAAACACCCGCGCTGCCGCGATCATTAACGCGTTCGCGGACTCCCCTCTGCTCTCCGCGGCTTTCTGCGCGCGCAGCAGGCAGGACTCCATGGCGTACACTTCCATCACCATGTTGGCCAGCGCCGCCACCAGTTCCTGTTCGTCGGCCAGCTTCTCGCGGAACTTCTGCACTGCGCCGCCCGCCACTTGCAGAAACATTTTTTTCGCGTTGGCGACCACGCGCGTTTCTTCGGCCAGCACTCCTTCCGGCATTTCTTCAAACGAAGGACCGGCCAGAATTTCGTCGGCCAATTTCATCGCCTCCGGAATCAGCGCCAACTGCCCGCCCATCGCGCGCTTCATCAGCATCTGCACGATCAGCATGCGGTTGATTTCGTTGGTGCCCTCGAAAATGCGGTTGATGCGCGAATCGCGATACGCACGGCAGACTGGATATTCCTCATGGAAACCGTAGCCGCCAAAAATCTGCACACCTTCGTCCACTACAAAGTCCAGCATCTCGCTGCCATAAACTTTGGCGATCGAACTTTCAATCGCGTATTCCTCCAGCACTTTCATCAGGTGCGCTGTTTTGTCACCGGTCCCCGCCGCCACCATGGCCTGAATGTTCCCCGCACTGCGGTACACCATGGACTCAACGGCAAAAATCTGGATAGCCATCTCCGCCAGTTTTTCTTTCATCAGGCCGAAATCGCCGATCGATCTTCCGAATGCCTTGCGTTCCTTGGAATATTTGGAAGCGGTCATCAGCACGTATTTCGCGCCGCCCACGCAGCTCGCGCCCAGCGTGAAGCGTCCCGCATTCAAAATGTTGAATGCCACAATGTGTCCGCGCCCTATTTCGTGCAGCAGATTTTCTTTAGGGACTTTGCAATTCTCCAAAAACACGGGAGTCGTCGAGCTGCCGTGAATTCCCATCTTGTGTTCTTCGTTGCCTGGTTTACACCCTGCAAAGGCGCGTTCCACGATGAACGCGGAAAACTTTTCGCCGTCTATTTTGGCAAACACAATGTACAAATCCGCGAAGCCGCCGTTGGTGATCCACATCTTTTGGCCGTTCAGGACGTAGTGCGTGCCCTCAGCGCTCAGTACCGCACGCGTCAGCGAATTCTGCGCATCGGAGCCGGCCTGCGGCTCGCTCAAACAGTACGCGCCGATCAGTTCGCCAGTCGCCAGCTTCGGCAAATATTTTTTCTTTTGTTCCTCAGTTCCGAAATAAACGATGGGAAGGGTGCCGATGCCCGCGTGCGCGCCGTGGGTCACCGCAAAACCGCCGTAGATCGAAAGCTTCTCCGTCAGAACCGTGGTTGCAATCTTGTCAAGTCCCGCTCCGCCGTACTCTTCCGGAACGCCACCGCCCATCAGTCCCAGTTCACCGCCCTTGCGCACCAGCTCCGCCATCAAGCCGGGCTTCTTGTTTTCCAGATCCTTCGCCAGCGGCAAAACTTCCTTCAGCACAAACTCTTCCGCGGTTCGCCCAATCAGTTTTTGATCGTCGGTCAAATCTGCCGGAGTGAAAACGTCTTGCGGAAGCGGAGATTCCAGCAGAAAACTGCCGCCTTTCGCGGGGGTCTTGGTCACAACGCTGGTTGCCATCGGGATGCCTCCGGGACGCGAGCCAAGCAGAAAAGTTGCACTGCTGGGACAACTGGATTTTACTCCGAGCTTTAGGTGGCCGCAATTGAACTGTCCACAGCGGATGTATTTTGAGCACACAAAACAGATGGCGTCACTTCTGCTTGGAAGCGCGGAGCCTTCGGACTAAGATGCTGTTCATCGAATTGTGCTCTCGGCGATCGAGAGAGATGAATGCGTTTGTTGACTCGGATTCTGCAAGTAACTGTCGCCCTGGCGTTAGTGAGTGCCGTGACGTTGTGGTTTGGCGCGCGTCGGGGCGATCGCGGGTTCATCGTAGAAGAGGTTACGATCGCGCGGCCGGCTGCGACGGTTTTTCGGTGGATCAGTTCCGACGAGCTCGCGCGCCGCTGGATTTCCGATGTGGTGGAACTGCGCAAAGGCGATACCAGCGGTGCGGGGCAAGGCGCCGGCAACTTCAAGCTGGTTCAGATGGTCAGCGGTCATCGCGTGGATCTAAACCTCCGGGTGGCTCACGTCGTTCCGAATCAGGAACTCACCCTGCTCGTTTCATCCGGCGAGCCGGCGACCGGCGGCTTTTCCGGCGATGCAAATTTCAAGCTGATTGCCGGCGATGATTACACGCGGCTGGTGTTTACTTCGCACACGCAATTCGTCAGGTTGGGTGACCGAATCTTCGAACCTGTCCTGACCTTCGCGACACAGCGGAAGATCAGAGGCGATTTAGCCAAACTGAAGCTGTTGATGGAGGCAGAACAGGAAAAGCACGTGACTCCGCACGCGACTTCACTTGGCCGCTGACGGCAGTTACAAGCGTTCGAGGATTCCGGCGGCGCCCATACCACCGCCGACGCACATGGTCACCATGCCGTAACGCGTGTTGCGGCGTTCGAGTTCGCGCAGGATCGAGGCGGTCAGTTTGGCGCCGGTGCAGCCGAGCGGATGGCCGAGCGCAATGGCTCCGCCGTTGGGATTTACTTTCTCCGCGGATAATCCGGCTTGCTGAATGACCGCCAACGACTGCGCGGCAAAGGCTTCGTTCAGTTCGATGACTGCGATGTCGTCCAACTTCAAACCGGCGAGTTTCAGCGCTTTAGGAATTGCTTTGACCGGGCCAATGCCGAATTCCTCCGGCAGGCAGCCGGCCGTGGCATAAGCGACAAAACGTGCCAACGGTTTTACGCCGAGAGACTTTGCGCGCGCATCGCTCATCACCACGGCCGCGGCGGCGCCGTCGCTCATCGGTGAACTGTTGCCCGCGGTTACCGAACCCTTCACGTGAAAGGCCGGCTTAAGTTTCGCGAGGACGTCCAACGAAGTATCCGCGCGAGGCAATTCGTCCGTGTCGAACTTGATTGTCTGCGTTGAGGTTTTTTGTGCCTTGCCTTTGCTGGAAGCACCATTGCCGCTGGGCGGCAGCGAAGTGATGGTGACGTCTACAGGAAGAAGTTCGTCCTTGAATTTTCCCGCGGCGATGGCCGCTACTGCTTTTTTGTGGGAGTTCAGCGCAAATTCGTCGGCAGCTTCGCGCGAGATGCCGAATTTACGCGCGATATTTTCCGTACCCAGCCCCATGTTGATGTAAGCATCGGGATAATGGTCTACGAGCCAGGGATTCGGCGAAATTTTGTTGCCGCCCATGGGCACCAGGGACATGGATTCGGTGCCGCCGGCGACGATCACTTCCGCGCCGCCACCGCGCAAGCGTTCCGCAGCGAGGGCGATTGCCTGCAAACCGGAAGAGCAGAAGCGGTTGATGGTCATGGCGGAAGTTTCAACCGGAAGTCCGGCGCGCAACGCGGCGATGCGCGCGACGTTCATGCCTTGCTCGCCTTCCGGCATGGCGCAACCGAGAATGACGTCGTCTACTTCGCTGGCCGAGAGTCCGGGAACGCGAGCGATGGCTTCCTTAATGACCAGCGCGGCAAGATCGTCGGGCCTGGTGGCGCGAAGCGAGCCTTTGTAAGCGCGGCCCACGGGAGTGCGAACGGCAGAGACAATGACGGCTTCTGGCATGGGCGTTTTCTCCCGGCTGAGCTGAGTTCATTGTTCGCCGCGGCCAGGAAAAATGCAAATTGCGGGGGGTCAATTGTCGGTATGCGGACAGTCGACGTCGGGATGTGTCGCCCCTACCGCGCTTGCGGAATTATCGCGCGCTTGTACCCGGGGCTTACACGCCGGGCCAAGTTGTGACGGGCCTCCAGCGCTGGACCTTGGGCGATCGCGGGGCGATCTGCCGGCACGAGTCTACAGTTTGCGTGCCGGCTTCGTTGGCTTTGTGAGTTTCGGTGGAGTGGCGCCTTTTTTCGGGACGAAAATTGTAGCGGGCGGCTCGACGCCGAATTTCCTGGAGTAGTTGCCTTGATTAACCGCTATGGCGACGCGGCTGCGCGAGTCTAGGTACAGCAGGGACTCACCAACCGGCACGTTCATAAAGGTCTGCACGTAGGGGAGAGTGACGGGTTTCTTGTTGATTTGCACGGTGACTTTGTCGCCGAGAAGGTAGCCGAGTTTTTCAAAGTCTTCGCGAGTGATGTCGGTGATCAGCGAGCCGTAGGGATCATCGAGTCCGATGATTTCACCGGTCGCGCCCTGGTCGTTAACGGTAGCGGCTTTCGGCGTGAGGCGAACGAGTTGAGAAACCTCCGGGCCGGCGATGGTGTAGTCCCAGCCTTCGGCGAGATGCGCGGCAGCAGGCGAAAAAATATCGCGTCCATGGAAGGTGGAGGACACCGCAGCCTCAATCATCCAATTCTGATTGGTGATTTCGCGCGCCCCCGCGAGGCCATCGCGATCCACAACTGCGCTGACGAGGCCGTTATCGGGCAGTACAAAAAACTGTCCCTTCTTGGATTTGACGATGACCGCCTTGCGCGAAGTGCCCACGCCAGGATCAATAACTACGAGAAAGACTGTGCCGGAAGGATAGTAAGGCGTAACGCCATAGAGAAAGCGCGATGCCTCTTCGATTTGAAAAGGCGTGACCTGATGGGTGATGTCCGCAATGCGCGCGTCGGGAGCGATTCCCGAAATCACAGCTTTGCAGATGGCGACGGTGTCGTTAGCGGTGCCGAAGTCGGTCATAAAAACGATGGTGGGTTTGCGCGGAGTTGCCTGTACCAGCTCTTTTGGCGCGGGCGGAGACGTGCAGCCCGCGGAAGCGGACGCGATCGCCAGAAACAGGAAAGCACGCCTACTCAGCCAGAGCGACATGAAGACTCCCTTTTGCAGAGACAGTATACGGGCGGCAGCAAGAAACAAAAATGCCACTTGGCCGGCCAGCGAAGATAGGGTGGGAAGTCTTTGGCGATTCGAGTAAAATTTTAACGTTTCAGCCGTAAAGGCAATTTTTGTAAGGATCCGCCCGCCCTCGAAGTCAAACCTACGTCACTCTGCAAGGAGATCCAGTATGCGAAGAGCGTTAACCATGGTGATGCTGTTGTTGTCTTTGTGCGCCACGCTGGTGCGGGCCGATCAGGTGACTTTGAAAAACGGTGACCGGCTTACCGGCATGATCGTGAAGACAGAAGACGGCACGAAAACGCTGTTGATTAAAACCGAGCTGGCGGGCGACGTGACGGTCGAGTGGGATGCGGTCACGGCCCTTGCTTCTTCGCAGCCGCTGCATCTGACACTTTCCAGTGGCCGGGTCATCGTGGGGACGGTGAGTACGACGGACGGAAAACTGGCGGTCGCGACGAAGGAAGCCGGCGAAGTGCCGGCGGAGCATGCGTCCATCCAAGCGATCCGCAACGACAAGGAGCAAGCGGAATTCGACAGGTTGCAGCATCCGCGTTTGCGCGATTACTGGAGCGGACTCTTTGATCTTGGCCTGAGCATTACGGAGGGGAACTCGTCGACAACAGCGCTGAGCATAGCGGGCAAAGCGGCGAGAGTGGTGCCGAAGAACAAGCTGACGCTGTATTACACTCAGGTATACGCCAAGGACAGCAAGCAGACACCGGCTGTGACTAACGCAGATGCGATCCACGCGGGCATCCGCGACGAATTCAACCTGACGCCGAAAATTTACGTGTTCGCATTCACGGACTTCGATTCCGACGCCCTGCAAAATCTCGATTTGCGCAACGTGCTGGGCGGCGGTCCCGGCTATCACCTGATCAACAGCAAGAACACCCAGTTCGACGTGTTTGGCGGCGCCAGCTTCAACCAAGAGTACTTCTCGTCGTACATTACTGCAAACCCCGCTCCACCACCGGCCGAGATTCAAGTGCCGTCCGAATCGCGCCACAGCGCCGAGGTGCTGGTGGGCGAATCGCTCAGCACGAAACTCGGATCGCGCACCAAAATCAGCGAGCAACTGACGTTTTTTCCGAATTTAAGCTCGACCGGGGACTACCGTGTGACCTTCGACGCGAACGCGACCACCAAGTTGAACTCGTGGCTCGGATGGCAGGTTACCTTCAGCGACCGCTACATCAGCAATCCGCCGTTGAACCTGAAAGGAAATGACTTGCTGCTGTCCACGGGATTACGCTTGACGTTTGGCCATGGAATCTTCTAAAACCATGCACATTCCAGGCCGCGTTAATTTCTCCATTTCGCTCGGGAGGCTGCTATGACGGGATTGTTGTATTGGATCGTGGTCGGTCTGATTGCGGGATTCCTGGCAGGCAAGGTGATGAAGGGCGGCGGCTACGGGATTCTGATGGACATTGTTCTGGGAATGCTCGGAGGGATTGTTGGAGGCTGGCTGTTTGGGCTGCTGGGAATTTCGGCCGGTGGCGGGTTGATCGGCGGAATCATTGTTGCGTTCATTGGAGCGATAATTCTGGTGTGGCTCACACGAATGCTGAAAAAAGCCTGAAATACGCTGGGGCAAGCCGTGTCGTGCGGCGTAACAACCGGCGCGAGCAGGGGAAAACAAGGGGAGCAAACCGCGCCAGCTTGCCGGGGGTAGGCCGAACCGGCGCGGTTTGCGTTGTGGGGCAAAGTCAGTCGGCCGCGACGCTGTTCGCGTGTGTTGCCAAATACCATTCCGCTGTCGGGGCGCGCAAATATTTGAAGCGCACCTTGGCGGCGTCCGCTCCTTTGGTGTCGCCAGCTTTTTCTCGGGCTAGGGCCAGCCACTTCACGGCCACCGGGGAATGCGGGTCGGCGGAAAGTTCATCCGCTGCGTCCTGGAAGTTTTTTTCCGCGAAGAGAACATAGCCGCGAGCGGATTCGTAGGAGTCTTCCACGATCAGGTCGCGGGATTTGGCGGCAAGCTGCTCCAGCTTTTGCACGGCTTGCTGCGCCGCGTCGCGCTTATTCTGCTGGGCGCACTCCCGCGCCTCATCCCGCCAGATTGCGGCGAGTGTGGGGTTGCGGTCTGAATCGGCCATACCTTCGGCCGGCGTGCTGAAGAATGCTTCGATCTGGCTGAGTTTTTGCAGGCGCTCGCGCGAAGTTGCGGCAAGCAGCGCCAGGCCTTCCTGGGCTTCAAAGAGGGAGTAGGGCTCTTTTGCAGCCCGCGCTTTCTTTTCAACTTCGTTCAGGGCGCGCAGGCCCTGTGAAGCGCGGCCTTCCCAAAAGAGGACCAGCGCCTTTTGAAATTCTATGTGCAGGCGATCGCGATTATTGGTGGCCATCGCCGCGGCTTTGGCGTATTCCGCACGCGCAGCGGAGAAGTCGCCCATCAAAGTGTAAGTGTCGCCAAGGCCGATCTGTGAAGTGATGAAGGTGGGTGCGATCTCCAGGGCTGCGCGGTAATGCAGGAGAGAACTCTGGTCATAGCCGGCGTAGCGGGAAACTTCGCCGAGGGAATCCTGCGGATTGGCATGCTGCGGCTGAAGCTCCGCGTAGCGTTTCAAATACGCCAGCGCCTTGGCGGGATCGGGATTGTTTCCTTCGACGCGGGCATAACCCAGCATGTTGTATGCGGGTGCGAAATTCGGGTCACGCTCGATGAGACGTTCCCACATTTGCACAGAGCGGTCATAATCCTGCTGGAAGTACAGCCACTCCGCGGTGAGATAAAGGGCGTGGCTTTCATTGGGAAAGCGGGCCAGCAGTTCATTCATGGCCACGATGGCCGGGAGCATGTCGTCTTTCTGTACCGAGGTCAGGAACTGTACGAGAAGCTTTTCGTCAGCCGGCGCACCGATGGCGAGAGATTCCGCTTTGCGCAGCGCTTCCGCGTCGGGCTGGGTTCTGCGCGCGGCAAAAGACCACAGGGCGTAGGCCAGAGCGAATTGCGGATCCTTTTCGGTGGCGCGCCGCGCACTTTCGACCGAGCGGTCCAGGAGCACATTTTCGTATTCATCGATGGCGGTTTCCGCGAGCTTGCGGGCTTCCGCGGATTTTGTGGACACCGCGAAAGCAAAGACGTGGGCGGAAGGGCCTGCAGCCGCCGGTGGAGCGTCTCCGGGCGACAGGGGTGCTGTCTCGGAAATGCTGGCGGATTGCTGCGGACCGGCCATGGCGGCGGCGGCGAAGCCGGACAGAGCCATCACACAAGTTGGGAAGAGCAGACGTTTCATCGCCGCACACTCCACTACGCTCACGTAAAGCCGAATCACCCTTGATTGCAACTTGAAGTTAGCGTGCGCCGCGCACCGCGGAGAACTGTTCCGACGGACAGGTGTGCGGCAAGATTAAGCAGAGTGCTTGATTGGCGACAGAATGGATTTGTTCGTATCGGGTACTTGCTGCGCGCGCATCAAGGAAAGATACTGCGGACATCTGATGGGAAGGTGAAGTAGAAAAAATGCACCTAAACTCCAGACGAAAGTTGCTGCGCGGCGCAATCGCGCTGGCCGCTTTGGCGGTTTTTTCGGCCGGCGCAGTTCCGGCGGTCAAGAACATGGCCGTGGTAACTTCGGCGAACAGCAAGCTGGCGGACGTTCCGCTGAGCGAACTGATGAAAATGTGCAAGGGCACGAACAAGGCGTGGCCGGACGGAAAGAATTTTGTGCTGGTGCTGAAGACTCCTGACGCACCGGAAATGCATGGTGTTTTGGCGAAGTTGTTTGGCGGCGGCGCGGCGGAAGCGAAACTGGCTATAGCGAAGCTGAACGAAGCGCATCAGACCGTGAAGATCGTGGATTCGGATGAAGATTTGCTGCGCGTCGTGGATTCGACGCCGGGTGCGATCGGGATCGTGGATGTGTATGCCATCAATAGTTCCGTGAAGGTGTTGCGGATTGACGGCAAGTTGCCGTTCGACATGGGCTACGCGTTAAAAGGGAATTGACTGTCCTGCGCGATTTGTTCCGGAAAAGCTTGGTTCCGAGAATTTTAGGATGGGTCGTTTGGCGATGACGGGCTGGGTGTGCGCAGAGTCTGGAGCGCGGTCAGTCCGATCAGGACGATCGCAATGCCCAGGGCAATCCACAAAACGGAGGGGTGCCTTTCAGAAAAAGGGCGCGGGTCGGTGTAGTTGGTGGTGACCTCTTCGGGGCCAACGGAGAGTGCGAGATATGGCCGTTCCGGCGAACCGAAGCTCGCATAGTGGCCCAGATCATATTGTGGCAAGCTGACTCTTTCATTGCCGTAGAGAAGTTTGTCGCCGCCGCCTGCCGGCACCCAGAAAAGAAGTTTGCGGGGGACGGCGAAGAGCCTCATCTGCACATTGCTGAGCGGACGGTCATCGCCGTTAAAGACGGCGACCCGCAGATTGTTGCTGTTCGACCACTCCGGAAAATCAACCGTCAGGGATTGGTACAAATGGCCGTTCCGGTAATAGCGATAGATTACGCCGGAGCCGCGATAACTCCACGCTTTTCCGTCTTCGCTAGCGGAAATACGGACGGCGCGATAGAACTCGGGCGTGTCAACGAGGATGGTCAGACGCGAAACGGGAACGCGCGAAGCGGGAAGGTTGGCGTCCCACGCGGTTTCCGCGTTATCGCCGGAATGTGTTGCCGTGAAGGTTGCGGGAACCTCGGCGAACTCAGCGGGATGCGATTCTTCGTGAAGGACAGTCAGGCCGGTGACGACAAATTGGCGCTCGGTTGCAAAAACGCGCACGCGAACGTAGCGCGAGCTTACTCCCTGGAAGGGAATAGTTTGCGTTCCGTCCACGGAGCGCTTGCGGAAACGCGCGATGGGGGCGCGGGGTTCGACGACGCGCCAGGTTTTGGCGTCGTCGCCGAGCGCCACTTCAGCCCAGACAATGAAGTCGGGCTCGACGGTTTCCAGACGGACGCGATCAAAGGTGAGAGTGTCCTGGCCGAGATCGCCGACCACCTGAGTGTATTTGCCGGCAACGAAACTGTTTTCCACGATGCTCGCGTTGCGGCTTTCCGCGTGGATGACTGCATGTTCGGCGATGAGCTGGTAAGGCACTTCGCTGCCGCCGGGATCAATTACCCGCAGGTCAGCGCAATTTTCCGAGCAGTGGGCAAAGATCTCCCACGGCAAACGAAGTTCGCCGTAGCCGCCGAGTTGAGGCGTGGCGGAGGTTAGCGGTCGGGAGTAGTGAAAGCTGCGCCAGCGATCCGGCAGGTCCGCAGCGGTTGCGAGGAAAACCGCAAGGGCGGCAAAAAATAGCGCAAGCGAGCCGCGGCGGATCATGCGTTTTCCTTTTCACGCGCCAGCCTCCGCTGATACAGGAACGAAACGGCAAGCAGAACTGCACCCAGCACGAAGAAAGACAAAATCCGGTAGGCGCGTTCGAGGAAGGAAAGGTCGTAAAGAAATACTTTGCCGACGACCAGACCGAAGAGCAGCAAGCTTTGCCAGCGAAGCAGAGCCGACTTGCCCTGCATGCCCAGAAACAGCAACACGCCGGCATACGCAGTCCACAAAACGGAAAGAGCCAGATGCTGAGCCAGCGTCGCTTCGATGCCGGTGGAGGCTTTGCCGAAGTAATCCCAGAATTCTGCTGAAAGCGCAATCAGGGCATACACATTGATGGCGACCGCGAAAACGCCGATCTCCAGTCGTTCCTGTCCGGCGACACTGCTTACGTGCGAACGCGCCGCCCACAAAGCGAGGCCGAAGCAGACGATCAGCACCACGTAGGCGGCGAAACGCTGGTTGAAGAGAAACGCACCGCCCTCCGGTGGAAAAACCAGCAAGCGCAGCGCGGAAATGCCCAGCATCAAATAGCCGGCTTGCCGCAGAAAGTTGCTTGCAGCGCGGAAGCCGGTCCAGATCAGGACAGCGCCTTCCACGGCGAAGCTGAGGGTGATCCACTTGCCTTCCAGGCGAATCGGAATCGCCAGGGTCAGGTAGGTGAGCGCGAGCCCGACATAGAGCAATCGGGCCAAGCCGGACTCTCCCGGATTTGGGAGAGGCAGGAGCCGTGCTACCGCGACATGAGCGGCGGCTAGACCGACAAAAAGCAATGTCAGAGGCCATTTGTCCTCCGGCCACAGCAAAACGAAAAGCGCCCCCGAATACGCGAATTCGTTGGCCAGGACGATCAGAATATCCAGTTCGCCGAGGCGAGTTCCGCTCATCGCAGTTCGAATGGGCAAAATCGCGTACAGAAAAAAGAACAGACTGGCAAAAACCACAGTGCGCTCGAGCAGCGACGGGTGATGGAAAAATTCGCTGTACCAGCCCCAGAAATAAATGTGCGTGCCGATGAAGGCAATAAGGGGCAGTGAGCGCCATTGTTTTCTTGCAGCGATGACCAGTGCGCCGGCGCCCAAAAGCAGAAGATACGAGAAAAGGACGACCTGTTCGTCCTTGCCGCTGCTGGCCAGGATCGGAGCCAGTAATCCGCCTAGCAGCGACAGCACCGCGATGCGTTGTGAGTTGCGACCGATGGCGATGGCCGCCATCACCGCGGTAATAACAATCATGGCTGCGAAGCCGACGTCGCGACTGTACAGCGCGTAGTACTGGCAGCCCGCCCAGACCGAGACGAACAGCGTGGCTTCACCCAGCGCGGCGATGCCTTCGGAAAAGTAAGAGTAGCCGCGGCCAAGCAGCCACTGGCTCCATGGCAGCATTAGGGCTCCGAGCAGGATTCCGATCGCGACGCGTCCGGTCGGACCAATCCAGTTGTTATCAAACGCCAGTTTCAAGAAGTAGGAAACGGCGATGAGCAGCGCGACGATGCCGACCCGATTGAACCATTTGCCGGCGATCAGGCTTTCCAGGTCCACGGTCGAGGCTCGTTGTGAAAGCGGAATGCCACGGATGGCGCCCGGCGAAACGTTGGCCCATGCCGCGCCACTACCCTGCGGAGTTGCTGCAGGCGCTTGCGGCATCCTCGGTGGGGCCGGCGGCGGTACGGCTCCGGCGGCGGGCGTGACGGTGCGATCCGCGGAAGACGCAGCGGGTAGTTCGATTGGAAGCGGAGTCGGTTCGGCTGCAGGCTCCTGCCTGGCCCCGGGCGGCGCTTGGGCGGCCAGCCGCTTTAGCTGCTGCTCCAGGGCATAGACCCTGGAGGTCAGTTCCTGTAGGCCAACCGAAGTGGGGTCGGCCTCCAGTCGCCGCACAGCGAACAAAGCCATAATGGCAAGGATCGGCCCTGCCAACAGGGCGATGACGGCGAGAAGAATGAGGGAACCACCCATTGGGGGAATGCGCGGAATTTAAGCATAAGGGGGGATTGGGCACAAGCGATTTAGGCCGCGGGTTGCGCAGTTCTGCCGCGAGAATTCCCAAGTTGAGAAAACTTGACCTGTCCAGAAGGGCAGGTTTTCCACAGGGGGTACAGCGAATCTCCAGCAAACCCTGTATTGACGCTTATCGAGAAATAACGCTAATAATTTCAGTAGTTTACAGCGTTTCAAAAAGAATCAAGTGCGTACTAGGAGAGTCGTTTAATCCCCAAAATGTGCCCTGCGTACCATAGTGTCGGCGAGCCAACTGCTGTCTAATGGTACAGGTAAGAGCAAAGCAGGCCGGTAGGACAGGTCAGCGCATCTAATTGCCAGGAAAGAAGAGAGCTTCATAGACTCGGGACAGGCCGAAGGTCATTAGCGATACGGGCCAAAGAATAAGAGGACAGAATGAAGACCAAGGACAAAAGCCGCAAGTGGATGTGGTGGTTCCTGGGAGTGATCGGGGCGATGCAGCTGTATTTCGTCCGGGAGCTCCTGGCGGCATTTGCTTTGTTCGCGCTGGGCTTTGGAGTCATCGCTTTTGTGATCGGCGCCCTGTATCTGATGCACACCGGCTGGGCCCTGGCGGTCGAGCGCCTCGCCGAAAGCCAGCACCCGGTGGTGGCTTATACCAAGCGCAGCGTGAACTCCGCGGAAGAGTTTGCGCGCCGCGGCGTGGTTGCAGCGGTAGTTGGAACGGAAGAGCTGGCCAAGCGAGCACTGGGACGTTCGGCAGCCGCCCGTTAAACCGATTTTCGCGGTTCAGAGAAACCCTCCAACCAGTCTGCACTCCTACAGCACCGGTTGGTGGTCCGTATAGAAAGAAAAAGAGCCAGCCGCCCTGAGCAAGCGATTGGCTCTTTTTTTCTGCAGCAGGGACTTTCGTTCGGTGCTGAGAACCGGCCGATCTGTGCCGGCCTCGCTATGGTTTTGACTCCGGAAGGCTTGCTTCAGAGCGAGCGCAGCGCGGAAGCGACCGGCTGCGCCGCCGCACGAATCGCCGGCAACAAGCCGCCCACCACGCCCATCACCAGCGCGAACAGGATGCCTTTTGCCAAAAGTTCCGGCGTAATTTTGAAAGCAAAGGCCAAGTTCGAAAACGTCTGGAAGTTCATGGTACTGGTCGTCAGTCCGTTCAGCGGAAGCACGGCGACGCAGCCAAGCACCCCTCCTATGAAGGAGATCAGCAAGGCCTCCAGCAGGAAAGAAAAAACCACGGAAGAGCCCGAAAAACCGACCGCGCGCATAGTGGCGATTTCGCGGCCGCGTTCCGACACCGCGGAGTACATGGTGTTCAGAGCGCCGAAGACAGCTCCGATAGCCATAATCGCGGCAACGAATCCTCCGAGAACCGTGATCAGGGTGGTCATTACTCGCGATTGCTTTGCGTAATAATCGATTTCGCGGCTGACATCGACGTTCATTCTAGGATCGGTAGTGAGCGCATCCTTGAACTTGTCAAATGCATCCGCTGACGTCAGACGCGCCGTCACCGACTGAAACACGTTGTCGGGGCGCTTGAGTACCTCGTTTAGAACGGGAGCATCGCACCAGACTTCGGAGTCGAATGCGGAACCACCGGCGTCAAAAACCCCTACGATCTTCCAGTGTCCGCCGCCGAAATCCACGGTGTTCCCGACAGCCAGCGGTATTTGCGCCTTGCTGTTGTTTGCGCCCACGGCCACGCCGTAGTAGGTATGCGCCGCGTTCTTGCCAACGACCAACTCGGCGATGCCAGGCTGGACCATGCGACCCTCGATTATTTTGACAGTTCTGCGTACCTCGAGGACATTGGGCGAAACGCCACGAACCTGGGTGTTCGCGTCGGCGCCGTTGGAGACCAGCGGGAAAGGCATGACCCCGACCACTTCCTGCGTAACGAGCGGGCCGCCGTTTGCGCCTCGAGCCACGCCCGGAGCGTCCTTGATGATCTTGACCGAATCGAGCGTCACCGCGCCCATCATCTCGGAGGGCGAGCCGGCGCGCAGCACCAGAGCGTTGTCGGCGGACCCGGAGCTGACCAGCGTGGCGCGAAATCCGCGTGCCAGGGAAAGCATGGCGATAAAAACGCCAACCGTGCCCGCAATGCCAAGCACGGCCACGATGGTTGAAGTCCAGCGAGCTTTGACGCTGCGGACGTTATAGATCACCGGAATGGCCATGCTCAGACCCTCCTCAAGGCGTTGACCACGCGCATGCGCATGGCGCCGATGCCGGGCAGTAAACCCGCGACCACTCCCACAACCAAGGCAACCACGAGGCCCATGGCCAAAATGGATCCAGGCAGCACCAGGTTCGGCAGCATACTCGCCAGGGCGGTAGCGAGAACGGGCGTAGCCACCACCGCCAAGAGAAGACCTAGCAATCCGCCAAACAGCGCGATGGCCAGCGATTCCGCGAGGACGAAGAAGAGAACCGAGCGGTCGGAATAGCCGATGGCCTTAAGGACGGCGAGCTCCGCGGTGCGTTCGCGAACGGAAATGGCCATGGTGTTTCCGGTGACCAGCAACAACGTGAAAAAGACGACCGCACCAATCGTGACGATGAGGAACTGTATGTTGCCGAACTGCTTGACCCAGTTCGCGGCGAATGCCGACTCCGCCTCGGTTTTCGTCTCGTTTGGAGAATTTTCAAATTGAGCGTCTATGGCCTTGGCAATGCGCGGAGCCTCTTCCGGCTTGTCGATGCGAATTACGTACCAGCCGGTCTGTCCTTTGACCGCGGCAGGAATCTTTTCCTCGAAGTAGTCCCACTGGAACCAGAATTGTGTTTCGTCGTCTTGGGCACGAGTCCCATGGTAGATGCCAACGAGGTTGAACTCCCAAGCGCCGCCGCCGTAAAGCGTGGTTTTGATGGGAATGCGGTCGCCGACCTTCCAGCCGAAACGCTTTGCGGTCTTGGCACCGGCGATGGCACCCTGCCGGTCCTTCAGGAAGTTGGCCCACTGGTCATCGGGAACGACCAGTTCGGGAAAAACCTGCCGCTGCGACTCCGGATCGATGACGAACTGCGGGAAGAAATTATTCTCGTTCTGGTAGATGCCGCCGAACCAGTTGTTGTGGGTGACGTAGCTGACGCCCGGAATGCGCAGGATTTTGTCCTTATAGGACAGCGGGATCAGGTTGATAATGGAAGTGCGGTTGATCGTGACCAGCCGGTTGGCGCTGGCCAGTTCGGCGTTGCCTAGAAAAGCGCCGCGCACAATAGAGAGAAAGGCAAACAGGAACAACGCCACCGCGAACGAACCTATCGTCAAGATGAGCCGTACTTTCTTGCGGAACAAATTGGCGAAAATCAATCGGCTAAATTTCATGCCACACCTCCTGCCATGGCGTTTTGCTGCGCCAGCTTTCCTCCCTCGACCAGCACACCCTTTTCTAGGTGCAGCGTGGTATGGGCGCGGTCGGCGACGACCGGGTCGTGCGTCACCATCAGCACGGTCTTGCCATGCTTGCCGACCAGCTCTTCAATCAACGCCATGATCTCCGTGGCGCTTTTACGGTCCAGGTCACCGGTGGGCTCGTCGCACAGCAAAAACGTCGGGTCAGACACGATCGCACGCGCTATCGTCACACGCTGCTCCTGCCCGCCCGAGAGCTGCCGCGGATAGTGGTGCATGCGGTCAGCGAGGCCAACGATGGAAAGCGCGGTGTCCACGTGCTGCTTGCGCTGCGCCTTCGAAAGTTTGGTGAGCAGCAAAGGCAGTTCCACGTTCTGAAATGCCGTCAGCACGGGAATCAGGTTGTACATCTGAAAGATGAATCCCACGTGCCGTGCGCGCCATTGCGTCAATTTGCTGGACGACATGTGCGTGATTTCATCACCGTCCACCGAGATGTGGCCCGATGTCGGCACGTCCAGCCCGCCCAGCAAGTTCAGCAGCGTCGTCTTCCCCGAGCCGCTCGGTCCCATGAACGCGACAAAGTCGCCTTTGTCCACGTCCAGGTTCAGCCCCTGCAACACCTGAATGCTTTCGCCGCCGCGCTTGTAGGTTTTGTTCAAGCCGCGCACTTGAATGAGCGCCGCCGAACTTCCCGAATTATCTACACGAATCATCTGCTGCTCCTCCGCCTTTCTGACTCTTCGAGTACCACCCGAAATTCGCCGCTGGTTGAGACCGCCTGGTCATTGCCGGCTACTGATTCACTCGGACGGCATCGCCGTCCTGCAAATTCTGCGGTCCGCCGGTTACCAGAGTGTCTCCCGAATTCACTCCAGCCATCACTTCCACGTCGGAACCGCGTTCGTTCCCCAGTTTGATTCCGCGCCGCTCGACTTTTCCGTTCTTTAGCAACAAGACATACGAGCTGTCGCCGCCCGAGCGCACGGCTGACTTGGGGATGAGCGCCACCGGTTTGGGCCCTTCGTCCTTTTTCTTCGCCGCGGCGTTCTTTTCCTCTTCCTCCCCGTAGAAGGAAACTTTCACGCCCATGTCTGGCAAAATCCGCGGGTCCAGCTTGTCGAACGAAATACGGACTTTCACGGTCGCTTTCTGCCGGTCCGCCGTGGGAATCACTGTGCGCACATGCGACGGAATTTTCCAGTCGGGATACGCATCGAGGACGGAATCGACGCGCTGATGGGGTTGCACCCGTGCGATATAAGCTTCGTTGACATCCACTTCGACTTCGTTGGAGTTCATGTCCACGATCGTGGCGATGCCGGTGCGCGTAAATCCGCCGCCCGCCGAAATCGGCGAGACCATTTCTCCCACCTGCGCGTCCTTTGACACGATGATCCCCGCGAACGGCGCGCGAATCGTGCAGTTGTCCACTGCCTGCTGAGCCTCACGGATACGCGCTTCCGAAGAGTTCACCTGCTGTCTGACCAGCGCGATCTTGGCGCGCAGGCTGTCCGCCGCCGTCATGGCATTATCCAGTTGATCCTGACTTTGTACTTTTGCCGCCGTCAATTCCTGCGAACGATGCAGCTGGATCTCCGCATAGCGCAACTGCACTTCGAAATCCCTTATTGCCGCCTTGGACGAATCGCGGTCCGCTACGGCCGAATCCAGCGCCCGCCGCGCATCCGAGTCGTCCAGTGTCGCCAGCAGCTGCCCTTCCTTGGCATGATTGCCCTCATCAAAAAACACTCCGGTCACGCGCCCGGTAATCTTCGCGGCCACGGTCGCGCGCCGCCGCGGCGTCACATAGCCGCTGGCGTTCAACAATGTTTGCTGCGCCGGGTCGCCCGCCGGTTTTGCCGCCGTTACCTCCACCACTGGTGCGCGGTTGCGGAGCGCGAACACGGCTCCGCCAATCAGCAGCAACACTCCGATCACCGCGGCAAAATAGCCCAAAAACTTCCCACCGCTGCCACGTGCTCGCGCCGCGTCATGGATTTTCAGTGATGCAAGGTCTCCAGCCGGCATGGATAGACTGATGCTCCTCTTCGCTAAAAGTGACGTCCAGCAGGGTCCATCGGTTTTCGGTTCGGGTAGAGTACGGGGAGAAACCCGTGGCTCGTGCTTTTCCCTCTTACTATACGCGAATCCTGCCCTGTTTATATCAACGGAAAATAACGACTCTCTCGGGTGAATCGGCCAGTGATGCTGTGCCACCGGCGCGTGCCATGTGCGGCCCGGAGAATGCCCTTTTTCCTCCAACATGCCGTTTCTCAGGCTCGCTTCGCGGGGTTCGAACTGGTAAGCTGCGCAGCGCTCAGGAGGGTTCTAATGTCGCGTCGAAAACTCTTCCCATCGTTCTATCTCACTGTGGCGACCATGCTGGCCCTGCCACAGAATTTGCCGGCACAGGCTCCGCCGGCACCCCAAGCCAAGCCTGCCGGTGCCACGAAGCGCATAGCCATTCGCGCCGGTCACCTGATTGACGGCAAAAGTGCCACTGTGCTCGACAACGTGATGGTGATCGTTGAAGGTGATGCGATCGTTTCCGTCACCCCGGGAGGCACGGCGCCCGCTGGCGTCGAAACGATCGACCTCTCCAAATCCACCGTCCTTCCCGGCTTCATTGACCTGCACACACATGTTCTTCTCAATGGCGACATCACCGCCGAGGATTACGATAAGCAGCTGCTCAAGGACTCCATTCCGTACCGCGCCATCCTCGGCGCACGCAATGCGCGCATCGCCCTCGATCATGGCTTCACCACGATTCGTGATCTCGAAACCGAAGGCGCCATGTACGCCGACGTGGACGTTAAGCAGGCCATCGCCAACGGCGAAGTCCCCGGCCCGCGGATGCAGGTCGCGACGCGCGCCATGACGCCCACCGGCATGTATCCCCTACTCGGCTATTCCTGGGAACTGAAAGTTCCGACCGGTGTGCAATACGTGGACGGCGCCGACGGCGCGCGCAAGGCCGTTCGCGAACAAGTCATGTACGGCGCCGATTGGATCAAATATTACTCCGACCGCAAATACTACTTCGCCCCCGACAAGGTGCTGCACAGTATGGTGAACTTCACCGACGAAGAGGCCAAAGCGATCGTGGACGAAGCCCATCGCCTCGGCAAAAAAGTTGCCGCGCACGCCATCGGTAGCGACGGCATCGCCGCAGCTCTGCGTGCCGGTGTCGACACGGTCGAACACGGCGACGGCCTAACCGAGCCGCTCATGGACGAAATGGTGAAAAGGGGAACCGTCTGGGTACCCACGGTGATGGTCGGCGCGTACGTTGCTCCCGGCCGCGGCGGCAACTGGACGCGTATGGTGGAAACGGAGAAAATCGCTTTCCAGAAAGCGCTCAAGCGCGGCGTGAAAATCGCTTTCGGGACCGATGTTGGCGGCTCTGACTGGCGTGACATCGGCCAGGCTCGCGAGTTTCAGTATTACGTGGACTACGGGATGTCGCCCATGGAAGCCATCCAGACCGCCACCAGCCGCGCCGCGGAAGTGCTAGGCTGGTCGGACAAGCTCGGCACGATTGAGCCCGGCAAATGGGCCGACATCGTCGCCGTCTCCGGCAATCCGCTGAAGGGCATTACCGAACTGCAGCGCGTCACCTTCGTCATGAAATCCGGCGTGGTCTACAAAAACGAAGTATCGTCACGCTGATTTGCAAGCCGCAGAATATGTTCCGTTATTCCGACAGGTTTCCGTGCAAGCAAATTCAAGAAATTCGTCATTCCGCTCGGAGTCTGGTTAGCGAGGAATCTCTTTTTCAGGTCTGCGGGTGATGCTATCCGGACGGGCAACTCCTGAATTTCTCGAACCGATCGTTGTTCGCTACTTCTCCGCCGGCGGGAGAAAACTCTTCGGATCAAACTGAAACCCTTCGCGGGTAACCTGCGAATGCTGCTCCACCGCTCCAACCGCAGCGACCAGGCACGAATAGAAAAACGCGCGCAGCCCCTGCCGGAATTGTTCAGTAACCTGTTCGGTAGAACGAGTCACATCCGACTGAATCGAGTTACGCCGCGAATCGCAAGCCGCACGGTGCTCCGCATCCAGCGCCGCCAGTGCCGACGTAATGCGTTGCGTGGTGTCGGTAGCCGTCACCGTGGCATGAATCTCCGTCTGACGACGGAATTCGCTGATGGCCTCGCTGGCCGCCGTTTGCACCGTGGCGCGCGCCTCCGCCACGTTTGACTCCAGGTACGCCGTAGCTTCACGCGTCAGCCCCTGCACTTCTTCCAGCACATTGGTCAACTGCATGTGCGCCGCTTGCTTGATACCCTGATCAAATTCTCGCAGCGCCTGCGCCAACGCTTCCGTCACCATGGTCGAAATCTTCGACTGTACTTCGCGTACCGCCCGCTCGGAAACTTCTCGCGCATCGCCCAGATTCTTTTGCGCCGCGCCCGCCTGCCGGTCGATGCGGTGCACAATCTCTTCCGCGCGTACCCGATAACCATCCAGCTGCGCGTCCCAACGCCCGCGAACTTCGTCTAGCCGATCTTCCAGCCGTGCCAGCAGCTCTTCGCGCGAAGTGTGCACAACCGCGCTGCGCTGCTGCGTAAAACTTTCTTCTACTTGTTTCACGCAAGCTTCGCGCGCTTCGTCCAGCGAATTGATGGCCGCATGCAGGGCCGGCGACAAATGTTTGCTGATCGCCGCAAGAATCGCGGTCTCCGCCGCCTTCTCAATCTTTGGTTGCAGCGCCGCCAGCAATTTTTCCGGCGTGATGGCCACGCGACTCGGACGTTCATAGGCTGGCGCGCTGGGCGCTTCGATGCTTGCGCCGGGAAACTCGCCGGCGGTGTTTGCTGTCGGCTCAATCTTTGCCGGGGCCACCGCCGCTCCCGTTCGGGCTTCAGGGCTGGCGCTTACAAACCCTGAATTGAGCCGGGTTTCCGGGTTTGGACTTGCAAACCCCGACTTGTTGGAAGTCGTTGCCATAACCGGCAACGCGGGAACCACAGAAGACGCGAGCCCCGCCAGCGCCTCTGTTAGCAGCCTGCGATCCGTTTCGCCGTTCGTTGGCGCCGCTTCATTCTCTTTAGGTTCCTGGCTTGTGGCCGCTGGCTGCGGCATGTCTTCCGGCGTGGGCGCGCGGCCCGGTCCCGTCGCCGCAGCGGTTTGTTCCTTCGAGGGCGGCAATTCTCCAGCAACGCGTTGTGCGGCGGTCATCCAGTCCCGCGGTGGCGAAGGAATCCGCCACACGTTCGCCGGCTTCTCCAGTTGCACGCCCACGTGGTAGAGATCGCGCGGATTGCGCGGTATCTGTACCGAACGCACCTGCGCGCGCACCGTGGTCACGATTTCGCCTACACCGGAATCGCCAATCTGCAATGTGATCCACGAGCCAACATGGGTATCGTGGCGTGAAGGATAGCGGCAGCCGTGCAGGTTCAGGCTGACGGCAGAGGTCCGCTCCAGAAAGTCCTGGCCCAGTCCGTCTTGACCCGTGATCAGCAGAGGAACCGGGCGCTCGATGCGCGTGCTCCGCCGTCCTTCCGGCCCCGCGAAGCCGAATGTACTGTCTGCGGTCGGGATTGTGCTCACGCGCAGTCTCCGCGAGAATGGGGACAGAAAATCAAAAAAGGGCATGCTGCACCGAACGAGCTGGAACGCACACGGCCGAGGATGGCGCGACCTCCCGTTGCAAAATCATTTTCAAGTTTCCCAAGATGGATGACGACGAAAGGATTCTAACTGAATTCCCCAAACGAATTCCAACAAACTGTGCCGTCCCGCAAAAATGGCCATCGTTACAGTTCTAGAACTGCTAGCTACTACTCACCGTGGGTTCCATCATCGAGAAAGTCCGCCAACCCGCGTTTCAGAATCCCGCGGGCGGCTGGCAGATCACGTCCTTGGCTCGCCGCAATTTTGGCCAAGGCCGCGGCAACGTCGCGTTCGGTGCAAACTTTTTCGGTGTCCGCCGCGAGTCGGGCCACCGGCTCGCCATTTATCAGCAGCACCAACGTCACGGTTCGGGTGGCAGTCCAGCGGGAAAACGCGCTTGGACCAGGAAACCTAACGGCGTGTTACCCTCAAGCGGACCGGCAACACGCCATCGTCAATTTGAAAAAAATCGGACCAGCAGAAAAGTCTACGAGTTAGGGTCTGGACCGGATCCGATGATGATCTTATTCCCTCCGGCCGCTATGATGCCGCCTCCTGCTCCGGAATAGTTGAGCACGTTGTAGGCGCAGTTCGCATTTTGATCGTCCGCACTCGGATCGCCGACTACATAAATCGAAGTGTTAGCTGCCAGATACACGCACACAGCAGGATGCTTTTCGTTTTTCTTGTCCCAAAGTTGTATCAGATAGTCTTGACCGTCCGCGTTAAACTGCACAACTCCCTTACTGGGAATCGTCACAGTCTGCGGGGACGCGACGCCGGCCGTCACGGTTACTATTGCGTTTGGACTTGGGATGCCCAGTCTTTGCGGAGCTGGTTGCGGCATGACATTTTTCTCCTTTAATCGTTAGTTCTTTCCACTGGGGTGGAAACTCGGATCGCTCAACACAGGCCCAAGTGCCGGCCTGGTTTCAAGATCGCTCATGGAAAAGCCGTTCCTTAGACTCTGTTGCGCATAGGCAATTGCTTGACTGCGATCGTTCAAATTCTGAAAGGCTTCGGCCACATTGGTGAGCACCAGAGGGTCCTTGGGTGATATTGCTAAGGCCACTGCAATGGACCGCAAAGTTTCCTTGCGCAGCGCGTCTTCCGACAGCAGCACAGCCAGCCACGATTGCCCGGTCCCATCCTGCGGGTGCTGTTGCAAGAATTCCTTTAACAACGAAAGCGCTTTTGTTCTCGTGTTACGTGCAGATTCTATATCCTTTAGCAGGCGCTGGTCCAACAGCAAATTAATCCAGACCCGATAGTCGCTGGCATTGAGTTCCAGGGCTCTTCGCGTGGCTTCCGCGGCGTCCGAATAGCGTCGTTGGTCCATGTACAGATTGCCCAGATTTGCGTACGCCGCGTATGTCGGAGAAATTTCGATCGACTTTTTAAACGACGATTCAGCCTTCTTCAGCGAAGCTTGATCGCCGAGCGATTGGTATTCCGCGCCAAGGTTGCTGTAGACACTGGGATTGTCCGGGGTTAGCTCGATTACGCGCTCATATTCGGCGATCGCATCGGAATAACGACCTTGCCGGTCATAAAAATTAGCGAAGCTGTTATGGCCATCCCAATAATCCGGCTTCAGGGCAATGGCCTTCTTATACTGCTCTTCAGCATCTTGCAGTCGGCCCATCCGCTCGTACGCTCCGCCGACTCCCATGGTTGCGTCGGCGTCACGCGGGTTGATGGCCAGCGCCTTCTGAAATTCTTGCAGTGCCAAATCGTAGCGGGCGAGTGAAGAATGCAGATGCCCCAGCGTTACGTACGCTGATGGAAGACGATTGTCGAGCTGCACCGCCCGTTCGAGCATGGACGAAGCTTGCTCGATCCAGCGCGGATTCGGGTCGACCTGATTCTTCAGCCGGTATGCTTCGCCGAGTGAGGCGTAGCCCACCGCGAACTGTGCGTCAGTTTTCACCGCATCCTGAAGTGCCGTTACCGCCTGATCGAGATTTCCCGGTTTGTCGTACCGCTGCATCAGGCCCAGTGCTTTCAGGTAGGACTCATACGCGGCCGGAGAGGCGCGACCGCCAGTTGCGCGTAGCATATCCGCCGTCACATTGATCTTCATCAATCGCCCAAGCTGGGCCACCGCGTCGTCCTGCAAACTCGCCAGATCGCCGTTGGTGCTGTCGAATTGCGCCGATCCCACCTGGCGCAAATCTTTGGCGTCAATCAGATTCACCGTGAGGTAGACAATTTTTGCGTCGCGGCGGATGCTGCCTTTTACCACCAGATTCGCGCCCAAATCTTTTCCCGCTGCAGACGGATCGGTGATTTTGCGGCTGCGCACCACACTCGACGGAACCACCCACAGCGACTGCTGCCCGGAATCCAGATTCGAGAGTTTGCTGGTCAACGAATCCATCAAGCCTTCCGCCACCGCTTCGTTCGCCGGATCGTTGCCGATGTTGTCAAACGGCAACACGGCGACGTGTTTCGCACCGGCGGTCCCGGAGAGCACCGCCGCCGCGCGCTGCCGCACGCTTGAAAACAGCAGCGAACCCGCTGCGAGAATCATGAGTCCCAGCGCAGCGAAAAAATACCGGGCAGTTCTATTCCTTGAGCTGCTTGCCGCGGCAGTTGCGGCCGCAATTTGCGAAGCGGCTGACGAAGCTTGCCAGCGGGGCGTTGAAGCGTGCGTCGCGACTTCTTTCAACGCAGCCTTCATTGCTTCGGACTGCGGGCCTTGCGTTGTCAACGTTGGCTCATCCAACGCAATTCCGGAAGAAGTGAATTGGGAGCGCGCCGATTCCAGATCGGTCAGAACTTCCTTTGCGTTCGGATAACGATGCGCTTGATCTTTCGCCAACCCGCGCAACGCAATCGGCTGCAGCAGCCCGGGCAGAGCGTCAATCGCCGCCGGGGACTGGTTCAGAATCGCGAAGGTCATTGCGGTGGTGTTTTCGCGAGCAAAGGGGTGGCTGCCGGTCACCAGTTGCACCAGCAAAACGGAAAGCGCCCAGACATCGCAGCGCTGGTCCACCGGCTCGCCGAGGATTTGTTCGGGTGACATGTAGGGAAGCGTGCCGGTGGTGCCGCCGGTCATGGTGGCGCTCGGTGTGGCCACCACGCGGGCAAGACCAAAGTCGACAATGCGCGCGCTGCCATCGCTGGTGATGATGATGTTGGACGGCTTGATGTCGCGATGAATGATGTTGCGGGCGTGCGCGGCGCTGAGACCCGCGGCGATCTGGCAGGTCCAGTCCATCGTCTGACGGAGGGCGAGGTAGCCGCCGCTTAGTTTCTGTGCCAGCGTTTCGCCTTCGTAATAGGCCATGACGATGAAGAACTGGCCGTCGGCGGTCTTGTCGATTCCGTAGATGACGCCGATGTTGGGATGATCGAGCGCCGAGGCGGAACGCGCTTCCCGAAAAAAGCGCTCGCGGTCGGAGTCGCTGAGCGCCAGATCGTGCGGAAGAAATTTCAACGCGACGTTGCGTTCGAGCTGCAAGTCCTGCGCTTTGTACACGATGCCCATACCGCCCGCACCGAGTTTTCCAGTGATGCGGTAATGCGAAATGGTTTCGCCAATCATGGGCAGCGGGTGCCGCGATTCTAGGTGCTCAATTCACGCAAGTCAACGCAGCACAAGGACCCACAGGCTGACTCTTGCAGGTATTGATGCTACCCAGGCATAAAACCACTCAGATTCAGCTCGTTGCGGCGGGCTATTCGTGCAAGTCACTTTCCTGAACCGGAACGGTGGCTTCACTGGGCGCCGACCAATATATAATGCTGATATAAACTAAGTAGTATAATCTGTCGGGGGCCATGGCGTGCCGCGTTTGGGCAGAGATCGGAGAACGATGGGAGGCGGATGGTTCTTAATAGAAACCGAAACAGGAAAGCTAGTCTGGGGATTGGGGAAACAGGCGGTCGAAGGTTTCCAGGGACGGATGGGCAGGGGTTGGTTGAGCTGGGATGCCGGGGCGGAGCGAATGAGCGGTGTTCATGCGAGCGGCATGAGCGGCGTCGAGTTCGGCCGGCACGTCGGAGACGAACAGGATTTGATCGGGCGGGAGCTGAAGAGCGGAGGCAATGTTGCGATAGCTGGCGGGTTCGCGCTTGGGGCCGGTGTTGGTGTCGAAATAGGCTGCAATGCAGGACGAGAGATCGCCGGCAGCGGAATGGGCAAAGAGAAGCTGTTGGGCCAGCACGCTGCCGGAAGAAAAGATGGCAATGCGGCGGCCTTGCTGGTGCCAGCGCCTGAAGGCGGAAGCTACGTCGGGATAGATGTCACCTTTTAGCTTGCCGCTGCGAAACCCTTGTTCCCAGATTTTGCCTTGTAGAGTTTTGAGCGGAGTGATTTTGCTGTCGCGGGAAATGAGCCAGCGGATGTAGGCGGCAGCAGAGGCGAGTTTTTCTTCGGGAGTGGATTCCATCCACAGGGGAGCGCCAGAAGAAGCGGCGGCGCTCCAGGTGGAACGGAGGTCGGCGATAATCTGTTTGGTTTCCGAGTCGCAAGAGTTTGCGCGGAGAAATTCTTCGACGTGCGCGGCGGCGTAGGGGAACAGAGTCTTGAGGACGAAGTCGATGGGGGTGGTAGTGCCTTCGATGTCAAGGAGCAGGGCGCGGATATCTGGTGAGTTCGAGAACGGCAAGATTTTCGCTCGACCTCCGGCGGATGGTTGGTTTGCCAGCACGGTTTTAACCGCGCGCAGACAGGATTGCCTGGGCTACAAAGAGCGACCCGTGAAGAAGGCGGGGCCAAAGCAGACCGGCTCGTAGCGGCGGTCGGTGCCGCTTCCGGTGTAGTGGGGAGTCCAACCGGAAGTGTCCTGAAAGAGGCGGATAGCGCGGATACGCTTTTCCTGGCAGAGATCGAACCAGTGCCAGGTGCCGCGCGGCACGCGGAGGAGGTCCCCGGCTTCAACGGTGATGGAAACGACGCTGCCTTCGCGGGGATGAATGTGAAACAGGCCGCGCCCTTCGATGATGAAGCGGACTTCATCTTCGTCGTGCCAGTGCTCGGAGTTGAAACGGTTGAGCATGGCGTCCAAGCCGGGAGTGGAGGGGAAAACGTCAATCACATCGGCGGTGACGTAGCCGCCTTCGGCTTTGAGGCGGTCAATTTCCGGAGCGTAGGCGGCCAGGGCTTCGGCGGCGGAAGCGCCTTCCGGAAGTTCGTGAGCAGGCTGCCAGCGCTCGTAGGTAATGCCAATCGTCGCCAGGTAATCGCGGATTTCCGGATCCTGCGTGAGTGTTTTCTTTTCGTCGGGAATAGTAATGGTAGCCATCACAAACCTTTGTTTCGCTTGGCGCTAGCTAATTAAGACTGCTTCGGTGAAGAGCCGAACTCGCGCCTGCCGGTGACTTCGAACAGGAATTCGAAGATCTCAATGTGGCGGCGCGCCTGAGCCAAGTCCTCTCCCCAAGTATATAGCCCGTGGCCGCCGAGAAGGAATCCGTGGGAGGCCGGATCGTGCTCGAGTTCCGCTGCGACTTTTTGTGCTAGGGCGGGGATGTCCTGCTGGTTGGCGAAAATGGGAATCCATTCACGGTGTGCGTGGCTTCTCACGCCTTCAAGGCCTTTGAGCATTTCGTAGCCGGAGATGGCGAGGCCGCCTTGCGGCTGGTAACGCTCGGAAAGCAGCGTGCTCCAAACGGAGTGGGTGTGCAGAACACAGCCAGCGCGGCGCGCTGCCACGACGGCGAGGTGCAGGAAGGTTTCGGCGGAAGGTTGGCCCTTTCCCTTAAGGACTGTGGATCGCTGATCGATTTCGAGGAAATCTTTCCTAGACAGTGCGGATTTGTCGAGACCCGATGAGGTGATGAGCAAGCGCAAAGGTTCGCGGCGGAGGACGGTGCTGTAGTTGCCGCTGGTACCGAGAGCCCACCCGCGGGAGTGAAATTCGGCGCCCATGGCCGCGAGTTGCGCTGCGATAGCGGGACCGCGAAGGGGTTTGACGGAGCGAGGCATGGATGAGACGAGTATGGCAGAAGACAGAAAATAAAAATTGAAAAGCGAAACCCGAAATTCAAAAGGCGAAATGACTGTGCTGCTAGTCGATCCGGGCAGCTTCGATCAGGTCCAACGGCGATTTCGTCTTGACGACTTTATTCAACTGGAAGCCGGCTTGCGCGAGCAGGTCACGGTACTCCTTTTCGGTGCGTTCGCAGCCGCCGGGGAGGACCAGCATTTCGATATCAATGAACTTTGCGAAGTGCGGCTCGTTGCCGGGCGCAAGCACGGCTTCGAGGAGATAGAGACGGGAACCGGGCGAAGCAGCGGCATGAATATTTTTGAGAATACAAAGGGCGCGAGCGTCGTCCCAGTCGTGGATGGTGTGCTTCATGATGTAGGCGTCGCCGGAGGGGACGGACTGGAAGAAGTCGCCGTGAGCGACGGAGCAGCGGCTGGAAAGACTTTCGGATTGGATACGCGGCGTGGCGCCTTT
>Ga0075425_100000789_pt1 | contig 30130 bp, 23 predicted proteins | sample SoiMethybrSBSTD4_FD_75300 | JGI IMG/M metagenome (GOLD analysis project Ga0075425, IMG submission 75300) | Bulk soil microbial communities from a Populus tree surrounding site in Tennessee, USA - Soil MetaG P. TD hybrid SBSTD4 | ecosystem: Environmental > Terrestrial > Soil > Tree plantation... | reverse complement strand
TCGCGGCTTTCTGACTGATCCGGAAGTGATCTTCCTGGATGAGCCGACGCTCGGTCTCGATGTCGGTGCCAGCCGTGACGTGCATCGCTTCATCCGGGATTGGGCGGCAGTCAGGCCGACGCGAACGATGCTGCTGACTACACATTACATGGCGGAAGCCGACGAACTTTGCGACCGTGTTGCCATCATCAATCATGGCAAATTGCTCGCGTGTGATTCGCCGGCGAATCTCAAGAGGCGCTTGCGGCGTGAAGCGATATTCCATTTGGATGTCAGCCCGCTCGACGGAGCGGTCGTCGACTGCTACAAACTGCCAGGAGTTCGAAACCTCGTCCACACCGCTCGGGAAGACAAATCGGAATTGGAGCTAATCCTGGATAGTGACAACGCGATCAGCGGAATCATCAACATGCTGACGGAACATCGTGCGCGGATCAACAATCTGCAGAAACGCGAACCCACTCTCGAGGATGTGTTCGTCGACCTCGTGGGTATGAGCCTTGCGGAAGCGGAGAAACATGAAACCTGATACCGGCTGGAGACTATTCCTCCGCACAATTGTCGCGCGCGCCTATCCACGCGTGATCGGCCAGCAACGCGTGAAGAAATGGGTATTCTTCGAAACAGTCCTGCCGTTGATCGGCACGATCGCCTACGTTTATGTTTACAAGGCCATCAGCGCGCCGCAGGACTACATCGGTTTCGTCGTGATCAGCGGAGCCATGACCGCATTCTGGATCAACATCATGTGGGCCATGGCCGCGCAGCTGTACTGGGAAAAGGACAGCGGCAATCTGGCGCTGTACATCATCGCGCCGAATTCCATGATGGCCATTCTCCTCGGGATGGCAATGGGCGGCATGGTCGCTGCGTCTTTGCGTGCCGCCACGGTTCTCATTCTGGGAACGTGGATGTTCCACGTTCCTTTCGCCGTCACCAGCGTCGCTGAGCTTTTCGGCGTGTTCATGTTGAGCATGGTGGCCCTGTACGGATTGGGCATGATGTTCGCGTCGCTGTTCCTGCTTTGGGGACGAAATGCTTTCCAGATGTCGGCGGTTCTGCAGGAGCCTGTGTACTTTCTCTCCGGTTTCTATTTCCCGGTAAAAAATTTTGGTGTCGCTGTGGCGACGGTCGTGTCAGTCATCCCGCTCACGCTGGGACTTGATGCCATACGTCAACTCGTATTTGCCACGGGCTCATCGATTGGATTTCTTTCGGTACGGTTAGAAATTGAACTGCTTGCGGTAATGGCTGTCGCCTTCGTCGCCGGCGCAAAGTACTGGCTCGACCGAATGGAAAAGCTCGCGGTCCGCGAAGGCGCGTTGACGGACAGAAGACGATAAAGGACGGAATGTTCGGATATCTTCGACGCAGTTTTGTTCCGGCTGCCTGGCTTGGTTGGCAGGTGGAATCCAATTGGACCGACCCCTTCGTGTTTTTCGTTTTTTCCATTCTGAAGCCGATTGCGAGTGTGCTGATTCTCGTTTTTATGTACCGCGCCGTCTCGCGTGTCGGTACCGAATCGCCCATCTACGCTTACATCTATTTGGGAAACGCGTTCTACATTTACGTTGGTGCAATAATGGCCGGCGCTTCGTATTCGATCCTCGAGGATCGTGAGCGGTATCGCTCTTTGAAGTACATCTATGTCGCGCCGATCTATATCCCTGCGTATTTGTTCGGTCGAGCCGTCGCTCGATTCCTCACCGGGACGATGGCGGTGGTCGTCACCGTCGTATTGGGCGTCTTGTTTTTAAAAGTTCCAATTCACCTGTTGCAGGTGAACTGGCCGCTCTTCTTCTTCTCGTTGATCGTGGGTGTGATTTGTCTCGGAAGCATCGGAGTCATTCTTGGTGCGTTCACCCTCACCGTGCGTGCGGAAGCATGGTTTGTCGGAGAAGCTGCTGCAGCCTCGCTGTATTTATTCAGCGGAGCGGTATTTCCCGTAACGTTGTTGCCGGAATTCCTGCAGCCGATTGGATTTGTCCTGCCGATGACATACTGGCTGGAACTACTGCGGCGTGCATTGCTGGCTCCGGGGGCCGTCGGATTTCCGACAATGGCCCCCTATGGCAATGCGCAATTGCTGGCGATTCTTATAGCCCTCACTTCCGGTTTCATCCTGCTCGCTCTGGCTGCATTCCGCTACTTCGATCGCAAGGCCCGCGAGAAAGGCCTGATCGACGTCCAGAGCAATTTCTAGCAACATGGGGTCTGACCCGGTCTGACCCCATGTTGCTTAATTTTTCGCCGCGTTACCCGGCACCATTTTTTCTTCCTTATAGGTCTGGATTGCTTCGGGCGACTTCGTCAGATAGTCGAGAAGCGCCTTGGCGCCTTTCGACCCTTTTGCCTTGGTCGAGATGTATCCGACGACGGCGGTCGGAGTCGAGGCCGACTCCGGCAGACCACCGACAACATCGATTCTCTCTGTATTGCGAATGTCGCTCACGTAAGGTCCGAGCGCGATATCGATCTCGCCGGTCGCCACCGATTGCTGCGGACCGCCACCCGTGGGATAGATCTTCAGCTTCGGTTTGACCTGATCCGTAATTTTGAGCCGGTCAAAAATGGCCATCGCGGCGACGCCCACGCTGCCCTGCGCCGGATCGACTGTCCCGATGGATTTCGCCGACAGCAGCATTTTCTTCACGGCATCGGCATTGGAAATATCCGGTTTCGGCGCGCCCTTCTTTACCGCGACCGCCATGACCAGGCGCATGAGAACTGCGCCGCTATCCTTGTCGACGTTGCCGGATGCCAATGCGTCCGGAAAGGGCGAAAACATGACCGACACGTCCTGGTATTTACCCTCCGCAACCAGTTTCTTCGTTCCAAGGCCGGAATCCCAGACTGCATTGACCTTGTAGTTCGTTTTGGCTTCGAATTCCTTTATCAACTTCTCGATCGGTCCCTGCACCGGCCGCGGCGCCAGGAACGTAATTTCGTTCTGAGCGAATGCGGTATGTGAAACCCCGAAAATGATTACGACGACGAGTACCAACGAGAGCAAATATTTCACGGTTTTCCTCCGAGAGATTTTTCGCGGAAACTTTATCGCCGCATGCTTTGCGCGTCAATCTCCCAGCTGTGGCCTTGCAAAAAATTGGGGTCAGACCCTAATTTCCGGGGCAAATTGAGGTTGACCTGATCTTTCGTGAAGGGAAATTAGGGTCTGGCCCCGATTTTTGCCCAAGGCTCGAACGCTGTCAGCGGTCATAGAAGCTGTGAACAAATTGGAATGGAGCAAATAGTCCCCTCCTTGAATCACCGCAAGGAGGGGTGGCTGCGTCATCAAAAAATTTCGCGAAGCCACCAAAGCAGACGCGGCCGGGGTGGTTTTCCTTTTTGTTTTCATTCGGAAAACCACCCCGGCCGCGCGATCAGCGGATGCTTCGCGATGTTTTTTGAATCGCTCGGCCACCCCTCCTTGCGGTGATGCAAGGAGAGGACTTATTGGCTCGATTCCAATTGGCTCGATTCCAATTTGTTCACACGTTCATAGACCGTCGCTATAGTTCCCATTGCAGAATTGCGTTGACGCAATTCTGATGCACCTGTTATTTTTCTACATACATGTTATAAAAATAACACTATGGCAAAGACGATTCATTCCGCCTTAAGCCGCCGTGAGCGGCAAATCATGGACATCCTGTACCGGCTCGGCCGCGCGACGGCGAACGAGGTGATGGCAGAGATGCCCGGCGACCCTCATCATTCTACGGTTCGCACACAGCTGCGCGTATTGGAAGCGAAAGGCCATGTCCGCCATGAAGAGGAAGGCCTGCGGTATGTGTACGTGCCCACAGTCCCGCGGCATGCGGTCCGGCAATCCGCGGTGAAACATCTCATAGAGACTTTTTTCGATGGATCCATTGAGAAAATGCTGACCAACCTGCTTGGCAGCGAAAGGTCGAAGCTTTCCAACGAGGAGCTCGACCGGCTGGCCCAGCTGATCGAAAAGGCCAAAAAGGGAGGACGCCGATGACCGATATCGTCATCAAGTCGTCATTGATCGTCATCATCGCGGCGATCTGTGCCGCAATTTTCCATCGCCAATCGGCAGCGGTGCGTCACGCGATCTGGACGGTTGGTCTGATATGCGCGCTCCTCGTGCCTGTATGTCCGCCTCTATTGCCGTCGTGGCACATGCAACTGCTTCCAACACCGCTCAGCGTTCCTGAACTGCCGCCGGTATCATCGGAACAAATTGCCGGCGCGACAGTCGTTTCGCCGGCGCCGATTTTCTCTGCAGCTGATCTCATTTTTTATGTTTGGCTGGCAGGTGTTGTCATTGCTGCGGCCTGGCTGCTGGTTGGAATTTCGCGCCTTGCATGGCTGGCTCTCCGCGCAAAACCCGTTCGCGGTGATGCGTGGGCCCCTCTCAGCGCCGGTGTCGCGAAAGCGCTTCACCTCAGACGTTCCATTCGACTTCTTCAAACGGAACGAAGCCGTGTCATGGGCGCATGGGGCATCTTTCGCGGTCGCGTATTGCTTCCGCCAGATGCCGAGAGCTGGCCTGAGGAGAGGATCCGCGTTGTTCTCATCCATGAGTTTGCGCACATCAAACGCAACGACTGGCTCATACAGATCATCGCGGAATGTGCGCGTGGGCTCTATTGGTTTAATCCACTGTTCTGGTTTATGTGCGGCCGTTTGCGCCGCGAAAGCGAGCATGCTTGTGACGACATGGTGCTCGGCTTGGGTGTCGACGGAAAGAACTACGCGAGCCATCTGCTCGAGCTGGCACGCGCTTTGAACGGCACCGGTGCAGCATGGTCCGCGATATTAGCCATGGCGCAGCGGCGTCATCTTGAAAGGAGATTCGAGGCCATGTTGAATCCTTTGCTCAATCACCGGCCAATATCTGCAGCGATGATGATCGGTATCGCCTTGGTTGCGCTGGGTGCTTCGTTGCCGTTCGCTGCGGCCGGCAGTCCGAGCCCCGCATTGAAGGCCGCTCAGACTTTTCCACCTGAACCACCGCTGCCGCCGCCCGTGCCGTCCAGCCAATTCGCTCTGCCGCCCGCGCCACCTCCGCCGCCACCGCCACCACCTCCGCGGGTTCCGGCGGCGAGACGCTCTCAATCCGCGTTCGGGAGTCTATCAGGAACGGCTTACGATCCGAGCGGCGCGGTCATTCCAGGTGTCGAAGTCGTTGTAATGAATTTGCAGACCAAAGTTCAGCAAACGGTCACGAGTAATGCACCTGGCGAGTTCGTGTTTCAGGGATTGCCGCCGGGAGATTACTCACTGCAGGCCGCCTTTCCCGGGTTTGCCACGTCGCGACTCGGGAAAATTACGATAATTGCAAACCAGAATGTGAAGCAGAACGTGAACCTGATCGTTGGAAACATTATCGAAACGGTAGTTGTTACCGCACAGGGTTTGCCTAAGTCCACGCTGCCTCCTGCGGGAACTCCGCGGCGTATTCGCGTCGGTGGAAATGTCCAAGCCCTTCATCTAATTAATCAAGTAAAGCCTGTCTATCCATCGAGTGCGCTGAACTCCGGAATCGAGGGTACCGTTAGTTTGCAGACGATTATCGGCGCCGACGGAACCGTGCAGGCGATTCGCGTTCTCGGCAGCATTGACCCGGATCTTACAGCCGCTGCGGTGGAGGCCGTGAAACAGTGGCGGTATTCGCCAACATTACTGAATGGCGTTCCCGTGGAGACCCTGTCCAATATCGACGTCCAGTTTAAGCAGCCGCAGTAGCGATCGTAAGCATCAGGTTGCCGCCACGCTGAAACTCATAAGGTACCTTACGAATGGAAAACGCGCGGCCGGTGTTTTGAAGATGCTCGGCGAGCGGTGTCACGAACGGAGAAGGTTCGGCATTGTAGTTCAGCAATGGGAACAGCCGCACTTCGCGAGCTACGCGACACAACTCGTCCACCGCCCCTTTATGAAATTCCAGTGACAGGTGATCGCCGTATAGAAAGAGGAAATGTGAACAAAGAGCGAGATCGAATGAATTGCTCGCGAAAGGCAACTCCGGCAATTCCGCGGGCACATATCGGCCCTGCGCCTTGCCGTTGGCGTAGTCCGCAAGAAATCTGTTCATCGCCGCGAGCCTGATGCGGCCGAGTTCCTCGATCGAAGGTATAACGTCCCAAATGAATCTGTCTTTGTTCTCGCGGGTCTGGCCGATCACCGTATCGTAGGTGGCGTCAATACCTGTTCGTATTTGATCTTTCGTGCATTGATACAGTGGATCGCAGGAAACAACTCGCCTGCCTTTCCCGAACATCTCCGCATTGAAACTTGCAGGGCCATCCGCGCATCCGAGAATGGTGTTGTTCAGATCGTCGGCGGTGAGATCAAACATCCGGCAATATTCGTCGAACGATCGTCCCCAGGGTAAAGCCTCGTCGTATTTAAACGCCATTGTTCAAGAAAATAATTTTCATCGCGTTCGATTTCAATCGCGACGAAAGAAATCTGATGGCATGGTCGGGCTTGACGTGTTACTTTTCAGCATGCCGAGCGCGATGACATTGGAAGTCTTACCTGAAACGTGGGAGCAATCGTGAAAATCCAGGTGGCATGTTATTCCGGTCATAAGGCCGATGAACGGCCGATCAAGTTCTCACTGGGTAATACTGTCCTATTTGTCGATTCCATCCAGGATCAGTGGTACGGTCCCACCGACTTGTACTTTCGTCTGCTTGCGGACGATGGCAATACCTACGTGATCCGACACAACGAAAAAACAGATGAGTGGACGCTGGCGTCATTTCGCGCTCAAACAACCCCCTGCCATTTTGAATCAAATTTGGATCCGTCCGCCAAGATTCACTAGGCTGTAAGCCAGCTGCTGGTGTCGTCGGCGCACCACCTACACCCTGATAAGAAGGATGCGGATAGGCTGACGGCCTTCCCCTAATGAAAATAGCTGTATGAAGAAATCTAAGAGTGCTGAGGATACTCGTATCTGGTGTGCTGCTTGTTGTATCCGAGTCGCTCCTCACGACCGGCAGGCCAGCTTTAATGGCAAAACTTATCACGACGGCTGCTACGCAAAGCTCCGGCAGGTGCAGAAGCCAACCAAGAAGGAATCTTAGCCGCGGATTACGCAGATTGGGCAGATTCAATCCGTGTGATCTGCGCAACGAGTGACTCAGATTGCAAAATCTCGACCAGGATCTGTAACCTTTCTTCGATCATCGAGTCTCATGACCGTTAACGCGGCAGGAAAATTCGATGCGCAAATGGTTTGGTGTTCTCGCTGGACTATTGCTCGCTCTCCTCACTGTCCAGGCGCAGGAGCGTCCCGACATCCCCGTCTCGCGAACGATGCAGGCGCCGAAGATTGATGGTGTTCTCGACGACGAAGTCTGGAATGCGGCGCCGCTGATTCTTGGTGACTGGCTTTCCTACAATCCGCTCTATGGGCAGGCGATGTCGAATGCCACCGAGGTTCACGTCGCTTACGATGACCGCTACATCTACTTTGCCTTCCATTGCATCGATACCGATCCCAAAAGGATTCGCACTACCCTTAGCCGCCGTGACAATTCCTTCAATGACGATTGGATAGGTCTGAGCCTCGACGCGGCAGGTAGTGGGCAAACGGCATATCACCTGTTTTCGAATCCGAGCGGCGTTCAAATGGATGCGCTGAACACGCCGGCGTCCGGCGAGAAATTCGAAGCGGACTTCGTATGGGATAGTGCAGGGAAGATCGTGGCGGACGGTTATGTGGTTGAGATCCGTTTGCCGCTGCAGACCATTCGCTTTTCCGGCGGGCCGGAAGTGAGGATGGGCATACTGTTCTGGCGCCACAGCAGTGCTTCCGGCGTTTCGTGGGCGTGGCCGGACCTTCCACCGGGTCTCTGGGTCTTCAATCGGCACGCGCATCTGGTGTTCCGTGACCTGAAGCAGCCGCCATTGCTCGAAGTCATACCGAGCGTCACTTACAGCATCAACCAGACGCGCAATGATCTGAATCGTTGGAACGCGGCCAGTGGAAAAGGCGATGTCGGTCTCAGCGCAAAATATGGAATCACCGGATCGATCACGCTGGACGGCACTGTCAATCCCGATTTCAGCCAGGTCGAAAGCGACGCATTCCAGGTTCAGACCAACCAGCGGTTCCCCATTTTCTTTGATGAAAAAAGACCGTTCTTTATGGAAGGCATCGGACTCTTCAATGTTGCCGGCGCGGGCGGCGATGGCAACATGCGAACTGCCGTGCATACGCGGCACATCGTCAATCCATCTTGGGGAATGAAAATTACAGGAAACGTCGGCAGGTGGACGCTGGGCGGTCTTTCGTCGTCCGATGAAACTCCCGAGGAAGGTGGAGCGGCAAAGCTCTTCAACATCGGACGGCTCACGTACGGTTTGGGTGAAGCGGATTATGCCGGAGTCCTTGTCACAGATACCGAGCACGAAGGGCGTCACAACCGGGTCATCGCTGGAGACCTTTCGCTTCGTCCCACACGAACACAACAGTTTTCGACGACGTTGATGTCATCGCAAACCGGAACTGATTTGGCCGCCGCACACGCCATGGCGGCGCAGGCTTACTACAGCTACAACAAACGCGCGTTCACTTTCTCGAGCCAGATTGAGCACTACGGACGAGACTTTCAGATGGACACCGCGTTTTATAACCAGACCGGATTCACTGCGGACTGGTCATCCGCGGAACTGAATTTCTATCCCCAAAGTAATGCGTCGTGGATAAAACGAATCACTCCGTTCACATGGAACAAGTACGGCCGAGACCAGGTTCAGAACGGTAATGCGTTATACAACGTCAGCGGCATCCGGTTTAATTTCACGCGACAGGGTTTTCTGCGTATCGATCATCGGCAAGGGCATGAACCGTGGGTGGGGCATGAATTCAAGTGGGGAAGCGATGTGTTCATGACGGGAAATGTTCAGATGCTGTCCTGGCTGAACCTCCACGGAACGTTCAGAACCGGGCCCGACACCTATTACGATCGCGTAAATCCTTTCCAGGGGCGATCAAGGGGTGGAGAGTTTGGGTTTGCGCTTCAGCCGAATCAGCACATCAACGAAAGCATCACGTACAACGGAGTCGTGTTCAATCGCGCGTCCAACGACGAACACATATTTACCGTTCATATCGTGAACCTGCGAAGCACGTATCAATTCGACAAACATTTCCTGATTCGCGCGATCGAGCAGTTCGACAGTTCACGGCACCGGTTGTTGACCGACCTTCTGGCTGCATACGAATTTGTTCCCGGGACGGTGGCTCAGGCCGGCTACGGTTCGCTATTTGAAAAGCGCGACGTGTTCAACTACACCACCGTCAGCCGTGGGTTGTTTTTCAAGGTTTCCTACCTGCACCGCTTCTAGTCACAACTCATCGCACCCCTGCCGGGGTGCATTTGCCCGTCACGGTTGACCCCCGGGTGTCGCAGAAGACGCTCCACCCGGGGCTATATTCCCATCACGCCTCCGCGTGGCATGCCGGAGGCATGCAGGGATCTTAGCCCCGGGTACGCGCCTTTTGCGTACCCGGGGGAAATGACCTCAACCGAAAACCGCACCCCGAAGGTGGTGCGAGGAGTGTTCGGTAACCGGTTTTCGCTACAATTGTTCGAATGTCGATCGATCAGCATCCTTACCCGAACACTCGCCGAGACGATGTCAAAGAGGTTCTTCACGGAACCGAAGTCCACGACCCGTACCGCTGGCTGGAAGACCAGAACAGCCCGGAAACACGCGCCTGGATCACTTCACAGAACAAATACACAGAGTCTGTTCTCGGCCCCGTGCCCGAACGCGAGGCGATTCGGCAGCGGCTGACAGCACTCATGAAGGTCGACGCCATATCGGTTCCTGTCGAACGAAACGGCTGGTACTTCTACTCGAAGCGCGCAGCAGATCAGGATCTGCCGGTGATTTATGTGAGAAGAGGTATCGGTGGTCCCGAGGAAGTCCTCATTGATCCGCACCCGATGAGTCCCAATCACATGATCAATGTGTCATTGGCTTATGTGGATCACGAGGCGCGGACCGTCGCCTACACTGTGCGGCAGGGTGGCGAGGATGAAGTCGCGATCCGGTTTCTCGACATGGCGTCGAGGAAGGATCTTCCATTCGAGTTGCCGAAGGACCATTACTTCGACGTAGTTTTCAGCCACGAACAGAATGCAATCTTCTATTCGAAGCATACGCCGCAGGGGCCGCGCGTCTTTCGCCGCGATACAGACAAGACCGCGTCATCCGATGAACTCCTCTTCGGAGACCAGTATGGTCCGCAGAACATCATCGGCTTGACGGACTCTGAGGATGGCAAGTACCTGCTGTACGAGGTTCTCTATGGTTCGTCCTCAGATCAGACGGACGTCTTCATTCAAAAAGTAGACGCCCGCAGTCCGATTCTCACCGTCGTGAAGGATGTGCCATCACGATTTCATCCGCGCTTCGGCGGTCATCGTCTTTACATCCATACCAACGAGAACGCGCCGAAAAATCGCATCATGGCGGTGGATCTCGACAACCTCAGCCGCGAAAAATGGGTCGAGGTCGTGCCCGAGTCTTCGGCCGTGCTGGAGGATTTTGCCGTCATTGGCGGGCACATCGCGGGACTCTACCTCGAGAATGTGCATTCGTCGGTGCGTGTTTTCACAGCTGAAGGAAAGCGGCTGCCCGACCTCGCAACGCCTTCAATTGGAACTGTCGCTGCGCTTCAAGGAACATGGTCAAGTCCTGAGGCTTTCCTTCAGTTCACATCCTTCAATGTTCCGACCACCGTTTATCGCTTTGACATCCGCAATCCTCAACTGGCCGCAATCAGTGACAAGGATCTGCGTATCGATACCTTCTGCTCATCGGGATCGGGCGGCCAGTCTGTGAACACGACCTACTCCGCCGTGCGCATCACGCACATTCCGACCGGACTCGTGGTTTCCTGCCAGGACGAAAAATCGCAAATCAAGAACCGGGCGAAGGCACTGCGCGTTCTTCGTTCGCGGTTATATGAAATCGAGATGGAGAAGGCCGTGTTTCATCGATTGAATGTGCCCTTCAACGGCGAAGATCTCGAAGTGAAACAGGTCTGGGTTGAATCTAAGGATAAGACGAAGGTCCCCATGTTCCTGGTGCACAAGAAAAATCTGCGTCTCGATGGATCGAACCCGGTAATCCTGACGGGATACGGCGGATTCAACCTGAACATGCTCCCGGCATTTTCCGCGCGAGCGGCGTTCTGGGTGGAGCGAGGCGGCGTGTTTGCATTGCCGGCGTTGCGCGGCGGGGGTGAGTTGGGCGAGCCGTGGCATCAGGCGGGAATGAAGGAGAAGAAGCAAAACGTGTTCGATGATTTCATCGCCGCAGCCGAATGGTTGATCGCCAACAAGTACACACAACCATCGAAGCTTGCGATTTCAGGCGGCAGCAATGGCGGATTGCTGGTCGGGGCAGCGCTCACGCAGCGTCCGGAGCTTTTCCGCGCTGTCGTTTGTTCTTATCCGCTGCTCGATATGGTCCGCTACCATCAATTTCTTGTCGCGCGATATTGGGTGCCGGAGTACGGATCGTCAGAGGACCCGGAACAGTTCAAGTACATCTACGCATATTCGCCGTATCACCGCGTGAAGGAAAGCGCGACTTATCCTGCCGTGCTGATGGTCTCTGGAGATTCCGATACACGCGTTGCGCCGCTGCACGCGCGCAAGATGGCGGCAATGCTCCAATCCGTGAAGGACAATCCGAATCCTGTGTTGCTCAAGTACGACACGGAAGCGGGCCACGCCGGGACGCTGCCGGTTACCAGGCAGATCGAAAATCTGACAGATGAGTTGAGTTTTCTGGTGTGGCAGTTGGGTGGGGGTTCGTAGGCGCGAGCTTACTGGCGTGTTGCCCAAAAGGAATCAAACAGTCGGAGATGCTGCTACTCCCCTCCTCCAGAGGAGGGGTGGCTGCGCATCAAGAAGATGCTGCGAAGCTACCTTCGAAGCGCAGACGGGGTGGTCAAAAACATTTCTGACCACCCTGTCCGCTCCTATTCAAGGATGCCTTCGGCGATATTTTTTGAGGTCGCGTCCACCCCTCCTCTGGAGGAGGGGAATCGCAGCAGTTTTGCGATTTCGTCCTTTGGGCAACGCCCCCGCCTACGAACCCGATTTCACATTCGGGATGGTCGTGCTGTCGGACCGAGCTGGCTCAGGAGCAGCAGCGCTCAGCTCTTGAATGTGGTCCGCGATTTCCTGCGGCCGGTCGATTGCCGGAATCGTGAGCCTGCTGGACTCGCCGGCGGTTTCTATCGAAAGATCGCCGACTCCGAAGATGCGTTGCCCGATACTCTGACGGACAGTGAGATCCTGAACCCGCGATATCAGGATCGTTCGAGTGGTCTTACCCAGTGCGCCCGTTTCGTATCGAAGCTTGTCATCGAGGATGACCATCTTCTTTAGACGATTCAACGCGTGGCGCTTTATCGGCCAGAGAATCAGGACCAGCGAAGCCCATCCAACCCATGGAGGCCATTCCATTCGGCCTGCGAGGGAGACAATGCCGGCGATCGCGAGGAGGCTGACGATATAACCGAGGTAGATAAACTTCATCGTCGGACGAATAATCATTTCGACCATATTACCTCGCCGTCTGTTTCCTCAAATTGCCGTACATCAGTTCTTCGACAAACTCGACGCATTTGAATTCCATCAACCGGGCGTTCTTTTCGACGCGACGATAGAGCGGCATGCTGATTTTCCATGGCCGCGTGAAGACGTTGGGATCCTCGATGGTCGCTTCATAAAGGATGTGGCCGGCGTCCATTGGTGTGTACCGCTCGACGACATGCAACGCATCGCTATGATAGTTGCCCGCGCGATCGAACCACGTCCGATCATTCTGGTCTGTGACGTCGACGACGAGAGTATTGCCTTCCCAGCGTCCGACCGACGTGCCCATCCACGAGTCGGATGGAGCCGGTCCGGGATTGGTGAGGGGGATTTGGCGAACAGCACCCGCGTACTGGTAAGCGATCATGATGTCTTTGGTCGTTTGCAGAATCTGAAACGGCTGAGGCATGTAAGTCGCGCGTGGCACGCCCGGCATATAACACTTCACTTCGGGATCCAGAGATATTCGATTCTTGTAGTTTTCTTTTTTCTGTGCGAGTGCGGAATCCTTGTAAGGAATCGTGCCGCCTTCGACGATTCCCATGCCCGGAGGCGTCGCTCCAATTGCTCCATCGACAAGCACCGGCGACGGGCCGGCGGAATGCGCTTCGATGTCCCAGTTTGCTTCGTTGAATGCCTGCCAGATTCCGTTGATGTCCGGTTTGCCGTCAGCCATTCGAGGCATAGCCGATCCGGGCGTCTGGCTGGGCGCGGGCGTGTACATCAAAAGCGGGATCGCGGCCGCCACAATAACCGTAGCGATGCCCGCTTTGACGATTTTCATTTCGATGCCGCGTCTCGATCGTGGACGCGGCCCGCGCTGAGAACGTTGGGAACTGCCTGGTTGCCCTCATGGCATGCGTATTCGAAAATCCGATATGTCGGATCGCTGGTCATCGGCAGCGATACGGTCCAGGGTTTCGCGAAATAGATGGGATCCTCGATTGTCACTCGGTAGGTGATGATGTTCGCATCCTCACGCGTGAACCGTTCCACCACGTGTGCATCAACGCTCTGGGGAACTCCCCGGACGCGACCTGCCGACGCGCTCGTGGCCGCCCAGCCTTTCCCGTTGAAGTTGGTTGTGTCGACAACAAGAGTGTTGCCTTCCCAATGACCAACGGAGTCGCCGTTCCAGAATCGGACGCTCGATGGCGCATGTGGACGCCCATCGACAGGAATGATTCGGGCGTCATGAATCATTTCGGCAACGATCGTGACGTAGCCGGGCGTCTGGATGATCTGGTACGCGTTGTTGTATCCGGCGGGAAACATTCCACCAGGCACGCCGCGCGTAATGCAGCGATCCCACAGACTCATGTATTCCCAGGAATCGGCATTATGCGCGAGATTGAAATTTCGCCGCGCCTCGGCTTCGCGTGTCAACGGGACCTTGCCGTCTGGTGGATCGATGACGAGCGAAGTTCGCATCGTTTTCACGACCGACGTCCCCGAGTCGAACCATATCGCATTGTAAGTGCCGGGATCGCCTTCAGCCGGAGGAGCATCCGAGCGCGCATGCTTCGCCGCCCAATCGGCAGCTTCCTCTTTCGTGAGGAATGCTTTGTCTTTGAATTCGGCGGGACGCTCGAATGGTGTCAGGGTCGCGCTCGTCCAGGTGCCCTGCAGGTCCGGTTGTCCGTCTGCTGTGTGAGGCGGAGTCCAGGACGACTGGCCGATTGCAATCGTCAACGTAACGAGCAAAACGGAAAGCAAAAGAACTAACCGCGTGATCATTCAAACCTCCGAGCTTCACTAGCCGCGGATTGCGCAGATTACACGGATTAATCTGCGTAATCTGTGTAATCCGCGGCTGAGACAGTCACTTCGCCAATGGATCCGGACGCAGCTGGAAGTGCACCGCGAATGGCTTTTGGCCTTTTCCGCCTTCGCCCAACCACGGCGTACGATCGCCGCTCGAGGTCCACAGGCCGCGGCCTTTCCAGCCCGCATTCGGGTCGTCGATGCGGCCGTCGAATCCCTTTGTATAAAAACCGAGCGGGTACGGAACGCGCAGGATGATCATCTTTCCATCCTTGAATGCGATCAGGCCGTCGTTCTCATCGCCTGTTGACATCGGGATGTTTTCCCCGAGACCGAACGTATTGTGCTGATCGACCCACGTGTAGTAACTCGCCTCGGCGCTGTTCGGTCCGATGCCTTCGAAGCCAGGACCCGGATACTGATAGAACGACCAGCCTTCCGGACAATGATCTCCCGTCGCCTTCGGCCCATTCAGCGGGCCTTTACACTTTCGACGATCGAAAGCTCCGAGATGACCGCTCGCGAGTGAAACCCACACGACTCCGTTCTTGTCGATGTCGGCACCGCGCACACCGAAGCCGGGCTTCGGCACGTTGTAAATTTCTGCCAGCGTTGTGGCGGGAGGATTCGATCCCGGAGCGAGACGCACGACTGCGCCTGGATTGTCGCGATACGAACCCCAGACAGAACCATCGACGGGGCTCGGCATAACGGCATAGAAACCTGCCTCAATGCGTGCATCTTTCTTTGGATCGTATTCTTCGTCGGGTTCGGTGTAGGCGTCGCGCTTGCCGTTGCCGTTGTAGTCGAGGATGAGGGCCGTCCAGCCCTGCGACTTCGCTGCATCGCCCGTTTCCAGGAACTTCTTCGAGTTCAACCAGCCGACAACGGGGCCGCCGCCACTCGTCCAGATCGTATCGTTCGCGTCGAACCCGAATTGGAGATGGTGCGTGCTGAAGCAGGTATCCACAAACTGGTACTTCTGTGTCTTTGGATCGAACACCGCGATGTGGCGGATCGCCTGATTCATCGGGAACAGCTTGGCAGAAGGCAGATCCGATCCCTGCTTGCAGTAGGCCGGATTCTCTCTCGCCCGTATGCTTGCCGAAAGCCACAGGCGGCCCTGCTTGTCGAACATCGAGTTGTGATTGTTTACGCGCGTGTCCCAGATCGCTTCGTCGCCCCAATAATTTGAAGGCTTCAACGGCTTCAGTCCGGCCGCGTGGCCTGGCCCGAGGCTGAGTGGCATCTGCGGATCGCGGACGGGCGCATGGAAGGTTGTTGCGGCGTTCTTCACCGGGTCCATTATCGGCAGGAAATCCGAGCTGTACTCCGGCGATCCGATCAGCGGACCGTATGCATTCACCGTCGGATATCGTTTATCGCTGGCGATCAGATCGTGCAGGTAGTGCTTCTCATCCATCCAGTCGCGAAGCGTGACCACGATGTTTCGCTCCACTCCTGACGGCCGCGGCGGCTTGGCTTTTGGCAGTTCGCCTTTTTTGATGCGATCGGTCCAGTCGCCGAGTTCTTTGAAGGATCTGCTTCCAAGCTCGGTTAACGGTCCGAACATGAGCGAGCCGGCCTGTCCGGATTGGACGCGTCGAACCCATGCTATCTCTCCGGTGCCGAACATTTCGGGAATGGTGCGCGTTCCGAGCTGTCCGAGTTGATGGCAGCCGACGCAGCCGTTGTTCTTCATTGTGTTCAGCCAGTCGCTTTGCGTGATGTCCTTGCCGATGCCCGGATGTTTTCCGTCAAAGTCGCTCGCCGGCGGAATGTGAAGCATCGAGTACCAGTAGATCGCGGGATAATATTTCGCCGCCGCGGCGTCGTTGGGCGCGATCGTCGCGGTCAGGTTGAGTTGCTTACCAGGCTGGCTCGTTGCCTTGGTTCCATCCACGAGGCCGTAGCCGCGGACCCACAACGTGTAGTTCGCTTTCGGCAGGTCGGGCACGAGGTAGCGTCCACGGTCGTCCGTTACGACGATTTTGATATACCGGACGGGGAGATCGCGCGTTTCGGCGATAACCCAGACACCGGCTTCCGGCCCGTTGGAACTCGTAACGACACCACCGATGTCGTCATTGTCGATGGCGACGGCGGCGCCCGCCTGTTGCTGGGCCTGTGATCCCGTGAAGAACCACGAGAGAGCGATCACCCCGCAGGTTACGGCTAGGAGAAAAGCAAGTACATGGCTACGGCGCATAACACACGGTCCTTTCGTGTAGGGGAATGGCTTAATAAGCGGGAGATTATATCAATAAAAATGAGGTCAGCCGCGGATTACACGGATTACGCAGATCGATCCGTGTCATCTGCGTAATCGGCCGCTGAGATCCAGTAAGGACCCAACCTGACTGTCATCCAACCCAAAGTGTTCCGTGCCTATGGTAGATATGAAAGATATGCCCGAGGAGACCGAACCTAAACGCAAACGCCGGCGCGTGACTGCGGAAAGTATGGCGGCGAAGCAACGCGATATCTCTGTCAGTGAGTTCTTCGCCAAGAACCGTCACCTGCTTGGATTCGACAATCCACGAAAGGCCCTGCTCACCGCTGTGAAAGAAGCTGTCGACAACTCGCTCGATGCCTGCGAGGAAGCGGGAATCGTGCCGGAGTTGTGGGTGCACATTGAGCCGACAGGTCCCAATCGCTTCAAGGTTGGCGTGCAGGACAACGGCCCAGGGATCGTGAAGAAACAGATTCCCCTGATCTTCGGGAAACTTCTTTACGGTTCAAAATTCCATCGTCTGCGGATGAGCCGCGGCCAGCAGGGAATCGGCATCAGCGCGGCCGGCATGTATGGAATGCTGACGACCGGCAAGCCGGTGAAGATCATCTCGATGACCTCCGCCAAGAAACCCGCCCACTATTTCGAAATTCAGATCGATACAAAACGGAATCTGCCCGAGATCATCAACGGCAAAGGCGATGGCGAAGACATTCCTTCGGGCGAAAAGGGAGGGAAGTACATCGCCGATCACGGCATTGAATGGGTTCCGGAGCTTCGAAGTGGAACGCGCGTCACCATCGAGTTGGAAGGACGTCATCAGCGCGGCCGTGGCAGTGTGGACGAATACCTGGAACAGACGGCGATCGCGAATCCACACGTCACGATTCACTACACGGATCCCGAAGCCAACAACACCACGTATGAACGATCAACGACGCAGCTTCCCGCCGAGCCGCAGGAGATCAAGCCGCATCCTTACGGTATCGAACTCGGCCAACTCGTCACGATGCTCAAAGACACGACCACCGGCACGATGGCGCAGTTCCTGATGGAGTCGTTTTCGCGCGTCAGCCCCGGCGTCGCGAAAGCAATATGCACCGCGGCGAAGATCAGCACGCGATCGCATCCGAAACGAATCGGCCGGCAGGAAGCGGATGCCCTGTACCAGGCCATACAGAATACGAAGATCAGCGCGCCCGCCACGGATTGCATCTCTCCGATCGGCGAGCCGCTCATCCTGAAAGGGCTGCATCAGCAGGTGCCCGGTGAATTTTTCACCGCGTCCACGCGGCCGCCCGCCGTTTACCGTGGAAATCCTTTCGTCATCGAAGTGGGATTGGCATATGGAGCCGCTGCCCCCACTCAGAAAGTCACTCTCGATGCGCTGACAGAAATGCTGTCGGAAAGCGACGCCCGGTCTGTTCGCCAGTTCCTGCTATCGAGCTTCGATGGCGTGGGTGCGAGCGGCGCAGAAAAAATTCTGACCGAAGCGCGGATCGGAGCGCGGCAAGCGCCGAGCAAGCTGAAGAAAGAAGAGATCGCGCATCTTTACGATGCGATGAAGAATGTCAACCTGTCCGAAGGGCAGACAATGCAGGTGCTGCGGTATGCCAACCGAGTTCCTCTCCAGTTCCAGCCTGCCGCCTGCGCGATAACGCAGGCCGTGATTGCGAACAACTGGAGATCGTACGGCTTGTCTCAGTCACGTGGCCAACTGCCCGTCGGTCCGGTGACGGTGATGGTGCACATGGCGAGCGTCTGGGTGCCGTTCACGAGCGAATCGAAGGAAGCCATCGCGTCGTACCCCGAAATCACGCGCGAACTGCGGCTCGGCCTGCAGGCGGTGGGACGCAAGCTCGCGATCTATCTGAACCGGCGCAAGCGCGTGGCTCAGGAAGGCGAGCGTCGCGAGATCTTCCTCCGATACCTTGGCGAGGTTGCAACGGCTGTCGCTTCCATCAAGGAGTACAGCGATCGGTCCAAGAAGGAACTCTACGGGCGCTTGCTCCACGTCGCGAAACGAAAAACGTCCGAAGCCGATACCGTGCTGGACGATCGTGGGAAGAAGATGGATTCCGTCGAAGCCGAGCTTGGTGAAAATGTTTTGATCGTTAATCAGGACGAATTGAGTGGTGGAGAACAAAACGAAATTCAGTAACAAGCCGCGGATTACGCGAATTGCGCAGATTCAATCCGCGTAATCCGCGCAATCCGCGGCTGATTCTTTATAGTCATGGCACAGAAAACTAAAAAAGCGTCCAGTAACGTCACTCTGACCCCGAAAGATAAGAAGACCCTCGGATCAATCCGGGACCTCGCCGATGGCGTGGTCCGGTCCGCCGACAACGGTCGTGCGCCGTACGTCGAGGTCCCGTCGCGGTCTCTTTCGAATGTCCGATTCAACAATTCGAAAAAGATCATCGAAATGGGCAGCGGCACCAACCGGCGTGAGCTCTTCAATCTGTCACAGGCCCGCAGTTATATGCAGACCCTGCTGGTCGGATCGGGATGCAAGCAGCTCATCGAACAGGGAAAAACGACCAGCATCCGAGGTCTGTTTTACCTGTTGAAGCACACCATCGAGGGGACGCGAGAAGAGACCTTCGATACGCAGAGCGAGTGCGATCCGATCATCGAAGACGTCGAGGTTACCCTCGATTCGATGCGCGAAGAACTCCACTTGTATGCCAAGAACGCGGGGGCGATGGTCGGTCCGATCACACTGGTTGATAGTGGCGACGAGATCGATTGCTCACGGATGGGATCGGGTGGCTACAGCATTCCGTCAATCGTTGAACCCGAGATCGTGCAGTACAAGAAGAACACCGCGGAGTTTGTCCTACACGTCGAAAAGGACACGGTCTGGCGTCGGTTCAACGAAGACAAGTTCTGGAAAACGTACAACTGCATCCTCACGCATGGCGGAGGTCAGCCGCCTCGCGGTGTGCGCCGCATGCTGCATCGGCTCCACTATGAGTTGAAGCTGCCCGTGTACTGCCTTCTCGATAACGACCCATGGGGGTATTACATCTACAGCGTTATCAAACAGGGCTCGATCAACCTCGCTTACGAATCCCGCCGCATGGCAATTCCTGGAGCGCGCTTCCTCGGCCTGCGCAGCATCGACTATGAACGCTGCCAGCTTACGCCTAGCGTTCAAATCAAGCTGAACGACCAGGACATCAAACGTGCGCGCCAGATCGCCGAGTACCCATGGTTCGCGAACAAGAAACAGTGGCAGAAGGAAATCGACCAGATGCTCAAGAACGGATTCAAGCTCGAAGTCGAGGCTCTCATCAGCAAGGACATCAGCTACGTCACGGAAGAGTACGTACCATCGCGTCTAACCGAAGGAAACTTCCTGGACTGAATTAGGCAATTAACGTGCTAGAACGCTACGCATGAAAGAGAGTACCCGATCGCCTGCTTTCGGTGGAGTTTCTATTCTGTGTATCGATAACCATATCGATTCATTGGAAATGTTACGTGTCACCTTGCAGCTGGAAGGCGCAACAGTTCTGACGGCAGCGTCCTCGAGGGAAGCATTGTTTACCCTCAAGAATTCCCCGGTGGACGTCGTATTGTGCGACCTGAGGATGCCGGACGAGAACGGCGTGGAAGTGTTGCACAAGTTGCGAGGCGCGGGATTCGAAGGCCCGGCGATTGCTTTGACTGCGATCAAAAATTCGGAAGTTGAAGCGGAGGTTCTGAAACAGGGTTTCGCCGCTTATTTGACAAAGCCTGTTGAAGTCGACGAACTCGTCGCTGCGATTGCGGATCTGCCGAAGGTTCAGCGCAAGGTTTCCTAAAACGCGTCGCGGAAAGAGCGAATCGCGTTGATGTGCTCCTGCGGTGACTTGAATCCGGCGCGCATCGTGTCGATGGCGGTGTGAGTCGCTCCGAGATTCCGCCAGGTTTCGGCACGTTGATGGAATTCGTCCCTGCTGAGGCCTTTGATGCTGATCCACGGATCGATGCCGAAGGTCTTCCGATCACGGCCTGCGGCATCGAGCGTCTGATGAAGGAGATCGAGATGCCGCTTGAGGCTATCGTCGGGGGCCCGGCCACCGGGAAACCAACCGTCGCCGAGCCGTGCGGCGCGTTGGATCGGAGGATCGGTGAAACCGCCGAACCATATCGGGATCGGACGTTGAATCGGCATGGGATTCAACCCGGCATTGTCGATGGTGAAATGTTCACCGCGGTATCTAACCAACGGCTCAGTCCACAGCTTTCGTAAGACCGCGACCTGTTCTTCGACGCGGTGCCCGCGGTCCTTGAAGTTCTCGCCGAGCGCGTCGTACTCCACGTAATTCCAGCCCAGCCCGACACCAAGACGTAGCCGTCCGCCGCTCAAGACATCGATCTCTGCCGCCTGCTTCGCGACCAGGACAGTCTGTCGCTGCGGAAGAATCACGATGCCTGTCGTCAGGCCGAGCTTTGTCGTCACGGCCGCCAGGAAACCGAAAAGAACCATGGGCTCATGAAACGGGTGCTCGTGCGTATATGGTCCTGTCAGTTTGGGTTCGCGGTCGGGATGAGCCCCCACGACATGGTCATATACGAGAAGGTAGTCGTAGCCGAGTCCCTCCGCCGCCTGTGCGTAATCTTTAATAGCCTGCGGATCATTCCCGAATTCAATTTGCGGAAAAACGACGCCGTGTTTCATGGGCAAATACTATAAACGAAAAAAAGAACGCGGGCTAAAGCCCACGACTACGAGCTAGACGAAACGTTCAGGCCAACTTGTAGTCGCGGGCTTTAGCCCGCGTTCTTTTTTTTCGGCAACATGCTATCTTCTCAGCTCATTCATGGAAGTACTCAAGAAACTCTTTGACCAGCATTTCCGCGCACCAGTCGATCGGATCCAACCCTTGCAGGGGCAACTCGGCGGATCCGGCCGCAACATATTTCGACTGAGCGGAGGAAACCGCAGTGCGATCGGAATCCTTTATCCGGTACACGAAGAGAATGTTGCTTTTCTCGAGTTCTCCCGGCATTTTCGAAAATATCGCCTGCCTGTGCCCGAGATCTACGCGGAGGATCTAACGCACGGTGCGTACATCGAAGAAGATCTCGGCGATACGACTCTCTTTGAATATCTGTCGCAAAACAGGAATGGCGAGGGTATCCCTTCCGGAGTCATCGACGCGTACCTTAACGTGGTCGGGCTGCTGCCGCGATTTCAGGTCGAGGCTGGACGCGACCTGAATTACAAAGTCTGCTATCCGCGTGCGAGTTTTGATCGGCAATCGATTTCGTGGGATCTCAACTATTTCAAGTACTACTTCCTCCGCCTTGCGGGGATTCCTTTCAACGAGCAGGCGCTCGAAAACGATTTCGCAAGGCTGACAAAGTTCCTGCTGGCCGCGAACCACGATTACTTCCTCTATCGCGATTTCCAATCACGCAACATCATGTTGCGCGATGGGCAGCCCTACTTTCTCGATTACCAGGGCGGCCGCAAAGGCGCATTGCAATACGACATCGCATCGCTGCTTTACGACGCGAAAGCCGATCTGCCGCCCGAAGTGCGGCAGAATTTGCTTAATCACTACCTGGAAAACCTCGGCCGGTTTGCCGACATAAAGCATCGTGATTTCATGCAGCACTACTATGCGTACGTTTATGTGCGCATCATGCAGGCGATGGGTGCTTACGGCTTTCGTGGCTTCTATGAGCGCAAGCCTCACTTCTTGCAAAGCGTCCCATACGCTCTGAGGAACATCCGTTGGCTGCTGCACAATGTCGAGCTTCCGGTACCGTTGCCGTCGCTGATGGAAGCGTTCACTGCGATGGTTGGTTCCGAGAAGCTCCACAATATTGCGTCCGAACCGGAAGCCCTCGTCGTCCGCATTTATAGTTTTTCGTTTCACCAGGGATTGCCTAAAGACGAAAGTGGGCACGGAGGCGGGTTTGTTTTCGATTGTCGTGCCTTGCCGAACCCCGGCAGGGAAGAACAATACAAGGACCTGACGGGTAAAGATGCGGCCGTATGTGAGTACCTCGACCGCCAGCAGAGCGTCTGGCAATTCTGGACTAACGTCCTATCGCTCGTGGATACGAGCGTCAGCGGATATCAGCGCCGCGGATTCAACAGTCTGATGGTTTCATTTGGCTGCACCGGCGGACAACACCGTTCCGTATTCTTCGCAGAGCGGCTCGCAAAACATCTTCGCGAAAAATCCGGAGTAGACGTCGTTGTGCGGCACCTGGGACTGGAGACTCTCGGAAAGTGAAAGCCATGGTACTGGCCGCGGGGCTCGGCACGCGCTTGCGGCCTCTCACCAACGACCGTCCAAAAGCCCTCGTGGAAGTTGCCGGCCGATCACTCCTGGAAATCGCGCTTGCCCGCCTCCGTGAATTCGGCATCAACGACGTGATCATCAACGTGCATCACTTTGCCGACTCCGTGATCGAGTATTTGAAATCGAAAAATAATTTTGGAATGCACCTCGAGATATCCCGGGAAGATGTGCTGCTCGATACCGGCGGCGGGCTGAAGAAGGCCGGCTGGTTTTTCGAAGGCGGAGAGCCTTTTGTTCTGCACAACGTCGACGTGATCAGCACGATCGATCTCGTGCGAATGCTGCAGTTCCACAACGACAATGGCGCGCTCGCCACGCTTGCCGTGCAGGATCGGAAAACGTCGCGGCCGTTGCTTTTCGATGATCAACTGCGGTTGTGCGGGCGCGCGGAATCGGGCAGCGGTCTGGCGTTTTCGGGAGTCCACATTATTTCACCGCGGATTTTGGATCTCATCGAAGAAGAAGGAATTTTCTCGATCATCACCTCGTATATCAATCTCGCGCAGCGTGGCGAAAAAATTATGGGTTTTCGCGCGGACAAATATCGTTGGCGGGATCTGGGCAAACTGGAGGATCTCGAAAAAGCTGCGTCGGAAATGAACGCGGGCTAAAGCCCGCGACTACGTGCTCGACGAAACGTTCAGGCCAACTCGTAGTCGCGGGCGTTAGCCCGCGTTTTGTTTTTACTTCGCCGCGCGCGATTGTGCGCCGCCGGCCGGTGTGCGGGACGCCAGGTAAGCCGCGATATTGATCATGTCGTCGGCCGTCAGTTTTTCGACGACTGGCTTCATCAGGCTCGTCCACTCTGCTTTACGGACTCCCTGCTGCATGTCGAACAGCTGGCGAACCACATAGCTCGGCGATCGGCCTGCGAGTCCCGGAACCGGACCGAGTCCTTCCAGGTCTGCGCCGTGGCAGACGCCGCACTGGGTCGTCTTGTTCGAGGCCGCCGTGACGAGAGCCTGGCCCTTCTTAATTGCGCCCTGCGGAACATACGCGATGAAACCGGAGTGTGGATTGCGCATAAGCTCGGTGTCTTCGGTCTTCTCCGGAACCTCGATAATGCGCTGGCCGATCGGCTCTTTGCCCGCTTCGGCTCCTTCGAGCGCCATATACATGCCGCCGTTGATCTTGGTCTTCGGAACAGTTTCGGTTTCAACAACGCGGATCCATGGCGTCCACTTCATCGAGCCGAAGTATTTTGCCGCTGCGTGGATTTCTTCATCGGTCATGGCTTTGGCAAAACCCGCCATGCGGCCCGTGTTGCCTTTGCGTGCGTCAGCGCTCTTCCGCAGCCCGTTCTTGAAATCCATCATCGTCTGGATGAAATAGGATTCCGGCAGACCCGAGACGCCTGCGTTTTCAGGCCGGCCTTTGCCGTTGGGGTAATGGCAGAGGCTGCATGCGTTGATCATGGCCTCTCGACGTCCGTGCGCCACGATGTCGGGCATTGTCGGATGATCTTCAGGGAACCAATCCGCCGGCCCAAAGCCGTCGCGGACCTGTGCGAGAGTGAATGACCCGTTGCTTCCCGGAAGCTTATGCTGCGTATTATCGGGAGCGGCAGCAGGAGCCGGCGCCGGTGCCGGAGGCGCAGGCGTTCCCGGCGGCGGTGGCGGCGTCGCGAATCCGTACGCCCAAGGCGGAGGAACGGATGCTCGATTCTGTTGAGCGACCAAAACTCCAGCCGCAATCACAAACACCAGCGCGATTGTCAGAACAGTGGCAAGTTTTTTCATAAATTTATCCTCCGCATTTCAATGGGGTTTTGCACAAAACGTATACTCCGGAGCGGGGAAGAATGACAATGAAAATTACTTTTGATGCGATCTACGACGTCGTCGTTCGGATTCCCAGAGGCCGTGTCGCCACATACGGCCAGATTGCCGAGCTCGCCGGCATTCCCCACCAGCCGCGCCGCGTGGGGTATGCATTGAGCGCTCTCCCAAAGAACAGCGGCGTGCCGTGGCATCGTGTCATCAACGCGAAAGGTGAAATAAGCCTCCGCTCGAGCGGCGGGTCCGATCGAATGCAGCGGCGGCTGCTCAAGCAGGAAGGAGTCATCTTTGACCGAGCTGGAAGGGTTTCGCTGGAACGCTTTCGGTGGGAACCCAAATTTCGCTAGCTCATCGGCCCATGGCCTGCTTCATCTGATTCATCAGCCACACCGCCTCGCGTTTATTTGGAATCTGGCCGCCCGCATTTCGCTTCCTGCCATCGCGGCAAATCACTTGAATGTCGTAGTAAGGCGTCCCTTCAGCGTTCCCGGTTTGCATACCGATGTTGAGTTTGAGATCCGCCACGTTCGAGCATGGAATCTGCTGTAACCGCGAAATTCCAAAAAGACTTTTGCGGATTGTTATGTTTTGCCGATCAATCGTGACGCGCTCAGAAATCAACGACATCAAGGTGAAGAGAATCAAAAATGCATCGATCACTCCCAGGATGATTGATGGAAAAATCACCCACGCTGAGTTCACCGCCAAAATGAACACGGCCATCCATGCAGTCCAGAAAACGACCAGCACGCCGAGAATTGCCGTGAGTCGTGGGTTGCGAGCTGCAGGAAAAACGAACTCCGTTCCTCCGGTCGTGGTGGGTTGTATGCGCACGCGGGAGGTCACCGGGCCGGTGACTACATTCGGTTCGGCTTCGGGCGAAGCGGAGCTGTCTTTTGTTCGGAAGACCGGGACATCGAACTGGGCGCGGTAATCCAGGCCGGGAACATCCGCGCGAATATCCAGCTTCCATTGAATGGCATTGTCCATGTTTCGGATGTCGGTTTCGGCGACATCGCTCGGAATGTGAAACAGAACGGGAACGATGCATCCCGTCGGTCCGGGTGTGATCTCGGCCGGTCCGAGATCGCGCTCATCCTGCCACTGGATCAGTTCGCTCACGCTTCGATCGTCTCCTGTGCCGGTGACCGTGCGGTGAATGCAGGTCAGCTTCAGCTTGGCGTTTCTCTCCGATTGCGGATCAAACGCGGCATAGATCGAACCTTGAAGCTTTCCGCCAACCACGCCTGGCACGCTCGCCATGACGAAATCAGACACGCCGAACTTTCGGAACACGAGCGACTGCCGAATCGCGCGGAGCAAAAGGAGAACCCCGATTGCAGGAAACAGCAGCATGATCAGAGCCGCACGGTTGTCTACTGATCCGTTCCGGAAGACAAACAGTAGCGGCGTTGAAATCAGATTCCAAACGATCGCGAATCCCCACACAAACGCCAGGGCAAATTTGTTGGAGCTGGAGATATGTCCGACGGCCCAATCCTCGCGCCACATCCACGGCTTATCGGGGTGCGCGGCCTGCATCTGTGCTTCGGCTTCCGCCTTCTTTCGGGCGGATCTCAAGAACAGGATCGGTCCCACCCCCACAATGCAAAACCCGAGACCAAAAACGATGAGCAGCAGCGTTTGTGTGAGATCTGTAGTACCGGTGACGTATCGGTACATTGCTACAAGAATTGCCAGTATTCCCACGCCGGTGAACGGAATCCCGAAGACAAGATAGATGGCGCGGTTTGCCTTATTCGTCACTCGCGAGTCCATGTCCACTCCTTATAAACCATGGTCACTTATATATTCCTGTCGTTGGCGATTTTGTAGCCGCGGGCTTTTATGCCCGCGTACAAAGCCCGCGCGTCTGTTAAGATCTTTTCGCCCCCTGCACCAAAAGGTGAAGTGAAGTTCAAGTCAGGAATTCTGGTACTGCTGCTGGCCGCGCCCGTCGCGGCTTATGGCCATTCCGAATTTATATTTCCAAAAATATTTTCGCCGGCCGAACTGCCGAACACGGGTTTCGCGGTTTTGAATCCTGATTCCATTACCGCCTCAGTGAGTTTCTTCCTGCTCAGCGCGGGCGGCGCGAATTTAACTTCGAACCCTCCACCGACGTTTCAGATTCCGTCCGGAGGGCAACTCACGAGACTGGGAACCGACCTGTTTCCGAATGCATCAGCAGCCGGCTGGGTGTATGCAGTGATCGACACCGAGGGGGCGCAGGCTTTCTGGCTGAACTACGATTCGGGTATCACGTTCCTGGATGGAGCGGAAGCCGATCAGCTCGATACGATCGGGCCCGACCAGGTTATTCCTCTCGTCGCCGGACAAGCGGAACTGAATGTCATCAATCCGAACGGAATCAGAGTGCCGTTGACGATCCGCCTTTTCGGCGACAACGGGGAACTGGCTCGCGCCTTTACTTCAGAACTTCCTGTCGCCGGCGGATTGCAGACGCCGGTCTCTACGATTTTCCCGGCCGCCGACATGACCCAGGCCCGATACATTCGAGTGCGTACTCCAGGCGCGCCGATAGGCTGTCTTGTGCTCATCAGGGGGTTCCTCGTGACGCGCGAATCCGCAGTTGTGAACGGCGCGAATGTTACAACCCGTAATGAAGTGAATTTTCCGCACGTCATCAACGGCGCACTGACGGGATCGAACTATACGACGGTCATTGGAGTGACGAATCTGGCGCCGTTCGACCAGTCCGTGGCGATTACGTTTCATCCGAACGAGGGCAATCCGATCGTAATCGTTCGGACGATCGCGAGCAACGGAGCTCTGCGGGATACCGCACAGTCGTTGTTCGGCCTGGCATCCGACTTTCAAACCGGCTGGGTCAGCGTTGCGGGAACAGCCCAGCTCACGGCTGCCGTTGCTTATGCCGATAGTGTTGCGGGAGGTCTGGCAGTTGTTCCCGGCAGCATTTCGCAGACCAGCCTGTTTCTGATGCACATCGCGGACGGCGCTCCGCAGTGGCAGACGGGACTGGCGTTATTGAACCCGGGCACACTCCCGGCAAATGTCGAAATCGATGCGCTGGATCCATCGGGTTCGCTGATTGGCCGCGCTTTCCTGTTCCTCGATCCCGGAAAGAAAATCGCCAACGTCATTCACGAGCTGATTCCACAGGCACGAGGCGTCAACGGTGGTTTCGTTTTCATTCGTTCAACGAATGGTGTTCCTCTCTGCGGGATGGAATTGTTCTACACGGAAGATCAGAAAGTACTGTCCAACGTTGCAGCCGGCAGGCTCCTGCCGGGCTTGGCATATTCACCTCCGATTCAGTAGGGACGCATGATTGTTGCAGCATTGATTCTATTTTTGGCGCAGCAAACGATGAACATGTCTGGTGTGGAGAACAGCGTCGGATTTCTTTCGTCGGGCACGAGCGTGGAACCCAGGACGACTTCCGAATCCGCGCCGATGATTCATAAGCCACTGGGCAACTGGACGTTCATGTTTCATGCGAATGCGTTCGCCGTGGACGTACAGCAGACGGGACTGCGTGGCCGCGATAAATTTTTTTCGAGCAACTGGCTGATGCCGGCTCTCAGCCGTCAGTTTGGGCGGCATAGTGTGACATTGAGGACAATGCTGAGCCTGGAGCCGGCGACGATCACAAAAAGGAAATATCCGTTGCTGTTCCAGACCGGCGAGACCGCGTATGGATTGTCGATCATTGATGGCCAGCATCCGCATGATCTCTTCATGGAGATCGCCGGCCGGTATGAAGTGAAGCTTGGTGAACGCTCGCAGATTTTTGTTTATGGCGGTCCGATCGCGGAGGCGGCGCTGGGTCCGACGGCATTTCCGCATCGTGCGTCCGCGTCTGAAAATCCGCTTGCGCCGCTCGGGCATCACCAGCAGGATTCGACTCACATTGCGACGAACGTCATTACGTTGGGCATCGTGAAGGGACCGGTGCAGATCGAAGGCTCCACGTTCCATGGTCGTGAACCGAATGAGAATCGATGGAACATCGACTATGGCAAACCCGATTCATTTGCGACGCGGCTGACGGTCGCGCCTTACAAGAACGTTACGGCGCAGATTTCGACGGCACGTATGAACAATCCCGAGGCGGTGGATGCGAATCTCGATATCGTCCGCACGACGGCTTCGCTGCATCATGACATCGAGTTTGCATCGGGGCATGTGTCATCCAGCCTGATATGGGGAAGAAACAAAATCCTTAAGAACGGAAGCCGGCGTATTTTCAATGCCTATGGTCTCGAGGTAACGACGAAGTTCCTGCGGCGGAACTGGATCTGGACCCGCATCGAAAATGTTGACCGCGATCGAACTCTGTTGCCGGTCGCACTGCCGCCCAGTTGCTTGTTGTGCGGGATCTTGGGCTTCGGGGACGCTGCAGCCGATCATCGAGTTCTGGGCCCAGGTGGAGTGCCGGTCGTGGTCAAGGAAGATCCGATCGGCCGCGTGCAAGCGTACACGTTCGGATACGAGCGTGAAATTCCGAGTCCGTCGTGGGTAAGTGTCGGATTGGGCGTGCAGGCCACGGGGTATAAACTCGCGCCATCGCTGAAGCCGGTTTACGGGAACCACCCCGCCACCTTTGCGTTTTTCCTCCGATTCCGGCCGGTCGGCAACATGAGCGAGCACATGAAGGCCATGCACCAGGGGCGGTAGAGGGGGAGATCTCGTAGTAACAAATACCAACCGTCGTAATGGAGGCCGTAGTCCCCTCCTAGAATAGGAGGGGTGGCTGCGCATCAAGAAAATGCCGCGAAGCAACCTTTGATAGCGCAGACGGGGTGGTCATTCAAAAGTTACCTTTCATTCAGCGTTCTCTTGATTTCTTCCAACACTCCTTCCAAGTCCCTATACAGTCTTCTATTTTCAAACCGGATTACCTTGATCCCTCTCTCCTCCAGATACCTCGTCCTCCTGTCATCGTAATCACCCGCTGTTGGTCCGAAATGCCGCGCCCCGTCCAACTCCACAACGACGCGCCTTTCCGGACAAAAGAAATCGACAATGTACGGACCAACGCTACTTTGTCGACGGAATTTCGTGCCATCAAGCTGACGATCTTTTAGGTGATTCCAGAGAACAGTTTCGGCAACGGTTGGAGAATTGCGGAGTTCCTTGCGGTATTCCTTTTTGCCCGCGACATTGTAGATCCCACGTTTGTATTTACTCACGACATGCGCTGAGCATGCTCGTCGCCGAATGACCACCCCGTCTGCGCCATCAAAGGTTGCTTCGCCGCATTTTCTTGATGCGCAGCCACCCCTCCTGTTCCAGGAGGGGATTACCTTTCCCTTATTTCTTCCGAACCCTTATTTCTTCTCATCCCTATCTCCTCCCATCTCCCCAACTTCCCGAAGCGTTTCAAAAAGGAACAGAGTGGTTGCTGAAATCCACAAGGTTTATTCAAGACCTGCCGATCTAACGATA
>Ga0075425_100000788_pt1 | contig 30145 bp, 28 predicted proteins | sample SoiMethybrSBSTD4_FD_75300 | JGI IMG/M metagenome (GOLD analysis project Ga0075425, IMG submission 75300) | Bulk soil microbial communities from a Populus tree surrounding site in Tennessee, USA - Soil MetaG P. TD hybrid SBSTD4 | ecosystem: Environmental > Terrestrial > Soil > Tree plantation... | reverse complement strand
ATGTCTGCCTCGGCCGCATTGTGTACTCGGACGGCCCCGCGCCCGACTACATCGGGCGGATCGGCCTGACCGACAGCGCCGGTCGCCGGCTCCTCATCGACTGGCGCGCTCCGGCGGCCGAGCCGTTCTTCGCAGCGACCCACGCCAACCCCATGGGTCTGGCCAGCCGCCGTAGATATCGCTGGACCAGCGGTCGGATCAGCGACTACTGGGACGAGGTCTTCACCTCGGACGGACTTGAGGGCAACGCGGCTCTTGACGACCAATCCGCCTTCATCGCCAGCCTTGGCAGCAGCCGATCGCCGCGGATGCGTGACGTGCTGAACACCATCCAGGCCGACCAGGACGCCATCATCAGGGCCAGTTCGCGCGGGGCGCTCGTCGTCGAAGGCGGTCCGGGCACCGGAAAGACCGTCGTCGCCCTGCACCGCGCCGCTTATCTCCTCTACTCGGACCCACACGTCAATGACCGCCGCGGCGGCGTGTTGTTCATCGGGCCACACCGCCCGTACCTGGCATATGTCGCCGATGTTCTTCCCAATCTCGGCGAGGATGGCGTGCAGATCTGCACCCTCCGGGACCTGGTCACCGAGGGGGCCGCGGCCACAGTGGAGACTGACCCCGACGTCGCGCGGCTCAAATCGTCCGTGGACATGGTGCAGGCGATCGAGCCGGCAGTGGCGTTGTACGAAGAGCCGCCTGCCAACAAGACGCTGGTCGAGACCTACTGGTCCGACGTGTGGCTCAGCCCGGCCGACTGGGCGGAGGGGTTCGACGCTGCCGAGCCCGGCACCCCACACAATGAGGCTCGCGATCAGGTTTGGGAGGCGCTGGTGGCGATCCTGTACGACAACCTCGACGATTCCGACGTGTCACTCGACGGGCTGCGCGCTTCCCTGCTGCAGAACTGGGAGCTAACCAGAACCTTTACCAGGGCCTGGACCTTGATCGAAGCCGTCGATCTGGTCGGTGACCTGTGGTCCGTACCCGCCTACCTGCGCCGGTGTGCTCCATGGCTCGATCGCGAGGAGGTGGGCAAGCTGCAACGCGAGGACGCCCAGGCCTGGACGGTGTCCGACCTACCGCTCCTGGATGCGGCTCGGCAGCGGCTTGGGGACCCCGAGGTGTCACGACGTCGGCGCCGACGTGAAGCCGCGGTTGCCGCCGAACGGGAATACCGAGAGCGGGTCACCGAAGACATCCTCGACGCCGTCGACGACTGGGGTGACGACGTGATCATGCTGAAGGGGCAGGACCTGCAGGACGCTTTGATCGACGAGGCGGGACTCCCCAGGAACGACCCGGACCGACTCGCCGGCCCGTTCGCGCACATCATCGTCGACGAGGCCCAGGAGCTCACCGACGCCGAGTGGCAGATGCTGCTGCGCCGCTGCCCGTCCCGGAGTTTCACCATCGTCGGCGACCGCGCCCAGGCCAGGCACGGGTTCACGGAGTCGTGGGAGGAACGGCTGGAGCGGATCGGCTTGGACGACATCACCCAGGCTCGTCTGAGCATCAACTACCGGACCCCGGAAGAGGTAATGGTAGAAGCGGAGCCGGTGATCCGAGCCGTCTTTCCGGACGCCAACGTACCGACATCCGTCCGCCGAAGCGGCGTGCCCGTCCTCCACGGATCAACGTCCGACTTGGACTCGATCCTCGACGCCTGGCTGAGCACCCACGCCGAGGGCATCGCCTGCGTCGTCGGCGACCCCACGTTCAACGGCATGCCACGCGTCCAGTCGCTGATCCCGGAGCACACGAAGGGCCTCGAGTTCGACCTTGTCGTCCTCAGCAACCCAGCGAGCTTCGGGACAGGCATTGAAGGAAGCGTCGACCGGTACGTCGCGATGACCCGCGCAACTCAGCAACTCGTCATCTTGACGAGCACCTGACAACGCCCTCACCGACGCCGTCGACGAAGGCCCGTCAGTGGTGGTGGCTGTGCCGGCCGAGGGTCTCCACAGGGGTCGCGCCGGGGCGTGTCCACTGCGGCACGGGCCGGCTGGTCGGACCCCAGGTGGCGACGCCGTCGGCATCCGAGCGCCAGTACCAGCAGATGGGCGAGCCGTGCCCACCAACCGGCGAGTCGGCATGAGGCGCCTCTGGCCAGCCCTCCGGGTTGTCCTGCCACGCCTCGCGGCGGCCGTACGGCGTCATGTCGAGCAGACCGAGGGACCCGTCGGCAGGCTCGTTGCCCCGGCCCGTCGTGGAGTAGGTGAGGAACACACGGTCGCCGTCGCGCAGGAAACAGATGGTGTGCCCCTCCTCGGTAAGGAGCGGCGCCTCCACGCCCCGCACCGAATACCAGGGCTGCGTGTAGCCCATGAACTCCAGGTAGGGAGCCACCTCGTCCCACCGGCCAGAGGTCAGGACGGCGAACGAGACGCCGCGGGCGTTGAGGTAGACGGCGTCCTTCAGGTGCCAAAGGTTGAAAGTGCAACCCTCGCACTGGCCTTGGTACGGCGCGCCGTCGTACCACATGGAGTGGTAGACCAGGAGCTCCTTGCGGCCCTGGAACAGGTTCAGGAACGGGACCGGGCCGTCGGGTCCGACGACCTCGACCGTCCCGTCGAGTTCCACCATCGGCAGCCTGCGGCGGGCTGCGGCGATGGCGTCGCCCTCACGGGTGTGGGCCTTCTCGCGGAGCAGAAGCTCGTCACGGGCGGCCTGCCACGTGGCTAGATCAACGACAGGCGGACGGCCGGGCAGCGCGGTGGTCGGGTCAGTTGGCGTGGTCGTCATGGTGTCCTCCATGGCGTCTAGTCGGACAGCGTCATACGACGCCCTACAACGCTAGGACAGACCCTCGATCCGGCCGAAACTCATCGCGGCGGGGAGCACCCGCTGCCGAGCCTGCACGGATCACGTCGCGCTGAAAAGGTCCACAGAGACGCGCTTCACGTTAGAAGCCGGCCGGCAGCCGAGGTGTGTACGGCTCTTCAAGGGCCCGGACCTCATCGTCAGTGAGGTGCACATCGACCGCGGCTACGGCGTCGGGGAGATGGTGCGGCTTGGTAGCCCCCACGATGGGGGCGGTGACAACGGGATTCTTCAGGACCCAAGCAAGCGCCACCTGCGCCATGGAAATGCCGCGGGCCTCGGCTATCCGCTGGACCGCGTCCACGATGGCTCGATCGCCGTCGCCGAAGAAGCGCTGCCCAACTGGGTCATGATCAAATCGTGGGGTGTGTTCGCCCCAAGGTCGCGCAAGTCGTCCCTTTGCCAACGGACTCCAAGGAAGGCTGCCGACAGCCTGATCGGCGAGCAGCCCGAACATCTCGCGCTCTTCTTCGCGTTGCATCAGGTTGTACAAGTCCTGCATCGATACAAACTTCGTCCAACCGTGCAGCTCGGCGATGTATTGCATCTTTGCGAACTGCCAGGCCCACATCGACGAGGCGCCGATATAGCGCGCCTTGCCGGCCTTGACGACATCGTGGAGCGCTTCCATGACCTCTTCGACCGGTGTGTTCGGGTCGAAGCGATGGGTTTGATAGAGGTCGACGTAGTCGGTATCCAGGCGGGTGAGTGAGGCGTCGATCTGTTCGATGATCGCCTTACGCGATAAGCCCGATCCCCCCGGGCCCTCGTGCATCGGATAGTGCACTTTGGTCGCCAGGATGATGTCCTCGCGGCGGCTGTACTTCTTGATCGCGCGACCAACGATTTCCTCCGAGCTACCTAGCTGGTAGACGTTGGCGGTGTCCCAGAAGGTGATGCCGAGCTCGACCGCTTGCTTGAAGAAGGGCCCGGCGTCCTCCTCGCTCAAGGACCATTCGCTGAATCCTCTTAGCTCACCGAAGCTCATGCAGCCGAGCGCGATCCGACTGACCTTCAACCCCGAATTGCCGAGACGGGTGTACTCCATCGTTGATCTTCCTTAGTTCTGGCTTGGTTAGACCGTTGGTCCTGCGCTCCAGGCGCTCGGGATCAATATGTCACCGTCCGCCAGCGGTATCCGGATCAGCTCGGACCGACAGCCGTCATAACCAGTGCCGTTGACGCAACTGACCTGAAATCCGTAGCGGCAGTGGGGGCAGGTGTTATCGGAAGCCGAGAACCCTCCGACCACGAATTCTCCGGGCCTGACGTCTGCGACCGCCTCCCCGACCTCCTCAACGATGCCGCAGAATTCGTGCCCGATCGGTCGCGCCTTCTTTACTGGATCAATGCCTCGGTACGGCCATAGGTCTGACCCGCAGACACACGTGGCGACGGTTCGGACGATGGCGTCGGTCGGTTCAACGATCGTCGGGTCGGGTCGCTCTTCACAGCGCACATCGCCGCGGGCGTACAAGATGGCTCCTTGCATGCACCTAGCCAACACCACGGGATACGGCCCGCGGAGGCCGCGCTGGTTTCGCTACTGGCAGACCCCCTGCAGTGGCAGAAGACGCCCTAGCGTCATGATCGGTCGAAAGAAAGAGCTTCCATCCGCAGAAGGGGAAACCATCACATGTCCACCTGGCTCATCACCGGATGTTCCACCGGACTGGGTCGTGCGCTTGCGGAGGCCGTTATTGCCGCAGGTCACAACGCGGTCGTCACCGCGCGTGACGTAGCGAAGGTCGCGGACCTCGCCGACGGCGACACGGACCGCGTTCTCCCACTCTCCCTCGACGTCACCGACCTCACCCAAATTACGAACGCGGTTGGTCAGGCCGACGAGACGTTCGGCGGCATCGACGTCCTGGTCAACAATGCCGGCTACGGCTACCGCGCGGCCGTCGAGGAAGGCGACGACTCCGACATCCGGCAACTGTTCGAGACCCAGTTCTTCGGTCCGGTCGCGATGATCAAGGCCGTACTTCCCGAAATGCGGGGGCGCCGCTCGGGCGCGATCGTCAACATCTCTACGATCGGCGTCCAGATCATGCCCGTCGGCTCCGGCTACTACGCCGCGTCGAAGGCCGCGCTCGAAGGCATGTCCGGGGCGCTCTACGGCGAGTTGAAGCCGCTCGGTATCTCTGTCACCCTCGTCGAGCCTGGCGGCTTCCGCACCGACTTCGCCGGCCGATCGCTGGCCCAGTCGAGCACAGTCATTGACGACTACGCCGACACCGCCGGCAAGCGTCGCAAGGAACACGACACAGTGCACGGCACACAGCCCGGCGACCCGGTCAAGGCAGCCAAGGCGATCATCACGGCCGTCGAGTCCGACGAGCCACCTGCGTTCCTGCTGCTGGGCAACGATGCGCTCGTCACCTACCGCCGGCTCGCCGAAGCCAGGCTCGACAGCATCAAGGAGTGGGAACACCTGACGACAAGCACCGACATCGACGCCTGAATCATGAGAGGGCATCGTCATGAGTGACGTCATTGTCGTCGTCGGACCGGGATCCATCGGCCAAGCGATCGCGCGGCGGGTGAGCGCGGGCAAGCATGTCCTGCTGGCTGATCTGCGCCCGGAGAACGCGGACGCGGCTGCCGGGATACTGAGCGATGCGGGATTCGACGTGAGCACCGCGACCGTCGATGTCTCGTCACGCGAGTCAGTGCACGCGCTCATCGAGACCGCCACAGCGTTCGGCGAGGTCACCGGCCTCATCCACGCTGCTGGCGTATCTCCCAGCCAGGCATCGCCGCAAACAATCCTCTCGGTTGATCTGTACGGCACCGCATTGGTGCTCGAGGAATTCGGCAATGTCGTTGCCACCGGCGGTGCCGGTGTTGTAATCGCGTCACAGTCCGGGCACCGGCTGGGTGCGCTGACGGCCGAGCATGACGCGGCTCTTGCGATGACACCCGCCGATGAGCTGCTCGCCCTGCCGATGCTTCAGCCAGACCAGGTGAAGGACTCCCTGCACGCGTACCAACTGTCCAAACGCGGAAATGCGCTGCGGGTGATGGCCGAAGCTGTGCGGTGGGGCAGGCGTGGCGCGCGGGTCAACACGATCAGTCCCGGCATCATCATCACCCCGCTGGCGATGGATGAACTGACCGGGCCGCGCGCGGAAGGTTACCGGCGCATGATCGAGTTGTCCCCGGCGGGCCGTGCGGGAACTCCGGACGAGGTAGGTACCGTGGCCGCGCTCCTCATGGGCTCTGACGGTGCGTTCATTACTGGCAGCGACTTCCTCATGGACGGTGGAGTCACCGCCGCCTACCGGTTCGGCGACCTTGCTCCGGAATAGGCGAGGCCGAACATCGCCATCCCACGACGATGCCTTCGGCCACGTTTGTCATCTGAAGACGTCAGACAAGTGCCTGATGCGTCGATCAGGCACCCGTTTGCCATCTTGGGATGACTCGCGGTGACGATCAGTCGTCCTCCCAGCATCCGGTATCTACACCCAGCCAATACACGTAGTGCCACAACGCCTCGTCCCGAAATGGGTGGGTCACTTCATAGCCCAGCTTCTCAAGTTTGGCGCAGTCCTTGACCGTGCCCGCTGCATCGATCTCTTCTTTAAGGCCTGGGCGGTACTTCTCCCAGGCGATCTTTGCTTCTGCTATCGCATCCCCGTTGGACCAGGTGCCTGAACTGGTGCGGTTGCCGCCGTAGTGGCCACGAAAGACAATCGTTCCACCGCAAGGCGGACCGTCGTCAGGCGTCACCCCACCCGGCCCCTCCTCTTCTCCACCAAGGAAATCGATCAACTCGACATAGCCACTCTCGTCGGTTCGGTCACTGAAGAGGAACCGGTTGGCCCAGTCGCTATCCGGCCCGTCGGTCATCCGGTACTCCATGCGGACGGTGCGATCGGCATAACCCAGGTACCGCTTGGTGGTCCACGATGCCCGAAGCAGCGCGGCTGCACCCTCGACATGCTCACGGCACATGTAGGGCTCGTTGATGAAGTTCATCCAATCGGTGACGCCCTTGTACTTGAACAGCGTGCGACGCAGCAGCACCAGCGAGCCAGCATTCGACTTGTCCACATCCCATACGCCCGGGATTCCGGCTGAGGAGTCGTTCACCTTCAGCTTGACCGGAATCTCATCGCCAGCCACGGCGTTCGAGTTCGGCACCTTTATCGAAACCCGGTCAGTATCCTTACCGGCCGCCGCTTCGTCAGCGTTGAAGGTGCCCTCGGCGCTGAAGTAGCTGTTGTATACGCGCCAGGTGTCCCCGGCGTCAACGGTGCAACCGGTGGGCGCCTTGATGGTGACGGTTCGGACAGCGGCGGACAGTCCGATAACGGCCTCGTGCGGGCCTGCCTGGTAGCGGGCCGGGTTGGCGATTGACCAGCTCCAGGCTCCCTCCTCGCAAGATGCGCCGGTGAGCGCGTGTGCCGGCGCTGCGGCCAGAGCGACGCTCCCAAGCGTCAGTGCCAGACTGGCGGCCCCCGCGGTCACTCGCTTGATCATCTGTTTCCTTTCTGGATTCGGTGTCACCAGGGGAACCAAACCGTCCATGCTCGAACCGAGCTACGAGGCAGGCGATTGAAGGGCGCAGTGCGGACGCAGTGCGGGCAGTGACCCCCGAGTTGACCGTCCTCGTCAGACCAGGACGGATCGAAGCGTAGTGCAACAGCAAGCGGAAAACGGCAATCAGCAGAACTAGGCATCGGGATCGCCGCCTTCGTGAAGGAGTGCGCAGATCGAGACAGGCGTCCTGACTTGCTTCAAACAAGTTAGAGTGCCGCCAGTCGAGTATGGAGGGAAGGTCGGAATGGCGCGCGTGCACTACGCGTGGGTGGTAGCCGGAGTCTCGTTTGCCACGCTGGTGGCGGCGGCCGCCTTTCGGGCAGCTCCGGGTCCGTTGATTGTGCCGTTGCATGAGGCTGGTTGGTCGCTCGTGACGATGTCGGCCGCGGTAAGTGTCAACCTGGTGCTCTACGGTCTCATCGCACCATTCGCTGCGGCGCTGATGGAAGGATTCGGTCTGCGTCGAGTCGTCAGCGCCGGGTTGCTGTTGATCGCCGCCGGTGCTGGATTGTCAGTGTTGGCCCAGGCGGCATGGCAGCTCGTGTTGACGTGGGGTGTGTTGATCGGACTCGGAACCGGATCGATGGCGCTGGTCTTCGCGGCAACCGTCGCCAACGCCTGGTTCGTGAAGCGTCGCGGCTTGGTGATGGGCATCCTTACGGCCGGCGGCGCGGCCGGGCAACTGGTGTTCCTGCCGGTAGTGGCGTACGTGGTGGAGGCGACCAGCTGGATTGTCGCGTCGCTGCTGATCGCCGCCGCAGCTTTGGCGGTGCTGCCGCTTGCCGTGGCGTTACTACGTGACCGGCCGTCCGATCTCGGGTTGGCCCCCTACGGCGGCGACAGCCTGGTCACAACGACGACGCCGACCCGGAAAAATGCCGCAGGCTTGGCGCTGGACGCGCTGCAACGAGCGGCGCGCACCAAGGCGTTCTGGGCGCTGGCCGGTGCATTTGCAATCTGCGGCGCAACGACTAATGGCTTGATCGGTATCCACTTCATTCCGTCGGCCCACGACCATGGGATGGCGACGACCACGGCGGCTGGGCTGCTGATGTTTGTCGGCGTCTTCGACATCGTGGGCACTGTGGCGTCGGGCTGGCTCACCGACCGATTCGATCCACGCTTGCTGCTGGTGGCCTACTACACCTTCCGTGGCGTGGGATTGCTGCTGCTGCCATGGCTGCTCGCCGATACGGTCCGCCCGAGCATGATTCTGTTCATCGTCGTCTACGGGCTGGACTGGGTCGCCACAGTCCCGCCGACCGCGGTGCTGTGTCGACGAGTCTTCGGCGACCAGGGCACCATCGTCTTCGGCTGGGTGTTCGCATCCCACCAGCTCGGCGCTGCGGCGGCCGCCCTGACAGCTGGGATCATCCGCGACGCCTTCGACAGCTACACCTATGCCTGGTTCGGCGGCGCAGCGTTGTGCCTCATCGCAGCGGTGCTGTCCATCACACTGCGCAAACAGCCTGACGTACGGCCGACGAGTGCGGCCGCGATCGATCGTCGGGAAAAGGAGATCGAGGCAGAAATTGCGTCGGATCTCACACCGTGAAGCCGCTCGTCTGGCTTCGAACAAGCCAGAAGCTTGAGAGCAGGAGGGCCAAACTATGCCATTGCGGTCGGATTGGTCGAGTCAAAACTGTCCGATAGCCCGCTCGTTGAATGTGCTTGGCGATCCTTGGGTCATGTTGGTGCTCAGGCAGGCGTTCTCAGGCGTCCGCCGATTCGAGCAATTCCGAGATCAACTGGGCATCGCGGAGAACGTGCTGAGCAACCGGCTGAACACCCTGATCGACACCGGCCTATTACGACGCGTGCCCTATCAAGATCAGCGGCGTACCCGCCACGAATACGTTCTGACCGATGCCGGAGCCGACACCTTTCCGATCATCACCGCGCTCGCGCAATGGGGCGAACGGCATCGGCCGCACACCGATCCCGACGTACGGATGGACATCATCCACCGAACCTGCGGACACCAGACCATCACTGCTGACTTCTGCAGCCACTGTGCCGAACGCTTGACCATCGAAACGACTTTCTGGCGCAAGTCCTGGCGCAACCCTCAAGATCAACAGCTGATCGGTGCCGCAAGCTAAACCCAGCCCAGCGATGCCGGTGGTGAGAGAGCTACGTGGACCGTGGTGGCAGATAACTACTCGACCATCAAGTGATCATTTCCCGCGATATTACCTGCGTCAGAACAATTCTGAGAGAGCATTGAGGCACGGCCGGTTCTTCCGGTCAAGGACCCGTTTTGGAGTTCGCGTCTACATCGGGGGCCACACGATGGGGGCCACACGATGGGGATTGCCTCTTCATGACCGGCCTGATGCTCCGCCGCAATCCCTTGGTTGTCGATCCTGGCGAGCAGGCGAAGGCGCAGGCCCGATCCCGGGCGGCCCGGCGCCGCACCGCATGGCCGTACATCGCTCCTCTATTGGTGCTGTCTGTGGTGTACGGGCGTACCGTGCAGCGCAGCACCGGCAATTACTTCTCGGTGGACACGACGAAGTTCGACTACCTGGGCCTCGTGCTAGGCACCGCGCATCCTCCGGGTTATCCGCTGTACACCATGCTCAATGCCGCCTTTGTTCGCATCGTGCCCTGGGGATCGGTGGCGTTTCGGGCGAACCTATTGTCGGCTGTCTTCGCGATCTTGGCCTGCCTCGTCGCGGTATCGATCTTGATCGAACTTGGCGTACGTCCGGTCGTCGCGGCTGGTGGGGCAACCGCGCTGGGCCTGATTCCGCAGCTGTGGCATTTCGCCCTCATCGCAGAGGTATACACCCTCAGCATCCTGTTCCTGGCGCTCGTACTCGCCTGCCTGCTTGGCTACGACCGTACGGGCCAACCGGCGTGGCTGCGGGCTGCAATGCTGATCTTCGCCCTCTCGTTTGCCCATGCCACGTCACAGGTCTTGTTGATCCCAGGGCTGCTGCTCTACCTCGCGGTCCGCCGTCCCGGCTGGCTGTTTCGCCCCCGGGAGGTGGCCTGGCTGCTACCTCTCGGCGCGGCTTTGGCTCTGCTGCCCTACGGCTATCTCGTCTGGCGTACCGCCGCCGGCGCACCCTTGCTGGATACCCGGGTCACGGACGTCGCCTCCTTGTGGGGGGTCATCAGCGGCGCCCGCTATTCAGGCTGGATGTTCGGGGTGCCGCTCCACCACATCGTCTTCCAGCGGCTGCCGGAGCTCTGGAACGAGGGAATCCAGCAATTCGGCGTTGCCCTCGTGCTATCTGCCATTGGCCTGGTCATGCTGATCAAGCAATGTCCGCTGGTCGCGGCTGTCACCGGGCTCTGGGTGACATGTACCGCGATCTTCGTGCTTGGTTACGCCATCGGAGATTGGGAGACGCTGCTGCTGCCACTGTGGTTCCTGCTCGGCCTGTGGGCCGTGGGCGGCATCGATCGCTGCATAGCTGGTCTGTCGAGCCGTGCACGCTGGGTGCCCGTGTTGATGGCGATCACCCTGCCGGTCGTCGCACTCGCGAGTGGCTATGCCGAAGCCGATCGCAGTTCCATTGATCCGCAGCAGAACGTCGACGCCGCACTCACGGTCGTGCCGGACAACTCGATCATCTTCACGTACAACAACGGAGCCCGGCATCAGTTCTGGTATCGCCTCCTGCCTGGCGATTTAGGAACCCACCGCAACGTATGGGCGGCCAACGGCACCAACCCGCGCAACCTCAGCGACCGTGCCGGTCAGATCCTGCAGTATTGCGCCAGTTCATCTGGCCTATGGGTTTGGTCAGACCAGGAGAAGGCGGCCGGGCCCGGTGTTCCGTCCAAGCTCCAGACCTACGTTTTCGGCTCTAGGTATGCGAAGCAGGTGCGGGCATCCGGCCTGCGGGTCACGCGTTACAGCGGTCAGCTCTTTACCGTCAGCTGCCCCTTCTAACACGGCAGGCTGGTTCAACCGCTGAGTTTGGTCAGGTCCACTTGCCGGTCTGGACTTCTGTACGGTCGGTGGGCGGCGCCGGAGTTGTCGAGGTTGCGGCAATCCGGTCGTACAGCTCGGTTGTCATGTCGATGTCCAGGGCGGCGACGGTGTCGTCGAGCTGATCGAGGTTGCGGGCGCCGATTATGGGCGCTGTGACGCCAGGATGTGCCATGGCCCACGCGACGGCGAGACTTGCGGGCTGGTAGCCGGTTTCCCGGGCGATGGTGGTGAATTCCTCGGCGGTTACGTAGTCAGACTCCCGGCCGTACCGCGCGACGTAGCGGGCGTTCTCGACTAGGCGTCCGGTGGCGGGTCGGGTACGCGTCGCGTACTTGCCGGTGAGCAGGCCTCCGCCGAGCGGGCTGTAGGTGATTACGCCCAGGCGCTCGGCCTGTGCCAACGGCAGAATCTCGACCTCGGCCTGTCTGCGGACCAGGTTGTACATCGGCTGAACCAGCTCGAAGCGGGACAGTGCTTCCCGAGCTTGGATGCCGAGGGCAGTCGCGATCTGCCAGGCCGCCCAGTTGCTGACCGCGGGGTAAAGGATCTTGCCCTGCCGGACGAGGTCGTCGAGCGCACGGAGGGTCTGCTCGATCGGAGTGTTGTCGTCGAAGGCGTGGACGAAATAGAAGTCGAGGCGGTCGGTGTCGAGCCGGCGCAGGCTGGCTTCCGCCGCACTCATGATGTGTCGACGGGACAAACCGGCATTGTTAGGGCCATCGCCAGTCGGGAAGAAGACCTTCGATGTGAGGACGACGTCGTCGCGGCAGTCGGCGACCAGCTTGCCCAAGATCTTTTCCGATGCTCCGCCGGCATAGACGTCAGCTGTGTCGAAGAAGTTGATGCCCTTCTCACGGACCCGTTTGAACATCGCGGCCGAGGTGGTCTCGTCGGCCTCGTCGCCGAACGACATGGTGCCGAAGCACAGGGGTGAGACCTGTACTCCGGTGGATCCGACGGTGACGTAGCGCATGAGCCTGTTCTACACGGGTACGCAGCTCCGCCAAGATGCGGGCCGTCCGACGACTATGGGGTCTCGGCGTGTATCCCTTTCAACGGTGATTCCTAACCGCATGCGCAGCGCGGTTCGATCAGAACGTGGCGACGATTACTGCTCACCGAGGAACCGTGACCGATTTCCCGCCTCACATCGCACTTGCGACGCTGTCGATCGCGTCCCCGCCGGCGCGGAATCACCACTCCGCACCACTACTGGCACGTCGCATCAATTGCAACTGATGCCGCATGCCAGTTGAGGATGCCAAGTGAGTGAGTTGCTGCTGGCGGCCTCCCGGTCTAGCTAGTAATTAGGGCGCGCAGCCGACGTGCGTTAGTCACCGCGTGCCTGTATCCGTCGTTGTTGAAGTGGGCGTAGACGTCGCGACATGCATCCACTCCGGTAGCCCGCGCAGGAAGTAGCCGAGCGGTCATCATCACGTACCTGGTCGGGCGGCAGCTGGACCAGCAACAGTCCGCGCCGCTCCCCCCAGCTCGTGCCAACACTCCACCAGCCGAGAGGTCCATGTCTCTGGCAGCCGAGAGGTCCATGTCTCTGGCCGATACAGACGCCGGCCGTGGCTGAGGCCGCGGGGGGCCTTCACACTCATCCGAAATCCTGGCGGTAGCCGATGGCTCCATCCTCTAAACGTGGCCTGCCGGGGCCAACGGTAGAAACTCGCGTTCCGCTCGACCCTCTCGAACTCCCGCGTGTGGCGGCCGAGCCGGTCTGCAGGTGCCAGCGAGGGCTCATACAAGACGGTGTCCAGTGGTCATAGCTCCATCCCGACGTACCGATCCGGATGTCACTCATTCCTCCCCCATCGCCGCCTTCGACCAAGTGCCGGACTGCGCATCTGCCGTTTCCGGCGGGCTACTTGCTTGAGTCCGAGTCCGGATGGGACCGATGAGTGCGAGGCCCGCTGCGGCGAGCGCAACCATGACTGGCACAACGCCGAGCGCGGCCTTGAGGGATGTTGCGTCTGCCAGTGTCCCGACGGTGAGCGGTGCAAGGACTACTGCAAATGAGCTCACCGCCACGACCCGACCGCTGGCCAGTGCCGCGCGGTCGGGTGCGAGGCCGACGGCCAGCGACGCCCATCGGAAACAGATTGCCGAGCCCGATGCCCATCAGCGACAGGCCGATCAACACCGGCGCCCAAGCGGTCGACGGCCACAAAATCGCAAACCCGGCCGCCGTTACGGCGAGCGCACCTGCGAGCAGCCGCGCCGGACTGTAGCGGCGCGCCAGCTGGCTACCGAGCGTCCGTCCGACCAGCACGCCACCGAAGTAACCGGCCATCAACGTGATCGCGGTGTCGGCCGACACGCGTGCAGCATCCTCGATGAAGGCCGCACCCCAAGCGGTGACGCACCATTCGGCGGCCGTGGTACAGAACAGCACTGCGGCCGCGATCCAGAACACGGTGGGAAGCCGTCCACCGACGACACGTGACGGGGGCGGCGCCTCAATGACGACCCGACGGCTGCTGAACCACGCCAGGAGCGGGATGACCAGGGAGGCTAGCAGCGCGACTCGCCAGCCCAATTGCAGCGCTGCCGCAACGGACAGCGTGCCGATCAGCACGAGATAGGCGATGCTGGCGGCCACATTCTCCTCGGCAAGTGCGACCGTACGGTGCTCGCCGTGGTGATCGGCGAGGACGGCCTGGATCGTCACCAGCACCAGCCCACCGCCGATGCCCATGATCAACACCGAGCCCACGGTGACCCCAGCAGTACAGCCAGCGGTCAGTCCGATAACACCGGCCGCCAGCACCACTACCGCCGACCACAACAACCGGCGACGCCCCAGCCAGCGCTCCAACCGCGTCGAGATCACACCAGCAGCTGTGCTTCCGGCCGCAAACGCAGCGACGTGCAGCCCGCCTACTGAGTAGCTCAACCCGAGCTCGTCACGCAGATGCACGACGACCAGCCCTGGCGAGGCCTGTAAGTAGGCGAACCACCCGGCCACCACGTACACAACCCAGGTGAGCCGGTCTCGATTAAAACCAAGGGTCACGGTGTAACGATACACAACTAGGTAATCTGTCATTCATGACCCCTTCCTCGAGGGTGACCCTGGCGCAGGTGGCGCAACTGGCAGGGGTGTCGTTGATGACCGCCTCCTACACCTACAACCGACCTGACCGAGTGTCCGACCAGGCCCGAGCCAAGGTGCTGGCCGCGGCGGCGCAGCTGGCGTACCCGGGACCCGACCCGGGCGCCCGGTCGCTACGCCGCGGCAGCCGCAGGACCCTGGGCGTTGTGATGGGTGAACACCTGAGCTACGCGTTCGACGACCCGCAGGCCGCATCTTTTTTGGCGGGCGTCGCCGACGTCTGTGGCGACCGCGGTTACGGGATGACGCTCGTGCCCATCACCGGTGCTGAGGAAGATGTCATCCGGGTGGCCGACGCCGCCGTCGACGGGTTCATCGTGTGGACAACAAGCGTCGACGATCCGGTTCTAGCTGCGGTCCAGTCGACCAAGCGCCCGGCAGTGGTCCACGGTGGCCCGGCGTTGCCCGGACTGGGGTTCGTAAGCATCGACAACCGTGCAGCTGCGCGTGCCATCGGCGCAGTTACATTCGCCGGAGCTCACAGTCCAGCGATCGTCAGCCAACCGCTTTCCCGTGACCGGATCAGCACAATTACCCATGGTGTCGACATCGGCGACGTCTCGTTCCCGGTGACGCATCACCGCTTGGAGGGCTATCGGGACGCAGCCGAGGCCGCCGGTTTCCACTGGTACGACGATGTGATCATCGCGGTCTGCGCACGTAACGACGCCGCGGAGGCTGAGCACCTGACGGCACTCCTGATGAACTCCGCCCAGCCACCCGATGCAATCGCAGCCATGAGCGACCAACAAGCAGCCGGCGTCGTACGCGCACTGCACGCCGCGGGCCGCATTATCCCCGACGAGGTGGCAGTAACTGGGTGGGACGACGCCGCAGTAGCCACAGAGCTCGGGTTGACCACGGTCGCGCAGTCGCTGCGGGCCCAGGGCGCAGCCTGCGCTCGTGCCGCGCTAATGGAGGAATCGGGCTCCTTCACCCGATCGTGGTCGGTCGTTCGCAGAGAAAGCACGCGCGAAGAGACTCCAGAAGCATCGAATCAATGACCCCGGGCGAACAACGACTCTGACATCGAGATACGGGATGTATCTGTCAAGACATCGATCGGATCATCGCTGAGGCGCGCGTACCCGGTTCCACCACAGCGAAAGGCCGAGGGCAACCGCAACGAGCAATCCTCCGGCGCCGGCAAACCATGAAGCGACGTCGACGCGCTTCTTCACCACCGTCAACTGGCTGGGCAGATCGCGCAGTGCCCCTTGCAGCTGGTCGGCGCTCTCGGCCTTGTAGTACTGGCCGCCGGTGATGTCGGCGACGGCCTGCAGCGTGGCTTCGTCGATCACTCGCGGATTGCGGCCCGTGCCCCCACCGAAACCGCCCCCACCGAAACCGCCGCGCGGACCTCCGCCGGCCCATCCACCGGCCTGCTGGCCGGTGCAGGCCATCCGGGAAGGGGTGGTCGTGCCGAATCCGATCGTGAACACTCTTAAGCCCCGGACCGCCGCCGATTCGGCCGCTGTCGCCGGTTCGACGCCCTGGGTGTTCGCGCCATCGGTCAGCACGATGATTACGTCCGGCGCGTATCCCGCCCGGTGAGCCGATTCCGCATTGACCCCAGTGGGTGCCACCGTCGGGTTGATCGTGGCGATGCTGTCGATCGAAGTGAGGATTGCCGAACCGATCGCCGTACCGCGGGCCGTGGTGAAGTTGTCGATCGCCTTGATCAATGCATCCTTGTCGGTGGTCGGAGGCACCTGCAGACCCGCGACGCCTGCGAAGGCCACGAGACCGATCTTGGTCTTGCCGTGCTGGGACTCGATGAATGAGACGGCCGCCTTCTGGGCGACGGTCAGCCGGTTGGGTTCGACGTCAGTGGAGCACATGGATCCGGAGACGTCCATCGCCAGCAAGATCGTCGTCGAGTTGGACGGCACCGGCACAGTCGCCTGCGGCCGCGCCGCTCCGACACTGAGGGTGGCGAAGCCCACAAGGAGCAACAGGGTCGGGATCAGCCGGGTCCACCTGGTACGCGGTGGCAGCGACGCCCGTACCAGAGCGATGGAGGTCACCCGCACCGCCGCGCGTCGGCGACGCCGTCGCAACAACCAGAGAACTCCACAGAGGATCGGGATGATCAGTAGCGACATCAAGGCCCAGGGCCAGCTAAAGGTCATCACACGAGCCTTCCCGTGCGTACGCCGGTGAGCAGCGCACCGGCTGCCAGCAGCGCAAGCGCCACAACGATGAAGCTGCCGGCAAGCGGTACGTCCTGCTTGGCCACAGTCAGCCGGAGGTCGATGGTGGATGCGATGTCGTCAAGTTGTTCGGTGTCGGATGCGGCATGGTAGGTGCTACCGGTCGCCTTTGCGATGGCGGTCAACTGCTCCGTATCCAGAGCGGTGTGCAACTGATACCCGTCGACCTCGAGGGTCGTTCCGTCTGCGGTGCCAACACCGACGGTTTCGATGTGGATACCGGCGTTCTGGGCAATCGTCGCTGCCGCCGCCGCATCCCCGCCGCCCGCGCCGGCCTGGTCCTCGCCGTCGGAGAACAGCAGGATGGTCGCCGAGCCCCAGTACCCGATATCGGGCAGATCGCCGTCCTCGCCGATCCTGACCGGCTTGCCGGTGATAGCGCTCAGGGAACCGAGAATCGCCGACGCCAGCGATGTTCCACCGGCAGTTCGCAGCCTCTGCACCGCCGCCTTCACTGCGGCGCGATCTGCACTCGGCTGTGATGTGGTCAGCGAACCCTGGTCGAACCCGACGACGCCGATGTCGACGCTGTCGGGCTGGGCGTCGATGAACGACAGTGCTGCCTGCTGTGCGGCGGCTAGCCGGCTCGGGGCGACATCGTTGGCACTCATGCTGTTGGACACATCCATCGCCAGGATGACCGTGCCGGCGCTTCGGCCGACCGGCAGCGCAGCGGCGGGCCCGGCCACGGCAACCGCCAGCAGCACGACCCCGCCGAGGGATAGCCACAGCCCGAGCTGGTTGTTGCGCCGGCCAGCCACCGAGACCCCGGCTGCGGTTAGGGCAGCGGACCGGCGCCGACCCGCGAGCACGGCACCGACGATCAGCGCACCGGCGATCAGCAGGCCAAGGATGAGCAGTAGCGGGTAGGAGAGGCTCATCGGCGCCTGCGCTGAGTCTCGGTGATGACCTTCAGGAGCGTCTCGAGGAGGTCGCCCCTGGTGTCGACCCGGTGCAACGGCACCCCGGCCCGGCGCGTGCCGAACCGAAGTCCGGCCTCGCGCTCATCGACCCCGTCGCGGAACCGAGTGCGGAACCACGGATCGGCGGAATCAACGAGAAGCTGCTCGCCGGTCTCCGCGTCCTCGACCACGATCAGACCGACCTCCGGGAGCGCCACATCCGCACGGTCGACCACCCGCAACGCCACGACGTCGTTTCGGTGGGCGAGCCGGATAAGTGGACGTTGCCACTCCCCCGTGCCGATGAAGTCCGAGATCACAATGACCAGGCAACGCCGGGCGAGTGACGCGGCGGTGTTGACCATTGCGCCGAGGTCCGTGGTGGTCGCTGGCCAGGAGTCGGCCCCGCGGGCGAGCTCCCGTCCGATGCGCAGCGCGTGGCTGCGGCCGGTGCCAGGCGGGACGATTCGGGTCGTGCCGGCGTCGGCGTCCATCGCCGCTGCTCGCTTCGCTCGCTGGGATCCGTCGTAGAGAATGGCGCCGACCCGGTTGCCGTTTCGGCCGAGCACTCTGGCCAGGATGAGGGCGAGTTCGGCAAGCACGTCGTGCTTTCCGCGGCCCTCGCCGCCGATCACCATGGACGCGGATCGGTCGAGGACCAGCCAGGTAGTCAGCTCGCGGTCCTCGTTGAACTCGCGTACCTGCGGTTCGTCCAGCCGGGCGGTGACATTCCAGTCGATGTGCCGTGCATCGTCGCCTTCGACGTACGGTCGAAGCCCCGCGAAGTCAAGACCGACACCTCGTCGCGGCGTGCGATACCCACCCTGAATGCGCCCATCGAGCTGGCGTACCACTCGCCATTCCAGGCGGTGCAGCAGGCGGTCGGGCGCTGAAATCATGGCTGAAGCACGACGTCCGGAATCGGAACGGCGCGCAGCACCCGCGTAAGGATGGTGTCCGCGTCGAGGTCATCGGCCAGCGCCTCGTACGACAGCACAATGCGGTGTCGCAGTACGTCGAGTGCTATTTCGTCTACGTCGTTGGGCAGCACGTAGTCGCGGCCGCGCAGAAATGCGAGCGCCCGGCCGCCCAGGACGAGCGCAATCGTGGCCCGCGGGCTGGCCCCGTAGGTCACGTATCTCTCCAGGTCGCCTTGGCCGACTCCTCCCGGCGATCGGGTGGCGGTGACGAGCTGGACCGCGTACTCGACGACGGCGGGGTCGACGTAGACCTCCGCAACGCTATCGCGCATCCGGATCAGGTCTTCCGGTGTCAGCATCACCTGCGGCGGACCAGGCGGCAGCAAAGCTCGCCCAACGATCGCGTGCTCCTCCGGCGAGGTCGGATAGCTCACCAGCACCTTCATCATGAATCGGTCGACCTGCGCCTCGGGCAGCGGATAGGTGCCGTCTGACTCGATCGGGTTCTGGGTGGCCATCACCAAGAACGGCTCGGGTACCGGGAATGTCTCCCGCCCGATGGTCACCTGTCGCTCCTGCATCACTTCGAGCAACGCGCTCTGCACCTTGGCCGGGGCGCGGTTGATCTCGTCGGCCAGCAGCAGGTTGGTGAACACCGGTCCCAGCGAGACCTCGAACTCGCCGCTCCGCTGGTGATAAACCCTCGTTCCGACGAGGTCGGCCGGCACGAGATCGGGGGTGAATTGGATTCGCTGAAATTGCCCACCGATCGCACCCGCCAGCGACTTGACGGCGAGCGTCTTGGCAAGCCCCGGGACGCCCTCAACGAGCAGGTGACCGCCGGCAAGCATGGCGATGGCCATCCGTTCGAGCAGCAGATCCTGGCCGACGATTGTGCGCTTGACCTCGAACAACACCGGCTCGAGCGGACTGGGCGTCATGGCATCACATTCCCTCGATCGTTCCACGAATCCGGCTCATAGCCGCGGGCCCCTGGCCTGCCCCGGCCCTAAGTCGCCGCTGAGCGCGGTGCCGATCGGAACAGCAAATCCGATCCCGGCGAACGCCTCGTCATCTCCAGGGTCGGCGATCGATACGACGACGCCGACGACGATCCCCTGGGCATTCAGAAGCGGACCGCCGGAGCTGCCGGGGTTCACGGCGGCGTCGAACTGGATCAGCCCGGACAGGGTGCCCACTTTGGTCTCGGTCCTGCGGTTCAGGCCCGAAACGATGCCGGTTGTCGTGCTGTCCCGCAGTCCCAGCGGATTGCCGATGGCTACCACATCTGAGCCGATGGCGACCCCTCCTCCGAGAGTCGCCGGGACGACGACCTCGGGGAGCTTCTTCGGAGTCAGCGCCGCGATGTCGATCTTCGGGTACCCGGCGGCGATCGTTCCGGATGTCTTGGTCCCGTCGGCGAACACAATCGAGATGTCGCCGCCGCCGGCGATGACGTGGTGGGCGGTCAGCACCGTACCGGTGTCGGTAACGATCACACCGGACCCGAGCGAGCCTTTCGAGGTGGTGATCAACACCACCGACGGAGCGACCTGCCGGTACAAATCGGTGACCGGCCGTGGGGTCGCGGTGGTCGCCGGTGTCGGGGTCGCTGTCGCCGATGCCCGGTTGGCCGAGGTGGCCGAGCCCGACCCGATCTTGAATGCGAGTGCGGCGATGATCACCATGGCGACGACGAGAACGGCGCCGGCGGAGACGGCCCATAGCCAGCCGTGGCCGCGTCGAATGACCTGATCACTTCCGTCCGTCGTCGGCGCTTGCGCTGATCCGGAAAGCTCAGCCTGTCCTTGAGCTGGGGATGGTGTGCTAGCAGTGGTCACATCTGCGCCGGGCGCGCGGAAACCGCGCAGTCGTTCAGGCCCGGCGGGGTCCATAGAGAAAGGGTAAGTATCGACCCAATTGCTCCGCTACGCATCGTCGGCCCGGTCAGCTCCGGGCGACTCTCAGGGTGGCTAGCGAGGTGTCGGCTGCGTAGGCGATCCGGACGCCAGCCGCACGCGCCTGCTCGAGGGCCGCGAGAGTCTGGGAAGTTATCTCCTCCCCCGGCGCGAGTGCCGGGATTCCCGGCGGGTACGGCGCGACAAGTTCGGCGCTGATCCGACCGACGGCTCGGTCGATGGGCACCGTGTCTGACTGTGCGAAGAAGGCGTGCCGAGGCGGTACCGCGGTGACCGGGTCGACGGTGTACGCCGCATGCCCCATCACGACGCGTGGTGCCCCGCGATGCCGCTCGATCGAATCCGCGACAGCGGTCGCCAGGCTGTTCAGGGTGTTCGAAGTGTCGGCCAGGGAGACGACGCCGACGAGAACGTCGCGGTCGGCCGACTCGATTGGGAGGCCGGCCGCTAGGACGTCTTGTTCGATGGCGTTGCCGTCGGCGCCGGTCCCGGGCAGCACCAGAGTCAGCTTGAGCGGGTCGACGCCGGGACCGTCGAGAACGACAAGGCCGTCGATAGCGCGGAGCCGGTCGCGGGCCTCGCGCGTGGCCGCGATGGCCTCCCCGAGCAGCCTCTCGCCATCCCGCTCCAGCAACGCTCTCGCAGCGTCAATGCTGGCGAGCATGGCACCGGCGGGGCTCGTAGTCGCCGTCGCCTCCACCCCAGCGTCGAGCCGTGCCGCATCGACGCGATTGGTCCGAGCGAATACCAGGGCTGCCTGACTCCAGGCCGGGAGTGACTTGTGGGCGCTGGTCACCATGATGTCGGCGCCGAGCTGAAGCGGGTGACGGGGCAGATCTGGGTGGAACCCGAAGTGGGCGGCCCATGCCGCGTCGACGACCAGCGGTACACCGTGCTCGTGCGCCACCACAGCCAGCCCGGCGACATCACCGACCGTGCCGACGTAGGACGGGTCGCCGACGAACACTGCCCGCACGTCGGGGTGTTCATCGAGCGCACGGCGTACGGTGTCGGGCGCAACACCAAGTGGCAGTCCGGTAGCGAGATCGACCTCAGGGCGCACCCATACCGGCGTGAGACCCGGCCAGCACCAGCCCGAGGAGGAGCGAGCGGTGCAGAGTTCGGCTGACTACCACGCGGTCTCCGTCACCCGCGAGCGTGAGAGCGACTGCCTGGTTCGCGTGGGTAGCGCCGCCGGTGGAGAAGCGGCAGAAGTCGGCATCCCACAGCCGGGCCGCCCGGGCCTCCGCCTGAGCGAGCACTCCGGTGGAAAGCTTCATCGTGTCGAGGCCGGCGTACAAGGGGACGTCACCGGCCACGACGTCGCCGACTAGATCGGTTCGCTGTTTGTGACCAGGGATGGTGAACGGCGTCGGTGGGCGCTCTTGGAACCGGAGCCACGCATCGAGTAGCGGGGCGTCTCCACGCAGTCTGCGCGGGTCAGTCGCCACGGGGCGCCCATTCGGCTAGCACCGCGACCAAGGCCCATGTGAAGGCGCGGACCTGGTTGAGGTCGACCCACTCATCGACTGCGTGGAGTCCACCGCCGGATGGGCCGCACACCAGCGTGGGGCAGACCTGCTGCCACAGCGGCGCCTCCATCCAATAGGGCGCGTCAAAGGCCCGCCCGGCGCCAAGCTCTGCTTCCAGCCGAGTTGCCAGATCGGCGGCTGGGCCGGAGCCGTCGAGTTGCCAACCGTCGCGGTGAGCGATCAGCTCGGCTTCGGCGTGCCAGTCCGGCTCGAGCAGACTGTGAACTTCGTCGAGCGCCTCCGTGCTGGCCCGGTCTGGCGCCGTACGCAGTTCGACGAGACATTCGGCGTAGTCCGGTACGACGAAGGGTGACTCGCCCCCGCGCACCATCGTGATCATGAGGTCGCCACCGATCGCTCTGGCCGCCGGCGCCCCCTCGTCGACTGCGTGCAGCAGCCGGCCAAGGTGTGTCACCGCGTTCAGGCCCAGCTCTGCCTGCGAGCTGTGCGCCGCGCGGCCCGTGAACCTCACCCTCACCACGCCGAAACCGCGAAGCGAACGAGTCAGCGCCAGATCGGTCGGCTCGGCGATCAGACATGCGTCCGGCCGGACTCCCAACTCTGGGAGCGCTTCGATCACGGCCTCGCTCCCAAGACTCGCGTTCTCCTCATCGGCGACCAGAGCGAGCACCGGACGGATCGGTGCGCCCTTGGCGACCAGGTATTCCGCCGCGAGGACCATCCCGGCCAGGCCGCCCTTCATGTCCGCAGCGCCGCGGCCGTACAAGTGGTCGCCGTCGACGCGAGGAGTGAAAGGCTCGGCCATCCCGGCCACACCCACCGTGTCGAGGTGTCCGTTAAGGACGACCATCGGCCAGTCGGATGGCCCGGGCGGTACCGCCACCAGGCTGGGCCGGTCGGCGTGGCGACCCGCCGGCACCACCGTGACAGCAAAACCTGAATGTTCCAGTCGCGTACGCAGGTAGTCCACGATCCGTGCTTCGCCGGCGGCGCCCGCAACCAGCGCCGGATTCACGCTGTCGATGCGGACGAGATCAGACAGAAGTGCCGTTGGCTCGATGTCCAGATCCCGCACGCCACGACCCTAAGACGGAGTCGGATCAGCTACTGTCTTGGCACGTTCTTCTATGACTGTAGAAAAAAGGATCCAGATCATGACCGCTTCAGATCGACTCGATCACGGACTGAACGCTTCCGGCGCAGCAAATCGCCTCGGCGACCTTCAGGCCGGTCCGGCAGGAGCGGCCGTCTTGGCCGATCTGCTCCGCACCGCAATCGTGGAGATGACGAACTGGATGCGCGAGTTCGGCGATTTCACACCGCATCCCTCCCTCACCGTTAGCGAGCAAGCCGTGGCGCGAAGCGCCGCCGATCTGCGGGCTCGGCTGCGCGACAACTATCCGTTCTTCCACCCCAACTATGTCGGCCAGATGCTGAAGCCTCCGCATCCGGTCGCGGTCCTCGGCTACTTGTCCACGATGTTGATCAATCCGAACAATCACGCCCTGGATGGCGGGCCGGCCACAGCCAAGTTGGAGAAGGAGGTCGTCGCTCAGCTGGCGGCGATGTTCGGCTTCGGTGATCATCTCGGGCATCTCACGAGCAGCGGCACGATTGCCAACCTCGAGGCCCTGTTTGTTGCGCGGCAAACCCATCCGGGCAAGGCGATCGCCTACAGCAGCGATGCCCACTACACGCATTCACGGATGTGTCACCTGTTGCAGGTGTCGGGCAGAGCCGTACCGACCCGCGCTGACGGCACCATGAACTTGGACGCCCTCGAAACGCTGCTGCAGACCGGCGAGGTGGGCACAGTAGTCGCCACCACTGGAACCACCGGTCTCGGCGCGGTCGACGCCGTCGAGCAGATCGTGCCGTTGTGCCGGCGATATGGAGCGCGAGTACATGTCGATGCCGCCTATGGAGGCTTCTTCCGGCTCATTGCCGACGACACCGCCGAGGGTGTCGCAGCTGCGCCCTTCGCCGCGATAACGGACTGCGACTCGGTCGTCCTCGATCCGCACAAGCACGGCCTACAGCCGTATGGCTGCGGAGCGGTGCTGTTCGCCGATCCGGGGGTGGCTGCGCATTACCTGCACGATTCGCCGTACACCTACTTCACCTCCGACGAGCTGCACCTGGGCGAAATCTCGCTGGAATGCTCCCGTGCCGGCGCCGCAGCTGCGGCCCTGTGGCTGACGCTGCAGCTCCTCCCGTTGACCGCCGACGGACTAGGTGCGGTGCTGCGACCCGGTCGACGAGCTGCCCTGAACTGGGCGGAACGGATCGAGGCGAGCGACCAGCTGACGCTGTACCAACGGCCCCAGCTGGACATTCTCACCTACTTCCCCAACCGGCCCAGGCTTTCCGAGATCGATGCCGCCAGCACCCACGTACTCACTAGTGGAATGGAACGTCCCCCCGCTGAGGCGCTGTACGTGGCCACTTACATCGTCAACGCAGCCGACCTCGGCAGCCGCGGCCACCACATCGAGGCCGACATACCGGCCGGCCGCATTTTGCGCAGCGTATTGATGAAACCCGAGACCGAGGAGCACGTGCCCCGACTCCACGACAAGGTCCTCGATCTGCTCGCCGGACACCGGCCGCGCTCGACGGTGTAGGCGGCCACCATCCTCAGAGCAGCCGAAGGAATCACTGGTGCCAAGAGTTGTCGATCATCAAGAGCGTCGCATCAAGATCATCGAGGCGACGTGGCGAATGATCGTGCGGGATGGCTGGGAAGCGGCCACGATGAGCGCGATCGCCACCGAGGCCGGGTTCGCCAATGGGGCTCTGCGTCCGTATTTCGCGACCAAGGAAGACCTGCTGACGGCTGCCTTCGACCACATCTACGTGCAGACTGGCAGCCGAACGATCAGAGCCACGGAGGGCCAGCACGGGATCGCCGCGCTCCGATCATGGTGCCTGGAGATCCTCCCTGTCGACGACATCACGCGGGACGAGGCCCGCCTGGTCATCCCGTTCTGGCAGGTAGCACTCACCGACGACGGCCTCGCCGAACGTCACGAACGAGCGATGGATGAATGGCGAGCCCGGATCCGGCACTACCTCACGGAGGCCCGCGAAGCCGGCGAAATCTCCACCGACCTGTCCGACGACCAGATCATCGGCCATCTGCTAGCTGCCCTTCTCGGGGCACAGATCACCGCGTCGCTGTTGCCGAGTCTCGAAACACCCCAGACGTTACTGAGCCAACTTGACGGCTACCTCGCATTGCTCAGCCCACCGGTGTAGTCCAGATAACTGACCGGCGCGGCTACCGTTCGGGCATGGCAAGGCTGGACGGCAGTTACGACGTTCTCATCGTCGGGCTCGGGTCGATGGGCGCAGCGGCCGCCCGGACGCTCGCCGCCCGCGGCCTGAGGGTCCTGGGGCTAGAGACCTTCGGCCCCGCCCACGATCAGGGGTCCGCGCACGGTGGCACGCGGATTGTGCGTCAGTCCTACGCTGGCCTAGTCTAAGCGCGCCCTTCGACACGCTCAGGGACTGGCAACTGAACGCAGCGCGCACCTCAGGGCTCGCCGACTCCAGCGGCGCGCCGGTAGGCCGCGGCGAGGGCGAGGAGGGATCGCTCGGTGCCGGGCCGGCCGGTGATCTGGAGGCCGAAGGGGAGGCCGGCGGTTTCGCCGAGTGGTATCGCGACCACGGGGATGCCGAGCTGGCTCAGCGCCAGGGTGAACGAGAGCAGGGCGGTGCGGACCAGGACCTGACGGCCATCGACGTCGACGGTGTCAGCGTCGAGCGGCGGGGCGACGATGGGCGTCGCGGGGGCGATGAGGGCGTCGACGCCGTCGATCGCCCGGGCTGTCTCGACGCGAAATAGCTCGCGCGCCCGCTGGGCCTCTAGGTAGTCGGTCGCGGACAGCGCCGCCCCGGCCTCGAGCCGGTCAAGCACCGCCGGCTCGTAGCGTGGCCGCTGGTCGTCGATCCACCGACGATGGACGGCCGCCGCTTCAGCGAACTGGATGAGGGTGTGGATCGTGTCGATGTGCTCCAGCCGCGGCAACTCGACCGGGCGGACCTTGGCGCCAAGCGACTCGAGGAGCGCAGCCGCGGCGTGAGTTGAGGCGGCGATCTCGGGGTCGCAGCCGGCCTCGATGAACTGAGTCAGAAGGCCGACTATGCGCCCACGAAGGTCCAGGGCCGGATCGCCGCCGGCGTACCCGGCGGGACCGAGGGCCGGACCGGCGATCACCTCGAGCAGCAGCGCCGCGTCGGCGACCGTCCGCGCCAACGGGCCGACCGTGTCGTAGGACCATGCGAGCGGGACGACCCCGGCGGTCGGGACCAGGCCGTGGGTAGGGCGAACCGCGACCAGCCCGCATAGCGACGCCGGCACCCGAAGCGAGCCGCTGGTGTCGGTACCGAGACCGCCGAGGGCGAGCCCGGCCCTCGTTGCGCACGCCGGTCCGGCGCTCGAGCCGCCTGAGATGCGGGTCGGGTCACACGGGTTCCGACAGTCCCCCCAGTGCGGGTTGCGGCCGTCGATGCCGAACGCGAACTCGTTGGTGTTGCCCTTGCCGATAATCACCGCGCCGGCCTCGCGAAGGCGCGCCACCGCGACGGCGTCGGCGGTGGGAAGCCGCGACCAGCCGCTCGACCCCGCCGTCGTTGGCATGCCGGCGACGTGGATGACGTCCTTGACACAGATCGGAATGCCGGCCAGCGGGCCGGCGCTGCCGTCGTCGAGCGCCGCGTCGGCGCGCCTCGCTGCGGCCAGCGCGCCCTCTCGATCGACGTGTAGGTAGGCGTTGAGACGCTCGTTGTCACGGTCGACAGTGGCGAGCGTCTCCTCGACCAGCTCTACCGCCCAGAGCCGGCGGGCGGCGAGCTCCTTGGTCGCGGTGGCGATGGTGAACCCGGCGAGGTCCGGGCTCACGGCCACGGCCGGTCGCCGAGCGCCGGGGGAACGCCCTCGAGCGGAAGCGCCCGGAGCCCGTCGACACCGTCCTGAAGCTTGGCCACAAGGGCGCTGACCTCCGGTCGGCGCGCGCCCGCCCCGTCCCCGTTGTGCTCGTCGCGATCGTCGTCGCCACTGTCGGAGAGACTGCCGGGGCCGGGCTCGACCACCCGATCGGCATCGCCCATACGCGCAATCGTATGGCGACTTCCCATCGTCTCGCCGATGCTCGCGAGCGCGGTCTAGAGCATTGCCAAGATCTTTCGGAGTTTCGCCTGGAGATCGGCGGCTTGCTGGGCGTTCTCGTCAAGCTGGCGGCGTACAACTTCAAGTTGGGCGCGGGGATCGTCCGCGTCGCTCGCGCTGCCTGCCGATGATCGAGGCGAGAGAAACGCGTTGGCGAGATAGCCGGTGAATGTTCCGATAAGCCCGATTCCAATGAGCATGGTGACTGCCCCAGCCACTCGGCCCGGATCGGTCACCGGATAGTAATCGCCGTATCCGACAGTCGTCATGGTGACGATTCCCCACCACAATGCTTCAACTCCGGTCAGGATGTTCGCGTCTGGCGCCTTCTGCTCGACCCCGAGCACGAACATGGATCCGAACTCTAGAGTGACAATGGCGAAGAAGACCGCCAGTAGCAGACCCCCCTGGGCTGGGTTGCCCACCAGCTCTCGAATGACGTTGCGCAGCCCGTACTGGCGAAGGAGCCGCCCGACTCTCAGCACACGAAACAGCCGAAAGATCCGCAGCGTCGGCAAGCTACCAATGAGATCAAGCCAGCCACCGCCGCGGAAGAAGTACCGCGACTTAACCGGTGCCGAGACGAATCGCAGGGTGAAGTCGATCAAGAAGATGACGGTGAGCCCAACGTCGACGATCAAGATCAGCTGCTTGAGCTGATCAGTGATCGGTAGCAGCAGCAACACCAGGTTGAGGATCGAGAGGATTGACAGAGCGCCGATGAATAGCTCGTAGCTGCTGGCATGCAGTTCTCGGCTTTTCCGGTCTTTCATGTTGTGCTCCCCGGTCAGGTAACGCGTCGTTGAGCGCACGCTACCCACCGGTGTTCACACCTCGCGCTGCGCCACATCCAACGCGCTAGCGTGCGGGCGTGGATTCCTCCGAATCTGAGCCAGTTGCTGCCACCATCGCCGATGGCGTTGAGACGCCGTTCAGCGAGTCGCGTTGGCCTCCCGCCATCGCGGTGTTCTTGTTCATGATCCTCAACATCACCTTGCGGATCTGGTTGCCCAATGAGCCGATCATTTCCGTTCCGTGGCTGCTTCCGACACTTGAAGCCGCCATTCTGGTGGTTCTGGTGTTCGGCCACCCAGCCGACCTAGCCAGGCATCGACGCTGGCTGCATCCCACCGCGGTCACGCTTGCAAGCCTGATGGTTGCGGCAGCCCTCTGGGCGACAGTGCGCCTGATTGATGATCTGATCCATGGATCGCCACTGACCAACGACCCAGCGCTGTTGCTCGCCGCTGGCGCCCTGGTCTGGCTCGGCAACAACCTGTCCTTCGCACTGCTGTATTGGCTGATCGACAGCGGGGGCCCGATCATGCGTGCCTGGCACCCATCGCCGACCGACTTCGCGTTCACCCAGCACATGAGCCCCGAGCTCACTCCGCACGGCTGGCGGCCCGTGTTCCTCGACTATCTACATCTGGGTTTTACCAACTCCACCGCCTTCAGCCCAACCGATGTGATGCCGCTGACCCAGCGCGCCAAGTACACAATGCTCGTGCAATCGACGATTTCCCTCGCCTTGTTCGGTCTGATTGTGGCCCGAGCCGTAAACGCCTTCACGTGACCGCAACCTGGGTCTCGTCCCTGCTAGTGGACTGCCGCGACGTGTGCAGAGCTCGTACGTCGCGCGACCAGCTTGCCGAGTTCCCACAGCAGCAGCAGTACAACGGCGGCGAGCAGCGCCAATCCCCACTGGGCGAAGGTCAGGCTCTTCGTGCCAAGCAGCGTGTTCAAGAAGTCGGCTTGCGTGATCAAGTAGGCCAGGGCGATTTCGACCAGTGCGGTCTTGTTCATTCTCGGGCTGTTGAACGTCTCGGCATTGAACACCGATGTCCTCTCCCTCCGAGACTCGTACGCTGCGACCACAAGCATCAGGGAAAACGCAACCAGGCCAATCGATTGTCCGATCTGAACGCTGTCGTAGTAGTCCCTGCCGAGCATGATCAACAGAATGTTGGCGACCGCCACGTAGAGCCCGACGAGACCACAGGTGATCATCATCGGCTTGGTCAGAATCGACTCCCCTCGTGGACGAGGTCTACGAGACATCAGGCCGGGTGTTTCCTCGTCGAAGCCCAGTGCAATACCGAAGGGTGCGTTGACGAGGAAGTTGATCCACAGAATCTGTGCCGGCGTAAACGGCTGTCCGCCTGCGAGATTGAGCAGCGTTGCGCCGAGGAAGGTCAAGACGAAGGCGACGAGCTCCAACAGTACGAAGCGGATGAACTTGTTCAGGTTGTCGTAGAGCTTGCGGCCCTGCTCCACCGCGTAGACGATCGTCGCGAAGTTGTCATCGGAGAGGATCATCCGGCCGGCATTCTTGGCGACCTCGGTGCCGCTGCCCATGGCTACACCGATGTCAGCGGCCTTGATTGCCGGCGCGTCGTTAACGCCGTCGCCGGTCATCGCCACGACATGGCCCTTGTCCTTGAGGGTTTGCGCGAGCAGCACCTTGTGCTCCGGCGCGACACGGCCGACGACGCCGATCGAGTCGATCCGGTCGTGGCGCTCCTGATCAGAGAGCGCGGCGAAGTCTGCACCGAGGATGGCATCGCCGTCAATGCCGAGTTGCTTGGCGATCGCAGCGCCGGTGACAACGTCATCACCAGTCACCATCCGGACCCGGATGTGCGCTCGCTGTGCGTTCGCGACAGCCTCCTTCGATTCCTCTCGTGGCGGATCGACCATCGCGACCAGACTCGTCATCTCAAGATCATGAATGTGGCCCAAGAGATCGCCGTCCGGATCAAACTGTGCGGGATCAAGGTCCCGGTAGGCACTAGCCATCACCCGAAGACCGGCTTCGCCCATCCGAGCGACGTTCGCCTGGGCGCGCTGGCTCAGATCGTCGGTCTTTGGGATGCTTTTCCCGCCGGACAGTGCGGTGGTTACGCGGTCCATGACTGCAGGTGCCGCGCCCTTGACGAAACAGCGTACGACAGGTTTTCCCGATGCGTCCGTGGCCTGGGTGAACGTTGCCATCAGCTTGTAGGTCGGATCGAAGGGGAGCGTCGCCAGACGCGGAAACTCTTCCCGTGTCGCATCGATGTCCATCCCCGCCTTGTACGCGAG